>Ga0208696_1000042_pt1 | contig 120135 bp, 108 predicted proteins | sample Sb_taG_9_FD_187711 | JGI IMG/M metagenome (GOLD analysis project Ga0208696, IMG submission 187711) | Peat soil microbial communities from Weissenstadt, Germany - Sb_50d_b_LC metaG (SPAdes) (version 2) | ecosystem: Environmental > Terrestrial > Soil > Wetlands > Peat | place: Germany... | reverse complement strand
CCCGCCGCTGCAGTACATGGCCCAAGGCGCGATCATGGCGATCGAGGACGGGTGGGTGCTCGCGCAGCACGTCTCCCGCATGAAGACGGCAACGGCAGACGGCCCCGATCCAGACTGGCCCGATCCAGACTGGGATGCTGCCCTGGCCGCGTACCAGGCGGTGCGCGTCGAGCACTGCCGGCGCGTCGTCCTCACCGCGCGTAAGTGGGGCGAGCTGTGGCACCTGGACGGGACCAGGCGGCTGCAACGCAACGCGATCCTGCGCGCGCGGGACACCTATGACTACAGCTTCACCGACTGGATCTATGGACCTACCGCACTGACCCCCGGCCAGGAGCCTGCCCCGTATCGCCCGATACCCCTGGATTCCGTCAAGCCAGAGCAGGCCGTTGTCGCTCATGATCGACACAAGCGCGCCGGGGTCGGCTGATAATTTAGCCGTGTACCAGCACAGACAGCGAAGAGCGCTGCTTGGGCAAGCCGAATGGAAGGTTGAAGGAGTCCGTGTCTACTCCTGCTGGGGTCGCCGTACCCCAACGGCCAGTCCGCCGCCTCGATCGTAAGCTGAGCACCATCGCCGCGGGCCGGTACACCCCGGACGACTTCGTGATCGCGGACGCCAAGGACGCCGACATGGCGTTCGGCGTCACCTCAGCGGGACCGGTGACCGACGCGCCGGCCGGAGAGGCCGCGCCCGGCCGGTACCGGACTCGCAGCGAATACCTCGGCGCGATGCGCGCCCTGGTCGCTCAGGGTGAACTTGACGTCCTCCTGACCTCGGCGGCCAACGGAGAGCGCCTGGCCCAGGACGGTTCGCTGGAGGATATGACCCTGGCCGTCCGGGCGAACGACAGCACGGACATCTGGAATAACCGGGGCGGTCGCTATACCGCTCTGCCCTCGCGCCCGTTCCGCACGGCGGACCTGACGGCCGTCCGCCCGTTCTGCGATCTGGTGCTGTACTCGGTGACCTTCAACAATGACCTGGACTACGACCTGGCCACGCTCGAAGAGTATGGCAAATTCCGCCAGGAGGCCGCCGCGCTCGGCGTCCGGCATTTCCTGGAGGTCTTCAATCCCAACGCGCCGGCCGGCCTGGTACCCGATCGGATCGGGGCATTCGTCAACGACTCGATCATCCGCGCCCTCGCGGGGGTCACCCGTGAGCAGCGGCCGCTATTCCTGAAGGTGGCGTACAACGGCCCGGACGCGCTCGCCGAACTGGCCGAGCACGATCCGTCGCTCGTGGTCGGCGTTCTCGGCGGGTCGGCAGGCACCACCCGGGATACCTTTGAGCTTCTGCGGCAGGCCGAGAGACATGGCGCCCGTGTCGCGCTCTTCGGGCGCAAAATCCAGCGCGCGGAGTCGCAGCTGGACCTGGTCGGCCTGATGCGGCCGGTGCTGCGGGGCGAACTGAGTCCCGCGGACGCCGTTCGCGCCTACCACGATGCCCTCGCCAAGGCCGAGATCGCTCCCCAGCGCAGCCTCGAGGCCGACCTCGAGGTGACAGATCCCGTGCTGCGTTCGGAATGAGCGACTCCCCCAACTCGCGAGCGGGGGTCCTGTGTGCCGGAACGATTCTCGTCGATGTCGGAAAGGTGATTGACGCCTATCCGGCTCTGGATCACCTGGCCACGATCGAGCGTATATCGCTGAGCACCGGCGGACCGGCCCTCAATATGGCCGTTGACCTGCGCCTGCTCGGGGCGACCTTCCCTATCGGAGTGCTCGGTGCCGTCGGCGATGACGAGCACGCCGCCTTCATCCTGGCCGAGTGCGCACGGCTGGGCATCGATACGGCCGGGGTCCGGAAGCTGTCAGGCGCGGTGACGTCATTCACCGATGGGATGATCGAGCGAGACGGCGGCCGACGGACCTTTTTCCACCACAGCGGGGCTAACGCGCTGTTCGACGCCTCGGCCGCCGACCTGCAGACCTCGGGAGCGCGGATTTTGCACGCGGGCGCTCCTGGCATCCACCAGATCATGGACATTGGACTGCCCGACGGCGGCAACGGCTGGTCGGCCCTTCTGCAGCGGGCGCAAGCCGCGGGCCTGCACACCAACATGGAACTGGTCAGCCTGGATCCGGATCGCATAGCAGAGGTTGCACTCCCCTGCCTGCCGTACCTCGACAGCATCGTGATCAACGAGCTCGAGGCCGGCGCGCTGACCGGCGCCGATGCACCGGTACCCACGGTCGACGGGCCAGTGGACTGGCCCCGGTTGGAGGCGATGGCGCTCGGCATGATCGAGCGCGGTGTGTCGGTGCTCGCGGTGGTTCACTTCCCGGCCGGCTGCGTCGCGGCCGCGCCCGACGGCCGGACCTGGCGGCAGGGTTCCGTTCGGCTGCCACGCGAGCAGGTACGCAGCACGACGGGCGCAGGCGACGCCTTCGCCGCCGGCGTCATCTTGGGCCTTCACGAGGGCTGGCCGGTCGAACGGTGCCTCCGGCTGGGGGTTGCCTCCGCCGCGGCGTCCGTGCGCAGCCCGAACACCTCCGATGGCATAAAGCCCGCAGGAGCATGCCTCGCCGAAGCCGACCGAGCTGGCTACCGCCTGATTGGTTAGCCGACCAGCTGGGTGATCGCGGCGTACTGGCACACCGCGGCAACGCAGACAAACGCGTGGAATACCTCGTGGTAGCCGAACACCGACGGGTGCGGATCGGGCCGACGGCGGCGGTAGCAGACCGCCCCGGCCGTGTAGAGCAGGCCACCCGCGAGCACCAGCGCCGCCGGTGCCGCGCCAGCGTGGATCCACAGGCCCGGCAGCGCCAGGGCGGCCACCCAGCCCAGGCCCACGAAGACCGCGCCAACCAGCAGCTCGGGCGCGCCCATCCACAGCATGTGGACTACAGACGCGGCGGCGGCCAGCGCCCACACCGCGATCAGGCAGGCCAGCCCGAACGCACCGGACGAGGTCAGCAGCAACACCGGAGTTGCCGTGCCCGCGATGAGAAAGAAAATCATCATGTGGTCCAGGCGCTGCATCCGCCGCCGGCCCGATTCGGTCCAGTGGCCCCGGTGGTACAACGCGCTGACCCCGAACAAGGCAGTCACGCTGGTCGCGTAGATGGCGCGGGCGGTGATCTGCTGGGCCCCGTGCGCCCCGGCCAGCAGCACCGGCCCGGCCACCACCGAGAGCCCGAACCAGACTACGTGAAGCCAGCCGCGCAGCACCGGCCGGGCGTAGTAAACGCCGCGGCGGGCGTCGAAGAAAACTGCCGCTGACGGCGGGCTCGGCTCTTCCTGCGTGGAATCTGTCCAGGTCATCGAGGGCCTCCGCTCACCCGCACGGCCGTCAGGCCACGGCCGCCGACACCGCGAACAGCTACCAGCACGACGTGCCGCCCGAGGGACGCCAGGCCGGCAGCCCTCCTGCCCAGGATGACACTACAGGCCCGCAGGCGTGCGAAAAAGCCGCCGTTCGAGCGCTCCGATGATGAACGGCCGCAACTCGGCGGCCGGGATGATGTGGTCCACCGACCCCACCCGCAGCGCCCGCCGGATGTCGTGAACACTGTCGAACTCGTCGGCCACCTGCCTGAGCGTCTCGGCGCGGACCACCCGGACGGTGTCGGCGAGCTCGTGACGCAGCTCGGCATGGGCGCCGGCCGGATCCGCCGCGAGCCTGGCGCGGATGCCCGCCACCCTCGGATCGTTCTCGGTCCTGGTGCTGACCTCGCGGGCGAAGATGACAGCAGCAGCTGGTGCGCCGCCGATCACCGATGCGTACGAGCCTGCCACCGCGGCGGTCTCCATGTCATCGTGGAGCCGCTTGGAGAACACGACGAAGGCGCCGCCGTGGTAACGGGACACGACGACCAAGACGATCGGGCCACGGAAATTGGCTACCGCCCGGCCGATCTCGGCGCCATATTCCAGCTCCCAGGTGCGCATGCTCTCCGGTGAGCCGTCAAACCCGCTGAGGTTGGCCAAGATCACCACCGGGCGGTTGCCGCTCGCGGCGTTCACGGCCCGGGCGACCTTCCGCGCGGCCTGCGGGAACAGCGTGCCTGACGTCCAGGATGGCGGTCCGTCGGCGGGGACGAACCCGGTGCGGGGGCGGGTGTGCGATTCGAACCCGATAAGGCAGACGGGAATCCCGCCGACATGAGCCTCCCACACGATGGCGTTCTCGCCGTCACGCCATCTCGCCCAGCGTTCGAATGGCTCATGATCGGTGTCGGTAACGGCGCGCATCAGCGATCGCATGAAGAACGGCTTCTTGCGTTTGCTGTTCAGCTCGGTAGAGAAGATGTCCCCTACCCGGGAGAGGTCCGACCCGGCGACAGCCTTGAGCGGTGACCCGCACACGTCCCGGTCAAACGGGTCGCTGGTCGGCGCCCGCCGAGGTCCGCTCTCCCCGGGGACGACGTAGGCGTGCTCGTAGTGGCGCAGCAGCAGAGCGCACGCCTCCGCTAGGGTCGGCGCCCAGTATTGCCCCTGACCGTTGGGGCCCATGATCCGGTCGAATCCGCCGATGCCGAAGTTGTCCTCGGCGGACACCCCGCCGGAAAACTCCAGCGAGCTCTTGCCCGTCAGTACCATGGCACTGGCCGGGGTCATCACCAGGATCCCCCGCGTGCTCATGAGCATGGTGGCCGCGGCGTTCCAGTACGGCTGCCCGCCGACGTTGATCCCGGTGACCACCACGTTGACGTCGCCGCCCGCCTGGGTGAACTCGATCAGGCGGCGCAGCACGGCGGCGATCCAGTCCATGTTCTCGGTGCCGCTGTCCCAGGCGATGCGGGCACCTGAGGAAAGCGCGAACCACTCGACGGGAACCTCAAGCTGACGGGCGAGGGCAAGCGCGGCCAGGATGCGCCGGCACTCCGCCTCGGCGAGGTTGCCGAGACCCGAGGTCGGGTCGCTAAGGATCGCCACGCGGCGCATGCCGTCAGGCACCAGCCTGGTGTAGCTGGTGATCACGCCGGTCACGATCCCGGCACGATTGCGGCCGTATGGCCGGCTGACCGGGACGAGCCGCTCGCCGCCGTCGTCGAGGTCGTACTCGGCGAACTCGCCGGCCGGGAAGTCGGCGGCCGCGCCGCGCGGCGGCGTCAGCATGCGGATGAGCTCATATGGATAGGGCACGCCGAGGCGCTGCGAGCGGAGCAGCTTCTGCTTGTACTCGGTCAGCGGCTGGATGGGCCGGTCGGAAAGCGGCCGGGATCGCACGGTGACCGCCCGTTCGGTGACATTCTCGACATCCAGCACCGCATCATGGCTTTCGCCGCCGGCCTGGTCCGGCGTGCGGATCCGGACCGTGATCTTCTCCAGGCCGAGGCCGCTAGCGGTGGGCGCCAGCCGGTGGGCCACGTCACGCCAGGCGCCGGGGGCGACTTCCCATGCCGGGCGCACGTAAAGGATCACCCGGCTGAGTGGGGGCCGCCGTTCCGGCGGCTGGCGGCCGAGCGCATGACGGATGTCGGCGAAGGCCTGGGTGAGCATCGCCTCCAGGTGCGGGAAGCCGATGACCCGGCCAGCAGAGTCACGGGCGGGGGTGAGGTCGCGCACCTCGGCCATCGCGATCAGGCGCTGGTCCTTCGGGTTCTGGATGGCGACCGCATGAAACAGGTACACATCTTCGGCGCTCGACAATCGCTGCAGCTCGAAGTTGGACAGCCGCCACAAGTCGAGGCGCTCGGCGATCATCGGGTGCATGTTGCGATACAGCGGATCCTCGCTGAAACCGGCTTCGCCGTGCCGGTATGTGAAGTGCTGGGTGCGCAGGTGTTCCGCGGCTTGTCCGGCTCCCCCGGGACGGCTCGCGTTGGTGATCGTGATGTCCAGGCGATGCAGCGGGCGCCCGAAGTCGGTCTGCGCGAGCAGGCCGGCCAGCTCGGCGGCCATCGACCCGGCATCCAGCCACCCGCTGACCCGCCAGGACTCGAGGTCTACCACGACCCCCTGGTCCGGCGGCAGCGCACCCAGGAACGGCTGCAGCCGGCGGGCGAAGTCGGGCAGGTCGTCGAGGGAAACGTACCCGTGGACCAACTGCACGGACTGCCCGTTCTCGGCGTAGCTGGCCAGGCAGGCCAGGTGCGGGCCGAACGCCTGGCACCGCAGCTGGCGCAGCTCGCGGATCCGGTAGAACCGGCGGGCCCGGACTTGCAGTAGCCGGGCCTTCGTGGCGGCGTCCGCGACGCGGTATCTGTCTCGCAACAGCGCGCGCATCGGCAGCGGGCACCACACGAGCCGATCGGCGAGTTCGGTGAAATCACTCCGGGGGTGGGCTTCGAACTCGTCCAGGCAGCGTTCCATTTCCGCATAGACCTGCGCGCGCGTGCGCCTGAGCAAGGGCGCGTCCACGTAGCCGAAGCGCACATCGCGGGCCAGGTCGCAGACGTCCTGCTGACGTTGCTGCGTGGAGGCGATAAGGCGGTCGAGCACCGTGAGCCGGTCGTCGGTCATCAGCGCCGTCAGGGTGTCGCACCGGCGCAGCCACCGGCTCAGGATCGCCATGACGACGGGCGCGGCACGCTGGACCCGCGCAACAGACTGGTAGATGCGCAGCAGGGACTGCTCCAGCTCCGGGGTACGTCGCAGCGACCGGACGCCGTAGCGCGCCAGGGTGCCCCGTAGCTGGTCGAGGAACGGAGTGGGCAGCCCGCTAGGGTCGAGGGTAGCCAGGTAGGTGAACAGGTAATCTTCCGGGCTGCGGGAGTATTCATCCTCGGTCTCGTCCGGCTCTCGCCGCGTTAGTGCGGTGATGTCAGCGAAAATCTCAACCAGCTCCTGTTCCTCGCGGAGCAGGCCGGAATCGGCCGGGTCGACGGCGTCCAGCATGGCCTCCCGCCGTCTGCCCAGTTCGCGGGCGGCGGCGTCGGCGATGTCATAGCCGAGCAGATAACTGCGCAGGGCCGTGAACCCGCCGTCTGGTGACCCGGGCTGGTCAGCTGCGGCGGCGAAGCGCAGCCGCGGGCCGGTCGCGGTCTGCGGATCCGGCTCATCCGCTGGCTGCAGCTGCACCAGCGGCGTCCCGGCCTCCACATGAGTGTTGACCGAGGCGAGCACCGCGCGGATCGTGCCGGAGAAAGGAGCCGTGATCGCCGTCTCCATCTTCATGCTCTCGACCACCACGAGCGGATCCCCGGTCCGGACCGCATCGCCCGGGGCGACCTGGACGGCCACCACGAACGCAGGCGCCGGAGCGCGGACGCGGCTGCCGCCACGCCGGGTGATGACGTGGGGCATGCCGTCCACCTCGACGATCAGCCTTGGTCCCCGACCGCCTGCCACGACGCGATGACGCCGCCCGAAGCACGTCACGACCCGCTCGTAGCGCCCGAGGTGCTGAACGTTCGCGTCGATCACGCCATCGCCGACCTCGACTCGGTAGCGGCCGCCGCCCAGGCAGCACACGTGCATCAGGTACGGGTTGCCGTGAAGGCTCAGCTCCACCTGGTGGCCTGCATCCGCAGGGAGCTCCGGCCGGCCGCGGGCCGCGGCCGCGAAGAAGGCCGCCTGGACAGCGGCCTGGTCGTCCTCTGCCGCCTCGATGGCTCCTTGCAGCAGCGCCACGGGATGCTGCGGCGGAAGATGCTCCCCCGCCGCGGTCAGCCGGTCAAGCCACCCGCGGTCGTAGCTGCCCGCACAAAACTCGGGCCGGTCGATCAGGGTAAGCAGCATGGCCTTGCTGGTAGTCCCGCCGTCAACCACGACGACCGACTGCATCAGGCTGCGGTGCAGCCGGCTCAGCGCCTCACGCCGGTCCCGCCCCCAGGCCGCCACCGTGGCGATGACCGAGCCGGACGCGGCGGTGATCTCGTCGCCCTCCCCCACGCCGACATCGACGCGGATCCCGGCGCCCGATGGCGGTCGCAGTGCGACCACCCGGCCTGGCGTGGCGGCGAAGGCGTGTTCTGGGCCTTCCGCCGCCAGGCTGACCTCGATGGCGTGCCCCCGGGCCGGTGCCGGGCTCCCGGACAGCCGGCCGCCACGGGCGATGTCCAGTTGCAGCTTGGCCAGGTCGAGTCCGGTGGTCAGTTCGGTGACCAGGTGCCCAGACGGCGGCTGGACCCGGAAATCGGTGAACAGGAACTGCCGCGTCACCGGATCGATTCCGAACTCGGCCGACCCGGTGCCGCGGAAGCCCGCGGCCGAGCACAGCCGGATGGCAGCGTCGCGCAACGCCTGCTCGCCGGCCTCGTCGAGCCGCGTGCAGGCCGACTCAACGATGACCGGCTGATTCCGCTGCCGGATGCTGCCGTCGCGGACGCCGACCGTCCAGACCGTGCCGAAGTTATCAGCCACCACCTGGACTTCCACGTGGCGCGCGGCCGGGCCGGGCGGCGCGCCAGGGCCGGCGGGCCACGGGACGGCCGGAACACCGACACTCTCGGCAAGCTGCCTGGTCCGCGTCTTGTCGCCGAGCAGGCGGATGACATCACTGCCCGGACCGACGAACGTGATGCCCTCGCGCTCGCACAACCGGGCAAGCTCGGCTGGGTCGGCGATGAGATCCCAGCCCGCCCAGAGGGCGTCGGCACGCGTCTGGTGCAGCGCCGCCAGCAGCCGGACCGGGTCGAGGCGGGTGCCGTGATGACGGCCGGTGCCGGCGAATGCCGCCGGGCTGAGCAGCATGACCTCGTCTGCCTCCCGCACGATCGCCGCTGCCGTTCCCCGCAGGCACAGGGCGATCGTGGTTATCCGGTCGGCGGACTCCCGGTTCAGCTCCGCGACCGCGGATATGCAGCGCATAGCCGGTTCCCCACGATCGATGATGGCGAGCCTTTGCATAGCCGTCATGTCGGCTCCTCAGTCGCGGCGCATCTGTCGCGGATAGTTCAAGTATCGGACGCCGCGCATCTTCCTCAGAGGTTCCCGGCGTTCAGCCGCGATGTCCGGTGCCGCGGGCTAGCCCTGTCAGATAATGCGGGTAAGGTGCGACATCCTGACCCGACGGCAAACCGGGGAGCGACGTGAATGCACAGGCCGGGTCGACTGCCTACGCTCTGCTCACCGACGGGACCACGATCGAGATCCGGCCCGCACGGCCTGACGATTTCGATGCGGTCCGGGACATGCACGCCACGATGTCCACGGAAAATCTGTATCTGCGCTTCTTCGGTGTGAGCCGCAGCGCGGCCGAGGGAGAGGCGCGCCGGGTATGCCGGGAGCCCGGGCCGGACCACGGCGCGCTGCTGGCGATACTGGCGGGCCAGGTGGTCGGCTGCGGCAGCTACGAGGTGGCGGGCGACGGCTCCCGGTCGGCGGAGGTGGCGATGGCGGTCGCCGATGCCATGCACCGCCGCGGTGTCGGCACGCTGCTGCTCGAGCACCTGGTCTCGCTGGCCCGCGGCCGGGGGGTCCGCACCTTCGTCGCGGAGACGCTGAGCAAGAACGCGCTCATGATGCAGGTGTTCGCCGACGCTGGGCTGGGGGTGCACCGCGCCCTGGTAGATGGTGTATACCAGGTCAGGTTCCCGCTGCCGGCCGGCGAGGGCGATGCCGGCCTCGGCGCCTATCGTGATGCGGTCGCCGAACGGGAGCGGTCGGCTGACGTGGCGAGCCTGCGGTACGTGCTGACCCCGGCCTCGGTCGCCGTCATCGGCGCGAGCCGACGTCCCGGGTCGGTCGGGCGGGCCATCCTGCAGAACATCATCGACGCTGGCTTCCCCGGCCGGGTCTATGCGGTCAACCCGAGCGCGGCCGAACTGGACGGCGTGCCCTGCGTGCCGTCGGCGGCTGCGCTGCCCGAGCAGGTTGACCTGGCGGTCATCGCCGCGCCGACGGCCGCCGTCCTCGGTATCGCGGAAGACTGCGGACGGCGGGGCGTCAAGGCCCTGATCGTGACCACGCCAGGCTTGGACCGCGCGGCCCGGGCCGAACTGCTGGGTATCTGCCGCCGCCACGGCATGCGGCTGGTCGGGCCGACCTGCTTCGGCGTGGCCAACACGGCCATTTCCCTGGACGCGACGTTCGGGGCCCGCCATCCCCGGCCAGGAATGGCCGGCCTGGCCATGCAGTCCGGCGGCGTCGGCGTGGTCCTGCTCGAGCATCTGTCCCGGCTCGGCATCGGGATCTCCTCCTTCGTCTCCCTCGGCGACAAGGACGACGTGTCCGGTAACGACATGCTGCTGTGGTGGAAGTCCGATGCGGCGACCAAGCTGGCCTTGCTCTACCTGGATTCATTCGGGAACCCGCGCAAGTTCGCCCGGACGGCCCGTGCCGTCGGCCGCACCATGCCGATCCTCACGGTGAACGTGGGCCGGTCCGCGGCGAGCCGGCGCCTGGCCGCGATTCGCGCGGCGGCCGTCCCGCAGCTCACCAGGCAGGCCCTGTTCGAGCAGGCCGGCGTGATCGCCACCGCCAACTTCGGCGAGCTACTCGATGCCGCGGCGCTGCTCGCATCCCAGCCAGTGCCCGGGGGACGCAGGGTTGGCGTGGTGTCCAACACCCGTGGCGGCGGGATGCTCGCCGCCGATGCGTGCGGCGACGTGGGCCTGGAGGTCGCCAGCCTGGCCGGCGATACCCAGCGGGCGCTGGAGGACCTGCTCCCCGCCGATGCCGTGGTGACCGGGCCGGTCGACACCACGGCGGTGGTCTCGTCCGGTCTCTTCCGCCGGTGCCTGGAGCTCGTCGGCGCCGACCCGGGCGTCGACGCGGTCCTGGCGCTGACGGTCAGGACCGCGACCAGCGACCTGCTTCCCGAGGTGCGCGCCGCGCGGCTGCCTGTGCCGATCGCCGTGGCGGTGATGGATCAGGTTGAAGGGGTCCGGCTGCTGCCAGGTCCGGGCACGGGTCAGGCTGATGGGGTCCAGCTGCCGCCAGGCCCGGGCGAGGACTCCCCCGCCGTCCCCGCCTATGCCTATCCCGAATCCGCGGCCCGCGCGCTCGGCCACGCCGCGCGCTACGGATCGTGGCGGGCGACTCCACCCGGAACCGTCCCGGTCCTGGCAGGCCTGCGCCAGGACAAGGCGAGAGAGCTGGTCGCCAGCTTTCTCGCCGCGGCCCCGGCGGGAGGCTGGCTGCCCCGGGGGCAGACCGTGGAGCTGCTCGGCTGCTACGGCGTGCCGCTGGCCGACAGTATCGCGGTTAGCACCGAGCCGATGATCACCGGCGGCGTAGGGGTGACGATCAGTGTGCTCGAGGAGCAGGTGTTCGGCCCGCTGGTGCTGTTCGGGCTGGCTGACGAGGCCGCGGACATCCTGGCCGACCGCGCCGCCCGGCTTGCCCCCCTGACCGAAGCTGACGCCGACGACCTGATCGGCTCGGTACGCGCCGCCCCGCGACTGCTCGGACGCTCCGGCGTCCCCGCCGCCGACCTGGCTTCGCTCCGGGACATGCTGCTGCGGGTTTCCCAGCTGGCCGACGATCTTCCGCAGGTCGCCGAGCTGGAGCTGAGCCCGGTCGTCGCCCGCCCCGATGGTGCCCTGGCCGTCGACGGCCGGGTCCGCATCCAGGCTGCCGAGCCCGCCGACGTCTACCTGCGCCAACTGCGCTAACGCGCCGGGTCGCCGGCGAGGAAGCTGGTGATCAGCGGGCCGACTTGGTGAGCGCTGTCGAGCAGGACCAGGTGCCCGCCGCCCCGCACCGTGTGCAGCGTGGCCTGGGGCATCAGCATGGCGATGATCCGGTGGTTCACCAGCGGAGTGACGGGGTCGTCGTCGCCGGCGACCACCAGGGTGGGCTGGCCGATGGCCCACAGCCACGGCAGGCTCGTCCAGCCGAACAGGGGGGCCATCCGGTACAGGGCGGCCAGGGTGTCGGTGGGACGCCGGATGTGCATCGAGCGGACAAGCTCCGGCTCGGTGCGCAGCCGCCCGCCGAACATCGCCCCGGCCACCCGCTCCAGCCGCTCCGGATGGTAGCTGCGCGGGTGGATGAAGTGCCAGAGAGCTTCGAGGTTGCCGGGCATGGCGAAGCCGCCGAAGGATGTCGAGGCCAGCACCAGCCGGCGAACCCGGCTGGGATACGAGAACGCCATCTGCTGGGCGACCGCGCCGCCGAACGAGGCGCCGAGCACGTGGGCGGATGGTATGCCGAGTTCGTCGAGCACCTCGGCGCCGAAGCGGGCCAGCGCCCACATGGTGAGCGGGAACGCGGGCATCTGCGACTGGCCGATGCCCGGCGGGTCGAAGGCGATCGTGCGGAACCCGTCCAGATGGGGAAGCAGTTGTTCCCACAGGCCCACCTCGCCCCAGATGCCGGAGTAGAGCAGCAGCGGCTCGCCTTCCCCGCGGATCTGGGCATGAATCCGCAGCCCCCTGATCCGTAGCTGCTCGTCCCTGGTCGGCACGGCCGACGTCGCTGTTGTCATTGGAACCTCCCGGAGGCTATATCCGAGGGCCGAGGCGGTCAGACCGCTCGCACCTGGCGGGCGCTCATCCGACAGGCCACCTTACCGAACAGTAATAATAATACCGAACGGTCGGTAATTATCGTACCGAGCGGGATGCGTGCATACGGAAAGCCGAGCGGTCGGTAGTCATCGGGCCGAGCGGAGCGCGCGTGATGTGCGACACGCAAACCAGCGGACCTCGGGCCATGAGCCTAAGGACCTTCGGCCGTGGTTACCCAACCGAACGACCCGTAGCGTCCCGCGCATCGACAGTCTCGGACTGACTGGCCAGCCGTAACCAGGCGAGAAAGAAGAGGCCCCTGCTCGGGTGCTTGGAGGCGAAACCGATGTACACATTCGCCCAGCCATTCGGCCGAGCCCTCAGCACCGCCGCCGGATCCGTTGCCGTTGTCTGTCAGGACCGTCGCCGTAGCTACGCCGAGCTTGGCTCGCGATGCCGCCGCCTGGCCGGCGCGATGCGCGAGCTCGGCCTGGTCCCGCAGGACCGCGTCGGGGTCATCGCGCTCAACTCTGACCGTTACCTCGAGCTCTACCTGGGGCTCCCGGCTGCGGGTTTCGTGCTGGTCCCGGTCAACTCGCGGCTAGCTGCCGCGGAGATGCGCGCCATCCTGGCGGACGCCGGGGCGAGCGTGGTGTTCGCCGACGCCGACTACCCGGGTGCCGCAGCCGTCGGCCAGGTGCTCACGATGCCGGACGACTACGAGAACCTGATCGCCTCGGCCGGCGAGGTTCCCCTCGGCGACGGGGTGGCCGAGGACGATCTGGCTGCCCTGTTCTACACCTCCGGTACCACGGGGGCGGCGAAGGGCGCGATGCACACGCACCGGAGCCTGGTCTCCAGCGCGATGCATTTCATGGCCACCTGGCCCTTCGACCGGCAGACGCGATGGCTCGTGGCCTCCCCGATGTTCCATACCGGCGGGATACTCGCGACGCTGGCCACGGTCTGGGCCGGCGGGACCCACGTCATCATGCCCAGGTTCGACCCCGATCTGGCGGTCGACCTCATCGAGCGCGAGGCGGTCACGCACACGCTGCTCGTCCCCACCATGCTCGCTGCGGCGGCCAGAGCGCAGCTCGCCCGGCCGCGGAACGTGGGTTCGCTGCGGTACCTGAGCCACGGCGCCTCGCCCATTTCCGCCGAGACGCTCAGGCGGACCCGCCAGGCCTTCCCCGGTGCCGAGCTGCTGCACGTGTACGGCACCACGGAAACCACTCCGATCACCACGCTGCTGCCGCACGAGGAGCGCATCCTCGGCACCCCGCTCGTCCGCTCGTGCGGCCAGCCCGCCGTCGGCGTCGAGATACGGGTCGTCGGTACATCCCGGGCCGACGTGCCGCCGGGCACGGTCGGCGAGATCGCCGTGCGCAGCCCCAGCGTCATGGCCGGCTACTGGCGGAACCCGCACGCGACGGACGAGGTCATGATGCGCGGCGACTGGTACCTGACCGGCGACCTCGGGTACACCGACGACGCCTCGTACCTCTACCTGGTCGACCGGGTCAAGGACATGATCGTCAGCGGCGGCGAGAACATCTACTCCACCGAGGTGGAAGACGCGCTGGCCGCCCATCCCGCGGTCGAAGAGGCCGCCGTCTTCGCCGTTCCCGACCCGCGCTGGGGCGAGGCAGTCTACGCGGTCGTGTTCTCCCCGCGGGATGTCACAGCCGACGAGCTGGCCGCGCACTGCCGCGACCGGATCGCCGGATTCAAGGTACCCAGGTGCATCGAGTTGCGCACCGAGCCGCTGCCCAAATCGGCGGCAGGCAAGATCCTCAAGCGAGATCTGCGCGAACCGCACTGGGCCGGTCAGCACACGCAAATCTCGGGAGGCTAGCCATGCGCAGCACGATGATGGACTTTCCGCTCACGGTCGGGCACATCTTCGAGCACGGCCGGACCCTATATGCCGACAGCGAAGTCGTCACCAGCGAGGCCGAGGGCGCGCGCCGGATCGAGTTCGGGGCCCTGGCGGACCGCGCGGATCAGCTGGCGGCCGGGCTGCGCCGCCTGGGCGTCAAGCCCGGCGACCGGGTGGCCACCTTCGCCTGGAACAGCCAGGAGCACCAGGAGGCGTACTTCGCCATCCCCGGCATGGGATCGGTGATGCACACCATCAACATCCGGCTGTCGGCGGAGCAGATCCGGTACATCATCGGCCATGCCGAGGACTCCGTGATGCTCGCCGACGCCAGCCTGGCCCCGGTCCTCGGGCCGGTGCTGGCGGCCGGCGGCGATGAGCTCAAGACGCTCCGGCACCTCGTCGTGTTCGGCGAGGGCGACCGTTCCGCGCTGCCCGGGCACATCGACTACGAGGAGCTGCTCGCCGCGGAGCGGCCCGGGTACCCGTGGCCGGAGATCGACGAGCACGCGGCCGCCGCGATGTGCTACACGAGCGGGACCACCGGTTTGCCGAGGGGCGTCGTGTACAGCCACCGCTCGACGTTCCTGCACTCACTGGGGGTGTGCTCCGGCGAGGCCCTCGGGCTCAGCCAGTACGACCGCCTGCTGCCGGTCGTGCCCATGTTCCACGGCAACGCCTGGGGGATGCCGTACGCCGCCTGGCTGGTCGGCGCCGACCTGCTGCTGCCGAACCGGTTCACGCAGGCAGGCCCCCTGACCCGGTTCATCGCGGCGGAGCGGGCCACCCTGGCCATGGCCGTCCCCACGGTGTGGTACGACGTGCTCGCCCTGGACCCGGGAAGCGTCGACCTGACCTCGCTGCGCATGATCATGTGCGGCGGGGCCGCTGTCCCGCGCAGCCTGATCGAGGCCTACCAGGAGCGGTTCGGCGTGCGTGTCGTCCAGGGCTGGGGCCTGACCGAGACCAGCCCGGTCGCGGCCCTGTCCTTCCCGCCCAAGCGCGGCCCGGCGGAACGCGCGATGGATTACCGGGCCACCGCGGGGCGTCCCCTCGGCGGCGTGGAAGCCCGGGTCGTGGACGACGAGGGCAAGGTGCTGCCCCGCGACGGGCACGCCACCGGCGAGATCGAGGTGCGCGGGCCGTGGGTGGCGGCCGCCTACTACAAGGACCCGGCGCCGGAGAAGTTCCGCGACGGCTGGCTGCGTACCGGCGACGTCGGCCGGATCGACGCCAGGGGCTACATCACGATCAGCGACCGGGCCAAGGACGTCGTCAAGTCGGGCGGCGAATGGATCTCCACCCTGGAGCTGGAATCCGCCATCCTCACCCACCCGGCGGTCCGCGAGGCCGCGGTCATCGCCGCGCCCGACGAACGGTGGGGTGAGCGGCCGCTGGCGTGCATCGCCCGCAGGCCGGGCCGGTCGGTGAGCCCGGACGAGCTCCGGGCGCACCTGTCCGGCCGGGTGGTGAAGTGGTGGCTGCCGGAACAGTGGGCGTTCGTAGACGAGGTCCCGCGTACGAGCGTGGGCAAGCACGACAAGAAGCTGCTGCGAGAGCGCTACACCGAAGGCAGCTTGAACGTCGTGGTCAGTGATGAGCCACCCAAAGCGCACCCGGCCACGTAGCTGCGTCACCTACAGGAGGGTGTCATGTCAGAAGCCGTTATCGCCGCCATCGGCCGGACGCCGATCGGCCGCGCCGTCAAGGGCTCGCTCATCGAGCAACGGCCCGACGATCTCGGTGCCTATGTCGTGGCCGAGGTGCTCAAGCAGGTCCCGCAACTGGACCGCGGACAGGTCGAGGACGTGATCTGCGGCTGCGCCCTGCCCGGCGGCGAGCAGGGGCACAACCTGGGACGGATCATCGGCATCCTGGCCGGGATCGACGCTCCGGGGACGACAGTCAACCGCTACTGCGCGTCGTCGCTGCAAGCGGTCCGGATGGCCTTCCATGCCATCAAGGCGGACGAGGGCTCCGCGTTCGTGTGCGCCGGTGTCGAGTCCAGCACCCGCTCGCCGCTCGGCCTATTCGCGGACCAGGCTGAAACGCGGAACCCTCGGCTTTTCCCCGGGAACCGGGAGGGCCTCCCCGCGGCCTACATGAGCATGGGCGAGACGGCCGAGAACGTCGCCGACAAGTGCGGCATCACGCGCGAGGAGATGGACCGGTACGCCCTGCACAGTCACATGCGCGCGGTCATGGCCCGGAAGGACGGGATCTTCGCCCGGGAGATCATTCCGGTTCCGCTGCTTTCCGGCTCCACCATGACCGACGACGACGGGCCCAGGCCGGATACCACCCTGGAGAAGCTCGCCACGCTCAAGCCGGTCTTCCGCGAGGGCGGCCGGGTGACCGCCGGGAACTCGTGTCCGCTCAACGACGGTGCGGCGGCCGCCGTGGTGATGTCACGGACACGTGCCAGGCAGCTCGGGATCGAGCCGATCGCCCGCATCGTCTCGACCGGCGTCAGCTCCCTGGAGCCCGAACTGATGGGCCTGGGCCCGATCGAGTCCAGCCGGCAGGCGCTGGCCCGGGCCGGGATGACCATCGATGACGTGGACGTGGTGGAAATCAACGAGGCCTTCGCGGCCCAGGTCATCCCGTCGGCGAGAGGGCTCGGCATCGACCCGTTCGGCGACACGCTGAACCCGCACGGCGGAGCCATCGCCCTGGGCCACCCGTTCGGCATGACCGGGGTGCGCATCCTGGCCACGCTGCTGAACGACCTCCGGACCCGCGACGAGACGATCGGGCTCGAGACGATGTGCGTCGGCGGCGGGCAGGGCATGGCGATGATCATAGAAAGGCTGTCATGACAACTCCACGCGGCAAGGCACCGCTGAAGGAAAGTAACGGGCATCAGCCGGTCACACCGGCGCGCGAGGCGCATCGCGCGCAGGCGGCGCAGGAGCATGAGGATCTCGCGGACACCGCGGCTCAGCTGGCAGGCGGCGCAGAGGCGGCCCTCGGACCTGGCCCCTTCGCTGGCCTGGGCCCCCGCGAGGCCATAGGCGCACTGCGGTTCCTCGGCCAGCAGGCGGTGCGGGAGCCGCTGACGCTGGTGCGGGACACGCCCGGGACTGCCCGGGAGCTGCTGCGGATCGCGCTCGGCAAGTCGCAGGTGGCGCCGGAAAAGGGAGATAAGCGGTTTGCCGATCCGGCGTGGCGGGAGAACGCCCTGTACCGCAGGACGATGCAGACGTATCTCTACTACGGGTCAAGGGTCGACCCCTTCATCGACAGTCTCGGCATCGAGGGCGTGAACCGCGAGCGGGCGCACTTCGGGCTGGTCTTGCTCCGGGAGGCGCTGGCACCCACCAACTTCTTCCTGACCAATCCCGCGGCCATCAAGCGCTATATCGACACCGGCGGCGTCAGCATCGGCCGCGGGATGGCCAACATGGCCGGGGACATGCTCCACAACCACGGCATGCCGTCGATGGTCGACCGCAGGCCGTTCAAGGTAGGCGAGACCATCGCGGCGACGCCCGGCGCGGTCGTTCACAGGACCGAGGTTTTCGAGCTGATCCAGTACACCCCGCAGACCGACATCGTCTACCAGCGCCCCATACTCATGGTGCCCCCGCAGGTGAACAAGTACTATGCGCTTGACCTCTCACCAGGCCGCAGCCTGTACGAATACCTGCTCAAGCGCGGCATCGGCGTGTTCGGGATAAGCTGGCGCAACCCGACAGGGGCGCAGCGCGACTGGAATTTCGACACTTATACGCGGGCGACGATCGAGGCGATCGACGTTGCCCGCGAGATCTCCGGTTCGCCGGATGTGAACATCATGGGCGGCTGCCTGGGCGGGATGACGGCCGCGATCACGCAGGCGCACCTCACCGCCCTAGGGGAGAACAAGGTTCACTCTGCGACGATGTTCGTCACCCTGCTCGACTGCGAGTCTGACGGGCGGATGTTCCTCTTCTCGACCCCGCAGTCCCTCGCGATCGCCAAGAAGGTGTCGCTCCGCAGCGGGGTGATCGACGGCTGGCAGATGTCGCAGATGTTCGCCTGGCTGCGCCCCAACGACCTGGTGTGGAACTACTGGGTGAACAACTACCTGCTCGGCCAGGACCCGCCGGCCTTCGACATCCTCGCCTGGAACGCGGATACGACCCGGCTGACGTGCAGCTTCCATCACCAGCTGCTCGACATGGTGGCCACCAACCAGCTCGTGCACCCGGGTGCCCTGAAGGTCCTCGGCACGCCGATCGACCTCTCCCGCATCACCTGCGACACGTACGTGGCGGCCGGGATGACCGACCACATCACGCCGTGGCAGACCTGCTACCGGACCACCCAGATGGTCTCCGGCCGTTCTCAGTTCGTCCTGTGCTCGAGCGGTCACATCCAGACCGTGGTGGCGGACCCGAAGCACCGCGGGCTCGGATACTACCTCAACCCGGAGACGCCACCCGATGCCGAGCAGTGGATGGCGGGCGCCGAGCGGCACGAGGGCTCCTGGTGGGAGCACTGGGTGGGCTGGCTGGCCGAACGCTCCGGCGAGCAGATCGCGGCACCCCGGTCCATCGGCAGCCGCCTCTTCCCGGCGAAGGAAGCAGCCCCAGGCAGTTACGTACATCTGTGAAGCGTGCCCAGCGGGCGCCCTTCTGCGGGCGGCCGTTAGCGACGACGGCCGGGGCTGGCCTGGTGCAGGCGCCACCAGGTCAGCCCCGCGAGAACCGCGGTGAGCGCCAGCTGCATCGCCATGTCCAGGAGCCAGATGTACGGGCTGTGCCGCCACAGCGGATCCGGCGTATTGCCCGGAGGCGGCGGGGTGACCTGGTTCAGGTTCACGGTGGACGCGGCGGCAGCGAAGCCCCACCGAGAGGGCGAGAGCCAGGAGAGCTGTCCGAGGCCGGCCATGCCGTTGAGACGGAAGACTCCGCCGCTCAGGACGACTTCGGCCAGGACCGTCACCACCAGCAGCGGCATCGTCTTGTCCGAGGAATTGACCACCGCCGAGATCAGCAGCCCAGCTGTCATCGACGCGATCGCGAGCACGGCTATCCCCAGCATGAGCTCCACGAGCGGAGTGCCCGTCAGGAAGGCTCCATGGCTGGGCAGCGGCCGCCCGGCCAGGCCTATCAGCACGAGCACCACCGCCTGCACCGCGCTGATCAAGCCGAGGACCGTGAGCTTGGAGGCCAGGTAGGCGCCTGGCGATAGCCCGGCCGCTCGTTCCCGGTTGTAGATCGGACGTTCCTTGACCAGTTCCCTGACGCCGTTGGCCACGCCGATGAGGCATGCGCCCATGACCAGGATCAGCAGGACTTGTATCGCGTTGCCGTTGCTCGTCCCGGTCAGCCCGCCCGGGTCCGGGATCGCCCTGACCAGGCCGCCGAGAATGATCGGCAGCAGCGCGAGCACACCCACGTAGTTGCGGTCCGAGGCGATGACCGCCAGATACCGCCTGACGAGGGTGGACAGCTGCGCGAGCCGGTTGGAGGACTTTGGCGGGGGCGGGGCCTCCCGGACGGCTGCCGCTGACGGGTGTCCGGCCGCCGCTGGCGCCGTCATGTAGCGGGCGAAGTACGCCGAGCGCCCGTACTCCCCGGCCCAGTCCCGGTCTGGTTCGGCCTCGAACGCCCGGAATACCTGCGCCCAGCCGGGCTGGCGGAAATGGCGCAGCCCGTCGGCGGGAGACCCGAAATAGGCGACCTTTCCGCCCGGCACGAGCACGAGCAGCCGATCGCAGACGTTGAGGTTCGCGACGCTGTGGGTGACCACGATAACCGTCCGCCCGTCACGGGCCAGGCCGGACATCATCTCCATCACCGACATGTCCAGGCCGGGGTCCAGGCCGGACGTGGGCTCGTCCAGGAACAGCAGCGAAGGCTTCGTCAGCAGCTCAAGGGCGACGTTGACGCGCTTTTGCTGGCCGCCGGAAAGAGAGGACGTGCGCGTATCGGCGTGCGCCGTCAGCGACAGCTCGCCGAGCACCTCACCGATCCTTCGCGTCCGCTCGGCCGGGCTGGTGTCGCGCGGGAACCGGAGTTCGGCCGCATACCCCAGCGCCCGGTGCGCGGACAATTGCGTATGCAGGATGTTCTCCTGGGGCACTAGGCCGATCCGGTGCCGCAGTTCGGAGTAGTTGGCATAAAGATCGCGCCCGTCATACAGCACCGAGCCAGCGGTGGCTGGCCGCATGCCGGTCAGCGCGCCGAGCAGGGTCGACTTGCCTGCGCCGCTTGGCCCGATCACGCCAAGCAGGCACCGCTCGCCAAGCGGGAAGCTGACGTCGCCCAGCAGCACCTTGCCGTTGGGCAGCGTGACGGTGAGTCCGCGGGCGTCGAGGGAGATGTCACCGCCGTCGACGAACTCTTGCAGCTCGTCTCCGACGAGACGGAAGGTAGCAGGGCCGATGCCGACGACGTCGGCTTCGGTCACCGTGCCCTTGGTGATCCGCTGGCCGTTCAGGAACGTGCCGTTGTGGCTGCCTAGGTCGGCGATCTCGTACTCGCCTCCGGGCAACCTGCGCAGCTCTGCGTGACGGCGCGAGACGCCCAGATCCGCCACCACGATGTCGTTATCGCCGGCGCGGCCGATACGCAGCACCTTGGCGGGCAGCCGCATGACGGCGCTCGGGAACCGGTCGCCCGCCGTCCGCTGGGCAGACCAGACGGCCGTAGCGGACGGTTGCGCCGGGGCACCGCGATCCGGCGTGTCCGTGATCGAGCAGGAGACGACCGGGCCCGCCTCCGGGTGGCCGAGCCGGACCTGGCAGGAATCCGTGATGTCGAGGCGCCGTACCCGCTGGCCGGCGGCGAACGTGCCGTTGGTGCTCTTGACGTCCTCGAGCAGCCAGTGGCCGTCCGCTACCTTCAAGACCGCGTGCCGCCAGGAGACCAGTGGCTCATCGACCACGATGTCAGCCGCCGGATCGCGGCCAATCCAGTAGGCGGGTCCCGCCTGCAGCGTCCGGCCGGAACCCTGCGCTCGCACCACAAGCGGCGGGGCGGCCCCATAGGAGGCACCGTGGGAGGCGTCATGGGAAAGAGCGTCCTCGGCGGTCATCTGCTCACCCTCTTTATCGGTCGAGGTTGCGCTGGCCACACCACGGTTGGTGGCACGTTCCTTATTGTCATCCGCTCAGGCTCACGGTTACCAGGTCCCGGTCGATCGGAGCGACCTAGCGCCGGTGGGCGTAAGTCCGGGCGGTCGGCTCATTCCGGCCGACGACGCCTGTCCCAGTCGGGGCCAGCATGCGATAGAGGGACTCCCACTCGCCCAGCCAGCGCTGTCGCTCATGGCCGCTGATGATCCGCAGGCTGCCCGCGGACATCCTGGCGCGCAAGCACGGGTCGGAACACAACAGGTCCAGGTAGGCCGCTACCTCGGCGGCGTGCCCGGGACGGGCCAGGAACCCGTTGTACCCGTGGCGAACCAGTTCCCCGAGGGCGTAGGCGTCAACGGCTACCACGGGCAGGCCGGTGGCCATCGCTTCCATCGTGGTGAGGCTCTGCAACTCCGCCTCGGACGCGATGGCGAAGACGTCGGCCAGCCGGTACAGGCCGGGAAGATCGGATCCGGGGACGAAGCCAAGGAACCGCACCTTCCCGGCGAGGCCAAGCCGCTGCGCCTGCGCTCGCAGCCTGCCCTCGTCCGGCCCGGTGCCGATCATGGCGATCTGCGTGTCCTGGTTCTTGGGTCCCAGCCTGGCCGCCGCGTCCAGCAGGACGTCCGTGCGCTTTTCCGGGCTGAGCCTGCCGACCGACAGGATCAGCGGTCGGCCGGCGGGCAGTCCGTAGCGATGCCGGATCCGGGCATCGGCCGGGCCTGGCGAGTACGCGCCCAGGTCGACTCCGTTCGACAGGACCCCGGACGGCACGCGCAGCCCTCGCTCGCGCAGCAATCCCAGTGCAGTCGCGGTGGGCGCGGTGACATAGCTGCATTTGTTCGAGAACCCGACGACGTGACGATAGAAAAGGGCGTCAAGGGCTCGTGATCGCGGAGCCGTGGATGGGCGGACGTTGGCCGGCAGGTAGTGGTTCGTGTAGACCACCGGAACGCGCCGCCGGCCCGCCCCGATCCGGGCCATGACCCCGAGCGTCACCGGGGAATGAATGTGGGCCACGTCGGGCGCGAACGAGGCGATCAGCTTGCCTGCCGCAGAGGCCGGAAGGCAGCCCAGCCGCATACCTTCGTACCACGGCCAGCGCAATGAGCCGCGATACGTGACGCTCACCTGCTCGGCGGTGACGACCCGGCCACGCCAGCCCGGGCTGGGCACGACCAGTGCCACTTGGTGTCCGCGCTTGGCCAGGCCCCGCGCGAGTTCCCTGGTGACTGTCGGAACACCGCCGACCATGGATTCGTACTGGTCAGTGACCACCATGATGCGCATCTTGATCACCGCCCGGTCCGTCGCACATAAAGCCACACGGCCAGTGGCGTCATCGTGGCGAGCAAGGTCAGTGACCACAGCGCCGACGCCAGCTCGGGGTGCTGCATCGGCCAGGAATGGATGGCGGCGGCAGGATCGGGATTCCCGAGCAGCTGGCGGCAGGCGGCAGCGAGCACGCTGACGGGATTCCAGTTCGCGATGCCGCGCAGGACGGCGGGCAGGCTGGTCGTGGATATGAAGGCGTTGGAGGTGAGCGACAGCGGCACGATCACGGTCAGCCCCACAGCCTGGGCCGATTCCGGTCCCCGGGCGATCAGGCCGACGCATGCCCCGGCCCACGCGGCGGAGTACGCGAAGAGCAGCGCGAGCACAATCGCGAGGAGAATGTCGGCGAGGCCGGCGTGAATTCGCCAGCCCACGGCCAAGCCGCCCACTACGGTAACCGTGACGCCGACCAGGGTCATGACGAGATCGGCCAGGGTGCGGCCGCCGATGACGGCTGCGCGCGACATCGGCAGCGAACGGAAACGGTCGATGAGGCCGGTGGACAGATCGACGGCGAGCCCGATCGCCGCCCCTTGGGCCGTGCCCCCCATGTTCACCGCGACGATGCCGGCGATGAGGTAATCACGGTAGTTGCCGTGCCCCGGGAGGCTGATGGCGCCGCCGAACACGTAGCTGAACAGGAGAACGAAGGTCAGCGGCTGAACGGTGACGTTCAGCAGCTGCTCCGGGGTAGTCGCGATCCGCGCCAACGTGCGCCAGGTCAGCACCCACACGTCGCTGAGCGCCCAGCGCAGGCGATCTAGCCAACCCTGGCCGACCGCCTCCGGAGCCGACCAGGCCAGGTCCGGGTCGGCAGGCTCAGGGCCATGAAGATCAGGCGGCCTGCAGACCACGGTGCTCATGCCGCCACCGGACCGGTAAGCGAGGCAAACACGTCATCGAGAGAAGGCTGCCGAACGGCGATGTCGTCGACGTCTATCCCCGCCGCGTCGAGCACCCTGACGATCTCGGTGACCAGCCCGGGACGCGGGATTACGGGAACGTCCAGCCCGCGGTGTCCGGCCAGCCGACGGACGGGACCGGCCGCGTAGCCGGAGATCTCTTCGGCCACGCGGGTCAGCGACACGGTTGCAGGCACGGTCAGCCGCAGGCGCGAGGTTCCGACCCGGGCCTTGAGCTCGGCCGGGCTCCCCTCGGCCGTGACGCGGCCGCCGTCAATGACGCAGATCCGGTCGGCCAGGCGGTCGGCCTCGTCCAGGTACTGGGTGGTCAGCAGCAGCGTGGTACCGGCGCCGACAAGCTCGCCGATGATGCCCCACAGGGTCAGCCTGCTCTGCGGATCGAGTCCCGTCGTCGGCTCGTCGAGGAACAGGACGCTGGGCTGACCGAGCAGGCTCGCCGCCAGGTCCAGTCGGCGCCGCATGCCTCCGGAGTAGGTACGGACGGGCCGGTCAGCGGCCCGTTCCAGATCCAATGTGGCCAGCAGGCTAGCGGCCCGCCGTCTGGCTTCCCGCCGGGCGAGCCGGCTCAGCCTGCCGATCATGACGAGGTTGGCGCGGCCGGTCAGGCACTCGTCCACGGAAGCGTACTGCCCGGACAGACCGATGCGCCGACGCACGGCGTCGCTCTCTGCGACAACGTCGTGGCCGGCAACCCTAGCCCAGCCGGCGTCGGGGCGCAGCAGCGTACTGAGCACTCGTACCGCTGTCGTTTTTCCCGCCCCGTTGGGCCCGAGCAGGCACATAGTGGTCCCGGCCGGGACCGTCAGGTCTAGGCCGGTCAGAGCCTGCGCGGAGCGATACGACTTGACCAGGCCATGGGCTTCGATCATCACGGATGTACGCATGACTGCTTCCTCATCCCGCCAACGAGTAGTCCGCAGCGGGCTGCGGTTGGGTCGCAACTGGACCGGACCGAGTCAGGCGCCCGGTGGCCACGGTAGACAGCAAGCTGCTCAGGGCCGAGGCTCCGTGTTCCCAGCTGGCGGCCGCCGCGGCGGCGTTACCGGCCTCAGTCAGCCGATCGGCCAACGCCGCGTCGCAGAGCAACGCCGTGATGGCCGACGCCCAGCCGGCCACGTCCCGGGGCGGCACCGTAACGGCCGCCGACCCGGCCACCTCGGCCATGACCCGGATGTCGCTCATCACGACGGGCACGCCAGCTGCCATGGCTTCGAGCACCGGGAGACCGTATCCCTCGGCGAGGGAGGGAAAGGCGAATACCGACGCGGCCCTGTACACGGCAGGCAGCCACTCATCGGCCACGTCAGGCACCAGCTTCACCCTGGATCCCAAGCCCAGCTCGGCGATCAGGCCGGGCAGCGGGTCACGGAAGCTGGGGTCGGGGCTACCTACGATGACGAGCCCCACGTCACGCGGAACAGCGGCCATCGCCTGCACCAGGACCTCGTGATTCTTGTGCGGGCGGTGCGCGCCGACCGCGAGAATGAACGTCTCAGGCAGCTGGTAGCGATCTCGCGCCGCGGCCACGGCGGTCGCGGTTACCCGCGTGAATGGCCTGATGTCGACTCCGTTCGGTATCAGCGTGGGGTTCGGCGCGGCGGGATAGTGGCGGCGGATATCGTCCAGGCTGGCCCGGCTGGGCGCCGTCATCACGGCTGCCCGCCGCAGCGCCATCTTGGTGACCGTTCTGGTCGCGGCCTGGCGGAGCCAGTTGCCCGCGAAGCCCACATTGCTCTCGATCGTGCAGTCATGAAGCGTCACCACGAACGGGCACGGCCGTACGAGCGGGGTGAACGTCGGGTACGGGACGTACAAGACGGCCGCACCGACCGCGCGGATCAGCCTGGCCAGCTCCCAGGAGCGGTGTTGCGCGAAGACCGTGATATCCGTACCGATCAAGTCCGCGTGGGCCGGCAGCTCAGACAGCGGGAAGATCTGCTCATGACGAGGGTTGGCGAGCACTCGCAGCGTCAGGCCGTCTTCCGGCTCGCTCATGTGCTCTACCAGCTTCATCACCGACCGGGCGAGCCCGTGAGCACCGGGCAGCGCGTTCACCCGCGCGTCGATGAGAATCGAACGACGACCACCCGCCATATGTCCCACCCCGCCCTGATCGTAGCCTGTTCGCACCCGTTTTTACCTGGATATTCGCCCTGTCGGGCGGGTGCGCTGTCCAGGCGAAGTTACGCGGGACCGCAGGGGGAATCGCGAGATGCCCGAGGGGAATCGCCAGGGGAAAGGCTGGCAGTACCATCACCTCTTCGGGCTGTCCTCCAGGTACTCAAGGAACAGCGCCGGAACGCCGAGGACGAAGGTATGCGCCTCGTGAGTGAGGCGGAGACCGCGCGGATCCCAGCTGAACTCCCAATCGTGGGTGTCGATCAGATGCGTGACCGTCCTGATCAGCGCCTCTTCCCGCAGCTGGCGGGTGAAGTCCGGTGAGTCACTCTCGAGGGCGACTTCGTACGTCAGCCGGTCTCTATCCAGCTGGCTGAGCTCCTCGATCCGCGCATCCACCGCTAGCGCCACGGGCGCGAGGTACAGATCGGTTAGGTCATGCGGTCTGGTGGCCATGAGCACCTCCGTGCACGGAAGAACAACAGCAAGACTTATGTTGCCGAAATGGGCGCTCCGGCCGTAGTGCCAAAGGTCCCAAGGCCGGAGCCATTCCGGGCTCGTACCACGCCGTGCAATGGCTGGTGGGCAGGATGTCACGTATCGTACAGGCGGGTCCTTCCCGAGCCGGCCTGCCGCGGCGGCCCGAACCCGAGCAACCCCAGGAGAGAGATGCCCAAACGGTTTCGTCCCTACGGCTCAGCCGTGGACGCCGAGTCTGCTGCACTCGGCCGGGGCCGACCGAGAGCCGGAGGCGAGCTGATGAGCGACCTGGCCAGCACGATGACGGTGCCCGAGATCGCCAGCCAGGTCGCCGAGGCGGTCCGCGAGCTCAGCGACCTGACCAGCGACGGCACCGGCTTCGCGAGCCTGGACGACATCCGCGAGGTCATCGCGAGCCTGGAACGGATGGGGCAGGACCTGCCGCGGCTGGCCGAGCAGCTCGCGCGGATCCTGGTCGTGCAGCGCGAGGACGGGCAGATTACGCAGAGCCCGGGCCAGGACCCCGACTTCTGGGTCGTCGAGGTGGTCCAGGCGCTCGCGGCCGCGGGCCAGGCGGCCGACATGATGACCGCCGCCCTGACCCAGGCCCGCCGGACAGCGGGCGAGCTTAAGCCGGCGCGTTAGGGCCAGCGTGGCCTATATGACCACGGGCCTATCCCGGAGCTCATCGCGGCGGCCCGACTGCTGGCGGTAGAGCACTACCTGGCCGGCCGTTGGCGCTGGCGGCGGGCGGCCCACTGGCCGCCGGGGGCGCTGTGCGTCCCGGCCGGCGCCGGGCCGACCAGCCACGGCTGAGCTGCTGGCGCACTGCCAGCGCCAGCGGCCAGGCCGGGCTCCGCGGCCAGCTGGGCCAGCAGGCAGGCGATCTCAGCCGCCGCCCCGGGCCGGCTGAGGCTGGCTGAGGCGGCCCGCATGGCGGCGAGCGCGGCCGGGTCACGGCGCAGCCGGCCGACCTCGGCGACCAGGTCGCGCAGCCGCGGGGCGTACCGCCCTGCTCCTGCGCTGACCACCATGTCCGCGTTGCCGTCCTCGTTGCCCGGGACGCAGGAGGTGAGCACCAGGGGCACGGCACAGCAGGTGGCCTCGGCGATCGTGCTCGGCCCCGCCTTGCCCACGACCACGTCGGCGCAGCGCAGCCAGTCCGCCATGTTGCTGACGAACCCGCGCACGGCCAGGCGGCCGCCCGCCCGCGCCGCCAGGCGGCCCAGCCTGCGCTGCAGCACGCGGTTGCGGCCGCAGATGACGGCCACCTCCACGTCGTCCAGGTGGCGCAGGACCGCGGCGGCGCGCCGGTAGAGGCCGCCGGAACCCTCGGCCCCGCCGGTCAGCACGACCAGGAACGGGCGGCCCGCCAGGCCCAGTGACCGCCGCAGGGCCAGCCGCTCCACCTCCACCGCGGGTGCGGAGACGAACTCGGCGGCGACCGGCAGCCCGATCTCCAGGTAGCGTCCCTCGGGTATGCCGTCCTCCGCGCAGGACCGGGCGACCTGCGCCGAGGGCGCGATGATGCGGTCAACCGCAGGGTCGCGCCAGGCCAGGTGCGCGGAAGCCAGGTCGGTGATGACGGTGACCACTGGCGCGCCGGGGACGGTGCGGTCCCGGGCGCGCACGGCGGGCCCCGCGGTGAACCCGTGGAAGGCAGCGATCACCGCCGGGCGGTGGGCCGCCACCGCCTGCGCGACACTACGGTTCACCGGCCGGAACAGCGTCTGTTGGTACCAGCGGAGGACGCGCGGTGAGCTGAAACCGCGGAAGAGCAGGCCCCACAGCCACGGGGTCAGGCGGATGCCGGGACCGTACAGGGCGGTCTGCCAGCGGAGCATCAGGGGAGCACCCGGGCCGCGCAGGGCGTCGTGAATGACGGGCGCGAAGCGTCCCGGATAAGCGCGGCTGAGCGCATGGGCGACCGCCTGGGCCGCGCTCCGGTGGCCGCCCCCCGTGCCGCCGATCAGGAAGAGCAAAGGCAGCGGTGCCTCGTCCGGGCTGTGCCAGGCCGAGTCCCCTGTACTGGGCAATAGACGTTCCTCCGGGATGGTCATGATGAGCGGTCCGCTGGCCCCACCGCGGCCAGCAGCCCGTACAGGCCGGGCAGGTCCGCGCCGGGAACGAAGCCGAGGAAGCTGCGCATCACAGACGGGTACTCCCTCCCGATGGCACCCGATGCCATCAGCGCAACCGGGGCAGGCACCGGGCGTCAGGACGGCTTTGCGGCCTCAATACTAGCTTCGGGGGGCTGGCCGGTGAGGGCCGCCCTGGCCGCCTGCTCAGGGCTGCTCAGCCTGGCTCGCTGGCTGCGGCCAGCTTGCGGATCAGCTCGGCCACGACGTCAGGCGCCTCCAGCGGGGTCACGTGCCCGATGCCAGGCAGTTCGGTCACCCCCTCGCAGCGCGGCAGCAGCCGGGCGATCCGGCTGGCCTGCACCGGCGGGGTGAGCCGGTCGGCGGTGCCCACCAGCACGTGCGTGGGCACGTCTAGGGCGCTTGCGCCGGCCGTGACGTCCAGGCTGGCCAGGATGCGCCCCCAGGAACCGCGGGCCCGGCGGTCACAGGCCTGGATGATGGCCGCGTTAACGGCTTCTACCTCGGCAGGCGCGTCCGGGCCGAGGGTCAGATAACTGAGCAGCATCCGGCTGAGGTAGCTGACCGGGCCCGGGCCCAGCGGGACCGCCGATCCCAGCAGCCGGTTCTGCAGCGCCACCAACGGCGGGATGGAGCCGGTGAACGGCAGGTAGAACCCCTCGGCGAAGAGGTTGGACGCGCCCGTGGAAGCTAGCAGGGCTCCGCTGGTGCGGCTGAGCACCCAGTCCTGCAGGGCAACGGCCATGACCACCATCCCGCCCATGCTGTGCCCGGCGAGCACAGCTTTCTGCCCGGGCCGCAGCGCCCAGTCCAGGACCGCTGCCAGATCGCTGGCCAGCGCCTTGATGCTGTATCCGTCACATCCGGGGGTGCCGCTTGCGCCGTGCCCGCGCTGATCGTAGACGACCACCCGGATCTCATCGCGCAGGGCCCGGATCACCGGCGCCCAGCTGGGGATCGAGCAGGTCCATCCGTGCAGCAGCACCACGGTCGGGGTGGCGGGGTACTGCGGCCCGTGCAGCTCGACGTTCAGCCGGATGCCATCGGCGGAGGTGATCCACTGCTGCTGGGCGGGCTCCGGCGGCTTGAGCGATTCTGTGAGCGACTCCGGCGACACGCTCATCTCAACGCCTCGGCGGGCAGGCTCCGGTGCGGGCTCACGCCGACCGGCATAGCGACCTGCGCCGGATGGGCTTCTCGCCGACGAGACCGCCGCCCTGCACAGCCTGCTCATAGAGCTCTTCGCTCTGAGCGATCCAGAGAATGGCTCGCCCGGTGTTGCTTGGCAGCCACTCGGTCAATGCCTCCGTGGCGGTGCGTGTCTTGCCCGCACCCGCGGGAAGCGTCGGGATGCGGCGGTTGGTTCCCGGCTCAGCGCCGAACACCTGCAGCACGGCATTGCGCAACTCATCCTGAAAGTCCTCGAGCTGCGGTTCTGCATCGGGGTGATCATACCTGTCCGTTCGCCGTAGGGACATGATTGAAAGCTGCGAGACCCATGCGATGCGACAGTTTGTCGCAGAGCTTTCAATGGCAATAGCCCGCGCCGGACATGGGCGCATTGATTTGTGTCGACTGGTAAGCCAGGCGCTACGTATCCATTCAAGGGGTCTTCGGATTGAGCGCTGATGCGACCCGGGGCGCGGGATGCTTGCGCTCGGCCGAGTTCAGATCGGCGGGCTCCCTGGATCACCGCGGCAGCCCGGGCGCACGGCGAATTCGGCGTCGACGTCATCGACCTGCGCGACTGGGAGCTGCTCCTGTTCGGCGAGACCTTCGCCACCGTGGGCGACCCGCGGAACCCGACCTTCTCCGTCCCCGCCGTGAAACGGTGGAACGCCAAGATCGCCGAGGGCGACGCCTACCTGTTCATCACTCCCGAGTACAACCACAGCGTCCCCGCCGTGCTGAAGAACGCCATCGACAGCGTCTTCGCCACCTTCGCGATCTATCTTTATCCCGAACGGACCGGCATCACGCACTGGGCGGCGAACGTCCACGCCGCGGGACGCCCGGCCGACGTTACCGCCTGATCACGACCTTGAGCGCGTTGTGCTTTCCGGCCTCGGCAAAGGTGTCGTAGGCGGCCATCATGTCGTGCAGCGCGAAGTCGTGGGTGCCGAACATCTCGGCGGCGATCTTGCCCGACCGGACCAGCTGCAGCAGCAGCGGGACGGTGGTGCCGTCGACCAGGCCGGTCGTGATCGTCACGTTCTTGATCCACAGCTCTTCGAGGTGCAGCGTGGTGGGCGCGCCGTGGACGCCGATGTTGGCGATGGTGCCGCCCGGTCGCACCACCCGGGTGCAGACGTCGAAGGTCCCCGGCGTGCCGACCGCCTCGATCGCCACGTCGGCCCCAAGTCCCCCGTCGGTCAGCGCCATGACCTGCTGCTCCGCTTTCGCGTCGGCTGCGTTGATCGTGACATCGGCACCGAACCGGCTCGCGTGCTCGAGCCGGGAGTCGGCGACATCCAGCGCGATGATGCTGGCGGCGCCGGTCAGCGAGGCGGTCTGGATCGCGGCCAGGCCGACCGGCCCGGCGCCGACGACGACCACGACATCACCCGGCTTGACCCCGCCGTTCCTTACTCCCACCTCGTAGCCGGTCGGCAGGATGTCGGCCAGGAAAAGCACCTGCTCGTCGGTCACGCCGTCGGGCACCTTGTGCACGCTCGTTTCCGCGAACGGGACCCTGGCGTATTCGGCCTGGGTGCCGTCGATCAGGTGGCCGAAGATCCACCCGATCCCGCCCGTGGCCTGGCAGTGGCTGGGCATGGCGCGCTTGCAGTAGGAGCACCGCCCGCAGGACGTGATCGCGGGCACCAGGACCCGGTCACCTTCCGCGAGGGTGCTCACCGCCGAGCCCACGGCGGTCACGGTGCCGACCGCCTCGTGGCCGAGAATGCGGCCGTCCACGACGGCGGGCACGTCGCCCTTGAGGATGTGCAGGTCCGTGCCACAGATTGTGGTGGTGTCGATCTGGACGACGATGTCGGTGGGGTCGGCCGGGGCCGGGTCCGGGACGGTGTCCCAGGACTTCTGGCCGGGGCCGTGGTACACGAGCGCCTTCATACGGAGCCTCCCGATCGAGACGATCAGCGCGGTGGCTGCCTGAAGCTCACACGCTAATCCGGCCCCGGATCGCGCCCTGACTCACTGTGAGACGGACGGCGGGAGGTCCCGTCCGACGGTGACCGGGGTGACCAGCCAGTCGGCAATGTCCGGCGACGGCTCGCCGTCTTCGGCGGGCGTGGGCCCGCGCAGCTGCTTCCTGAGCCCCACGCTCTATTCTCTCCATTCTCTCCGGCGGCCGAGGCGATGCCACCATCGAGGGCGCGGGGATGGGCCGTCTCGTGCCGGGGATCCGGCCTGAGCCGGGGAGGACGGTCTGGGCTGCGCGTCACGCCATCTGGCGACCATTGTCTCTTCGTCGACAAGCGGCAGGTATACGGGCGGGCCCTCCGGGATCCGGCGCCACTGGCGGATCCGCTGGTTAAGGCCTGCGACGACCTCGCGCACCTCCTGCTCGGAGCGCAGATCCTGCACCGTGCCGGTCAGCCGCTCGACCTCCTTGCGCAGCCGCAGCGGGGTCGGCAAGAGCTCCTCGGCCGACACGCCCTCGCGGCGCAGGTAGTCCCGCAGCCAGGCCTCGCCATCGCCGGCCTGGCCCCTCTTGGGCAGCGGCTTGCCCGCACCAGGCAGGTTATCGAAGGCACCGCGCTCCGCCGCCTCGGTAATCTGCTGGTCGATCCAGGAGGCGAAGCTGATCTCCGGCGGCTTGCGTTCGGTCATGCGGATAGGCCCTCGCGGCCCATGATAATTCAGGGTCGGCCAGCTCGGCGTTGGCCCGGGTGGTGATGATGCTCAGCACGCGGCCCGCGGTGGCGAGATCCTCGGGCGGGAAATCGGCGAAGAGCCGGGCGGTAACCTCCTCGAGGGCGGCGCGGATCTCGCGGTAACGGCCCTGGCCGGCCTCGCTCAGGCCGACGCGGCTCTCGCCGCCGGGCAGGACCAGGCCTGCGGCGGCCAGCTCGGAGATCGTGGTCTCCACCTGGTACGCGTCGATTTTCCTGGCACCGGCGATCCGGGCGACGAGCTGGGCACGGTCGGCGGCGGATCCGCTGGCCGCGGTGACGGTGAGCACCAGCCACTGGTTGAACGTGGTGCCCGTGCGGGCCAGCAGCGGGCTCAAGATCGCGCCGAGCGCGCTCTCGGCCTGGCCGATGACCTGGGTGCTGATAACCGGATAACCGGACATGGACTGCTCCTCCCTATCTGGTCGGGACCCTGGGCAGCTAGGCGGGACACGACCCGACCAGAATTGGCATGGCCAACGTTGGCATGACCAACTCTACTACTTGTTGGTTTTGCCAACAACTAGTTAGACTCGGGCGCATGACACCGGCCGACTCCGCCGCGCCCGCCACACTGACGCCCAGTTCCGCACGGTCGGCAGCCCCTTCCGCCCGGCCGACGGTCGCGCCGGCCCGGCTGACGGAGAAGCCGACCTGGCTGATCAGCCAGGTTTCCACGCAAGCCCACCGGTTGCTGGCGGAAAAGCTCGCCGTCGTGGGAGCACGTGGCTATCACTACCGCCTGCTCGCCGCGCTGGAGGAGTTCGGGCCGGCCAGCCAGGCGAGCCTGGGCCGCCGCACCTCCATGGATCGCAGCGACGTGGTGGCAGCGATCAACGAGCTGGCCAGCCACGGCCAGGTGCAGCGTGCCCCGGACCCGGCCGACCACCGCCGCAACGTCATCACCATCACCCCGGTCGGCACCGCGCACCTCCAGCGACTCGACGGGCTGCTCACCGACATTCAAGACGAGCTGCTCGCCCCGCTGTCACCCGGCGAACGCGACCAGCTGACCCGGCTGCTCAGCCGGGTGCTGCAATACCACAGCACCGCCTAGGCCAGGAACGACGCTCACAGCCGGAAACGCGTTATGCCCGGTGCTAGGGCCGCGCGCGGCGTGACCGGGGCTTGACGCGCACGGCAGAAGAGATACGCGACACCCTCGTGCTGACTGTGAAGTCTTCGCGATCATGAGGCCCGTGTTGATGTGCTCCAGGCCCGGCAGCGTGGTCGTTTACCTTAGTGGCAATGGCACACGGCATCGGCGGCACCGGAAGGGACAGGCATGGATCGAATCGAGCGCCGGGAGTTCGTGCGGAAGCACCGGACTTGCGTCTTCGGGTACAACCGCAAGAATGACGGGCCCGCCATGACCGTCGTGTACTACGTCCTCGACGGCGACGACCTGCTGATCTCGACCATGGCGGCCCGCGCCAAGGCCGAGGCTGTGCGGCGCAATCCCAAGGTCAGCCTGTGCATCCTGGACGAGCAGTGGCCCCTCACCTACCTGCAGGTCTACGGGCACGCCACGCTCGAGGAGGACTTCGACCAGGCCGTGGACGTGCTGCGCCGGGTGATCGACCTGATGGCGGGGGAGGAAGTATCGTCGGCCAAGCTGCCCGAGATAGAGCGCATGGCGCGCGAGGAGAACCGGGTCGTGATCCGCGTCCGGCCCTACGCCACCTTCGCCACCCCGCCCCGCCACGTCTACAAGGCCGAGGACATCGACACGCTCACGCACTTCACCAGCAGCAGCCAGCCCTGGTGACCAGCGGTTCCCTGCCGACCAGCGCACCCGTCGCCGAGGCGGGCACCATGTAGCAGGATGGACGCATGCTTGTCGTTCATGTTCATACGCGGGTCCGGCCGGAGCGGGTGGACGATTTCCTGGCCGCGACGCTGGTCAACGCGCGGGAGTCGCTGGCCGAGCCGGGCGTCCTGCGGTTCGATGTGATCCAGGATCAGGCCGACCCGGCGCATGTGGTGCTGACCGAGGTCTACCGGGACGAGCAGGCGCCGGCGGCGCACAAGCTGACGCCGCACTATGCGGCCTGGCGTGATGCGGTCGCCGAGATGATGGCCGAGCCGCGGCAATCGGTCCGGTACTCCGCGGTGTTCCCGGCAGACAGCCACGGCTGGGCCAGCGGCTCGCCGTGACGGGAACGAGGTTCGAGTTCGCCACGGCCGGCCGCATCATGGCCGGTGCCGGCCGGGTGGCGGAGCTGCCGGAAGTGCTGGCCGGGCTCGGATCGCGGGTGCTGGTGTGCACGGGCGCGAACCCGGCACGTCATGCCGGGCTGCTGGCCACGCTGGGGTTGCCGACCGCGGTGCTGGAAGTGGCCGCCGAGCCGACGGTCGAACTGGCCCGGGCCGGGGTCGCCGCCGCGCGCGAGCACGGTGCCGACGTGGTGGTCGCGATCGGCGGCGGCAGCGTCATCGATGCCGGCAAGGCCGTGGCCATGCTGCTGGGAAACGGCGGTGACCCGCTGGATTACCTGGAGGTCATCGGGTCCGGCCGGGCGATTAACCAGCCTGCCGTGCCCTGCGTCGCGGTGCCCACCACGGCTGGCACGGGGGCGGAGGTCACCGCCAACGCCGTGCTCGCATCGCCGGAGCATCGCCTCAAGGCGAGCTTGCGCAGCCCGCTGATGGTTCCCCGGGTCGCGCTGGTCGATCCGCAGCTCACCGTGTCGTGCCCGCCGCCGGTCACCGCCGCGAGCGGCCTGGATGCGCTCACGCAGTGCCTGGAACCGCTGGTCTCGCCCCGGGCCAGCCCGCTGACTGACGGGCTGGCGAGCGAGGGGCTGCGCCGCGCGGCCGCAGGCTTGCGTGCCGCCTACGCCAACGGCGAGGACCTGGCGGCGCGGGCCGACATGGCCACGTGCGCCCTGCTGGGCGGGATGGCGCTGGCAAACGCCAAGCTCGGCGCGGTGCACGGCCTGGCTGGCGTCATCGGCGGCATCGCGGACGTGCCGCACGGCATCGCCTGCGCGACGCTGCTGGCACCCGTCATCGACGCGAACGTACACGCGCTGCGGTCCGGGCCGGCCGGCCACCCCGCCCTGGACCGCTACGCCCGGGCGGCCCGGCTGCTGACCGGCGAACCCGCCGCATCCGTCCAGGACGGCCTGGCCTGGATCCGCCAGACCCTCACGCTGCTCGCCGTACCCGGCCTGGCCGCCTTCGGCATCCGCCCGCAGCACGCCGACGAGATCGCGGCCAAAGCCCTGACATCAAGCAGCATGCAGGGCAATCCCGTCGCCTTGAGTCACGGCGACCTGAAAGCCATCCTGGAGCGGGCGCTGTGAACCACGCCCGCCCGGGCTGACCGAAGACGGCGCCGGGCAGCGTCCGGGGACGACCCGCAAGCTCGCGTTCGACCACGCGCGGATCCTGGCCGACGGACTGGAGCGGGCCCGCGCCAAGCTCGAGTACACGCCGCTGGCCACCGCGTTCGTGGCCGAGCAGTTCACGATCTCGGAGCTGCGGGCGGTCTACGAGACCGTCTGGGGCGAGCGGCTGCACGCGGGGAACTTCCACCGCAAGGTGCTGTCGGTCCCGGGGTTCGTGGAGAGCACGGGCGAAACCACCGAGACCGGGGGGCCCCGCGGCGGGCCGCGATCCCGGCTGTACCGCCGCGGGGACGCGCGCCTGCTGCACCCGGCGCTGCTGCGGACGGCCATCGCGGCGACCCGCGCCCAATCGATCGCGACCATCAGCCGCCGCCGGTCGACCCGGTCCACGAGCACGCCACCAGGCAGGGCAAACAGCAGCCAGGGCAGCCATGCCACGCCGGAGGTGGCCGACACGATCAGCGGGCTCTTGGTGTGCGCCGCGACGAACAGCGGCGCCGCAATGATAGCCAGGCCGCTGCCCAGAGCCGACGTCGTGCTGGCCGTCCACAACTTCGCGAACCGCCAGCCAAGTCGTTCCGCCACGTTCAGCGACGCTACCCGAGCCGCGCCGGGGCCAGCCGCACGGTCGGCCGGGTCGGATGTGGCTGGAATCAGCAGGAGTTACGAGAGGGCTCAGGCGGCGCGGCGGGCGCAGCCGGCGGCCGGGCGGGCGGACCCGGCGGGCAACTCGCCGACAAGCTGGCGGATCCAGCGCATGCGGTCAATGGCGGCCTCGGGATGGTCGCCGAACTCCTGGGCCATCCGGGCGGCGCAGCCGCGCACGCCGTACTGCCGCACGGTCAGGCGGACAGCCTCCGCCACAACGTGGCCGGTCAGCGCGTCCGATCGCTGCAACCCGGACGCGAACAGCGCCGTGCAACGCGCGTCAATCATGTTCAACCTGGACATAGCAAACCCTCCGCTTTTCCCTCGCCGGACCCCTTGGGCGGTCCGCTTATACGGTGGCGCTCAGGGACGGGGTGATTCGCCGGGGGGCGGGGCAAACTCAGGGGGATTCGCCGGGGCTGTCCAGGCTTGTCCGGGACTGTCCCGGGCTGGACGGGCGGGTGCTGCTGAACGGCCAGGACGTGACGCGATGGCCGGTGCCGCAGCGCATCGCGGCCGGGATCGCCATCGTGCCGGAAAACCGCCGCCTGTTCGGCCAGCTGACGGTGCGGGAGAACCTGGAGCTCGGCGCCGTGCTGCGCAAGGGCGGCCCGCCCGCCGAGGACTTCGACCGGGTGCACGAGCTGTTCCCGCGCCTGCTGGAGCGGCGTAGCCAGCTGGCTGGCACGCTGTCCGGCGGCGAACAGCAGATGGTCGCCATGGGCCGGGCGCTGATGTCCCATCCGCGGCTGCTGCTGATGGACGAGCCGTCGATGGGACTGTCGCCCGCGCTGGTCCTGCAGAACTTCCAGATCATCAAGGCCATCCACGCCTCCGGTGTGGCGGTCCTGATGGTCGAGCAGAACGCGACCATGGCGCTGTCCATCGCCGACCGCGGCTACGTCCTGTCGACCGGGGAGATCGTGCTGCAGGGCCCGGCTGCGGAGTTGCTGCGCGACGAGGAACTCAAGCGCGCCTACCTGGGGCGATGACTATTGCTGCAGGGGGCTCTCCCCCTCAGGCTTTGCGTAGCGTGCCCACGGTGATGTGCGGCCAACTCAGGCCGTTGAAGTTCAGTAGCACGGTCTGTGAGTACTGCAGTTGGCTTTCGGCCGGCTGACCCTGGACCGTCTCCAGCCAGAACATCGCGCTGACGCTCACCGCTACCGCGTTCGGACCCTGAGGACCGCCCTTCAGGAACGCGGTATTCGCGGTTCCGCCGCCGGGAACCGGGGTGTCGGTGCTGGTCACGTGCAGCGTGGTGGTGGAGGTGATGTGCTGGCCCGCGATCGCCGCGTGCAGCACGCTGTTGGGGTCGTTGACCATGGCCTGCGTGACGCCGGTGAGCCCGGCGCCGGAGGTCCGGAAGCTGGTCCGCGTGGTCAGGGTCTGCTCAGGGAAGTCGAACGGGGAGTTCGGCTGGCCGATCGGAAAGGGCTTGATGCTGGCCACTGGGATATTCGGGGCTGCGGCCGCGGTGCTGGCGGTGCCCTGGAGCAGGATCGTCGTGCCGTGCGGGATGGAGGCTAGCCGGGCCACGGTGGGGGGCAGGTTGGGGTCACTGGTCTTCGGAATTGCCACCCACAGGCCTGGCTCGATGTGCAGTCCCGCTTTCAGGTTGGCGTCCGAGATCTGCTGCAGATAGGTAAGGCCGAACATGTTGATGTCGGGCTGCAGTAGGCCGCGGTTGGGGATCTGCCCGCTGATCGCGGTGAGCTCAAGCTGCTCGCTGGTCACGTTGAGTTCGAGGAATCGATCCTGCCCGGCCGTGCTGTTGGGCCGCCAGATGACGTTGAAGCCCCGGCCGCTCCACTTCCCCACGATCCCGGCGAGCGGGCCTAGCGGGCTCGCCACCTCCGGGAAGGGCTGTTGTACCGCGTTTTCCAGGGCCGGCAGCGGCTGGAAAGAGAAATCGGGCGCAAGTTCCACGAAACCCTCCAAAATGGAGTTAGGCCATCACGCGTGAGTACGTCCGTCACTTCTGTACGAGGCTCAACATTCGACCCGTGGCCATGGCATTGTCAAGAGCCAGATCCGGGAACGGCGGCTATTGACAAGCCGGCCGCCGGGCGGCTAGATGGCGGTAGCCAAGGCGCTTGGAGGGGAATCATGGCCAAGACCATCATCGCGCCGGTTCGGGAAAATAGGGCGGCAGAGGCCGGCCCGATCACGGCGGACATGGGCATGATCGTGACGCGGGCGGCGCGGCGTTTCGGATCCAAGACGGCCCTGGTCGCCGCCGGCCGGACGCTGACCTACCAGGCCCTCGATGACCTGTGCGACCGGGTGGCCGGCGGCCTGCACGACATCGGGGTGCGGCCCGGCGACCGTGTCTCGCTGTACTCGCCGAACCGGTGGGAGTGGGTGGTCGCCTACCACGCTGCCCTGCGGGCCGGGGCCGTGGTCAACCCCATCAACGTGATGCTCACCGCGGAAGAGGTGGCCTTCGTCCTCAACGACTGCGGCGCCGCGGCCATCTTCACCTCGGGCGAGAAAGCCGAGGTGATCGACGGCCTGACCCGGGGTTCAGGGTCCGTGCCGACCTTGCGCCGGGTCATCAGCTTCGACCCCGCAGGCGGCGGCGTCACCGGGTTCGAGGAGTTGCTCAGCCACCCGGCGGCGGCGCCGGACGTGCCCAGGCCGGCCCCGACGGACCTGTCGACCATCGGCTACACCTCCGGCACCACCGGCCACCCGAAGGGAGCAATGCAGTCGCACCGGGCCGTCTTCCTTAACACCGCGGCCGTGTTCGCGGTCCAGACGCGGACCGACCGCGACGTGATGCTCAACGCCCTGCCCCTGCCGCACGTCTACGGCAACGTGGTGATGAACGGCACCTTCATGGTCGGTGCCACGCTGGTGATGATGGAACGCTTCGATCCCGCCGTGACCCTGGCTGAGATCCAGCGCCACCGCGCGACCGTGTTCGACGGCGTGCCGACCATGTACGCGATGATGCTCGCCGACCCGTCGCTGCCCGGCGCCGATCTGTCCTCGCTGCGGATCTGCACGGTAGGTGGCCAGACCATGCCGGCGGCCAAGATGGCCGAGTGGGAACGCCGGTCCGGCGTCCCCCTGCTCGAGATCTGGGGGATGACCGAACTCGCCGGCGCGGGCACCAGCAACTGCAGTTACATGCCCAGCATGCACGGCTCGATCGGCTTCGCGCTCCCCGGAGCCGAAGCCCGGGTCGCCGCTATCGACGATCCAGGCGTCACCGTGCCCGACGGCGAGCCGGGCGAACTGATGATCCGCGGGCCGCTGGTCATGCTCGGCTACTACGGCAACGAGGCGGCCACCCGGGCCACCATCGAGCCGGACGGCTGGATGCACACCGGTGACATCGCCACCCGGGACGACGAGGGCCACTATTTCATCGTCGACCGCAGGAAGGACCTGATCATCACCGGTGGGTTCAACGTCTATCCGGCCGAGATCGAACGCGTCGTGGCGTCCCATCCCGCAGTTGCCATGGTCGCCGTCGGATCGGTGCCCGACGAGACCCACGGTGAACTGGCCCGCGCCTACGTGGTCCTCCGCCCCGGCGCCACCGCGACCGAGACCGAGATCATCGAGCACTGCCGGCTGCACCTGGCCGCCTACAAGCTGCCCCGCTCGGTCCGGTTCGTGCCCGACCTGCCCAAGACCTCGACCGGCAAGGTGATGCGCCGGGAGCTGAAGACCCTGGACGGCTAAGGTCATCTGACAGCTAGACTCCGGCGGGTGACCTCGGCCGCCAGGAGCGCCCGGCGGATCGCCGCCGGCGAGATGATTGCCGTCGTGCTCGCGCTGGTCACCGCCTGCGCGGGCCATCCTCGGCCTTCCGCCGCGGCGACGACGTCGGCGGCGCCGAAGTCCGCCTCCCCCTCCCCATCCAGCCGGCCGACGACCAGCACCCCCAGCCCGCCCGCCACCGTCGGGATCTCCGGCCGCTACCGGGTCGGCGAGCGACAGCTGACCTTCGTCGAGCCGCCGCACACCGGCGCGACCAGCGAGTCCCTGGGCCAGCGCACGCTGGCCACCACAGTCTTGTATCCGCTCGCCGGATCGCATCCGGTCGCCGGACCACTCCCGCTGATCGTCTTCGCTCCCGGTTTCATGATGTGCAGCGGCCCGTACTCATCCCTACTGCAGGCCTGGGCCAGTGCCGGCTACGTGGTCGCGGCGGTGAACTTCCCCCGCACCAACTGCCATCTCGGCACCGCTGCCTGGGAACCAGACCTCGTGAACCAGCCCAGGGATATGACCTACGCCCTGAGCAGGATGCTGGCCTTGAGCGCTCAGCCGGATGACTTGTTCTACGGCCTGATTGACCGTCACGAGGTCGCGGTGGCCGGCCAGTCTGACGGCGGCGACACAGTCGCCGCGCTCGCGGCCAATGGGTGCTGCACCGATCACCGGGTGACTGCCGTCGCGGTGCTCTCCGGGGCGGAGTGGCCCCCGATGCCCGGACGCTATTTCCCAGCCGGGGCCGGCAAGACGCCGCCGATGCTGTTCACGCAGGGCAGCGCCGACACGATCAACCCGCCATGGACGAGCATGCAACTGTACGAGGCGGACCAGGCGCGCGCCCGGTACTACCTCGACCTGCTCGGCGCGGACCACCTGACCCCGTACACGGGAGCCAACCCGGTAGAGCGGCTGGTGGCCCGCGTCACGCTGGCGTTCTTCAACCGGTACGTGCTCGGCCAGGCCGGCGCACTGGCTACGATGACCCGCGAAGGCAACGTCAGCGGCGCCGCCGTCCTGGTGAGCGGTGGCGAGCCCCCGCCTTAGCGCTCGAGACGGCGGCGGGAGAGCTATAAGCCTGATGCATACGCCCATTGACACGAGCAAGCCGAACATGGCGCGCATGTACTCGCTCGGCGAAGGAGAAGCCCAGCTCTATCCCTGCGGCATCGCCACGACTAGGCCTGGGACTCCTATTGCTACGGCCAAGGGCAAGGTAGCGCTGGGGCACCTACCGGATTCGACACGTAGCGGTCACAAGTGAGGCATACCACCCGGGGTGGATGGCTTCTGGTCCTCATCGTGGTGGCGATGGTCATTCAGTGATCGCTAGCGAGAGGGGCCACGGGGTGCAGGCTGAGTCGGAGCCGGATGAGCTGATCGACACCTGGACGCTTGTCAAGAGCGATTGGGACCTGATAGCCAACAAGGCGGGCGTGACCCGGCTCGGTTTCGCGGTGATGCTGAAGTTCTACGAGATCGAGGGCCGGTTCCCGGCCTATCTCTCTCGAGGAGGTCCCGCCCGCCGCGGTCAGGTATCTCGGGTCGCTGGTGGAGGTCGATCCCGCGCTGTTCGCCAAGTACTCCTGGGCGGGCCGGTCGATCAAGTACCACCGGTCTCAGATCCGAAAGGTATACGGGACCCGGCCGCCGACCGAGGCCGATGAGGACCGCTGGGCGCAGTGGCTGGCCGAGGAGATGTGCCCGACGGAGACGAACCGGGACCGGCTGGCAGCCGCCCTGCGGCGGCGCTGCCGCAGCGAGAAGGTCGAGCCGCCGAGCACCGGCCAGGTAGAGTGCGTGGTCGCTTCGGGCTGCCGGCAGTTCGACGATGCTTTCGCCGCGACGACCGCCGGACGGCTGGGGCCCGTGGTCTGTGGCCGGCTGGAGGACCTGCTGTCGCGGCCGAACGTGCTGGCCGAGCTGAAGTCAGACCCTGGGCCGCTGGGGCTGGACACGCTGCTGACCGAGGTCGGCAAGCTGTCGACGGTGCGGGCGCTCGGGCTGGACGGGGCGGTATTCGGCGATGCCTCGGACCGGATCGTGGCGGCGTGGCGGGCGCGGGCGGCCCGGATGTATCCCTCGGACTTTGAGGACTGCGCGGAGCCAGTGCGGTACACGCTGCTGACGGCGCTGTGCTGGACCCGGCAGGCCGAGCTTGTCGACGGCCTGGTGGAGCTGCTGACCGGGCTGATCCACCGGATCAACGCCCGTGCCGAGCGGCGGGTGGAGAAGGAGCTGATCGGCGAGCTGGCGAACGTGCCGGGCAAGCGCGGCATCTTCACCAGGATGGTCGATGCCGCCCTCGCGTACCCTGACGACACGGTGCGGGACGCGGTGTACCCGGTGGTGCCGGGTGGCGTGAAGACGCTGAGCGCGCTGGCCAGGGAGCTGAAGGTGACCGAGCGGGCGGTGGCCGAGCGCGTCCGCTACCAGCTGCGCGGCTCCTACTCGCACTACTACCGGCGGATGCTCGCCCCGCTGCTGGCCGCGCTGGAGTTCCACTGCAACAACAGCGCCTACCGGCCGGTCATGGACGCCATCGACCTGCTCGCCCGCTACGCAGGCACCGACAGCGACCAGAAGCTCTACGCGGCCGGGGAGAAGGTGCCGGTCGACGGAGTCGTGCCGAAGGCGTGGCTGGACGGTGTCGTCAGTGACGACGGCCAGGTCGAGCGCATCCCGTATGAGCTGTGCGTACTGATCGCGCTCCGCGACGCGCTGCGCCGCCGCGAGGTCTACGTCCAGGGCGCGGGCCGCTGGAAGGACCCGGACGAGGACCTGCCGGGCGACTTCGAGGACAACCGCGACGTCCACTATGCCGAGCTGGGCAAGCCCCTGGACGCCACGGAGTTCATCGACGGCCTGCGGAAGCGGCTGGATGACGGGCTCACCAGGCTGGACACCGCGCTGGCCAGGGCACCAGCGGCGGGGTCCGGATCATCACCCGGCAGGGCAGCCCGTGGGTGAGCGTCCCCAAACTCGACAAGCTCCCCGAGCCGAAGAACCTCGGCGCGCTGAAGGCGGAGGTCGAGCGCCGGTGGGGCACCATCGACTTGCTCGACATCCTGAAGGACACCGCGTTCATTACCGGCTTCGCCGGCTCGTTCGCCTCCGTCGCCAGCCGCGAGGTGCTCGACCGCGCCACGCTGAACCGGCGGCTGCTGCTGGTGCTGTTCGCGCTCGGCACCAACATAGGCATCCGGCAGATGGCCGTCACCGGCGAGCACGGCGTGGGCGAGGCCGAGCTCCGCCACGTCCGCGCCACCTTCGTCACCCGCGAGAACCTGCGGGCGGCGGTCACCACGGTGGTCAACGCGACCCTGGAGGCCCGCGACCCGGAGTGGTGGGGCGAGGCGACCAGCACCGCGTCGGACTCCAAGCGGTTCGCCTCCTGGGACTCCAACCTGATGACCGAGTTCCACGCCCGCTACGGCGGCTACGGCGTGATGATCTACTGGCACGTCGAGCGGAGCCGCCTGTGCGTCTACTCCCAGCTCAAGTCCTGCTCGTCATCCGAGGTCGCCGCCATGATCGAGGGCCTGCTGCGGCATGGCACCGACGCCGGGATCGGGGCCAACTACACCGACACCCACGGCGCCAGCCTCGTGGGCTTCGCCTTCACCGAGCTGCTCGGCTTCAAGCTCCTGCCCCGGCTGAAGAACATCGGCGCGATCCAGCTCTACCCCCTGATGCGAATCAGGCCGGCTGGCCGAGGCTGGAGAAGATCCTCAAGAAGCGGCCCATTACTGGTGAGAGGCACTTATTCGAAGCGTGCACTATTCCCTGAGTTAGTGACTTCGCTGGATGACGATCCTGCGGCTGGACCGTGTGGCGAAGCCTTGGCAGGGCTGGATGAGCATCCCGGCACGGACTGTTAGTGCTGACGAGGCTCCGGGCGCGCCACCGCTGAGCGTGAGTTGAGCGTCGCTGGGCGCGTAGCGTTCCCGCCGTTGCAGAACCCCCTACGCTACCGGGAGATGGCCGGCGGCCGGCGGCCTTGACTCTCACCTTGGGGGAGCCCGCACACTCATCTTGCCGGGCCGGACCGGCCCGGCGACGAGGGAGTCAGCGTGAAAGAGATCAGCATCGGGGAGTTCGCACGACGGTCCCGCCTTTCGCTGAAGGCGCTCCGCCTCTACGACAAGCGCGGGGTGTTGGTGCCTTCGCGCGTCGATCATGCGTCTGGCTATCGCTACTACGACACGGCCCAGCTCGACCAGGCACGCCTTGTCGTGATGATGCGCGAGTTGCAGTTGCCGCTTAAGGCGGTCAAGGAGCTGCTCGCGTGCGATCCGGCCGATGCGGCGAAACGCATCGCTGAGCACTGGCGCGACGCCGAGGCGGCACACGACGCGCGGCGCGAGCTAGCCGACTACCTCGTCAGCCGACTGAGCGGAATGAGGCCTGTCATGTACGAAGTCGCCACGCGGGAGATGCCCGAGCGGAGCCTGCTCTGTCTCAAGCGCAACGTCGCCGTGCAGGAGCAATTTGCGTTCGGCAAGGAGTTCATCGCGATCTTGCGCGAGCGCCCGCTCCCGAAGATCGAAGGACGAGAAGGCGCGTTCTTCTGCATCTACTGGAGCCACCCGACCGCTGACGGCGATGGTCTGATCGAATGGTGCAAGCCGGTTCCGCAGGCGGAGGCACGTGCCCTCGCGGAGCAATATCCCGAGCTGACGTTGCGAACCGAGCCGGCGCACCTGGAGATGTTCGTCGCGCTGCCAGCTGGGTACGGGGCGGTGCAGTGGAACCTCGCTTGCGAGTCACTGGATGCTTGGGGGCAGGAGCAGGCGCTGGAGCACGAGGGTGATCGTCTTGCCCTCACGCCCGAGGACCTCGGCCTGCGCACCACCTATCTCGCGACCGGACCCGTCACCAACCCGGTCTCCGACATCGACCTCGCCATCCCGTTCGCCGTAGAGCCATGATCGAAGCCCACGGCCTGGTCAAGCGCTATGGCTCGACCATGGCCGTCAACGACCTGTCTTTCTCCATCCGGCCGGGCCTGGTCACCGGTTTCCTTGGCCCGAACGGCGCCGGGAAGACCACCACGATGCGGATGATCCTGGGCCTGGACGCGCCGACGCGGGGCTCGGTCACCGTAGGCGGGCGCAGCTACCGCGACCTGCCGGCGCCCATGCGCGAGGTGGGCGCCCTTCTCGACGCCAAGGCGCTGCAGGGCGGCCGCCGGGCCCGCGACCACCTGCTGTGCCTGGCCCAGAGTAACGGCATCCCCCGCGGCCGGGTGGACGAGGTGCTCCGCATCGTCGGTCTGGAGGGCGTGGCCAGGCGCCGGGCGAAGGGCTTCTCGCTGGGCATGGGCCAGCGGCTCGGCATCGCCTCGGCGCTCCTGGGGGACCCGGCCGTGCTCATCTTCGACGAACCGGTGAACGGCCTCGACCCCGACGGCATCCACTGGGTCCGGACCCTCCTGCGGGCGCTGGCCGCCGAGGGCCGCACCGTGCTGGTCTCCAGCCACCTGATGAGCGAGATGGCCCTGACCGCCGACCACCTGCTGGTGATCGGCAAGGGCCGGCTGATCGCCGATACCAGCGTGGACGAGTTCGTGCGGTCCAGTTCCCAGCAGTCGGTACACGTCCGCAGCCCCCAGGCGGCCGAGCTGGCCGCCCGCTGCCGCGAGGCCGGCGCCACCGTCCGGGCCGGGAGCACCTCCCAGGTGGCGGCCGCACCCGTGGCCGGCACGGACGCCGGGACCGACCCCGACGTCATCGAGATCACCGGGATGGACAGCGCCGAGGTGGGACGGCTGGCCGCCGCCCATGGCATCGCCCTGTCCGAGCTCATCCCCGTCCGGGCCTCGCTGGAGGAAGCGTTCATGGAACTGACCCGAGACAGCGTGGAATACCAGGCGACCGGGGCGACCCGATGACCGACGCCACGATCGCCCTCGCCGGCCCGGACCACCGGGCGGCCTACCGTGCAGCCACCTTCGGCGACGTGCTGCGCTCGGAGTGGACCAAGCTCCGTTCGGTCCGGTCGACTTTCTGGGCGCTGACCGTGACCGTCGTGGTCGGCATCGCCCTGGGAGCCGTCATCAGCGCGGCCGCCGCCCACGGCTACGCCAAGTTCAGCGTCTCCCAAAAGCTGAGCTGGGACCCGACGGGGGTCAGCGCGGCGGGGATGGCCATCGCGCAGCTGGCCATCGCCGTGCTCGGGGTGCTCTGCATCAGCTCCGAGTACTCCTCCGGGATGATCCGCACCAGCCTGATCGCCGTCCCGAAGCGAGGCCGGGTACTGGCAGCCAAGTCGCTGGTCTTCGCTGGGGTGACGTTCGTCGTGGGCGACGTCACGACCTTCGTGGCGTTCTTTGTGGGCCAGGCCCTCATCAGCGGCCATGCCCCCCACGCGGCGCTCGGCGATCCCGGGGTAGCCCGGGCGGTGGTGGGAGGAGGGCTGTACCTGGCCGCCCTGGCGGTGCTCAGCGTCGCGGCGGGGGCCTTGCTCCGGCACCCGGCCGCCGCCATCGCCTGCATGATGGCCGTCGTGCTCGTCCTCCCCCTGATCGCCCAGGCACTGCCGGACTCGTGGCGGAACCCGGTCACCGAGTTCTGGCCGACCCAGGCCGGAAACCAGATCACCAGCGTCTACCACTCCGCCCACACCCTCCAGCCCTGGCCCGGCTTCGGCGTGATGTGCCTGTTCACCGCCATCGTGTACGCCATCGCCTGGACGCTGCTGGACCGCCGGGACGCATGATGGCGGTCAGGGCGCGTCGCCATACCCAGGACCCGGCCCCCGCTGCAGGCAGTGACCAGTGAGCCCTTTCTCATCCAGGCCGTGACGGGTTCGTCACGGCCTGGTGACGTCGCGGCGTGCCGCCGCCGGGCATGAAAAAGCCCCGGCAGACGAGCTAGCCGGCAAGACCCGCTTCATAACCACTACCAGGGCTTCCGTGCTTTCCTGCCGTGCGTCGCCGCCGCTGTCGCGTCAGACCCTGAACTTCGCGGCCGGGATCATCCGCCGCCACCGGATCTCGATCGGCTCGCTGCGGCGGAAACTGAACCCGGACAGCAGGCCCTCCTGGTCCTGGCCTGCCTGCGCAAAGGCGAGACGTTCGCCAGCCTCGCGGCCGGGTCCGGGGTCGGCACGGCCACTGCCTGGTGGAGGGAAGTAGCTAGGGGCGGCTCGTCAGGCAGTGGTGTCCTGTTCACCGGGCTCCTTCGGGCTATCGGGGGCGGAGTTGAGGTCGGCGTCGCGTGCGGCGAGGTAGGCGGTCCAGTCCCGGCGGGCGTAGGTGACCCAGCGGACGGCCGTGTTGACGTGGATGCCGAGGAAGTCGGCGAGGACCGCGGCGGGAAGGTCCGAGGCGAGGGCAGCGAGGGCTCCGTTGCGGGCCGGCCTGGCGCTGATGCCGTGGCGGTTGAGCTGGTTGGTGAGGCTGTGAAGGTCGAGCGGCTGACCGGGGATACGGCCCGGGAACAGCCAGCGGGGTGTCTCCGGCCCGCTGGCGATCATGAGACGGGGCGGTGGCTTTGCGGCCAGCTCGCCGAAGATCGCGCCGAGGCGTGGCGGGAGAAGGACCGGGCGGCGGCCCGCTGTCAGATAGGTGTTGCCGTCTTTCTCGGTGATCTGGCCGGCGGTGAGGTGGCGTATCCGCTGGAGCTGGAGGCCGAAGAGCAGGACGAGGGCGCCGACGGCGCGGACGCCGACGGGCATGCTGCTGTCGGTGAGGCAGCGCTGGAGGAGCTGCCATCGCTGGTCGTCGCCGAGGAAGTCGGCGGGCTCCTGGCTCGGGATCGCCGGGACGATGAGGCGTCGGCTGAGGCCACGGTCAGCGGTCCAGATGAGGAAGTAGCTGACCCGGTAGCGCACCTGGGTCTGCTCCTCGCCGAGCCAGCGATCGACGTCGTCCTGGCGGAGCCCGGCTAGCGTGGTTCCCTGCCGGTCGATCCAGGCCAGGAACTCAAGGGCGATCAGGACCCGGACGCGCAGCTGGCGGCCTATCGAGGCGGGGAACGGCCGCCTGGCGGCCCGGTTGCGAGCCCGGCGCAGCAGGGACCAGTGCAGGAACGGGCGGACGAGGAGCGCGTACTCGGGCGGCTGGCCGGCAAGGTGGTGCTCGAGCCAGGCGGGGACGCGTTCAAGGTCCTCGTCGCGCTGGGGCAGGATGCCGGTCTGGATCAGGACCTGCCGGAGGTAGTGCAGGCTGTGGCCGGGCGGCAGCTCGTCCAGAAGGTCGTGGGTGACGGGCCGCTGCTGGGCGACCAGGTGCCTGAGAAATTCCGCGGCCGGGCTCTGCCGGACCCAGTGGATCGTGTTAAACGGCAGGTGGACCTGGGTGAACGCCTCGGCGAGGGGCTTGAGTTCGGCCGCGATGGTGCCGTCGGGTCCTGTGAGCAGTTCGGTGACCTTGCCGGCGAGCACGCAGTAGGCGCAGCCGTCGTGGCCGTAGGGGTATCCCGACCGCCCGCACCGGCGGCAGGTGAAGTCGATGGCGGTTCCCGCGCAGGTTCCGCAGAGCCCGGTGCTGTCGCCGTCCCGGCCGATCAGCGGATGGGACTGGCGGCAGCGGGCGCACTGTGCCGGGGCCCGGACGATGGCGGTGTAGCAGCTGTGGCAGACCGGCCCGATCGGCCAGAACGCGTTGACCGGCGCGTCGCGCTGGCACCGGGCGCATGTCAGGCGGGGACGCTCGTCGCGGGCGTAGCAGCTGTGGCAGATCGGCTCGTCGGTGGTGATCCGGACGCAAGGGCGGACCCGTCCGCAGCGTGAGCATTCCCGTTCCGGCCCGCGGTAGCACCTGTCGCACAGGTCGGGCTGGTCATCGCGGGCGTTGCGCTTGATCTTCGCCGTCCTGCCGCATTTCCCGCACTGGCGGAGTGGGCGCCGGTGCCGGTCGTAGCACTGGTGGCAGTAGGCGCCCTCCTCGGCGAGCAGTACCGCCGGCGCGGTCTTGCCGCAAGACACGCATGTGTGCAGGGGTCGATTCCAGCAGACATGACAAAGGGCGCCGCCGCCGGGTAGCCGGACAACGGGGCGACCCGGCCTGGGCCGGGAAGCTCACCGAGGAAGACCGGCGGGGCCTGTCCCCGCTGTTCTGGTCGCACGTCAACCCCTACGGGCGGTTCCGCCTCGACATGGACACCCGCCTCGACCTCACCGCCGCATGAGGCGGTCTCCAGGGCCTGAGGGCCAAGTAAGTCCGAAAGGGGCACCGAGATGTCCTTGAGGCGACGGGCCCCAGGCCGTCACTGTTGTTCGAGGCTGCGGGTGAGCAGCTGGTCGTACTTTGCGATGTCGGGCAGGGCCGGGTATCGGCGGGAAGCGGGGGGAGCTCAGTCGTGCGTTCCAGGGACCGGTACACGGTGGGCCTGCTGACGCTGAACAGGGCGGCGATCTCGGCAACGTTGTAGTCGCCGCTGTCGTGCATGCGGCGGATCTCCCGGTCCTGGGCGGGCTTGACGGCCCGCGGCGCCCGCCACCGGGCCAGCCCCGCCGACAGCTGCCGCGCCAGGCCCGTGACCTGCAGCACCTGGGCGAGCAGCAGCGCCCCGGCCTGGGACACCATCCCCGATCCGCCGGCGGACACGATGATCTTGGGACGGTACGCGGTATTCTGCATGGGAAAGTGCCTTCGGCTGGGTACGGACAGGACCTTCGACAAGCCCTATTCTCCCAGTTCAAAGGCACTTTTTCATGCGAGCGACCCGCCTGGGCTGATCCCGTATGACGGCACGAGGCTAACGGGTGAAGAACAAGTGGGTGGCGCCGCTGGGGACGGTGACCGTTTCGATGGAGTACCGCTCGTGCAGCCCGTCCAGGCCGTCCCAGAGCCGGACGCCGCGGCCGAGCACGATCGGCACCTGCACGACGTGCAGGTAGTCGACGAGGCCGGCGGCCAGGAACTCGTTGATGGTGGTGGGCCCGCCGCCGAGCCGGACATCCTGGTCGCCGGCCGCCTTCTGGGCCAGCTGGAGCACGTCGGCCGGGGTGCCGCTGACGAAGTGGTACGTGGTGTCGCCGGCCGTGAGCGGTTCCCGCTGGTAGTGCGTCATCACGAAGCAGGGCGTGTGGAACGGCGGGTCCTCGCCCCACCAGCCGCGCCAGCCGTCCTCGGGCCAGGGGCCGGTGGTAGGCCGGAACTTGTTGCGCCCCATGATCTCGGCCCCGATCGCCGTCCCCCAGGCGAGGGCCACGGCCTTGTCAAGTTCAGGCCGGGTGACGGCGCGGGTCGAGATCTTCTCGGCGAAGATCCTCATGACGCCCGCCGCTCGCAGGGAGTCGACCTGGGTGTCGAGCGACCGGCGGACGGTGGAGGCGCGGGCGTACCCGATGCGCACCCGCCCCGCCGGCATGGCATCGGCCGCCGGCGGCCGGGGCAGCTCGGTCCAGGCCGAGCCCGGCTTGCGCAGCGGCGGGACCGGGACGCTGAGCGCCTTCGCCAGCTGCGGCACGAGCCGGAACCGGGCGGTGTGGTACTGCGCGGCTACCCTGCCCCGGCCGGTTCGGCATGGCGATCCCGCGGGGGCCGCGCAGGAGGACATCGGGCAGCCGTTCGCCTCGACGCGCAGGAAGTCGTCGTCACTCACCCGCAGATCGTTTCATGGGGGTGTGTCATCCGCCCGGCCGTATGCAACAACCCGTGAGACACCATTCGCCCTGTTCGGCATCTGGTGGCCGGGCTGTTTCACGGGCCTTCGCCTACGAAACAGGCTGCCGGTTGTCTGCTCTTTGACGTCTGTTGTGCGTCGCCGCTGTCGGCCGGATTGGTTGGGTGTTATGAAGCGGCCGCCTCGTAGACGAGGTAGAGCGCTCCGTTGTCGTAAGTCACGCTTCGAGTCAGCGACCATTTCGTCGGCGGGTCGTCGTGGAAGAGGTGAGGTCCTCCACCTCGGGTGAGGGGGTAGACGAACAGATGCAGCTCGTCGATCAGACCGTCAGCGATCAGGGACCGCACAAGCGTCCCGCTGCCGCTTACGTAGATGCCGCCATCGACTTCACCTTTGACCCGGCGGATACCGTCGGCACTGTAGGGGCCGAGGATCTCGGAGTTCTGCCAGGTTCCTGCTTCCAGGGTGGAGGAGACGACATACTTGGTGGAATCATTCATAAACGGAGCACCGGGGTCCTCCGCAGCTGTCCGGGCCGACCAGGCCGGCTCGAACATCTCGTAGGTGTTGCGTCCCAGCAGGATGGCTTCGCAGCTAGACATGAGATTGCCGATGTCCTGCCCCATAGCGGGGTCGAAGCCGTAGTCGAAGGTCCAGGTTGGAGCGTCGATCACGCCATCAAGGCTCATGAACTCGTGCACTCTGATCGTTCCCACTGTTAGTGGCTCCTTTCGGCATCGGCGGCGACCTGCTCGCCACTCACCCTCTCCACGAACGGGGAGCTCCCAATCGACACCGAAGCGCCGGAAAATTCCGGGCTGCAGCTGTCTACTCAGAGGGCGGCCTGTTGGCGCACGAGGAAGTCGCGTTCGACCGCGTTCGTAGTGAGTTCGATGGCTCGGTCGTACGCGCCGAGTGCCTCGTCGCGGCGACCTGCTAGTGCGAGAAGGTCGGCGCGGGCGGCATGGTATGGCTGGTACTTGTCGAGCGTGGCGGTGTCGATCTCGGCGAGCGCGGCGAGCCCCTCGGCAGGGCCGTGGAGCTCCGCGATGGCCACCGATCGGTTCAGGGCAACAACAGGGTGGGGGCGCAGGGCGTAGAGCTGGTCGTACAGGGCGATGATCTGGGACCAGTCAGTGGCTTCGGCGGTGGGGGCGGCGGCGTGCACCGCGGCTATCGCTGCCTGGATCTGGAACGGTCCGGGCTGGTTGCGGCGAAGGCAAGCGCGCACGAGCTCGTGGCCTTCGGTGATCAGTGCCGGGTCCCAGCGAGAGCGGTCCTGGTCGGCGAGGCGCACCATGGTCCCGCAGTTGCTGCTGCGGGCAGGACGGCGGGACTCGGTGAGCAGCATCAGGGCGACTAGGCCGATGGCCTCCGGTTCGTCGGGCATCAGCTCGATGAGGGTTCGCCCGAGCCGGACGGCTTCGGTCGATAGACCGGTTCTCGTCAGGCTCTGTCCCGACGTGGCGGTGTGACCTTCGGTGTAGATCAGGTAGATGGCGGTGAGGACCGCGTGGAGCCGGTCCGGGAGCTCCGCGGCGCGGGGTATGCGGTAGGAGGCGTGATTGTCGTGCAGTTTGCGCTTGGCCCTCACGATCCGTTGCGCCATCGTCGCCTCAGGCACCAGAAACGCCTTGGCGATCTCCTTGGTCTCGAGGCTGGCGAGAAGCCGCAGGATGAGAGCGACCTGCGCATCGGCGGCGAGGGCGGGGTGTGCGCACAGGAACATGAGCCGGAGCTGGTCGTCAGGAACGACATCGACGAAGTCGTCGAGCCTGTCGAGTTCGGGATCGTGGTCAGGATCCATGCTGTCGGTGTGGAGTCGGTGGGCCTCGAGATGACGGTCGCTGCGGGTTGATTCGCGTCGAAGCCGGTCGATGGCGCGGTTGCGGGCGGTCGTGGTGATCCAGCCGCCCGGGTTGGGCGGTATCCCCGTCTTCGGCCACCGCTCGGCGGCGGTGGCGAACGCTTCCGCCACCGCGTCCTCGGCGAGGTCGATGTCGCCGAGGACGCGGATCAGGGTGGCGGTGCAGCGGCCGACTTCGCGCCGGAAGACCTCCTCCAGCGCGTCGGTCATCCTTGCGCCGGCCGGACCTCAACCGGTCCCTCGCAGGCAGCGGCTGCTTTGCCGGCCCATTCGAGGGCGGCGTCGAGATCGGTGGCGTCGATGACCCAGAAGCCGCCCATCTGTTCTTTGGTCTCGGCGTAGGGCCCGTCGGTCATCGATACGTCTCCTCCGGAGGATCGCACGACCGTGGCCGAAGATGCGGGGTGCAGGCCGGCGGCGAACACCCAGGCGCCCGCCTGTTGCAGTTCGCTGTTGAACGCGTCCACCTGGGCGACACGGCGCTGCGCGTCGGGAGTGGAGAAGTCGACCTCGAACGTTTCGTCGTGCCAGACGGAGATTAGGTATTGCGGCATCTTGATGGCTCCTTTTGAAAGCGGATCGGTCTCGGGTCAGCCGGCGTGTCGCGCGAGCACCGGAACAATGATCGCCGCGGCGACCAGGTGCAGTCCAACCAGGGCGACCTTGCTGGCGGTCGTGTCTGCGAACGCCGCCGGGAGGGCGCAGGAGATCGCCGTGAGGCCGGTGGTTATCTGGACGAACCGCTGACGTGGGGTGGAGCTGCGCCGGTTCAGCAAGGCGAGGAGCACACCGCCGATGACGGCGGCGATGAAGGTGATCTGGGCGAAGCCGGCGAGTGGGATCTTGCCGTGTACGGCCAGCGGGACTCCGGCGGCCCGCAGGGCAACCGCGCCGGCGGTCGTGACCGCGGCCGCCAGGACACCGACCGAGACCGTGGTGCGCGGCAGCGTGCCGGTCAACCGGGACGGGGCGTGCTCGACAGTGATTTCGGGGGAGGTGGTAACGGTGGACATGGTTGGTTCCTTTTAGCTGGCGGCGGTGCCCTGTGCACCGCTCACCATGTCCACGAACGGCGAGGCCGGATTCGACACCGAAGCCCAATAGAGAGCCCCGGTAGACCCCAGCTTCGGCACCTGGGCCGAACGCGCCGGTACCGGCACACTTCCCAGTGCCGCATCAGGCAACGTTTGCCCATCGACGATGCGCGAGGCCGTTACCCGGGGCGTTCAATCGTGGCGAAGTGTCCCACTTGGCATGTTGCTGCAGCTGGCCTAGTGGCCTGCCGGCCGTCGCGGTCAGCTGGATCTCAGGGATGCCTTTCTTGTCGGCCATCGGCCGGGAGCCCGAACAGCGGCAGGCACCGTGTCAGTCCGGTGATAGTGACGGGCGCCCGTTCGGTCGCCTCCCATCGGTCGCGCTTCAGGCGCAGGCGGCGGGTTGTGGTGACCTGACCATGCGCGGCTAGCCGCTCAATGCCGTCTGACTGGTAGCCGAGTTTCTCCGAGACCCGCAGCGAGGAAATGTTGTCGTCAAAGGCGCCTGAGATAGCGTCGGTCGCGCCGAGGCCAGCGAAGGCGAGGTGAAGGGCGGCCGCGCGCATATGGGTGCCGATTCCCTTGCCGTGATGGCGTACGCCGAGCCAGGAGAAGGTGCTGACCTCGCGCAGGACCGGATAGTCACGGGCTGAGATGTCCTGCTGGCCCACGACCTGCCCGTCAGCGAAGACGGCCAGGTCAAGGGACCAGTCGTCGGCGGACCAGTCGCCACGGTGCCGCCAGTGGCGCTGCACCAGCGCGCGAGCCCGGTCCTTGGGGGGCAGGCCCGGCCAGGAGACCAGGAACGGCCTGCTGCCCGGGTCGTGCATGCCTTCGGCCGCAAGGTCAGCAAGGTCGCCGAGTTCCTCGCCGGTAGGCAGGCGAAGTTCCAGGCGGGGAGTGATCAGCCGGAGTCCGAGAAGCGGCCAGTGGTCAATGAGCATGGGGCATTGTCCCAATGCCCGGCCCGCGCGGTCACCCGCGTATTCTGCCATCTGGCCCGGGCGTCAGTCCGCGTGCCCGTAGCCGACCGCGGTTGCGCAGCTGGGCAGGGGGCGGCGCTTGCCTGCAGGGTGCGATCCCCGAGACTGAGCCGGTGACGGAACGGCTGCAGGTTCGTGAGATCGACGATGACGAAGGTCGGCGGCTGGTGCAGATCATCCGCGGGCGGCAGTGGGCCGCGGTCAGCGGCAAGGGCAAAGAGCCGGGCCGGGCGCCGCGGCCGCGGACGCGTGCGACTTATACCCGCAAGGCCGGGGTCCGGCACCTGTTCGCCGCCTATGAGCTGGGCGAGGACAAGTTGTACGGGCACATCAAGCCACGTAAGACCCGGGCCCGGTTCCTGGAGTTCTGCCGCTACCTGCGCTCTTTGTACCGGCCCGGCGCCCGGATCGCGATTATCTGCGACAACTTCAGCCCGCACCTGACCACGCGCAAAGATGCCCGGGTCGGCGCCTGGGCCGCGGCGAACAACGTCGAGATCGCTTACACGCCGACGAATTCGTCCTGGTTAAACCGCATAGAGGCACAATTCACGGCGTTGCGTTACTTCACGCTCGACGGCACCGACCACGCCAGTCACAAGGAACAGGCCAGCATGATCCGCCGGTACATCATCTGGCGCAACAACCACGCCTACGACGAACGCCTACGCCGCATCGTCGACCGGGCAAACGTTGCCTGATGCGGCACTAGCACGAGCCACGCCGGCACGCCGGGTGCTCATGATCGTGCCCGCGGCGGGCCGCCCTCGGTGGCCGTAACCCGCGGCCTTCAGCCCGCTAACGCCATTGGCCGTTCCGTTGTTGCTCAAGCCCCGTACCGCCCGGATCTCCGCCCTGCGCCAGCTTGTCCTGCAGGTCCCCGCCCCCGTCATCGCCGGCGCTCTCGGGTTCCACCACACCACCACGACCCGCCAGCACATCAACGCAGGCACAACCTGGAGCCAGTACGCCGCAAACCGTGACCGGGACTAGATGACGGCGGCCCTGCCGGCCAGCCGCCGGGGCCCGATCCGCTGTTGCGTGGCCGCCGGCCGCCTGCTACTCTCATTCCACTAAGCTCTTAATGGAATGAGAGATCGATGATCGAGTTTCAGCTCGACGAGACATCGGGCGTCGCCACCTACCTGCAGCTCGTGCAGCAGGTTCACCAGGCCCTGCGGATGGGGATGCTCGAGCCGGGCGAGCAGCTGCCGACCGCGCAGCAGGTGGTCGCCAAGCTGGCCATCAACCCGAACACGGTGCACAAGGCCTACCGCGAGCTGGAGCGGGAGGGGCTGGTGCGTGCCCGCCCGGGACTGGGGACGTTCGTCACCCGGGTGCCGCCCGGCACCGACCCGGTCACGCAGGCCCGGTTCCTGGCTGACCTGACCGGATGGCTCCGCTCGGCGCGGTCGGCGGGCCTGGGGCCCGATGACATCGAGGCGATCTACCGCACCGCGTTCCGCGCCTGCTTCGCCGAGGGGGTGGCGTGATGAGCGCCGTCATCGAGACCAGCGGGCTGGGCAAGCAGTACCGGCGGACCTGGGCGCTGCGCGACTGCACGCTGGCCATCCCCGAAGGCCACGTGGTCGGGCTGGTCGGCCCGAACGGCGCGGGCAAGACCACCCTGCTGCGCCTGGCCACCGGGATGCTCACGCCGACCCGCGGCACGATCACCGTCCTCGGCCAGCGCCCCGCGGCCGGGCCGGCGCAACTGGCCCGGGTCGGCTTCGTCGCCCAAGACACCGCCGTCTACGCCAGGCTGACGGTCGCCGATCATCTCCGCCTCGGCGCCTGGCTCAACCCCGGCTGGGACGACAACCTGGCACAGCAGCGGATCGGGCAGCTCGCCCTGGACCCTAGGCAGCGCGCCGGGTCGCTGTCCGGCGGGCAGCGGGCCCAGCTCGCCCTCACCCTGGCGATGGCCAAGCGGCCCGAACTGCTCCTCCTCGACGAGCCGGTCGCCAGCCTCGACCCGCTGGCCCGGCGGGAGTTCCTGCAGGGCCTGATGGAGGCGGTCGCCGATCAGCGCCTCAGTGTCGTGCTCTCCTCCCACCTGGTCGCTGACCTGGAACGGGTCTGCGACTACCTGGTCGTTCTCATCGCCTCCCGGGTCCGGGTCGCCGGGCAGGTCAGCGACCTGCTGGCCTCGCATCACCGCCTGTCCGGGCCGCGCCGCGACCCCGGTACCCTTCCGGCGGGCCAGGAAGTCATCACCGAAAGCCACACCGACAAGCAGAGCAGCCTGCTGGTCCGCACCGACGGGCCGGTCCTCGACCCGGCCTGGGCCGTGAAGCCGGTCAGCCTGGAGGACCTGGTGCTGGCCTACATGAGCCGGGCCGGCAATGACACGCCGGCCCGCCGTCAGCACCTGGGAGTAGTGTCATGATCCGGCTCAGCATGCTTCAGTTCCGCATCCAGGCCATCACCGCGGCCGCGACCCTGGCCGCCTTCGCGATCCTGCTCGCGGCCACCGGGCCGCACCTGGCCAGCACGTACGCCGCCGACGGGCTCGACAGCTGCCACGGCAGCAGCTGCCTGAGCCCGGCCACCTACTTCACCGCGTCGCTGGCCCGCAGCCCCTACGGGGTGCTTTTCCTGCTCAGCACCGGGATCATCCTGCTGGCGCCCGCCGTCATCGGCCTGTTCTGGGGCGCGCCGCTGATCGCCCGCGAACTGGAGACCGGGACCGCCGCCCTGGCCTGGAACCAGTCCCTCACCCGGACCCGGTGGCTAGCCGTCAAGCTCGCCATCGCCGGCCTGACCGCCATGGCCGTCACCGAGGCGCTCAGCCTCATGCAGACCTGGTGGGCAGTGCCGATCAGCCAGGCCGCCGCCGACGGCTCCGGCGCCGGTGTCGCCCAGAGCCGGTTCAGCCAGCTGAACTTCGCCACCCACGGCATCACCCCGATCGGCTACGCCGCGTTCGCCTTCACCTTCGGCGTCACCGCCGGGGCGCTGATCCGGCGCACCATCCCGGCCATGGCCGTCACCCTGGCCATCTTCGCCGCCCTCCAGGTCGCCATGCCGCTGTGGATCCGCCCCAACCTCGCTCCGGCCGACCACGTGGCCATCCCGGTCAGCGGGCAAGGGAACTTCTCACCGGCACAGTCCGGCCCGGGCGGCAGCACCTTCACGCTCTTCGCCGTCAACATCCCCGGCCAGCCCGGTGCCTGGCTCCTGTCCAGCGGACCGGTCAACGCCGCCGGGCAGCCAGTCAGCACCACCCCGGCCGCCTGCGCATCGATAGCGAACACCGGCGGCACGAACACCGGCACGAGCCAGGCTACGCAGAGTGGCTCCGGTGCACCGGCAACGGGGCCGGCCGGCTTCCTTGCCTGTCTGGGCAGCCACGGCATCCGGGAGGCCATCACCTACCAGCCCGCCAGCCGCTACTGGCGCTTCCAGGCCACCGAGACCGCGATCTACCTCGCCCTGGCCCTGGCCCTGGCCGGGTACTGCTTCCGGCGGCTCAGCCGCCTTTCCTGAACAAGCCGGCGCAACGACCACGCTGGCCGGTCACCACGTGCCGCAGCCGCTCCCCGGCGGGCAGCCTTGCGAGCTGCCGGGCGGCAGGGTGCAGGTGCGACAAGTCCGGCGGCCCGGTCGTCACCACTGCTCGATCACCACCGCGGGAAAAGCGGGTCGGGCAGGAACGTCCCCAGGTACCTCACCGTGCTCAGCTGCAAGGCAAGGCCCAATCGCGCGTGATCGACGCGGCGGGCCCAGCCGTCCCGACTGGGCCGCCGTCGTCCCGCCGTCGGAAGTCCCCGACCCCGGCAGGTGCCCGGTGTGGCCGCTGAGCACCGCCCGGGCCCGGCTCGGCGAGGTCGTGGACGCCGCGACCCGGTTCCCCTCGCCAGTTCCGCAGATCCTCGTCCGGCACCGCCAGCCCGGCGCCGCCGTCATCGACGCCCGCGCACTTGGACGGCCTGCCCGGCAATGCGGAGCGGATCGACCTGCAGGCGCTTCTCGAGGAAGACGGCACCGTCACCCTGCAGTACGACCCAGGCCAGTCCGGCGCATGCGACAAGGACGGCACCGTCACGACCGAGCCGCGCAACCCCCGCGTTCGTGGCGACCGCTCTCGGCTGGGACGGCGCCAGCATCGGCTCCGGATCCGATCCGGCCCCACCATCGCCGAGGCCCTGCTGCGGATCTACCGCCGCTCGCCGCTCCCGGACCCGCGAGAAAGCGGCACCTGCAGTGACGACCCGCCCTTCTGATCTCGGCAAGCCGAAGCGCTGACGGGGCACTCCGCCGCCCGTACTTTGCCCTTGGCCGCAGCTATAGGAGTTCCAGGCCGACTACCCCGCAGCACTTCACCGTGGCCTCCGGCCGGGAAACAAAGCTTCACCAGGCACTGTCCAGCTCGGCCGGACATTTCGTCGCGCAGCGCTTGCGTGTATCGTCTAGTGAGAATAAAAATATGCTGCTCCAGACCCCGGCAGCGCAGGAATTACTGCCTGGGGTGAGTTGAGTGAGCAGTCCTGGTGAGCCTGACACTGTGACCGGTACCGGACCTGGTGTCCGTCTGGCCGCCGTCCCTGCGCTGCGTCTGCACGATCGCCGTGACCCGTGGCTGCGCATGGGGCCTATAGTCGGTATGGTATTCCCGCTTGCCGGTCAGCCCGGCCATGGCAGGACGGCATTCGTGCGGCGCCAGCCGGTCCGCATCGTGGACGGCCGCGTCGAAGGCGGCTACACCGGCGTTTTCGAACTCATCTGCCCTGGCTGCGGCGATAATCCTTACGTGGATTACTCCGAGGTCCCGTCGCGGCTTCGGTGGCTTCGCGGGCCGCTCACGCTAGAGGCGGCCCTGGAAGCGTATGACAAGCACCTCGGGCCGCTTCCCAGCCCGAATGGCGACCACCGCGGCGTGAGAGAGGAGCCACGATGAGTGAAGTCACCGAGCAGCAGCTTGAGGACGCCTTGTTCACGCACCAGGTCCGGGTGACGTCGGCGGATGATCTGGACGACATCCTCGCCGGATGGCTCGCCGCCGCCTACGCAGGCGCAGGCTGAGGCCACGGCGACGGTCACTGGATCGGGAACTCCGCTCCGCGTTCGGCGGCCGGGCGGGGGCCGAAGATCCGCCGCTGCGATGCCTCGATGGGGACGTCGTTGATGCTGGCCTCCCGGCGGCGCATCAGGCCATGCTGGTCGAACTCCCAGAGCTCGTTGCCGTAGCTGCGCCACCACTGCCCTTGAGCGTCATGGCACTCGTACTGGAACCGGACCGCGATCCTGTTCTCCCGGAAGGCCCACAGGTTCTTGCGCAGGGCGTAGTCAAGCTCGCGGTGCCACTTGCCGGTGAGGAACTCGATGATCGCCGCCCGCCCGGTGACGAAGGTGTCCCGATTGCGCCAGACCGAGTCGACGGTGTACGCGCCCGCGACGCGCTCGGGGTCACGGGTATTCCAGGCGTCCTCGGCGGCCTGCACTTTGGCCTGGGCGCTCTCGAGGTCAAACGGCGGCAGCGGCGGCCGGTCAGTCATGGGCACACGCCTCGCGTTTCTTTAATTAATAAATTTTAGTGATAGAGTCCTGGTGTGAGCGTACCACCTGGCGACCCGGACCTGGCCTCGCTGAGCAGCCTGGATGATCCGGTGCGCCGCCGCCTGTACGAGGTCGTGACCCGGCAGGCCGGGCCGGTGGGCCGGGACGAGGCGGCGTCTGCGGCCGGGGTCGGCCGGGCGCTGGCCGTCTACCACCTGGACAAGCTGGTCGAATCCGGACTGCTGACGGCGTCCTACCAGCGGCCCGTCGGCCGGAGCGGGCCGGGAGCCGGGCGCCCGGCCAAGCTGTACGCCAGGGCGGAACGCGAGTTCGCGGTCACCGTGCCGCCGCGTGAGTACGAGCTGGCGGCGCGGCTCCTGGTCCAGGTCATCGAAGCCGATCCCAGCGGCCGCAGCCGGACCGCCCTGCGGGAGGCCGCGCACCGGCTCGGCACGGAGCTGGGGAGCAGGTTCCGGCCTGACGCGGCCGACCCGGGTTCCGCTCGCCGGGAACTATCCGACCAGGACGCGGCCCGCCAGAACGCGGCCCGCCGGGATGTGGAGAGCGTGCTGGTGCAGCAGGGATACGAGCCGAGCCGCGGCGACGATGGCGTCATCCGGCTGCGGAACTGCCCGTTCCACCGGCTGGCGGAACGGCACCGGGATGTGGTCTGCGGCATGAACCTGGCGCTCGTCGAGGGGCTGGTCGCGGGCCTGGAAGCGAACGGCTGGCACCCGGCCCTCGACCCCTGGCCCGGTCACTGCTGCGTCGCGATCGGCGGTGACCGGCCGTGACGCCCGGGGGCACTCAAGGACAGGGCACTCAAGGACAGGGCACTCAAGGACAGGGCACTCAAGGACAGGGCACTCAAGGACAGGGCACTCAAGGACAGGGCACTCAAGGACAGGGCCCGCCACAAAAGGAGAACGTGAAATGAGCCCGAGTAGCGCGTACGTAATCGTCGGGGCGGGCCTGGCGGGGGCGAAGGCTGCGGAGACCCTGCGCGAGGAAGGGTTCGGCGGCCCGGTCGTGCTGATCGGCGACGAGGCCGAACGGCCGTATGAGCGGCCGCCGCTGTCCAAGGACTACCTGCTCGGCAAGGCCGAACGGGAGACGATCTACGTCCACCCGCCGTCGTGGTACGCCGACAACGGCGTCGAACTGCGCCTCGGCGTCCCGGTCACTGGCATCGATCCAGCGGCGCACGAGGTGCGGCTGGCTGACGGCAGCCGGTTCGGCTATGCCAGGCTGCTGCTGGCCACCGGCTCCTCGCCACGCCGCCTCACGATGCCGGGCACTGACGCTGACGGAGTGTTCTACCTGCGCCGGGTCGGCGACAGCGACCAGATCAAGGCCGCCTTCCAGGCCGCGTCGCGGATCGCGGTGATCGGCGCGGGTTGGATCGGCTTGGAGACCGCCGCCGCGGCCCGCGCGGCTGGCGTCGAGGTCACGATCTTGGAGGCGGCGGAGCTCCCGCTGCTGCGGGTGCTTGGCCCCGAGGTCGCCCAGGTCTTCGCGGGCCTGCACCGCGAGCATGGCGTCGACCTGCGTTTCGGCGTGCAGGTCAGCGAGGTTACCGGCTCGGCCGGCCGGGCCGACGGCGTGCGGCTGGCCGACGGAAGCCACGTCGAAGCCGACGCGGTCGTCGTCGGCGTCGGGATCACGCCGAACAGCCAGCTGGCCGAGGCGGCCGGGCTGGAAACCCGTAACGGCGTCGTCGTCGACGCGCAGCTGAGATCCTCCGACTCAGACATCTTCGCCGCCGGAGACGTTGCCAGCGCCTATCACCCGGCGCTCGGCAGGCACATCCGCATAGAGCACTGGGCTAACGCGCTGCATCAGCCGCAGGCGGCCGCCCGGGCGATGATCGGCCAGGACGTCGCCTACGATCGCGTGCCGTACTTCTACACCGACCAGTACGACCTGGGCATGGAGTACTCCGGCTACGTCGAGCCCGGCGGCTACGACCAGGTTGTCTTCCGCGGCGACGTGAAGCGCCGCGAGTTCATCGCGTTCTGGCTGGCCGACGGCCGCGTGCTGGCCGGCATGAACGTCAACGTCTGGGACGTCAGCGAGATGATCCAGGCCCTGGTGCGCAGCGGTCGCTCGGCGGACCCGGGCCGACTCGCCGACCCCGGCGTGCCCCTGGACGAGCTGGCCGGCGACTGACCTGGCCGCCTAGGTGCCAGCGAGCTAGGTGCCAGCGAGCTAGGTGCCAGCGAGCTAGGTGCCGGAGAGCCAGACGAAGCCCCAGGGCGGCAGCTCGATCCGGCCGCCGCGGATGTCGAGCTGGCCCGCGCTTGAGTGCACGTGGACGGGTTCGTAGAGGCCAGCCCGGGCGATGATCCCGGCGTCGGCTGACTGGGGGATGTCACTGAAGTTGGTCAGCGAGAGGAACGGCGCGCTGCGCGGGTGCGCCCGGCGATAGGACAGCACGCTGCGGTTCTCGGTCGGCAGGATCTCGGTGCTGCCGCCGGCCCGCAGCGCGAGCAGCGAGCGCCGCGCATCGGCCAGCCGCCGGATCGCGCCGAACACCCGGCCTTCCAGCGAGGTCGGGTCGTGTCGCCGCCCGGCCAGGTCCCAGTCCATCAGCGGCCGGTGCATCCACCGGTTGTCCTGCGCGTGCGCCGGGTCCGCGGCCCACCCGGGGTCGCTGCGCATGGCCAGCTCGTCGCCCATGTAGATGAGCGGGACGCCGCCGAAGGAGAAGACGATGGCGTACATCGACTCGAGCCGCCTGACGGCAGCGGTGAGCGCGCCCGGGTCGGCGCTGCCATCAGGCGGCTCGAGCGCGGCCTCGATGCCGCACAGGGACGCGGCCATGCCGGAGATGCGGGCGTCGCCGGTGGCCGGGTTGTCCTGGAACAGCGCGCCGCGGCCGAACGATCCGGGGAAACGCCCGGCGTAGAAATCGGCCAGGAAGCGCCGGTGGGCGAAGCCGTCGATACCCGCGGCAGCGGCGTCGGCGTCGGACACCGCCCAGCCGATGTCGTCGTGGCAGCGAACGTAGGTGACCCAGGAAGTCGGGGCGGGGGCGGCGCGGCGGTGCGAGAGCGCGCGCTCGGCCAGCCGGACATCGCGGGTGGCCAGGCTCGACCAGAGCATCACCATGAGCTGGTTGTCGTAGGCCAGGTCGCACTCCGGGCGGAACCGGTCGTGGCCGCCGAGGTACTGGGCCAGCATCTCCGGGCTGACGATCGCCTCGGCCTTGAGCACCAGGCCGGGGGCGGCCAGCCGGGTCAGCGCCCGGAACGCCTGCAGTAGCAGGTGAGCCTCGGGCTGGTTCTGGCAGTCGGTGCCCATCCGCTTCCACAAGAACGGCACCGCGTCGAGCCGCAGCACGTCGATGCCCCGGTTGGCCAGGGCGAGCATGGTCCCGAGCATGGCCCGGAACACCGCCGGGTTGGCGTAGTTCAGGTCCCACTGGTACTCGTGAAAGCTCGTCCACACCCAGCCCAGGCCCGGAACCTGGGTGAAGCTGCCCGGAGCGGTGTCGGGGAACACCTCGGGCAGCGTGCGCTCGTAGCCGTCGGGTTCGGTGCGGTCCGGGTAGATCAGGTACATCTCGCGGTAGCCGGGCTCGCCGGCCAGCGCCTTGCGGGCCCATTCGTGCTCCCGCGCGGTGTGGTTGAGCACCAGGTCGACGCACAGCGCGATGCCGCGCTCGTGCAGGTCGCCTGCCAGCGCCTGCAAGTCGGCCATGGTGCCGACCTGCGGGTCCACCTGGTCGTAGTCGGCTACCGCGTAGCCGCCGTCGCTCTCCCCGTCGCGCGGCCGCAGCAGCGGCATCAGGTGCAGGTACGTGACGCCGACCTCCACCAGGTAGTCCAGGTGCTGGCGGACCCCGGGCAGCGAGCCGGCGAACCGGTCGGCGTAGCAGACGTAGCCGATCATGCGGGACCGCTGGAACCAGGCCGGATCGATCTCCCGGCGGCGGTCGAGCCGTCGCAAGTCCGCCGGGCGCGCGGCGGCCGCGTGCAGCGCGTCGAGCACCAGCTGGGTCGCGAGTTTGTGCACATCCGCCACGCCGCCGTAGACCCGGCCGAGCGGCCCGGTGATGTCGAAGGACAGCGCCTCGAGCCGCGTCAGGAACGCGTCGGCCTCCACCAGGCCTAGCCGCGACCGCGCTTCGTATTCCACCGCGGGACCCAGTTCGGGCACGCACGACTCCTCGGGGCACGGGCTGGCGGCGAGCAGCCAAAGTGATCGTCGATGGCGACGATACCCGGGGAATTACCGGCCGGGAAGCTTGGCGCCCATCAGCCGCCTGAGCCGCAGGATTTCGGTGTCCCGCGCGTCGAGCACCGGCTCGATGACGTTCATCGCGGCGTGCACGGCGGTCTCCAGATCACCGACGATGCCATACCGCAGGAAACTGCGTCCTAGCGCGCGCCGAAGCCGTTCGGCGGTGACGGCCAGCAAATCGGCCGGCTCTTTATGCGCGCCTGCCTTCGCGGTCCCGGCACCTCGATTGGCGCGGCTGGCGGCGCGGCTGCCCGAATTCGGCCGACGGCCGCGCCCGGGCGGGCGCGTCGCCTGCCAGCCGGGTGACGGGATTACCTCAAGCTCGGAACTAGCTGACTCGGCGCTGTCCGGCACCGCGAACAACGGCGTCATCGCCCACGGCTGCGGCGGCGCCGGGGCGCGGCGCCGCCGTTTTGGTAGGGTCGGCTCCGGGAGCATTGGCGTGACCTTTCCTGTCCAGGATTTGTCTACACAGCGCTAATGCTCCCCCTTTGTCGCCGTCTTGCCACAGATGTCCAGGTCACACGGCGTGTCATCACTACTCCGCAGGGTGCCGCCCGGCCCTTTCGCGCGCATTTCACCGGCCATTCTTATCGAAAATTTGTGCGCATGACGGGATTCGGCGGGTTCAAGCGGTCACCGAACCGGGCTCTGCGTGCCGGGCGATTTCCACGTGCGGCCGGGAAAGCCATATCGCCCAGTCCGCGCTAATGTCGCCGGCCGTGGTCAGCAACAGCGGCAGATAGTCGTGCAGCAGCCGCTGCGTGGTGGTCTCGGCCGCGTGCACGGTGACGTTCATCGCGGCCCAGACGGCCCCGGTCCCGTCCCGGACCGGGACGGCGACCGAGCGGACGCCCGGCGCGAGTTCCTCGTCGGCCAGGGCCCAGCCCCGGGCCCGGACCTCGGCCAGCTCGTCGCGCAGCTGGCCGGGCGACCGGCCGATGTAGGGCGGCAGCCCGGAGCGGCTCGGCTGGGACAGCACGGCCGGGACCTGATCCGCGGGCAGGGCCGCGAGCAGGACCTTGCCCTGCGAGGTCTGCGCCGCAGGGAAGTGGGTGCCGATCTCCACCCGCAGCGCGATCAGCTTGGGCACCGAGACGCGGGCCACGTAGACGATGTCCGAGCCGTCGAGCTGGGCCATCGACGACGACTCGCCGGTGCGGGCCACCAGCGACTCCAGGTGCGGCCGGGCGATATCCCACAGCCCCAGCGCGCTGACGTACGCCATCCCCAGGTTCATCACCTTCGGGGTCAGCTCGAAGGTGCCGTCCCGGGCCCGGACGTAGCCAAGCTCCTCCAGGGTGAGCAGCAGGCGGCGGGCGGTCGGCCGGGCCAGGCCGGCCGCGACCGCCACCTCGGTCAGCGACATGCTGCGGTGGTCCGCGCCGAACGAGGCCAGGATGTCCAGCCCGCGCGCCAGCGCCTCGACGAAGTCCGGCCCGCGGCCGCGTCCGGCCATGCCGGGGCTAACCCTCGCCGAACAGGCTGCCGCGCGCGCCGTGCGTGGAATCGGACTTGAACTCGGTGTACTGGTACGGGTTGTCCAGCACCTCGGTGGTGGGCAGGTCCGGGTTCATCCCGGCCGCCCAGGCCTCCTCCCCGAGCGCGGACCGCAGGTAGTCGACGGTGGCCTCGGCGGTCCGCCGCACCGCGCCGAGGTCGGCTCCGACCAGCCGGTTCTCGTGCTTGACGATTTGGCCGTCCACCAGGACCGTGTGCACGTCACCGCGCTGCGCCTGGAAGGCGACGTGGCCGTAGGGGTTCACCAGCGGGAACGAGACCGGCGAGTTCTCGTTCTTGATCAGCACCACGTCGGCCTTGGCGCCCGGCTCGAGGCGGCCCAGGTCGTCGCGGCCCAGGGCGCGGGCGCCGCCCCGGGTGGCCCAGTCGAGGACGTGCTCGGCGCGCAGCGCGTGGTGGGTGACGGTCTCGCCCTTCATGTGCGCCTCGAGGTGCTCGCGGGCCCGGTCCGCGCCGAGGGTGGCCCGCATGGCGGAGAACAGGTCGCCGCTCCACCAGACGCTGGTGTCCATCGACAGCGAGACCGGGATGCCGTGGCGGCGGACCTGCCAGGTCGGCGGGTAGCCCTGCCCGGCGCTCTGCTCGGACTCGGTCGAGACCGAGACGGAGCCGCCGGTGGCGGCGATGCGCTGGTAGGAGTCGGCGGAGAGGGTGGCCGCGTGCACGTAGATGTTCTCGGGGGTCATGAACCCGTTCTCGTGCATCAGCCGGATGCCGTCGTCGTTGGTGGCGCCCCACACCCCGGCGTGGGTGGTGACGGGCAGGCCGAGCTCGCGGGCCACCTCGAAGGCCGCCTTCTCCGGGAAGGCCGGGTCGCCGGTGACGTCGAAGGCGACCTGGAACCCGAGCATGTCGTCCGCGGGGTGCTGACTGAAGAACGACCGGAAGGCGGGGTCGGCGGTCCACTCCCAGGGGCCGGCCTGGATGTTGCCGTAGGCGAGGACGAACCGCCCGGGCACCGCGCGCAGCGCGTCGACGGCCGCCTCGGCGTGGTCGGGTGTATGCAGGTTGTGCGACCAGTCCACCGTGGTCGTCACGCCTGCCTCGAGGGCTTCCCAGGCGGAGATCAGGTTGCCCGCGTGGATGTCCTCGGGGCGGAACTTCCGGCCATGCTCCAGGTAGTTCCAGACGAAGTACTGGGTCAGCGTCCAGTCCGCGCCGTAGGCGCGCATCGCCGTCTGCCACATGTGCCGGTGGGTGTCGATCATCCCCGGCATCACGATGCCGCCGCTCGCGTCGATTTCCGCCGTACCCTCCGGTACCTCAAGGTGCGGTCCCACCGCGGCGATCCGGTCGCCGGCCACCAGCACGTCCGCACCGACCAGGACCGTGTGCGCGTCGTCCATGGTGAGCACCGTGCGCCACGCAGCACAACCGGCCGGCGGTCCGGCCAGGACGCCGCTACCTCGACGGGATTCGCCATCGAAACCTCCGGGTGGTCCTTCTGCGGACGATCGTCCGCTGCACGGCCGTTCGGCCGACCAGTGTCACTGTCGATCATCCGTGATCTGGCTGTCAAGCTATTCTTCTGTCGACCCGACCTTGACACGGAAGTTCGCAGGCCTAGGCTGGTCCGTACACCGTCCATGGACGATTGTCCGTATGACGGACAGTCTGACGAAAGGACGGCAACACGATGACGGTGGACCGGGCCGGGGGGCCGCTGGCCGGGCTGCTGGTGGCGGACTTCTCGCGGATCCTGGCCGGTCCGTACGCGACGATGCTGCTGGCCGACATGGGGGCCGAGGTGGTCAAGGTCGAGGGGCCGGGCGGGGACGACACCCGCACCTGGCAGCCCCCGGTCCGGGACGGCGTCTCAACTTATTACCTCGGCGTCAACCGCAACAAGCGCTCGATCGCGCTGGACCTGCGCGACGCCGGTGACCTGGCGGCGGCGCGCGAGCTCGCGCGGCGCGCCGACGTGTTCATCGAGAACTTCAAACCGGGTGGCCTGGCCCGCTTCGGGCTCGACTACGAGGCTATCTCGGCCGCCAACCCGGCCGTCGTCTACGCCTCGATCAGCGGCTTCGGCAGCGGTCCCGGGGGGACCGCGCTGCCCGGCTACGACCTCATCGTCCAGGCCATTTCCGGCCTGATGAGCCTGACAGGAGATCCGGGCGGCGAGCCGTACCGGGCCGGGGTGGCGGTGTTCGACGTCATCTCCGGGCTGCACGCCACCATCGGGATCCTGGCCGCGCTCAACCACCGGCATGAGACCGGCCAGGGGCAGCACGTCGAGATCAGCCTGCTGGCGTCGGCGATGTCCGGCCTGGTGAACCAGACCAGCGCCTACGTCGCCGGGGGCGTGGTGCCGTTCCGGATGGGCAACAGCCACCCCAGCCTGTTCCCCTACGAGCCGCTGCCTTGCGCTGACGGCGAGCTGATCATCACCGCAGGAAACGACCTGCAGTTCCGCAAGCTGGCCCAGGTCCTGGGCGTCCCCGAGCTGCCCGACGACCCGCGGTTCGGCCGCAACGAGGACCGGACGGCCAACCGCCACCAGCTGCGGCCGCTCCTGGTCGAGCGGCTGCGTACCCGGACCAAGATGCAGTGGTTCCGCGAGCTGATCGCGGCGGGGGTCCCCTGCGGGCCGATCAACACCATCGACCAAGGCGTGGCGTTCGCCACCGAGGTCGGGCTGGACCCGGTCGTCAGCGTGGGCCAGGGCGACGCCGCGTTGCCGTCGGTGCGCCACCCCATCACCTTCTCCGCTACCCCGGCCAGCTACCGGCTGCCGCCGCCGGCCCTGGACGAACACGGAGCCGAGATCCGCCGCTGGCTGGCCGCACCCGAGGAAAAGTCGCAAGAGAAGGGGCCGAACGACATGGGATCTACACACAGCGGAACCGGCCGCGGGGAGGTGGGCGGATGAGTGGCAATGCGGACGGCCTTTCCTTCCCCACCTCGCTCGGGACCTCGACCGCCGACGAGATCAGGCTGCTCGGCCAGAACCTGACCGCGGACCTGATGGGCCGGGTCAGCTTCGGGGAGCTGGCCTTCTGGCTGGTGGCGCTGCGCCGGCCGTCGCCGTCGGAGACGCGGGTGTTCGAGGCCGTGCTGGTGGCGCTGGCCGACCACGGGTTCACCCCGACCGCGATCGCCGCGCGGCTGACCTACCTGTCCGCCCCGGACTCGCTGCAGGGGGCGCTGGCCGCCGGGCTGCTCGGCGGCGGGTCCCGCTTCCTGGGGGTCACCGAGGACTGCGGGCTCTACCTGCACGAGGTGCTGCAGCGGCACCAGGCCTCGGGCGGCACGCTTCCGGCGGACGAGGACGGCTGGGACGCACTGGCCCTGGCAGCGGTCCGGCAGACCCGGGCGGACAAGCGCTTCGTCCCCGGCCTGGGGCATCCGGTGCACAAGGTGTGCGACCCCCGGACGCCGGCGCTGCTCGAGATCGCGGAGCAGGAGGGGCTGCGCGGTCCGCACCTGCGGCTCTTCGAGGCCATCGGCCGGGTGCACGAGCAGGTCCTCGGCCGCAGGCTGCCGCTCAACGGCGCGGGCGTCTGCGGCGCCGCGCTCGCCGACCTCGGCCTGCCCGTCGAACTGCTGCGCGGCTTCGCCCTGCTGGCCCGGGCGGCCGGCCTGCTCGGGCAGATCGCCGAGGAACGCCGCCGCCCGATCGGCATGGACGCCTACCTGACCATCGACCGTAACGCCGTCTACGTAAACCCGGACGAACCCTAGGAGCGCTGCATGGCCACCGTCGCCGCGGTCATCGCCTCGACGCATCACCCCTTCTACTACCGCGCGAGCACCTCGACGGGCGCGGACCGGCCGCCCTTCGCCGACGAATGGGTCGCCAAGATCGAGGCGTTCCGCCAGACGCTCACCCGGGCCGAGCCGGACGTCCTGGTCATGGTGGGCAGCGACCACTTCCACCAGCTGTGGCTGGACAACATGCCGCAGTTCCTGGTGGGCAAGGCGCCGGTCTTCGACGCGAACTGGTACAACGAGGAACGGGAGTTCGGCCTGCCGCGGATGCGGCTGGCGGGCGAGGAGGACCTGGCCGCCTACCTCCTACGTGAGGGGCTGGACGCCGGCTTCGACCTGGCCTTCAGCAACGAGCTGCGGATCGACCACAGCGTGACCTGCCCGATCATCACCCTGCGGCCGCAAGCCGACCTGCCGGTCGTCCCGGTCTACACCAACATCTTCGCGCCGCCGATGCCCCGGCCGGAACGGTTCGTCCAGCTCGGCCGGGCCATCAGGGGAATCGTCGAGTCCTGGCCGGCCGACAAGCGGGTGGCCATCATCGGCACCGGGCACCTGTCCCTGGAGCTCGGCGGACCGCGCCAGTTCGGCCCGCACGGCCCGGACCCGGAATTCGACCGCAAGGCGGTGGCCTGGATCGCCAACGGCGACGTCGACGGCTGCCTGGGCGAGGTCACGCTGGACAGCCTGCACGCCCCAGGCAACGCCACCCACGGCTTCATGGACTTCATGCTCATGATGGGCGCGGCCGGCGACGGCGTCAAAGCCGACTACGTCGACACCCTGGACCTGTTCCACACCATGGAGGCGTACTTCACCTGGTACCCGGAAGGAGCGCCGGCCTCATGAGCAAGTACCTGCTCAACAAGTTCCTCTACACCGTCGACCGCGACCCGGAACTAGTCGAGCGCTACCGCGCGGACCCGGCCGGCACCGTGGACTGGTGGGAGCGGGATATGGCCAACACCGTGCTCAACTGCACGGCCGGGGAGAAGTCCACCTGGCTCGCCTTCACCGAGCCCGAACGCCAGGCGCTGCGCGAGCACGACCACGTGACGCTGTTCCAGCTCGGCGCCCACCCGTTCCTCACCCTCACCGTGTTCATCGCCATGTTCGAACGCGACCACGGCCCGCTGGAATACCAGCTGGCCTACGCCCGGGCCATGGACCACATCACGCTCCCCTACCCCGACATCGCGACCTAAGGCACTCCTCCACCGCGGCGGTGAACTTCGGCCTGACCGTGAACGCCGGGCAGGCGTGTTCAGCGGCTGCCCGGCGTGTCAGTATGACGGAATGACAGACCCGCGTGCGGGGCAGCCCGCTGCCGCTGAAGACCTCGTGGACGTCGCGAAGCTGGTGACCGCCTACTACGCGGTGCATCCCGATCCCGGCGATGCCGGGCAGCGGGTGTCGTTCGGCACGTCGGGGCACCGGGGATCCGCGTTCACGGCGACGTTCAACGAGGACCACATCCTCGCCACCACCCAGGCGATCTGCGAGTACCGGGCCACCCACGGAATCGACGGGCCGCTGTACCTGGGCGCCGACACGCACGCGCTTTCCGAGCCAGCGCAGGTCAGCGCGCTCGAGGTACTCGCCGCCAACGAGGTTCGGGTCATGGTCGACGCCCGCGGCGGCTACACGCCGACGCCCGCGGTGTCCCGCGCGATCCTGGCGCACAACGCTTCCCGTGGCCCGCTTGCCGACGGGATCGTGGTCACGCCGTCGCACAACCCGCCGCCGGACGGCGGGTTCAAGTACAACCCGCCCGACGGCGGCCCGGCCGGCACCGATATCACCAGGCAGATCCAGGACCGGGCGAACGACCTGCTTGCCGACGGACTGAAGGGCGTGCGCCGGGTGCCGTACGCCCAGGCGGCCAGTGCCAGCGGGAAATTCGACTTCCTCGGCAGCTATATGGCCGCGCTTGGGCAGGTGGTGGACCTGGCCGCGATCAAGGCGGCCGGGGTGCGCATCGGCGCCGACCCGCTCGGCGGGGCGAGCGTGGCCTACTGGGGCGCGATCGGCGACCGCTACGGCCTGGACCTGACCGTCGTCAACCCCGCCGTGGACGCCACGTTCCGGTTCATGACCCTGGACTGGGACGGCAAGATCCGGATGGACTGCTCCTCGCCGTACGCCATGGCCAGCCTGATCGGCCGCCAGCATGAGTTCGCGGTCGCGACCGGGAACGACACCGACGCCGACCGGCACGGCATCGTGACGCCCGACGCCGGGCTGCTCAACCCCAACCACTACCTCGCGGTGGCGATCGACTACCTGTACCGGCACCGGGACGGCTGGCCATCCGGAGCAGCCGTCGGGAAGACCCTGGTCAGCTCCTCGATGATCGACCGGGTGACGGAAGGCCTGGGCCGGGCGCTGCTCGAGGTCCCGGTCGGGTTCAAGTGGTTCGTGCCCGGCCTGCTGGATGGTTCGGTGGCCTTCGGCGGCGAGGAGAGCGCCGGGGCGTCGTTCCTGCAGCGCGACGGCTCGGTCTGGACCACGGACAAGGACGGGATCATCCTGGCCCTGCTCGCCGCCGAGATCACCGCCGTGACCGGGCACTCGCCGTCGGAACTCTACCGGGACCTTACGTCCCGGTACGGGGACCCGGCCTACGCCCGCATCGACACCGCGGCCAGCCGGGAGCAGAAGGAGGCGCTGGCTCGTTTGTCTCCGTCGCAGGTGGCGGCCGAAGAGCTCGCGGGCGAGAAGATCATCGCGGCGCTGACCACCGCCCCGGGCAACGGCGCGCCGATCGGCGGGCTCAAGGTGGTCACCGCGTCCGGCTGGTTCGCCGCCCGCCCGTCCGGTACCGAGGACGTCTACAAACTGTACGCCGAATCCTTCCGCGGCCCCGAGAACCTGGCCGCCATCCAGGAACAGGCACGCGAGATCATCGCCGCGGCCATCGGCGGCTCTTAGTCGTTGTCGTCGCCCAGCTCGTTGAGGCTGACCAGGTGCAGGGCGACGTCCTGGATGCGGTCGAGCAGGCCGTAGAGCTCGGAGTCATCACGGACGCAGACGGTGATGCACGTGGTGCCGTGGCCGCATTCGATGACGGCACCGGCAACTATGGCGGCCAGCAGCGACGGGCACTCGCCGCGCAGGACGATCCGGTACCGGTAGTTAGTGTCGCTCCGCGTGGTCTTGATGGCATCCCTCCTGCGGGCGGGCCCGGGCCTCTGAAGCTGTCCGGCGCGGCGGCTCGGCCCTCTGGCCCGGCCGGGCGCTCCCTGTGTTTATCTCCTGCGACAGGGTGATTCGCCGTCACCCATCGCGGGTTGTTCACCTAGGTGATACCTGGGGTTACCCCCGCAGGGCATTACAGGATGCCGATGTCGCGAGCCTTGGCGATGGCCTCTTGCCGGGTGGAAACGCCGAGCTTCCGGTAGATGGCCTTGGTGTGGGTCTTGGTGGTGTTCTGCGACACGAAGAGCTCCTGGCTGATCTCGCGCGAGGACAAGGTCCCGCGCAGCAGCCGCAGCACCGCCAACTCGCGTCCGGTGAGCGGCTGAGCCGTCGTCACCTCCGGCTGGGGGCTGGCGAGCCGCCGGTCGAGCCGGTCCAGCCGGGCAAGCTGGGCGTCGGCGCCGTCCGGCGAGGAGGTCAGCTGCTCCCTGGCTTCCGCGAGGAGGGCGGCGGCGCCTGGCCGGTCGCCGGTCTCGAGCAGCAGCGGGGCCAGCCGCAGCATGATCTCCACGGTAGGCCACGGACTGATCCCGGGGTGCTTGCGCCGGTTCAGGAGCGCGCCCTCGAACTGGCCGCGGGCCTGGGCGAGCCACCCGCGGCCGGCCGAGACCGCCGCAGCGGCCGTTTCGGCGAGGGTGGCCTGCGGGGTCTCGGCCAGGCCGGAGTCCGCGGCGTCCACGATCTGGCGAGCCGTGCGTGCATGCCGCTCGGCCTCGTCCAGGTTTCCCTGCTCGACCGCGATCAGCGACAGGTAGGCGAAGCTCATCATCCGGATAACGGCGATGGAGCCGGTGCCGGCGACGGCTATCCGGGCCTGCTCGGCGGCAGCGGCCAGGTCACCGCACCAGTAGAGGGCAGCCGCGTACGAGCCCCGGGCCAGCGCATACCACGGCGACGCCGGATCGGTCTCCAGCGTGACGGCCTCGGCCGCCGCGGCGCGCATCGAGCCGATGCCGTCAAACCCGAAGGTGGCCTTGAGCAGCGCCGCCGACGACCGCAGCGAGCTGATGCCGTCCGGCAGCGGCCCGTCATGCCGCCCCGCCTCCACGATCGGCAGCCAGCGCCGCAGCGATTCCCGGTCTCCGGACAGCGCCGCGGCCCACGCCCCGCAGTGCGCCGCGACCGGATGAGCGCTGAGCGGGCCGGCTCCCAGCGAATCTAGCCAGCCGCGCACCGTGGCCACCTGCCCGGCGTCAACATGGGCGGACCAGTACCGTGCGATGAGATCGATGACACCGGCGACATCACCGACGGCCTGCAGGTGCTGGATCGCCTCGTCCGGCAAGCCTGCCCGGCGAAGCCAGTCGCCCGCGCGCTCATGCAAGACGGGCAGCATGTCCGGCTCGGCCCTGGCCAGCTCACCGCGCAGCACCTGCGCGAACAGATGGTGATAGCGGAACCACTGCCCGGTATCGTCCAGCGCCACGACGAATAGATTGTCCCGTTCGAGTGCGCCGATGATCGCGGCCGCATCGTCCGATCCCGTCACAGCGGCGCACAGCGGCGCGCAGAACCGGCTGAGGATCGAGGTGCGGGCGAGGAACTGCCGGATCCCGGCCGGCTGGCGGCTGAGCACCTCCTCGGCCAGGAAGTCCACGACAAACCGGCTGTCACCAGTGAACTGCCGGATAAACGCGGCCGGCGACGGGTGCCCGCGCAGCGACAGCGCCGCCAGGCAGAGCCCGGCCGGCCAGCCCTCGGTCCGGTCGACCAGATCCGCCAGTTCGGGCCCGCTCAGCGCGATTCCCGCGTTAGCGGCGACCAGCTGAGCCGCCTGTTCCGGGGTGAAGCGCAGGTCGCGCGCCCGGACCTCAGCCATCTCCCCGGCCGCCCGCAAGCGAGCCAGCGGCAGCGGCGGGTCAGCCCGCGTGATCAGCACCACCTGGACCGCGGGCGGGAGATGCAGCAGCAAGAAGGCGACCTGGTCGTGGCAGCCGCGGTCCCTGATCACCTGGTAGTCATCCAGCACCAGGACAACCGGCTCGCCGAGCCCGGCCAGCTCGTTGACCAGGAGGGGAAGCAATCTTCCCGCGAAATCAGGGGCCTGGCTCCGCAGTGCGCCCAGGACTTCACCGGCACCGAATCCCGGGCAGGCCCGCTGCAGCGCGGACACCACATGCAGCCACAGCCGCCCGGGGTCGTTATCGCCAGGATCGAGCGACACCCAGCCGAACGACCGGCTTTCGCGGGAGCTGGAACGCCACTGTGCCACCAACGTGGTCTTACCGAATCCCGCGGGAGCATCGACCAGGATCAGCTCCGCGGTCACGCCCGCCAGATATCCGACGAGTTCCTCGCGCTTCACCCACTGTTCGCGCGTCGCGGGAGCATGAAGCTTCGTCTCCAGCGGCACGTCAAGAACCACCTGCCGCGGCACCGAGGCAGCGACAGCCGGCCAGGCAGATTCCACAGGGATCTCCGGCTCACCTAACGTCACGTTCATCGCCCATCTGACATCGTGCTCATGCAGGTATCCCCAGCCAATCCCGTCCCGCAACCAGTCTTTCCGGGCAGGGGACAAAGAATAGGGACGACAGACCCTCTCGTGCGATGCACGTGCAACGCGCCGCCGACCGGAGTGCCGCGGACGGCTTCGCCGCTGGTCCGGACACTGGATAACGCTTGGGCACACGGGCACTTAGACGGCGTAGCTGCACCATAACGGACTATATAGTTCTCCTGCTGGTCACTTGTGTCCATACGGAGGCACCGTGCGTACGCACCGCTACAAGATCATCATCTTGGGTGGTCTGGGTGAGACTTACCGTGAGGCCTTCCGCGATTTCCGTATCGAACCGAACGGGACGAACACCTTGCTGATCGGCGACCTAGACCAGTCGGGCCTGTACGGCGCGCTCAACCGGATCCAGTCACTCGGTCTTGAGCTTGTCGGGTTGAGCCGTCTGGCCGACGCCATCAGCTGAGCGTACGTCGCACGCCGGGACGCTTGGCGTGCCGGGACGCTTGGCGTGCCGGGCGGCCGTCAATCCGATGCTTGCCTGATACCGACGAGTTCCAGGCCCTGCGCACGCACACGGTCCAGCACGGCGTGCAGGCCTGGCTGGTCGAGGTCGGCGGACAAGACGGTAATGGCCGGACCAACCCTCACCTCCATGTCGGCGAACGCCTCGCGCACACCCGGACCGAACGAGCCAGCAACGCTGATCTCGTAAATGTGCCTGCTCACCGACGCCTCCTTCAGGATCGGGTCGCCGTCCGCGACCATCGTCGCAGCGGTCCGCCGCCGCTGACATCATCCCGCTGGGGGTGAATTTGCGCAGATGCCCGGTACGTGGCGCCTGGCGCGGTCACCCACCACGGATGACGCGCCGCAGACGAAGAGTTGCCTGGATCGCACGCGTGATCATTCGGCTGGTGATCCGCCTCGTGGTACTCGCGGCCATCGGCGCGAGTAACCCGCCTGGGTCAGATCAGCTGAAGCTGGCGGGCCCGCCGGACCGCTTCGCTGCGGTGAGCCGCGGCCAGCTTGCGGTAAATGTTCTTCAGGTGCGTCTTGACGGTGTTGACGGAGATGTACATCTCGCTGGCGACCTCAGCCGTGTTCAGCATGCATGCCACGTGCACCAGCACCTCCCGCTCGCGTTCGGTGAGCGGCTCGACCAGGAGAACCGGGGCCTTTTCTCGGGCCCTCACGGAAGCCGGAAGCTGGTCGCGGCCCAGTACGGGGGCGAGCAGGCGCCGGTGGGTGTCGGCCAGTTCAGGGTCACGCCGCAGCATTGGCCCGAGCCAGCCACGTTCGGCCACGAAGGGCAGCCTGAGCTGCTCACGTTCGGCCAGCCGCAGCGCGGAGGCCAGTGACCTGCGACCGCGCGCGCTGTCGCCGTCGGCATAGCTCAGCCGTGCGTCCACGAGCCACGCTTGCAGGCGTACACGCTCCGGCGCCTCGCCATCAGCCACGAGCACAGGAGCGAGCGCCTGCTGTGCTTGGTCGCCGTCTCCCGCGGCCGCCCAGGCGTGCGCGAGGGTAACCGCTGCCTCCAGCGAGGTGCCGCCACCGACCCGTTCGGCGGCGGCCAGTGCTGCCGGGATGTCGTCGGCGGCTGCGCATGCTCGAGACTCGACCAGGCTCAGCTGCTGGTCCAGCCAAGCGGGGACGTGCCATCCGGACCGCGCTCTGGTGATGATCTGCGCGGCTACCGTGGCTCGTCCCTCAGCCAGGGCACCGCCCGCCGCGACAAGGTAAGCCACCGCCCCGACCAGCTTGTCCGGACTTACGCCGAGGGCGGCGTCCGCCTGCTTGACCAAGCTGCGCGTCTCGCGCAACTCGTTGCGTTGCAAGTGCACCCAGGCGAGGGCGACGAGCGGAGCGGGGTTCGCGTTCCAGCCAGGCGGCCGGTGCTCTCCGGCCACGCGGGCCGCCTCACTGGCCAGCTTGGCAGCGCGGTCTAGCCGGTCGCGCAAAGCCTCCACCAGGGCCAGCTGCCCCATCCAGTCGGCTTGCTCGTACTCCCCGCCGGAAGCGGTCTCGGCCAGCCCTGCCTCAAGGACCTGGGCCGCCTCGTCCAGATGACCGCACCATAGCTCGACGGCCGCGCGGCCGGACATCACTCGTCTGGAGAGTTCAGGATGCCGGGTACCCTTGCTGCCCGGGACCCGGCTGAGCATGAGCTCCGCGCGGTTAGCGGCCGTGGCCGCCGCCATCAGATCCCCGCTGCGCAGCGAGGCGATGAGCCGGATAACCGCGGCGACCAGCCGGCAAGCGACCTCCTGATCAGCGGGGAAACCCTCGAGTAGGCCATCGGCGGCATCCAGCGCGGCGGCACACGATTCATGTTGACCAGCGGACAGCGCAATCAAAGCCAAGACCAGGTGCGGCTGCGGCCCGGTCCAGGACTGGCCGAGCGGCATGGTCGCGAACTCGTCCGCCAGGCATTGGCCGTCCCGCGCCTGGAGGATCTGGTCGATCGCCAGCTGATCGATGACCATGGCCGCCGCGAGCTGCCAGTCACCGGCCCGGGAGGCATGCCGCACCGCGTCGGTGAGCATGCCGTTACTCTCGTACCACCGGGCAGCTCGCTTATGCAGGGCGGCCACCCGGTCCGGATACTCGTACCGCAGCCTCAGCCGCAGCATCTCGGCGAACAAATTATGGTAGCGGTACCAGCCGGACCCGATTGGCTGGACAAACGCGTTCGTGCGCACCAAGGCCATCAGGATTCCCGCGGCCTGCTCGTTGCCGGTCAGGTCGACGGCGGCATCGGCGCTGACATGCTCCAGGATGCTCGTGCTCAGCAGAACGTCACGGATCTCGGGCGGCTGGACGTCGAGCACCTCGTCCACCAGATAGCCGATCAGGGCGCTGTCCTCGGCGATGAGCTCCTTGACGAACTGGCCAGGGTCGGGATGAGTGCCAAGGGAGATCGCGGCCAAGCGGAGGCCGGCCGCCCAGCCCTCTGTTCGCTGGGTCAGGCTCTCCAGCGAGTCCGGCGTCAGCATGCCGCCGTGCTGCGCCAGCAACGCCCCGGCTTCATCGACGCTGAACGCGAGGTCCCCGGCCCGGATCTCGGTCAGCTGCCCGGCCAGTCGGTACCGGTGCAGCGGCAGCAGCGGATCCATCCGCGAGGCAACCACCAGGCGCAGGCCGGGCCCTACGTTCCGCAGCACGAACTCAAGTCCCTTCAGGACCTCCGGCTCGGTCAGCAGGTGCAGGTCGTCAAGGACCAGCGTCACCGGAGGATCCTGGGCGGCTAGCGCCGCCGTCAACCGGAGCAGGAACCCGTCATCGGCCGTGTCCTGCGGGACGGCCCGCAACGTCTTCGGAACGGCCACGCCGACCCGGCGCAACGCCGCCACGACATAAGACCAGAAGACACCCGGCCGGTTGTCGAACTCATCCAGGTAAACCCAGGCAACCGTGCCTGTCTCCGCCGCCGCCCACAAGGCCAGGGCCATCGTCTTGCCCGCACCCGGAGGGCCGGTGACAACCGTCAGCGGGCACCACCGCGTCCCCTCGGCGACCAGCTTCGTGATCCGCGGACGCTGTACCGCCCAGTCCGGCACATGCGGCACCGTGATCTTAGCTGCCAGGATAGGGGCCTCGGCGGACGCTGACCGTCCGCCGCGGGTAGACACCTGGCCGGCACCATGGGTAGCCATCCATACCTCCGCGCTCCCTTCCTCCGTCGGCTAGCGACACTGATAGTCCCGGCCGTCAGGGAGGGCGTTTCGTCTCTACAACAACCCAACGCCGGCCAAGCCGGCTGCGCATCATGCGATTGGTATGAAAACGGAATTTCCGCACGTTCCTACGCCGCCAGGACGGAAAAATCCCAGCTAGAAGCGTCTGCTACGTAGCGCGGCGCACTTGCGCCAGTTAGAACGGGCGCGCGCAGAGTAGCGATCAGTGATTGTCCGGATCTTCCAGCGCAGCCACGACGTCATACCCGAGCGCGGTCGCCACATCGGGAGCGGCGCAGACGACCCGGCCGAGCCCGACGACGGGCGCGATCGCCAGCAGCACGTCGGCGATCTCGTCGTCGGTCGCACCAGCGGCCATGGCCCGGGCGGTGCTCCATTCCAGGCAGACCCCCGGTGACCCGGTAGCCACCGACGCGGCTAGCTGCAGCAGCGAGACGGTCTTGGCATCCAGGGCCAGCTTGCCGGCAGGGTCAAGCCCGAGCCCGGCCTGGTAACCGACGAAGGCCTCATCGACCATCGCCAGCCTGCGCAGGGTCTCCTGGAATCTCGCCGTCTCGCTCATAAATCTCCGCTCGGCCGCTGCGGCATCATTGCACCTCGCGTCGGGGAGAGCTGCATCCTGCGGATGGCATGAAAGTCCGGTCGTCACCCCTCCAGGAGGCCCAGCTCCCGGGACCGGGCGACCGCCTGGCTGCGTGAGGAGGCGCCTAGCTTCCGGTAGACCGACATCGCCTGCGACTTGACGGTGTGCGGCGACAAGAACAGGTCGGCGCCGATTTCCGGGAATGACAGGTGCGTGGCGAGCATCGGCAGGATGCGCAGCTCGGCACCGGTCAGCGACGACGCCCCGGGGACACTCGGGGCGCGATCCGCCGACAGCTGAGTCCGCAGCGCCTGGGCCTCGCCGACCAGGGTACCGAGGTCGGGCCGGCGGTTGAGCAGCTCGTCGATTTCCCGCATCAGCGTCCTGGCCCCGGCTATGTCGGCCAGCGCGAGGTGCACGCGAGTGAGCTCGATCCGGGCCTGGACGGCGATGTGCGGCATCGCATAGGTCACCACGGGCCGCAGGCGCTGGGCGCTGACCAGCTGCTGGCGCACCGCGGGGACATCTCCCCGGTGCATGGCTGCGCGGGCTTGCACCGCGCAGGCGAGGAGGGTCTCCATTCCGATCCGGCGCAACGCAGTGCCTGCTTGGCCGGCCAGGACCTCGCCCAGGCTCCAGTCACCGCGCGCCATGGCCAGCAGCGACCGCTCGCCCAGCGCCTCTGCGAGGGTCTCGTGCGCACCGACTTCCTCCGCGACGGTGACCGCATCCTCCAGGTACGCGTCACCGCCATCGAGGTCACCGGAGAGTATGCGCGCGACCCCTTGACATACCGCGGCCAGGGGCGACACGATGTTCGCCGCCGCGAGCTTCTGCGCCGCCTCGTCAGCGTCCGCGCGCATCTGCTCGATCCCGTATCGGCACAAGATGGCCCGGACCACGGCGGCCCATGCCTCGGCGGCAGGGTCATCGGGCCGTGCCGCGTCCGCGTACTGCCAGCGATCGACAATGTCGGCCCATCTCTCGGCCTCGGCCGGCCGCCCTGTTTCCGCGGCGAGCAACGCGGCCCACACAGCGACCATGGGGTGCCCTGCGATGCCGCCCCGCTCATCGAGCCACCGGAACCACCGCTGAAGGGTGGCGAACCGGCCCTGCCGATCGGTCGGCAACCACAGACTCTGCACCAGGCGGGCCACCGCGTCCACGTCCCCGGCAGCGATGGAGTATTCCAGCGCATCCTCGCGCATGTCGTTTCGCAGGCACCAGGCGGCCGCACGGCGCCGCAGGACCGGCAGCAGGGAGGGCTCCTGGCGTTCCAGTTCCGCCAGCAGCATGTCGCGGAACAGATGATGGTAGCGGTACCACTGGCCCCGCCGGTCCAGCGGCACCAGCAGCAGGTTCGACCGGGCCAGGTCCGCCAGGGCCGCGGCGGAGCCGGGCAGCTCAAGCACCGCCTCGCAGAGCGGCCCGCACATCCGCTCCAGCACCGCGGTCCGGGTCAGGAACATGCGATGCCGCTGCGAGATCCGCTCCAGGAACTCCGACTCCATGTACTCGCTGACCAGCCGGTCAGCGCCGCCGAACGAGACCGCCGCCGTCCCGAGCGGGCCCCCCTCCCGCAGATACAGTGCCGCCAGGTACAGTCCGACTGGCCACCCTTCGGTCCGCTGATGGAGTGCTGCCACGTCATCCTCGCCGAGCGTCACCTCGGCCGAGCGCAGCAGCGATGCCGCTTCCTCGCGGCTCAGCATCAGGTCACCAGGACCTATCTCGAGGACCCGGCCTTCGGCCCGCAGCCGCGCGGTCCTCAGCGGTGGCTCGCTCCGGCCCGCCAGTACCAGCCGTGAGCCGTACGGCACGTGATCGGCCAGCACCGACAGCGCGTCCCGGCATTCGCGGTTTTGCAGCAGGTGCACGTCATCCAGCACCAGCACCACCGGCGCGGTCATCGACCAGAACGCCGACCCGAGCCGCGGCAGCACCGAGCCGGGCACTGAGCTCACGGGCGAGGCCAGCGCCTCGAACACCCGCCCGCCCACCGGCTGCACCGCGTCCAGCGCCTTGGCCACGTAGCTGAGCAGGACCTTCGGGTCATTGTCTTGCTCGTCGACCGACACCCACGCGAAGGCCTGACTGCTGCGCTCGGCCCAGTGCGACAGCAAGGTCGTCTTCCCGTACCCGGGCGGCGCGACCATCGAGACGATCGAACGGGAATCGTCTCGCGTCAGCCGTTCGATCAGCGACGTCCGGCGGATCGTCCCGGACCGCACCGGGGGAGGGCGGAGCTTGGACGCGATCAGGTCGAACCTCGGCCCAGCCATGCGCTGGGCCGGGATGATCCGCTCGCGCACGGTGCTGTCCTTCACGCGCAACCCGCATCTCTCCAGACGGTGCCGTTCTATGCTCTTGCGCAACTTTTATCACGTCAAGAGAAAATAGCTCCGGGAAAGTGACGTTAGACACGCCACGCGCAGCCTGTTCAGCATGTGACCATTGGCGCGTGGGCGCTGTTCCTGGTCATCCTTGGGGGATCCTTCTGCCGCCCACTTACACACTGATGGGTGTGCTGCCGTTCATGGCCCTCGGATGGCTCTGCATCGGCGCCATCGCGGCTGGACTCCTCCGGACCCGGCGGCCGGCCACCTTCAAGACATTGGGAAGAGTCTCCGTGCCGGTCGACAGGGAACCGGCGGCGTTAGCGGCCTGCAGTGCGGGAACCAAGCAGATTCGGCCGCGCGCGGGATCACCCGCGAAGCATGATTAACGGTCAAAGGGCACGGTCGACGGGAACGACGCGGACCCCGAGCGGCAGCAGGGTTATCGGGATGATCTTGAAGCTGGCGATGGCCAGCGGGATGCCGATGATGGTCAGGCCGAGCAAGATGCCGCTGATGAGATGTCCGAGCGCGAGCCACCAGCCGAAGAGGACGACCCACAGCACGTTCCCGATCATCGACGCCACGCCGGCCTCAGGGCGCCGCTCGATCGTCCGGCCGAATGGCCAGAGCACATAACCGGCGATCCGGAAGGCGGCGATTCCGAACGGGATAGTAATGATCAGCACGAAACACAGCAGCCCGGCCACGGCGTAGAGGATCGCCATCCACAGGCCTTCGAATACCAGCCAGATCACATTCAGGATGACCCTGATCACGGTTCCTCCCCCGCCCGCGGCTGATCCACTCGCTCACATCCCACCACCGCCCGGGGCGCCGGGGCCTCATTCGCGCCGGGTGATGACGGTCTCGCGTCCTTGAGCCATTGTGTCCTTGGCCGCATCGTCAGGCCGAAATCCAGGGGCCGTTAGCCCGCGAACGAGACAGGAGCATTAGTGGAATCCGGCGAATATAGCGCGCCACAATCACCAGCCCTGACTATGGCCGAGTCATGGCAGGCGACGCTGGTTCTCGGCGTGCTGACACTGATCCTCGGAGTCGTCGTGAGTTTTCATCCGACGGGGTCGCTGAACTTCGTCGCGGTCATGATTGGCATCCTCATGATCCTCTCGGGGATCTTCCACCTGGTCCGCGTATTCGGCCCGGACGAATCGCACCGGGTATGGCTGGGCCTGGCCGGCCTGCTGTTTATCGTCATCGGCGTCGTCCTGATCCGCCATCTGCATCTGACCGTTGCGCTCATCGGCCTGTTCGTGGGCCTCACCTGGGTCGTACAGGGCGGCGACCCACAGCGCGCCGCGGCGACGCTCCCGCATGCCGATCGTGGTCACCGCGTAGGCGACCAGATGGCCGTCCGGGGAGATCACCGGCTCGGCCGGCATGGCGCTGTCCACCATCAGTTCCGCGGTCAGCTCAGGCACGGCTCCGGTCATGTCTGGCGCCTATTCGGGATCGGTCGCATCCGAATATCCTGCCGCAGCTAATCAGGCGTCAGGGGAGGACCGGCCTTATCCCTCCAGCAGCCCCAGCTCGCGGGACCGAGTGACCGCCTGGCTGCGTGAGGAGGCGCCTAGCTTGCGGTAGATAGACATCGCCTGCGACTTGACGGTGTTGGGGGACAGGAACATCTCCTCGGCGATCTCGGGGAACGACAGGTGGGTAGGTAGCACCGGCAGCAGGCGCAGCTCAGCGGCTGTCAGGGCCGAGGCTCCCGCGGTGAACGAACCGCGGGCCCGGGAGAGCTCCGCTTGGAGTTCCTCGGCCTGTCCGACGAAGATACCCAGGCGGGGGCGCCGGGCCAGGATCTCGGTCACCTCCCGGAGAAGGATCTGCGCGGCGGCGAAGTCCGACAGCGCCAGGTGGCATCTGGCCAGCTCGATCCTGGCCTGGACGGCAAGATGCGGCAGAGCGTAGGTCAGGCCCGGCCGAAGGCGCTGCGCCCTGGTCAGTTCCGCGATGGCGCGCGGCCGGTCGGCCTGGTGCAGCGCCATCCGCGCGGCCGCGGCATGCAGGATCGTGACGGGGGGATAGTCCTCCAGGTTGGCGTCACGAGCCAGTGACCGGGCCTGGGACAGATACCGCCCGCCAACCTCCCAGGCGCCCTGCGCGGTCGCCAGCAGCGATCGCTGGGCCAGCGCAATGCAGGCACCCATGGTGGCCCCGGAGGCCCGGCCTCCGGCGGCTGCGTCCTGGAAGAGGGCATCGGCGCGGTCCGGGTGGCCGGCCATCAGGTGCGCCTCCGCCAGGTACACGATCGCCGCGGGCCGCCAGAAACTGCCGGCGGCCATGGTCCTGGCTGCGAGTTCGGCGTCGGCCCGCATCTGTTCCACGCCGCCGCGGCACAGCAGCGCCCGCAGCAGCACGAGCCACGGCTCGATCGAGGGGCTCCCGTCCGGCAGGCTGGCTACGGCGGTTCCTCGCTCGGCGATCCCGGCCCAGCGCTCGGCCTCGCCCGGTTTCCCGTTCAAGGCCGCCATCATCGCCGCGAAAACGGCGACCACCGGGTAGCTTCCCCTGGGCGCATGATCGTCCAGCCACCCGAACCATCGTTCGGCCGTAGCGATCCTGCCCTGCTGGTAGACGGAAAACGCCAGCGTGCTGGCCAGGCCAGCTGCCGGACCCGGCTCGCCCGCCTTCATCCAGTACTCCAGTGCCTCGCCGGGCTGCCCGTTGCGCTCGTGCCACTGCGCGGCCCGCCGGTGAAGGACGGGCATCAGGCCGGGCTCCAGGCGGTGCAGTTCCGCCAGGAGCATGTCGCGGAACAGGTGATGGTAGCGGTACCACTCCCCCCGCCGGTCCAGCGGCACCAGCAGCAAGTTCGATTGCTCCAGATCCGCCAGGACTCCCGCGGACCCGCTCACCTCGAGCACCGCATCGCACAGCGGCCCGCACATCCGCTCCAGCACCGCGGTCCGGGTCAGGAACGCGCGCTGCCGCCGGGAGATCCGGGTCAGGAACTCCGACTCCATGTACTCGCTCACCAGCCGGTCATCTCCGCCGAACGAGACCGCCGCCGTCCCGAGCGGGCCGCCCTCCCGCAGGTACAGCGCCGCGAGGTACAGCCCGGCAGGCCATCCCTCGGTCCGCCGGTGAAGCTCGCTCACCTCGTCCTCGCCGACCGCGACGTCAGCGTTACGCAGCAGCAACGACGCCTCGTCGCGGGTGAGTGACAGGTCGCCGGGGCCGATCTCCAGGATCCTTCCCTCGGCGCGCAGCCGCGCCACGCGCAGCGGCGGCTGCTCCCGGCCGGCCACCGCCAGCCGGGAACCGTCCGGCACATGATCGGCCAGCACCGACAGTGCGGCCTGGCATTCCCGGTTACGCAGCGTGTGCACGTCATCCAGGACCAGCGCGACCGGCGAGGACATCGACGAGAACGCCGATCCGAGCCGCGGGATGACCGAGCCGGGAACCGAACTCCCCGGCGAAGCCAACGCGTCGAAGACGCGCTCGTCAATCGGCTCGATCCGGTTGAGCGCCTCCGCGACATAGGTGAGCAGGACCTTCGGATCGTTGTCTCGTTCGTCGACCGACACCCAGGCGAAAGACTGGCCGTTGCGCTCGGCCCACTGCGACAAGACCGTCGTCTTGCCGTAGCCCGGCGGTGCAACCACCGAAACGATCGGACCCTGGTCGCACCGCGCCAGCCGTTCGATCAGCAACGAACGATGCACTGTGCCATACCGCATCAGCGGACGGCGGAGCTTCGACGTGAGCAGATCGGACACCGGGCCACGCGGACGGCGCAACAGGGCCTCGTGCTCACGCACGTCGCTGTCCCCCATGCCGTCAGCCGTGCCTCAGAAAGATCTGCAGCTCCATGATCGGGCCTGCAGCAGCGTGTTCGTTTATCACTTTATGATAACACGCAGCCATAGGGCGCAAGTTGCCGCATCAGGACTCTAGGTACCTGATGGCGGCGATGACGCGGCGGTTGTCGCTGTCGGAGGGGGCCAGGCCGAGCAGCCGGCTGGGGCGGTGCGGCCGCCTCCCAGCCGACGAATGAGAGCATCAGGGTAGAGGCCGCCCGGCCGACGGACATCCAGCCCTGCGGGGCGAACGGGGTCCAGTTTGCTGGCCTTGCCGCGGGCGCCGAGCCGGCCACCGCGGTCACCACCACGGCGATCAGCAGGGCGACCAGCAGCAGCTGGGCCAGCGCGCTCGCGCGAACCCCGCCGAGCGCCAGGCCGAGCACCGCGAGCAGCAGCCCGGCCGCGACGGCGGCGCGTTACCGGAGGGAAGGCCAACCGGCGCACACGGCCCAAAGGCTCTGATCGAGAGGACCTTCGGCTCTTAGGCGCTTCCCCGGCGTTGCCCTACCGTCGGGAACGCGGTGTCTCCCGGCGTCAGCCTGGGCGAGCCCGCCGCTACCGACCGAATTGTTATCTTTACGTGCGCACGAGGGCGAAGTAGCGTCGGAGGAGCCCTGCGCAGCGCCGCACCGAGGAGGCACGGAGAATGACCGCACAGGAAACGGCGTGGCAAGCCGCGGAATCAGCTGCGGCGGCGCTGGCCCCGGATGCCGACGCGCTCGCGTCAGTGGATGCGGCGGGGCTGGGCGCTTCCACGTTGGCGGTGATGCGGCGCGCCGCGGGGAAACCTGCCGCCACGGCCTCCGCTGCGCTGCGCTACTGGACCGGCGTCGCGATGGCCGGGCCGGTCGCCGCGGCCCGCTGGATGGGCATGGCGGCGGCGCCGCCGATTCCCGTGCCGGAGGGCGACAAGCGGTTCGCGGACCGGGCGTGGACCGATAATCCGGCCTTCTTCGCCATCCGGCAGGCGCACCTGGCGGCGGCGCGCCTGGCCAGCGACCTGCTCGAGGCCGGGGCGGGGAACGCCTTGGACGACGCCAAGGCCGCGCTCGCGACTACCTTCCTGATGGATGCGCTCGCGCCGACGAACTTTCTGCCGACCAACCCGGCCGCGCTCAAGCGGGCCTTTGAGACCGGCGGGGCCAGCCTGGTCGCCGGGGCCAGCCACTTCGTCGACGACATGCTCAACAACGGCGGCCGGCCGCGTCAGGTCGACACCCGGCCGTTTCGGGTCGGCGACAACCTCGCCGCGACCCCCGGCAAGGTCGTGTTCAAGAACGACCTGATGGAACTCATCCAGTACGCGCCGCAGACGCCCCAGGTCCACGCGGTACCGGTGCTGGCCAGCCCGCCGTGGATCAACAAGTACTACGTCATGGACCTGGCCCCCGGCCGCAGCTTCCTGGAATGGGCGGTCCAGCACGAACGCACCGTGTTCGCGATCTCCTACCGCAACCCGGATTCCTCCATGCGCGGCGTGACCCTGGACGACTACCTCATCCACGGCCCGCGGGAAGCGCTCGACGTCATCGCCGAGATCACCGGCGCGCCCAAGATCGACATCATCGGCTTGTGCCTCGGCGGCGCCCTGACCGCCATGCTGGCGGCCTACCTCACCGAGAAGGGCGACGACAGGATCGGCTCGATCACGCTTCTCAACACCCTGCTGGACTACAGCGAGCCTGGCATCCTCGGCATCTTCACCGACGAGAAGACGGTGGCCCGGCTGGAGAAGCAGATGGCGGAGAAGGGCGTCCTGGAGGGGAGCCAGATGGCGGGCACCTTCGACATGCTGCGCGCCAACGACCTGATCTTCAACTACGTGGTCTCTAACTGGCTGATGGGCCAGGACCCGCCGGCGTTCGACATCCTGGCCTGGAACGGCGACAGCACCCGCATGCCTGCCGCCATGCACTCGTTCTACCTGCGCTCGCTGTACATGCGCAACGAACTGGCCCGCGGCGAGCTCGAACTGGTCGGCCAGAAGCTCTCGCTGGCGGACGTCAAGAACGACACGTACGTGGTGGGCGCGATCAACGACCACATCGTGCCCTGGAAGTCGTCCTACAAGACCGGCGGGCTGATGGGCGGCAACGTGCGCTACGTGCTGTCCAGCGGCGGCCATATCGCCGGCATCGTCAACCCGCCCGGGCCGAAGGCCTGGTACGAGGCGGCCGACGACAACGGCGTCGACGCGGAAGGCTGGCGGACCGCCAACAGCAAGCACCGCGGCTCGTGGTGGGAGGACTGGACCACATGGTCTGACGCCCGCGCGGGCGCGCTTATCAAGCCGCCGCACATGGGCAGCAGGCAGCACCCGGCCGTCGCGGACGCTCCAGGAGAGTACGTGTTCGGCTGACGCGCCCTGCCAACGACACCAATGGAGGTAACACCGTGGCAGACATGAACGGGCAGGTCGCACTGGTCACTGGCGGGACTCGCGGGATCGGGCTGGCCATCAGTGAACGGCTGATCAACCGCGGCGTCAAGGTCGCCGCCGGTTACGCCACCAACCACGATCACGCGCGGGAGTTCGCCGACAAGTACGCCGACTACGGCGTCACCATCCACCAGGGCAACGTCGGCCACAATGAAGACTGCGTCCGCGTCATCGACGAGGTCGTCGACCAGCACGGGCACCTGGACATCCTGGTCAACAACGCCGGTCTCACCGTGGACAAGACGGTGCGGAAGATGGCCCCGCAGGAGTGGGACCACGTCATCCACGTCAACCTGTCCGGCGCGTTCTACCTGGCCCGGGCCGTTCTGCAGCACATGCTGGACCGCGGCTACGGCCGCATCATCAACATCTCCTCCGTCATCGGCTCGGCCGGCGGGTTCGGCCAGGCCAACTACGCGGCGGCCAAGTCCGGCCTGTTCGGGCTGACGATGAGCCTGGCCCTGGAAACCGCCAGCAAGGGCATCACCATCAACAGCGTGACACCGGGGTTCATCGCTACCGACATGACCGCGGCGGTCCCGCCCGCCGCGATGGAGAAGATCGTCGCCCGGATCCCGGTGAGGCGGCTCGGCGAGCCTAACGAGGTGGCCCGGGTAGTGGAGTTCCTCGCCGACCCCGAGTCTGGCTACATCACCGGCCAGGTGTACTCCGTCAACGGTGGCCTCTACATGTAGGCGCTTCTTTGCCTTGGTCTTGACCTGGTCTTGGCCTGGTAAGAAGGACGGATGACTGAGGCAGGGGCCGAGGGCTCGGCGGACTTCGCCAGGCGGATGCTCCACACGATGAATGAAGCCGCACTGGCCCTGATGGTGAGCGTGGGCCACCGCACGGCACTGTTCGACGTCATGGCCGCGATGCCCGCGGCGACGAGCGCGGAGATCGCCTCGAGCGCGGCGCTCGACGAACGGTACGTCCGGGAATGGCTGGCGGTGATGACTACCGGGAGAATCGTCGACCATGACGGCGCGACGGGATCCTTTTCGCTGCCCGCCGATCACGCCGCCTGGCTCACCCGGGCCGCCGGCCGGAACAACCTCGCGGTAGGGATGCAGTACATCGGGCTGCTGGCGGCGGTCGAAGACCAGATCGTGGACTGCTTCCGGCACGGCGGCGGAGTTCCGTACTCGGCGTTCCCGAAATTCCAGGCGGTCATGGCCGAGGACAGCGGCGCCGGTTACGACGCCACCTTGATCGACGTGACGTTGCCGCTTGTCCCCGGCCTGGCCGACAGGCTCCGGCACGGCATCGACGTCGCGGACGTCGGGTGCGGTTCCGGGCATGCCGCCAACCTGATGGCTGAGGCATTCCCCCGCTCACGATTCGTCGGCTTCGACTTCTCCGACACCGGGATCGCCGCGGCGCGCGCAGAGGCCGATCGCAAAGACCTCACGAATGTGCGCTTCGAGAAGCGCGACGCTGCCCATCTCGGCGAACTCGCCCGGTTCGACTTCATCACCACCTTCGACGCCGTGCATGACCAGGCCCGGCCGGACCTGATGCTCGCCGGGATCGCCCAGGCCCTGCGCCCGGACGGGGTCTACCTCTGCGTCGATACCTCTGCTTCCAGCAAGCTCGCGGAGAACGTGGACCACCCGCTCGGGTCGTTCCTGTACACCGTGTCGTGCATGCACTGCATGACCGTCTCCCTGGCCGACGGCGGAATGGGTCTCGGCGCGATGTGGGGAGAGGACACGGCACGGAAGATGCTCAGCGATGCGGGCTTCGCCTCGATCGAGGCCGTCCACGTCGACGGCGACATCGTCAATGCCTACATCATCGCCACCAAGGGCTGAGGCAGCGCCGCGACCCGCTGTTGGGCGATCATCCCCGGGGAAGGCGAGAAGACCTCGATGGCCCAGAACATCGTCGGCAAGAGACAGAATTCCTGATCAGGAACGTGCATCGGCGTCCCGGTCGGCTGCCCGGGTGGTGCCGTCACTGGCCAGCATTGTGCCAGTGAGGAGAGCCAGGACCTCTCCGATAGCAGGTTCCTGGCTGACGGGCTCAGGCAGCGGCAAGTGGGCCTGGATCTGGTAGCGGTTGCGGCGGCCGTCTTTGTGCTTCACCACGTAGCCAGCTTCGGCGAGGTCGGCGACGATGCCGTGAGCGCTGCGCTCGGTGATGCCCAGCCGGTCCGCGATGTCACGCAACCGCACGCCGGGGTCACGGGCGATGCATAGCAGCACACGGCCGTGGTTGGTCAGGAAACCCCAGCTCGTCACCTGACCAAGATACCCGCGCAACCTCATGCACAAGCCTGTTTTCCTGAAAACTATTGCTTGTTTCTGATTGCATACGTAACGTAAGGGCTCTGGCCCCAGACGTGTTACTACGGTGCGGCGGGGTGCAAACGGTTGTCCTCGTCCGCAGGGCCTAGCTCGTCCCGGACGGCGACGACGCCCTCGACGTGCCCCACAGCCTCGATGATGTCCCGGCCGGCCTGGCCGGTTTCCGGTCGGCCGGACAGGGTCACGATGCCGTCGTGCACGGTGACCTTAAGGCGCTCCGGGTCCACTCGGAGACCTTGCCCGATCACGCGATCGGTCACCTCGCGGCGGATCTCCTCGTCTGGTCGGCTGAAGATGCTGAGCACGTCGACCTGGCTTACTATCCCGACCAGGTGCCCGGCCTCATCCACCACGGGCAGCCGCTCAACCGCGCGGTCGTACATGAGGAAAGCGGCGTGCTGCACCGGCTCGTCCGGGCCGATGGTGACGGGGGGACTCGTCATCAGCTCGGCGGCGGTCACCCCGGCCGCCTTCTGATGGTCCCGGCTGCGCCGCAGGCCAGCGAACACTTCTGGATGACTGTCCCGATCGGCTTCCTTGATCAGCATGTCGGTCTCAGACACGACGCCGATGACCTTGCCCGCCTGGTCGATGACGGGGAATCCGCTGACCCGGGAACTGCCGAGCATGGCAGCCATTTCCTTGAACGACGTGTCCCCGCGGACGGCGATCACGCCGGTCGTCATGACGTCCCTGACAGTCGCGCTCATCGGGACCGCCCCTCTCCTCCGGGCGTTAGCCTCATATGCTTACTATATCTAGCATATGGTTGGCATGTCAAGCATAATGGCTCGGCGCGAAGAACAGTCTACGAATCCGGTCACGCTGGTCGCCCTCTCCATGCCCTGGGCGCCCGTGCCGTGAATGAACACCGAATCCGACGCCGCACTGGCCACAGTTGCCGCCAGGTGAGAAACTACGGTCATGGCTGGTAACGCGGAAAACCCAGGACGGCAGTTCGCCGCTGCCTGGCAGGCCGCTGCGGCCGCGCTGGGCGAGTGGCGGCAGCGGGTGGCGGCGGCGACCAATGAGGCGCTGGACAAGCTCGATCCGGCCGTCCGCGCCGCGATGGAGGCGGGACGCGCTGCGTTTTCCGGGGACTGGCGTGCCTGTCATTGCCCGTGCGGCACGGCACACCCTGATGACAGGGGCGTATGCGACGGCAGCGCCGTCCTGACCCGGCGGCTGGGTGAAGCGGACGTGTCCATGTGCGCGCCATGTGCTGTGGCCCAGGGGGTCGCGGAACTTCCCCGCTAGGCTCCGAGAGCCTGCCAGAGATCGGTTGCGCCTCAGAGCCGACTCGGCCGTGTGGCGTTCCACACGCAGATGGGCCAGTTCTGTGCGTGCAGGGCTGACGGCGGACGTTCTAATCGGTCAGATGAGCACGGTTCGTGGAAGGCTGGCAGGGTGGCAGACTTCATCGGCAGGAACCTGGCCGGCTCGCGGTTCGAGGACGTCTACCTGACTGGTGCCAGGTTCCGCGACGTCGACCTCACCGGCGCGCGCTTTCACCTGGTTGACCTGACCGGAGTCGTGATCCGCGGCGCAGTCCTGGTGAACATGGACATCAGCGGCGAGGCCGGGAACCTGCGGGTCAACGGCGTCGACGTGGTGCCCCTGGTGGAGGCGGAGCTCAACCGCCGCTACCCGGACCGGGTAAAGATGCGGCCGGCCGATGCCGGCGGGTTCCGCGAGGCATGGGACATCCTCGAGCGGCTGTGGCAGCAGACCACTGAGCGGGCTCGCGGGATGCCCCCGGAACTGCTCCACGAGCGGGTCGATTCAGAGTGGTCCTTCATCGAGACGCTGCGCCATCTCCTGTTCGCCACGGACGCCTGGGTGAACCGCGCGATCCTGGGCCAGCCGTCGCCCTGGCACCCGCTCGACCTGCCCCACGACGAGATGCCCGCCGAACCCGGCATCCCGCGCGACCGCGACGCGCGGCCGCCGCTGGACGAAGTGCTCGCCCTGCGCGCGGACCGCATGGCCACCGTGCGCCAGGTGCTCGCCGGTCTCACCGACGAGAAGCTGGCCGGCATGACCGAACCCGTCACCGAGCCGGGCTACCCCGAGCCGGAAAGCTTCCCCGTGCGCCGGTGCCTGCAGGCCATCCTCAGCGAAGAGTGGGAGCACCGGCTGTACGCCGAACGGGACTTCGACATGCTCCAGTCCCGGTCGTCCTGACCCGCCATGACGCGCATGACACAGCAGCCATCCCGCTCATCCACCGTCGTGAGCGGCATTGGAAACCGCGCGAAATGGCGGGGCCCGGCTAGGGGGAGGGAGGGCCGGGCCCCGCGCGGGACGATACCTTTCGTCAGCTAAGCGCTCGGCAGGCCCCATCTGTTACAAGCCCACCGGAAGCGCCGGCACGGCCAGCGGCGATGAGGCGGCTCGCTCGGCTTGTGACCAATCAGCGTCGCCCGGGATAGGCTTATCGCGGGGACCGGGAAGCTCGGTCGTGGTCTGCGGGCACGCGGACGTTACTTGAGGACATCGGGACGGGCGCCATGGCTAATACCGCCACGAACAGTCGGCCGGCAAATAACTGGCCCCAGGTGCAATCTGGGCCACTCATCACCGGCGGAGTCCTGATCGGGATCGGCACCGCGGTCGCGCTTACAGGTCTGGCCATCGCTGGCTCGCACCTGGTCGCCGCGACCCGGGCATGGATCAGGGAGCTGGAGATACCACCCAGCGAACTCGCGAAGCTCAAGTGGGAACAGGCGAAGACTGCGGCGGCTTCCGGCGCGAGCACGTGGCGGGAACACCCGAACGCCAAGGCACGCCTGGTCCGTCGCGAACACACGCCCGGGCACTAGCGTCAGGTCACTCCCAGGCACTAGCGTCCGATCAGCAGATCTAGCCTCGTCCCGGGAGCCGCGCAATGACGCCGACCAACCACCAGGTACGACTGGCCGCCCGGCCGTCCGGGCTGCCCCGGGCCACCGACTGGGAACTCACCAGCAAGCCCGTGCCGGCATCCGGTCCCGGGCAGTTCACGGTGAAGGTCTCGCACCTGTCCGTCGACCCGGCCATGCGGGGCTGGATGAACGCCGGCGCCTCCTACATCCCGCCCGTCAGGATCGGCGAGGTCATGCGGGCCGGCGCGGTCGGCCGGGTCACGGCCTCGGAGCATCCGGGCTTCGACGTGGGCGACGAGGTCTACGGGGTGTTCGGCGTGCAGGAGTACGCGGTCTCCGACGGCCAGGGCGTGCACAAGATCGACACCTCGCTCGCCGGGCCGTCGATCTTCCTGGGCGCGCTGGGGATGACCGGGCTCACCGCGTATTTCGGCCTGCTGGACACCGGCCGGCTGAAAGCCGGCGACACGGTGGTGGTCTCCGGCGCGGCCGGCGCGGTGGGCAGCGTGGTGGGCCAGATCGCCAAGATCAAGGGCTGCCGGGCCATCGGCATCGCGGGCGGGCCGGACAAGTGCCGCGCGCTGGTGGAGGAGTTCGGCTTCGACGCCGCGATCGACTACCGGGCCGGGAACGTGCGCAAGGCCCTGCGCGAGGCCGCGCCGCGCGGCGTCGACGTCTACTTCGACAACGTGGGCGGCGAGATCCTGGACGACGTGCTGACCTGCCTGGCCCGCGGCGCCCGGGTGGTCATCTGCGGCGCGGTCTCGCAGTACAACGAGACCCAGGTGCGGGGCCCGGCGAACTACATGATGCTGCTGGTGGCACGGGCCTCCATGACCGGCATGCTGGTGTTCGACTTCGAGGACCGGTATCCGCAAGCCATGGCCGAGCTGGCCGACTGGCTGCGGGCCGGGAAGATCGTCTCCCGGGAGCACGTCGTGCACGGCACGGTGGCGGACTTCCCGCAGACGCTGCTGATGCTGTTCGACGGGGTGAACACCGGCAAGCTGGTGCTCGCCCTAGACGGGAGCTGACCGCCGGTCAAGGCCGGTGAGCAGGGCCTCGATCACCGTGACGGCCCGGTCGATGTCGGGAGCGCGGTCGGCGATCACGTCGGCGTACAGGAAGCCCTCGCTGATCCGCACGATCGCGTAGGCCAGCGTCGGGGTGTCCAGCGTGGCGTCGAAGCAGCCGCGGCCGCGCTCGAGATCGATGAGCTTCTCCAGTGCGCTGGCCATGCCCCGGTGCACGGTGCTGCGGGTGCCGGTCAGCAGGCGCAGCGCGGCCTCCGGGTCAGACTCCAGGAGCGCCCGCAGCGGGCGGTCCCTGGCGATCGCGCGGAGCACGCCGCCGATCATCGCCACGAGCCGCTCCGTGCCCGCCAGCGGCGCGGTGGCCTGCACCTGGTCCACGAGCAGTCGTCGGGCCCGCCACCAGAGCATCTCGTCGAGCAGCTGCTCCCGGTTGCCGGCCCGCCGGTACAGCGTGGCCCGGGCGACGCCGAGGCGCCTGGCCAGCGACCGCATGTCCAGCCGCTGCCCGGCGACGAAGGTGTCCACGGCGGCTGCGAAGATCTCGGCCGGGATCCCGGCGGGCGCCGCCGCTCCCCCGGGCACGATCGCGCGGGCGTCGTCGTCGCCTCGTCGCTCTGGCCCCGTGCGCACCAGCCTCGTGGGCACTGGCCTCGTGGGCGCCGTCTGGTTAGGCACTGTCCTCATGAGCCGGCGGTCCGGCCGCCGTTGGCGGTGCGCTTCTCGGCCGCTTGCTGTAGGAGGGCAAGCTCGTCGGTCAGGTAGCCGGCCAGGGTATCGATGTCGGGGACCAGCTCGCGGCAGCTGACCAGGCCGAAGTGCAGCTGGCCGAGATAGCCCACCAGGGTGATGTTCAGCCCCTGGCCGTCGGTGACCACCGATACCGGGTAGTGCGCGAGGAGCCTGGCCCCGCAGAGGTAGACCGGGACGTTCGGGCCGGGAACGTTGGAGATCGTGATGTTGAACGGCGGCAGCCGGTGCAGCAGGCCGGTGGCGAATACGACCCGGGCCGCCCGCGCCGTCAGCGCCGGCACGGCGAAGTCGCTGATCTGGTCGACCAGGCCCTGCGGGATCGCCGCCTGCTGGGCCTTGGCGATCTTCGTCGCGGAGTGCACGATCTCGAGCCGCAGGCCCGGGTCGGTGACGCTGGTGGGCAGCGTGGCCAGCATCGCGGACACCCTGTTGCCCATCGCGCCCTTACTGCCCGGGTCGCGCACCGAGACCGGGATCATCGCGATTAGCGGCTGGTCGGGCAGCGCGTCGTGGTCGATGAGCCAGCGCCGCAGCGCCCCGGCGCACATCGCCATCACGACGTCGTTGACCGACACGCCGAAGGCGTTTTTCACCATCTTGACCGTGGCCAGGTCCACGCTGCGGAACGCGAACCTGCGGTGCGGTGTGATCGGCTTGTTGAACGGAGTCACGGGCGCGCGTCCCGGTCTGGTGGCGATCACCGAACCATCGCCGCGGTTCAGCCCGAGCATGTTGCCGACCAGCGTGTTCACCGCCGGGGCCAGGGTCGGAAGCACCTTGACCAGCTCGTTGGTGATCCGCACGGTCTGCACTGGGCGCCAGGCCAGCCGCGCGGCGGCCTTCGCGGCCAGGAGCGGCAGGCCCGGCGGGCTGGCGGGCTGGAACGGCTCCGCGGGCGGCAGCTCGCGACCGGCTGGGGTGAGGTCAAACAGGACCGTCAGCAGCTCGGCGCCGGAGGCCCCGTCGATCGCGGCGTGGTGGATCTTGGTGTAGACGGCGGCGCGCTTCTTGGCCAGCCCGGTGATGAGGTAGATCTCCCACAGCGGGCGGCTGCGGTCAAGCGGGCGGGCGTGCAGCCGGCTGACCTGTTCGGTCAGCTGGGCGTCGGATCCCGGGCGCGGCAGCGCGATCTCGCGGACGTGGTACTCGATGTCGAAGTCCGGGTCGTCGGTCCAGTAGGGCTGGTCCAGGCCGAGCGGCACGTTCAGCAGCTTGCGCCGGAGCACGGGCACGAGCGTCACCCGTTCGGCCATCACCTCCGTGAGCCGGGCCAGGGTCAGCGGCCTGGGTGCGCCGCTGGGATCGAGCACGCTCAGCCCCCCGACGTGGCCCGTGGTGTTGGCCGTCTCGAGGGCGAGGAAGGAGGCATCCAGTCCGGTGAGTTGCTGCATTCCCGTTCCTCCTCAGCCTGCGGCCGGGGCGAAGTGCCTTCCCAGCCAGTCCCGCAGCGTGCCCGTCACGACGTCCGGGACCTCCAGCTGCGGCGTGTGCCCGACTCCGGGCAGGATAACCGTCTCCCAGCGCGGATTGCGTTCGGCTGCCTGACGCATGGCGGCCACCGGCACCAGCCGGTCGGCCTCGCCGCCGATGAGCAGGACCGGAACCCGTACCGAGGCCATCATCTCCCAGTACCGCCGGCGCAGGCCAACCACCCGCATCAGGGACCGGGACGCGGCCAGGAAGGCCTGGTCCGTGGCTCGCGTTCGGTGGCTGTAGCGCTCGGCGGCCAGCGCGATCGACGCGGTGAGCATGGCTGGATCGGCCCGGGACGGGTCGGCGAAGCAGAGCTCGACGACGCGCTGGACGGCCAGTTGCGGCGGCGTGCGCGCCATGACCGCCCTGACGTAGAGCTCGCCGAGGCCGGGCAGCGCGTACAGCAGGAACTGGCTGCCCACCTGCCGGTCGGGGGCGCGCCGGGGCAGCGGCAGCGCGGGATCGATCAGCACGAGGCCCTGGACGGTGTCCGGCGCGGCGGCCGTCTGCAAGATGGAGATGAGCCCGCCCATGGAGTTCCCGGCCAGGATCACCGGCGTGCCGGTCACCTCCCGGACGAACCGGTCCAGGAGCCTGGTGTTGCGCTGGACGGTCGACGTGTAGCGCCCGCCCGGGGTCAGGCCGAACCCGTGCAGGTCCAGCGCGACCACCCGGCGGTTGGCCGCCAGCTGGGATCCGATCAGGCACCAGTTCAGGTGCGAGCCGCCTAGGCCGTGCACGAACACGATCGGCGGCTCGTCCCGGCCCCGGTCAGCGGCTGAGCCCTGGCCGGAGTCTTCGCCGAATTCGATCCAGTGCACCGGGCCGTCGAGGTGGGTGACATAGCCGCGCGCTCCCCAGGGCGCCGCGAACGCCCACGGCGCCGGCCTGGTGGCGGTCCCAAGGGCCGGGCCGGTCATCTGGGACTGGGGAACAGCGGCCGCAGCGCCAGCGGCGGGCGGAACGGGACCCGCTGCCCGGCCGGCACGGCCAGCCGGTCGGCGATCAGCCAGAACGTCGCCGGATCCACGCCGAAGCCGACGTGGCTGCAGCGGACTTCGATGTTCTGGTGCAGCGCCGTCTCTGGCTCGACGCACGCTTGCCAGGCCACGACACCGTCCAAGCGGGAGTAGACCGCCGTCGACGGCACGTCGATCGGCCGGGTCCGCTGCTCGCGGCTGGGCAGCCTGATGGCGGGGGCGTGCAGGAAACTGAGACGCCGATAGGGACCATGGGCATGGCTTTGCCTCGGGTCCATCAAGGCGAAGGGGCTGCCCAGGGTGATGACCTGGCGGACTTGCCGGGGATGGAGGCGTGCCATCTCCCTGGCGTAAATGCCGCCCAGGCTCCAGCCCACCAGGGATACGGGCCGCCCGGTTCGCTGGGCATGATCGAGGACAGCACGGGGCAGCCCGGCCAGGATCGCCTCGGAGGGCCCGTGATTACGGCCGAGGTCCCAGCCGCGGACGTCGTAGCCCAGCCAGCGGAGGAAGGCCCGCAGCGGCACGGTGCTCGAATCGCCGGCCAGCAGCCCGGGGAAGACCAGCACCCCGTGACCGTCGCCGCGCGGGGCGGCCGCCAGCCCGGGCGCGGCCAGCAGCAGGGTGGCCAGGTCAGCCAGCCCGCGGACGGGCTCGGTCAGCAGCAGTCCGGCCGATGGTCCGCCGGCCGGATGTCCGTCATCTGAGGCGGGAGGCGCGGCATCACCGGTCCCCCTGGAGCCCTCCCGAACGAGGTACATCACTGTCCCCTCCGTCGCGTCGTCGCGGCAATCTAGGCAAGGCGGTGATACACACTTAATATATGTCTCACTGACCGACTTTGCCCCTCCAGCAAAGATGCGCCTTTAGGGGGCGGGGATGAGCTTCAACCTGGCGACCATCCTGACCGAGACGACCCTGGCCGCGCCGGACGCCCCGGTCTGCCGCATCGGCGGGACCACGACCACCTACCGCGAGCTCGACGACCTGTCGGGCCGTGCCGCGGCCGGGCTGCGCGAGGCCGGCCTCTCCCCCGGCCAGGTGGTGGCGCTGCAGCTGCCGAACATCCCGCAGTTCCTGATCGCCTACTTCGGCGCGCTCAAGGCCGGGCTGGTGGTGCTGCCGCTCAACCCGCTGCTGATGGCGCCCGAGCTCGAATACCACCTGACCGACTCGGCGGCGGCCATGCTGATCGGGTTCCAGGGCCTGCATGCCGAGGCGGCCAAGGCCTGCGAGACGACCGGGGTTCCGCTGTACCTAGTCAGCGCAGACGCGAGCCCGCTGCCCGAAGGGACCCGGCCGGTCACCGAGCTGATCAGCACCGCGCCGCTGGACGAGCCGGGCGGAGACGTCGTAGCTCTCGGCCCCGATGACACCGCCGTGCTCGTCTACACCAGCGGCACCACGGGCAAGCCGAAGGGGGCCGAGCTCACCCATTTCCAGCTGTACATGAACTGCACGGTCGCGGGCGGGCTGTTCGGGGCCAGAAGCGACGACGTGGTGCTGGCCGTGCTGCCGTTCTTCCACGTGTTCGGGCTGTCGTCGGTGATCAACGTGTTCGTCAGGTACGGCGGCTGCCTGTCGATACTGCCGCGCTTCCAGCCGTCCGCGGTGCTGGACGCCATCGAGGCCGACCGGTGCACGGTGATCGGCGGCGTGCCGACCATGCTGCACGCCCTGGCGCAGCAGGACATCACCGGCCGCGACCTGTCGGCGCTGCGCGTCGCGGTGTCCGGCGGCGCGTCGCTGCCGGAAGACGTCATGCGCACCTTCGAGGACAAGTACGGCATCGAGGTGCTCGAGGGCTACGGGATGACCGAGACCGCGAGCTCGTGCTCGTTCAACCGGCCGGGTGACCGGAAGGTCCTGTCCATCGGCAAGCCGCTGTGGGGCGTGCGGATGCGGGTGGCTGACTCATCGGGTCGGCTTTTGCCGCCCGGGCGCGAGCACGTCGGGGAGATCCTTATCCGCGGCCACAACGTGATGAGGGGCTACCTGGGGCGGCCCGAGGCCACGGCGGAGACGCTGCGCGACGGGTGGCTGCACAGCGGCGACCTGGGCTACGTGGATGAGGACGGCTTCTACTTCATCGTGGACCGGGCGAAGGACCTGGTGATCCGCGGCGGGTACAACGTCTACCCGCGGGAGATCGAGGAGGTCCTGTACGCCCACCCGTCAATACTGGAGGCGGCCGTGATCGGCAAGCCGGACGAGCGGCTCGGCGAGGAGGTCGTGGCCGTGGTGGCGCTGCGCGAGGGCGCCTCGGTGAGCGCCGAGGAGATCATCGCCTACACCCGGGAGCGGCTGGCGGCCTACAAGTACCCGCGGGAAATCCGGTTCATGACCGAACTGCCGAAGGGGCCTTCGGGCAAGATACTTAAGTCTGCCCTGCGCGACGGCTAACAGTTCGTGACCTCGGTCGCCCAGGCCGCGTAGCCGCAGGGCGCAGGGAGTCACGCCGCGGCGGTCTTTGCGTAGTTCTCCATGATGCCCGGCCAGCCGCCCGGACCGCCGACTCCGCGGTGAATCCCGGCGGCACCGGCGCCGTGCCGCTCGATGTGGCGGTGCTCGAGCTCCACCCGGGTCTGGCCGTCCGGCTGTTCGCGGAAGGTGGCCTCGAACTCGCTCGCGTGCGACAGATCGGGGTCGTAGACCCACGCCCCGTCGGACTCGGTGATCTGCCAGGCCACGACGATCCGGTGCGGCGGCTCGCAGGCCAGGACCCGGCCCCACTCGCACTCGCTGCCGTCCACGCCGCGCTCGTAGTACCGCCCGCCGGTCCGCGGTTCCAGCACGGCCTCTGCCATGTCCGCGGTGCCGATGTGATGGCCGGGCCACCAGGTGTTGTAGCCCTCGGTGAAGAGCCTGAAGGCCCGGTCCGCGGGGAGCGGCACGGTGACCGCGTACCTGACCGGGTCGAGGATGTCTGTGCTTGCTGCTGACTTGTTCATGACTGCTCCTGTCTCGTCACGTCGGTGACTTCCTGCCTCGTTCGGGCTGGTCCGGCGCGGCACGGGCGATCCGCTCGCCCTCGGCCCGAAACGCCGCCATGGCCTGCCCCCACATCTGGTCCAGGTAACCGTGGATGGCCTGCACGCCCTGCTGGCTGACCTGGTAAATCCGCTTGGTGCCTTCAGCGCGGTCGGTGACCAGGCCCGCCTCCTTGAGCACCCGCAGGTGCTGGGAGACCGCCGGCCTGCTGACCGGGAGCTCGACGGCGATCTCGCCGACGGCCTTGGGCCGCCGCGCCAGGCTCTCGAAGATCGCCCGCCGGGTCGGGTCTCCCAGCGCGGCGATCGCCGCCGATCCGTAAGTCTCCACGAACGGTAAGCTACAACTTACCAATTGGTTTGTCAAGGTGCGGGCAGACCGGGACGCCAGGGCTGACACCGGGGCCGTTCGGGATAATGAAAGAGCGGTATGGGTGCGGGGTCCAGCGGTCAGCGGTTGCGCCACCGGGGGCGGCGCTTGGCGGCGAAGGCGGTGACGCCCTCGATGGCGTCCTCGCTGGCCATGAGGTCGTCGAAGGCTGTGGTGGGGTGGTTCACGGCGGCCACCACGTCGGGGATGCCGCGGGTTTCCTCCATCACCCGCAGCGAGATCCGCACCGAGGTCGGCGAGCCCTGCAGGATCTCGGCGGCCAGCGCGCGGGCTCCCTCGAGCGCGGTCCCGGCGGGCACGACCCGGTTGACCAGGCCGTACGCGAGGGCCTCGTCGGCGGTGATGCGGCGGCCGGTGAGGATCATCTCGGTGGCCACCTTGGCCGGGACGGTACGCGGCAACCGGATGAGGCCCCCCGCGCCCGCGACCAGGCCGACCCGGACCTCGCTGAGCGCGAACTGGGCCGTTGCGTCGGCCACGACCAGGTGGCAGGCCAGTGCGATCTCGCAGCCGCCGCCCATGGCGAAGCCGTTAACCGCGGCGATGACGGGCTTGGTCATGGACGGGCGGCTGGTAAGGCCGGCGAACCCGTTCTTCGGGACCCACATGGGCTTACCCGACGCCGAGTAGACCAGGTCGTTGCCGGCCGAGAAGGCCTTCTCCCCCGCCCCGGTGAGGATGGCCACCCACAGGTCGTCGTCGGCGAAGTAGGCGTCGAAGACGTGATCGAGTTCGTCGTTGGCCATCGGGTGCAGGCTGTTCCTGGCTTCGGGCCGGTTGATGGTGACCTCGAGCAGGTGGCCGTCCCGGCGGAGGCGGACGTGCTCGTAGCGGTCGCGCAGCACCGGCGGCTCGGGCGGGAACAGCTCGTCCATCCGCGCCCTGGTGGTGGTGACCCGGTTGCCGGTGCCGAACGACCGGACGTAGACCGGCTGGCCGACGGGTTCTTGTGCCGCGGTGAGCAGGTCGAGGAGTTCCGGGTCGTCACCCTTGGCCACGAAGCGGGCGTGGCCGCGGTCAAGGCGGCCGACGACGATGCCGGTGCGGGCGCCGTCGCGCGCGCGCTTGACGGTATAGGTCTCGATGGTGGCCGGGCCGCCGGCGTAGCGGGCCTGCTCGGGTGCGGTCCAGCCGTCGATCTCGGCTTGCAGGTCCTTGCTGTCATCGGGGGTCCAGGCGGCCGGGGTGGTGGAGTACACGCCGACGGAGTACTTGCTCATGATGCCGCCGTTGGCGCCGACCAGCCCGTAGCTGCCGGGCGCGCTGCGGGCCCGCTGGATAGTCTCGGCGATGGCGTGCATGGAGTAGTTGTTGCCCGGGCCGCCGAAGAACGGCAGCCCGCCGGTGAGAGTGAGGCCGCGCGGGTCTTCGGGGTCAAGGCCCAGCCCGTCGCAGATGCTGAAGACCGGCGCGGGAAAGCAGCTGTACAGGTCGATCGTGGCCAGGTCGGCGACGCCGATGCCCGCCTGGTCGAGGGCGTGCTGCACGGCCATGACCGACGCCGGGCCGGCCGACAGGTCGGCTCGGTCCAGCAGGTCCCGTTCGCGCAGGTCCGCGTGGCCGTGCAGGAACACCCACCGGTCCTGGGGAATACCCAGGCGCCGCGCCGCGGCCACCGAGGTCAGCAGCACGGCGGCGCCCTGGTTGACCTTCTCCCGGGCCACGATGTACCGGGTGTACGGGTCGGCGATGGGCCGGTTCGCCTCGGTCGGGGTGACCAGTTCGGCCGCGCTGCGCTGCACCGGCGCCGCGGCGTGCGGGTTGGCCGCGGCGACCTTGGTGAACGGCGCGAACAGCGCGCCCATCGCGGCCGCGTACTCCTGGCGGGTCTGCTTGATGCGGGCCCGCCGGGCGTTGTCGATCAGCGCGTACTGGCTGGGCGCGCCGGTGAGCCCGTGCGCGGCCAGGTGCCTGGACATCATGCCGCTCAGCCCGTAGCCGCGGTCTTCGAGGCTGCCTTCGGCGTGTTCGGTGAAGTCGGGCCTTTCGCTTTCACGGGCATAGTGCTCGATGGTGGAGATGGCCTCCGACCCGAAGAGCAGCGTCACCTGGCTGCCGCCGCCGGCGATCACGGCGGCGAACTCGTTGACCAGGTGCTGCGGGGCCTGGCCGCCGGAGATCTCAAGGACGGCGCGGGCCGGGCTCGCGGCAATCCGGCCCGCCACTGACCGGGGGTAATTGTCCGAACGGCCCAGGGGTGCCCGCGCTCGCGGAACCGAATTCTCGAACTGCCGGACGCCGGCCACCGTATCGATCGCCGCCGCTACCGCGGCCGGGTCCGCCCCGGTGTCGGCCAGCGCCTGCCGTGCCGCGTCGGCGGCCAGGTCGACCGGGGAACGCCTGCGGTAGGCCGGGGCGTCGAGGCGTTCGGACGCCTGTCCGACACCGACCACGACGGGCGTGCGGGGGCCGAGCTGGTTCATGAGGCGGCTCCGGGAAGGATTCGGGCCAGGCCGGCGATCCGCTGCTCGCAGTCGGCGACGATCTGGCGGGTGATCTCCGCGGCCGGCCTGACCCGCTGGAACGAGCCGACGACCTGGCCGACGAAGAACGACTCGAGGCGGAGCGCGACATCCTCCTGGCTACTGAGCCAGACCGACCCGCACCACACGCCGGACGCGCCGAGCGCGAGCGCGGCGGCCATCTGACGGCCGGACAGCACGCACGCGTTGCGGATCCCGGCGGCTGCGGCGTCATCGAGTGCCTCGAGCATGCCCGCCTGTGGCACCATCAGGTAGGCCACGTCGACCGGTTCGCCGATCTGCGCGCAGGAGGTCATCGTGGGCCGGCCGTGCGTCTGCGTACCCCGCCGGTTGACCAGGTAGGTATGGTCGTCACCCCTCCAGGAGCCCCAGCTCACGAGCCCGGGCGACCGCTCGGCTGCGTGAGGGGGTGCCCAGCTTCCGGTAGATCGATATCGCCTCCGACTTGATGGTGTTGCGCGACAGCGACATATCCGCGGCGATCTCCGGGAACGACAGGTGGGTGGAAAGCATCGGCAGCAGGCGGAGCTCGGCAGCGGTCAGGGCCGATACCCCAACGACGGTTGAACCGCGCTGCTCTGCCAGCCGTGCCCTGAGCGCCTGGGCCTGCTCGGCCAGAGTGCCCAGGCAGGGCCGCCGCCGGAGCAGCTCGTCGATCTCCCGCATGAGCGTCTGGGCACCTGCTAGGTCGCCGAGCCCGATATGGACGCCGGCGAGCTCAATCCGGGCCTGAACGGCGAAGTGGGGCTGAGCGTAGGTCAGCATATGCCGCACCCGCTGGGCGCTTGCGAGTTCCTGGCGCGTCGCCACGACATCTCCCCGATGCAAGGCCGTACGGGCTTGCACCGCGCAGACCAGGGGCGTCGCGTAGCTCTCCTCGATCCCGGCCTGGCGCAAGGCCCCGCGTGCTTGCTCGGCAAGGACCTCGGCCCGGTCCCATTGGCTGCGTGCCATCGCGATCAGCGATCGTTCGCACAGCGCGTTCGCGAGTGCCTCAGGCGCGTTGACTTTCTCCGCGGTACTGATGGCATCCTCCAGGCACGCGTCGCCACCTTCGAGGTCACCAGAAAGCACGTGCGCGATCCCTGCGAAGAGCGCGGGTGCCGGCGCCACGATGCCCTCCGCCGCGCACCTGCGCAGGGCGTCGTCGGCGTCGGCGTGCATCTGTTCGATCCCGTGCCGGCACAAGATGGCCCGTAGCTGGGCGGCGTGCGCCTCGGCGTAAAGGTCAGCGGGCCGGGCTGTGTCCCCGTACTGCCAGCGATCGACCGCATCAGCCCACCGCTCGGCGTCGGCTGGCCGCGCCGTCACTGCGGACAGCAGCGAGGCCAGCACCGCGACCATCAGGTGCCTCTCGGCCGCGCCGTGGTCTTCCAGCCAACGAAACCACCTCTGCAGGGTGGTGATGCGGGCTTGCCGCTGGGTCTGCACCCCGAGTTTTTCCACCAGGTCAGCGGCCGCATCGACGTCCCCCGCTGCCATGGAGTACTCCAGCGCCGCCTCGGGCAGGCCGTTATGCAAACACCAGTGCGCGGCGCGGCGCCGCAGGACGGTGATCAGGCCGGGCTCCTGGCGCTCCAGCTCCGCTAGCAGCATCTCGCGGAACAGGTGATGATAGCGGTACCACTGGCCCCGCCGGTCCAGCGGCACCAGCAGCGAGTTCGACCATGCCAGATCCGCCAGGACCGCAGAGGCTCCGGGCATGTCCAGCACTGCCTCGCACAGCGGTCCGCACATGCGCTCCAGCACCGCGGCTCGAGTGAGAAATGCGCGTTGCCGCCGGGAGATCCGTGCCAGGAGCTCCGACTCCATGTACTCGCTGACGAACCGGTCGTCGCCACCGAAGGAGACCGCCGCGCCCGCGATGGGGCCGCCCTCCCTGAGATAGAGGGCCGCCAGGTACAGCCCGGCCGGCCATCCCTCGGTCCGTTGGTGCAAGTCGGCTATATCGTCCTCGCCGAGCACGACGTCAGCGTTGCGCAGCAGCGACGACGCCTCCTCGCGGGTAAGCGACAAATCACCGGGGCCGATCTCCAAGATCTTGCCCTCCGCGCGCAGTCGCGCGACCCGCAGCGGCGGTCTGTCCCGGCCGGCGAGGACCAGGTGCGACCCGCCCGGTACGTGATCGGCCAGCACTGACAGCGCAGCCCGGCATTCGGAGTTGCGCACCAGGTGCACGTCGTCCAAGATCAGCACCACCGGCGAGGTCATCGACGCAAACGCCGACCCTAGCCGCGGCACCACCGATCCGGGCACGGAACTCGCCGCCGAAGCCAGCGCGTCAAACACCCGCCTGCCGATCGGCTCTACCGCATCGAGCGCCGCGGCGATATAGGTGAGCAAGACCTTCGGATCGTTATCCCCTTCGTCGACCGACACCCACACGAAGGAACGGCCCTCGCGTTCGGCCCACTGCGACAGCAGCGTCGTCTTCCCGTACCCGGCCGGCGCGACCACCGAGACGATCGGACGAGCCTCGCCCCCCGCTACCCGTTCCATCAGCGCCCGGCGGCCGACGGTCCCAGGCCGCACCACCGGACGCAAGAGCTTGGACGCGACAAGATCAAACGCCGGCCCGCCCACGCGATCCAGCCGGGCCGTCCGCTGACCTACACCGCTACTGCCCATGCCCAGCCAAAGTCTGCCGCTTCATGATCTTCTGAAGTCTTGGGTCAGGTTAAGCACAACGATAGACCCGCCAGGGCGGCGCAGGGCAGCGTTACGGGCTCGGGCGGACTCGGCCAGGGCTGCCGCTGCCGGGGCAAGCTGGCGGGTTTCGGACATGGCGATGGTGGCGGGAAGGGCGCGGAGAGGCTGGTACCGGGTCCGTTCGGGATAAAGAAAGCTCTCCGCGGGTCAGCCGGGCGGCGGCGCGTCGCGGAGCCGGTCCCGCCTGACCGTGGCCCGCAGGTCCTCGGCCAGGTTTTCCAGCGCGGGCAGCGCCGCGACCAGCGCGGCCTGCTGGCCGGCGGGCAGGCCGGTCACCGATTCGGATATCACCGCGCTGCGCTGCGCGGTGATCCGCTCGTAGACGGCCCGGCCTTTCGGTGTGACCTCGACCCGGGCCGCGCGGAAATCATCGGGATGACGCAGCCGCTTTATCAGGCCGAATTCATCGAGCTTGCCGATGACGCGGGAAAGCATCGTCGGATTGATGCCCTCGAGTTCGGTGAGTTCGGCCAGGCTGAGCGGGCCGCGGATGGTCGTTATCCCCAGGACCGAGGCCTGGGTCGGGGTCAGCCCTTCCTCCCGGGAAGCGGCGTTGAGCTGCCGCGCGAGCTTCAGGACGACACGCCTCAAGCGGATGACCGTGTCATCGTCCATGCCGCGGCTCCCGGTTGAATTGCCCGCAAAGAATGCAGTATAGGATCACGCCGGATATTCGTCGTGGCGGTGGAACCACGACATATCCCCCTCGTTACGGCCGAGCGGCGCCCGGTCGAGCCATTGCCACATGGCCCAGGTCGCGTCGCCGCCGCGGGCGTAGGCGGAATAGGTGTGGTAGACGGTGCCCTCCTCGCGCGCGAACGCGCTCAGCCCGTGCGCTTCGGCCGGCAGCACGCTCGGGTCGAGCCAGGCCTCGGGCATCGGCGCGAAGTTGTGCTCCGCACCGCCCGCCACGCTCTCCGCCGTGCAGGAGACCCGCCGTTAAAGGCGATCGGCCAGCCAGGCGTGCACCTCGCCCAAGCGGTTGGTCTCCAGCGTGAGGTGGCCGTCGTGGTCCAGTAGGCGGGCGTCCACGCCGGGGATGCGGGCGGCGAGCCACTGGCCGTGGCCGAACGGGACGAACTGATCCTGCCGCCCGTGCATCAGCAAGACGGGGATGGCTATATCGGACAGCTCGAACCCCCACGGGCTGGCGTGGGCTACGCCGTCGTCCCACCACCCCTGGCTGCCGGGCGCCAGGCCCTCGCGGCCGGTGTAGACGAGGTACTCGGCGAACTCGCCGGTCAGCGCGGCCGCGTCGGTCGGCGTCAGCAGGGTCTTCAGCAGTTCGGACAGGTCGGCCGCGGACGCGGCGAGAGTTTCCTCGCGGTCTTTTTCCAGCTTGGCGCGGGCCGCTTGCGGGTCGCTGGTCAGCAGCCGGAAGTCGTCGGCGTTCTCCTGGCCCATGCCGTCGAACCAGTCGAGCCCTTCGGCGCCCGCCGGGGCCAGCGAGGCGAGCGAGGCGGCGGCCGTGACCAGGTCGGGAAGCAGCGCCGCGCAGGCCAGCACGTGCGGCCCGCCACCGGAAGCGCCCCACATGGCCAGGCGGTCGATGCCGAGTCCGGCGCAGATGGCGCGGACGTCGGCTGCGCAGTCGGCCACGGTGCGCCCCGGCTGGGGGGTCGAGCCGCCGTAGCCTGGCCGGTCGTAGCCGATCAGGCGCAGCCCGCGGGCGGCGGCGTCATCGGCGGCCGGGCCGTACAGATGCCGGGAGTTCGGCGTGCCATTGTGCACGAGCACGGGGCGTCCGCCGGGATCCCCCGCCTCCTCGATGGCCAGCGTCCGGCCGTCCGGTGTCCGGACAGTCCGCTGCGTGCTTGCTGCCATGGGTCCTCTCCCTGGTCAGTCGGTCAGCTGGTGGCGAGGATGACGTCTGACGCCTTGATCACGGCGGTGACCTGCGAGCCTTCGGCTAGGCCGAGTTGCTCCACCGCCTCCACCGTGATCGACGCCACCAGGCGGACACCGCCGGCGTCCAGTTCCACGTTGGCGATGGCCTCGCCGCTGTTGATGCCAGTGACACGGGCCGGGATCTGGTTCCGCGCGCTCAGCCTCATCGCTGTACTCCCTTGTCATTGTCGGTAGTGCTGAGACCTTACGTTACTTGCCGGCTGGCGTAACGAGACGCAGTGCGGGCGTAACGGGGCTATATCCAGGGCGGCGCGGATGATGCTGTCGGTGTCGATGCCGTTGTAGCGGTACAGATCCTCGATCGACCCGGACTGGCCGAACTGCGCCACGCCCAGCGCGGCGTGCGGCACCCGGTTGACGGTGGCCAGGAACGACAGCGTGTGCGGGTGCCCGTCCAGGACGGTGACCAGCGGGGTGGCGCGGGCCGCCGGGAGCGCCTGCTCGAGGATCCACGGCTCACCGGGCGGCTGGCCCGTGCCCTGGACGCCCTGGCGGGCGCGCAGCGCGCGGAACAGCAGCCCAGGGCTGGTCACGCAGACGACGTCGGCGGGTACCCCGGCCGACTCCAGCCGCTCGGCCGCGGCCAGCGCCTCGGGCACGACCGCGCCCATCACCGCGATGGTCACCGCAGGCTTATCCGCGCGGCGCAGCGGGTAGGCGCCGGACACGACCTGCCGGCGGCGGCGTTCCCTGGCCGCGGGGTCGGCCGGCATACCGGCCAGCTTCTGGCTGACCGGCCGGGTGGACAGCCGCAGGTAGGCCGAACTGCCGTCCGGCCGGCCCAGCCGGGCCAGGCTGGCCAGCAAGCACCATTCGGTGTCGATGGCGAAGGCCGGCTCGTAGCTCACGCAGCCCGGCTGCTCGATCCCGATCGACGGGGTGGTGATCGACTGGTGCGCGCCGCCCTCCGGCGCCAGGCTCACCCCGGACGGCGTGCCGACCAGGATCGACTGCCCGCCCGCGTAGATGCCGAACGACCACGGCTCGAGCGCGCGCTCCACGAACGGGTCGTACAGCACGCCGATCGGGAACAGCGGCTGGCCCCAGCGGCTCCAGGTCGCGCCGAGCTCGCCGAGCAGGCCGACCAGGTTGGTTTCGGCGATGCCGAGCTCGATGTGCTGCCCGGTCGGCTTCTCCCGCCAGTGCAGGATGGTCTCGGCGTCGTCGGCGAACCAGTCGGTCCGCTCCCGGGCCGACCACACGCCGACCTTGTTCACCCAGCCGCCGAGGTTGGTGCTCGAGCTGACGTCCGGGCTCACCGTCACCACCCGCCGGGCCGCCTCGGGCGCCTCCCTGGTCAGGTCGAGCAGGGCCCGGCCCAGCGCCGCCTGGGTGGTGGCCACCCCGGCCGGCGTGCGGCCGAGGTCGGGCGGGACCCGGGGCGGGGCATGCGGGGGCAGCAGCGGCCGGCGCAGCCGCCCGGCGGTCTGCTCGCACAGTGCCCCGGCCGCGCTGTCCCCGGGGGCGCGCTGCCAGGGCCGGCCCGGGTCGGTGCCCAGCTGCGCCGCGAGCTCGCCGAGCTGAGCCTCGGTGAGCAGCGCGGAGTGGTTCTGCGGGTGCCCCTCGACGGCCAGGCCGTAGCCCTTGATCGTGTAGGCCAGGATGATCGTGGGCCGGCTGTCGTCGATGGCCCCGTAGGCCTCGTCCAGGGAACTGAGGTCATGCCCGCCGAGGTTGCGGATGGCTGCCGCCAGGGCGGCATCGTCAAGGTCGGCGACGAGCCGGGCAAGCCCCTCGTCACCGGCCGGCAGCCGTCGGCGCAGCTCGTCCGGGGGGCAGCGGAGCAGCCGCTGGTATTCGGGGTTGGGCATGGCGTCGATCCGGTGCCGCAGCGCTTCCCCGCCCGGCCGGGTGAACAGCCCGGCGAGCAGCCGGCCGTACTTCAGCGTAATGACCTGCCAGCCCGCCGCGGTGAACATGCCCCGCAGCCGGTCGGCCGTCATCAGCGGGACCACCCGGTCCAGCGACTGGCGGTTCACGTCGACGACCCAGACGACCTCGCCGAGGTCGGCCACGCCGGGGTCGACGATCGCCTCCCAGACGGCGCCCTCGTCGAGTTCGGCGTCACCGAGCAGCGAGTACTGGCGGCCCGGCCCCGCGGTGCCATTCCCGCCCGGGCCGTTCCCGCTTTCGAGGTACCGGCTCAGGTAGCGGCGGGCCATCGCGCCCCAGATCGGGGCGGTCGCGCCGATGCCGACCGATCCGGTGGAGTAGTCCACCGGATCGGGATCCTTGACCCGGCTCGGATAGCTCTGCAGACCGCCGAACGCCCGCAGCGTGGGCAGGTACGACTCGTCGAGCTCGCCGAGCAGGTAGTTGATCGCGTGCAGCACGGGCGAGGCGTGTGGCTTGACCGACACCCGGTCCTCGGCGCGCAGGTGCCGGAACCACAGCGAGGTCATGATCGAGACCATCGATGCGGACGACGCCTGATGACCGCCGACCTTCAGCCCGCCGGGGTTGGGCCGGACCCGGTTCGCGTGGTGGATGATCGCCGTGGACAGCCAGAGCACCTGGCGCTCGATCTCGGCCAGCGTGTCCAGGCTCCCGGTTTCCTGCTTCAGCTCGGTCATGGCTGCATGAGAGCACGACAGCAGCCGGTGCACAACCCGTCGGCCAGCCGATTCCTATATTGAGAGCCAGTAGCAGCGCTCCTGCCCGTAGTCGGCGAAGCCGGCCCGGAGCAGGATCGGCCCGGAGGTCTCGACGCGGCCTTTCACCAGGGCCAGCGCCGCGCCGTGTTCGCGGGCCAGCCGCAGCCGTTCGGCCAGCACCGCGCGGTAGCTGCCGCGCCGCCGGTACTCCCGCAGGGTGACCGCGCCCCACAGCTTGGCCACCTCGCCGCTCAGCGTGCACCCGCCGGACGAGGCGGGCTCCTGGCCGATCATGGCCACCACGCGGAAACTGGACCATGTCTCCAGGTTCTGGATCACCTCGGCGAACTCGCGGGCCAGCACGGCCCCGGTCGGCTCCCTCCGCCCCCACCCGCGCACCGTGACCATCGACGCCGCGCGGAACGTGCGCTCGTCGGCGACCAGCTCGACGCTCACCTCCGCGGGGACGTCCAGGTCCGGCAGGCCGTCGCTCAGCTCGCGGCCTAGGATCTGCACCGCGTCGATCTGCTTGCCGCCCCGGGCGCACAGTGTCTTCTCGATGTCCGGCGGCCGGGTCGCTGACGAGACCCACCAGGCCACCCCGTGCAGGCCCCACCGGCGGACGCGCGCGGCGACCTCGTCGATGACCTCGTCCGCGGGTCTTTGGGTCCGTCCCGGCCGGGACCGGGTGACCTGCGCGGCGGGGAAGACCGGGTCGAGCGCCCAGTCCGGGTAGCGGATGAGCCGGTAGTCGTCGGCCAGCACCTCGATGGCGCCGTGCGGCCGCCATTCCATCGCGATCGCCGCGTCAAGCACGCGCCTCGGTGTCCAAGAGCTCAACGCTGAACCTCCCGGTGGGCTTGGCCCGTAGCCGCGGACCCGCTCCGCCCCGCCGCTGTCCTTTCTTTCTACCGAACGAGGCGCGCTGCGTGCCCTGGTTATCGTGCATGCCCGGTGACGGCGGCGCTGGCCGCGGAGGCGAGGGCGAGGGCAACGGCGAGGATGGGACGGCCGCCGCGGCCCGGACGTCAGTAGCTGAAGGTGGTCGCGCCTTCCCGCTTTTACGGGCGGCGGCGGTCGGTGGCGCTGGCTACGTTCGCGATGATCACGGCGAACGGCGGGATCGCCAGCGCCACGACCGAGACGATGATCGCCGCGAGCGTCGAGAACCGGTCCAGCACCGCCCAGGACAGGACGAACATGCCGATGCAGAGGGTCATGAGCGCGAAGTACCAGCGTTTGTCGACGCGGGACGGCTGCGGACCCGCCGGTCCGTTCGGGTCTAGGTCATTACCCGCCACGAGGCTGCGATGCCCGGCCGCCGGAGGGACGAAACGTGGTCGCCTGGCCTGGCTCGGGCCGGCGCGGCGTACGGGTCTGCGGGGGTCGGCCTGGTTATGTTCATATGCATGTTCGACGAAAGCGATGTGCTGGACGGGCTGAACGAGCAGCAGCGGCGGGCGGTGACGCATCAGGGCGGGCCGCTGCTGGTGCTGGCCGGGGCGGGTACCGGGAAGACGCGGACGCTGGTGGCACGGGCGGCGTGGCTGCGCGGCGCCCAGGGCGTGCCAGCCAGCCGGATCCTGCTGCTGACGTTCACCCGCCGCGCGGCCAGCGACATGCTCGCCCGCGCGGCGGCCGGGTCGGGCTCGTCCGAGCGGATCTGCGGCGGGACGTTCCACGCCATCGCGCACAAGATCATCCGGCAGCACGCGGAGTCGTTCTCGCTGCCGCCGCAGTTCACCATCGTGGACCCGGGCGACGTCGCCGACATCCTGGACGTGCTGCGCCCGGACCATGGCCTGGCCGAGGCCGGCCAGCGGGCGCCGCGGGCGCCGGCGTGCGCGGATATCTACACCCGGTGCGTGAACACCGGGCGGCCGGTCAGCGAGGTGGTGACCGCCAGTTTCCCCTGGTGCACGCCGTTCACCGGGCAGCTGGCCGGGCTGTTCCGGGCCTACACCGCGCGTAAGCGGGCCCGGCACCTGCTGGACTTCGACGACCTGCTGCTGCTGTGGCAGGCGGCGCTGGCCGACCCGGCGGCCGGGCCGGTGCTGCGCGGCATGTTCGACGCGGTCCTGGTCGACGAGTACCAGGACGTCAACGCGGTCCAGGCCAGCATCGTGCGGCTGCTGCAGCCGGACGGGAAGCAGCTGACCTGCGTGGGTGACGACGCGCAGGCCATCTACGGGTTCCGCGGCGCCGACCCGGCGCACCTGCGGCAGCTTGTCACCGACTACCCCGGGCTGGACATCGTCCGGCTGGGCCGCAACTACCGGTCCCGGCAGCCCATCCTCGACCTGGCCAACCTCATCCGCCCGTCCGCGCCTGGCCTGGACCTGACGCTGACCGGGGACCGCGGCCCGGGGCAATCTGGGGAATCTGGGATGGCGCCGCTGCTGGTCCGGTGCCACGACGAGGCCACCCAGGCGCGGGAGATCTGCGCCCGCGTGCTGGCCGCGCATGAGGACGGCGCCGCGCTGCGGGACCAGGCGGTGCTGGTCCGCGCCGCTCACCACAGCGACATCCTGGAAATCGAGCTCGGCGCCCGCAAGATCCCGTACGTCAAGTTCGGCGGCCTGCGGTTCACCGACACCGCCCACGTCAAGGACTTCCTCGCCACCGCGCGGATCCTGGCCAACCCCGCCGACGACCTGGCCTGGTTCCGGCTGCTGCGGCTGCACGAGGGCATCGGGCCGGTGCACGCCCGCCGCGTGCTGGCCGCCCTGACGGCTGGCCCGGACGGTCCGGCCGACGGCTGGCAGCAGGCCATCGACGCCGCCCCGGCCCGGTCCCGGCACGCCCTGGCGACGACCCTCGGCCGCCTCGCCGACGCGGCGGGCGATCCGGCCGGGCCGGCGGCCGCGGCTGCACAGGCTTCTGCGGGGTCGGCTTCGCAGACGGCGGCTTCGCAGGCGGCGGCGATCCTGGAGATCCTGGACCCGCTGATCCGCGCCCGCTACCCTGACGCTGCGGTCCGGATCACCGACCTGCAGCGGCTCGCCGACGCCGCGGCGGCCCAGCCCTCGCTGCACGACGCGCTGGCCGAGCTGACCCTGGATCCGCCGGTCTCGGCCGCCGACCTGGCCGGGCCGCCGCGCCTCGACGAGGACTACCTGACGATCTCCACCATCCACGCCGCCAAGGGCCTGGAATGGCCGATCGTGCACCTGTCCCACCTGGTGGATGGCGCGCTTCCCAGCGACATGGCCCTGCGCGACCCCGGCGGGCTGGCCGAGGAGCACCGGCTGTTCTACGTCGCCATCACCCGGGCCCGCGACCACCTGTACCTGTACGCGCCGCAGCGGCTGCACTACCACCGCCGCGGCCGCGACGACCGGCACGGGTTCGGCCAGCTGACCCGTTTCCTCCACGACGAGGCCCTGGCCGCCTGTGACAGCGCCACCGCCGCCCCGCTGACTCCGGCGCTGCCCGCCATCGGCCCGCTGGCCACCCGGGTCGATATGGCCCTCGGCTCCTTGTGGGATGGCTGACGGTATCTAAGCGCGCGAAGCCATCAGCCTTATGACAGCTGCTCAGGGGTGGTCCTCGGGGTGGCACGCTCGATTGCGGCCCAGCCGGTGTCCGCCTCGAGTCTGGCTCGCTCGGCCTTGCCGCCACCGTGCAGGCCGAACAGGCGCTTGGCGAAGAGCAGGTAGACCGCGATGGCCAGGTTGATGACCAGTGCCACCAGCTTCAGGGGCGTGACGCTCTTGATCAGCTCGTATATCTCATACGGCACGAAAACGATCGTCGCCACGAACGTCAGGTACTCGGCCCATCGCTTGCCCAGCCAGAGCCCGACAGCCTCGACGCCCTCCAGTACCGAGTAGGCGGCTATCGCGGCGCCGACCAGGTACAGGTTTCTGAGGTTGACGGCGAATAGGTACTGCAGGTCGTGCACGATGCCGTGGTTGCTGTTGGCGACCGGGCCGCCCAGGCCGCCCTGCAGGTCCTTGAGGATAGCGGTGAAGTCCTGGTTCAGCGTGGCGCGGTTATCGGCGAACAAGAGCACGACGGCGGCGAGCCCGCCCAGGGCCAGGAAGTGCACCAGCCGGTCCACGGCGATCAGCCGCAGGACGTAGCGGTCGCGCAGCGGTTTGCCCCGCAGCGGCAGGGTTATCTCCTCGCGCGAGGGCGGGTACTTCCGGGTGGGATGATCCGGCGGGGTGAGCGCCACCCACGAGTCGCAGCGCATGCACCGGTACCAGCGCAGGCCGCCCGACTCGCGGGCGAACAGTTCATCCTCGGCGCGCAACGCGGCCGCGTCCGTGCCCAGGATCTCGTGTCCGTGCAGCCCGCAGCCGATCAGCTCATAGCGCAGCTTGGGGCGGAACCGGCGCGGCTTCTCGGTCCCCGGCGCCGCCACGTGGGCAGGCTGATGGCTGGCGTCCGTCATCCCAGAAACCTAACAGCACGCGCCGCTGAGCCCCAGGCGGCCGGCTCAGTGTTCCATCGAGCCGGTTATCGCTGACTCGATGCTCCATCGCGCCGACGTGAGTGGGCGGCGCGAGGACGGCTGGGCGTGATACTGGGATCTGCCGGAGCTATGGGGCGGGTGGGACGTTGTAGTTCATCCGGAAGAGGTTGGCGGGGTCGTACTGGGCCTTGAGGCGGGCCAGCTTGGCGTGCTTCTCCGGGCCGCCGAGGGCTTCGACCACGCGATCCTGCTCGTCGAAGTTGAGCATGTTGACGTAGACGCCCTGGCCGACCCACGGGGCCAGGGCGGCGACGATCATGCGGGTCCGGCCGATGTAGTCTGGGTCGTCAGCGGGGTCGTCCCAGCGCATGGCGAAGTTCAGCCAGAGCAGGTAGCCGCGGTTGGAGAACGCGGTGTCCGGTTCGGCGACGTCGCCGATCGCGCCGCCGAGGCCGATGATCTCGACCTCGCCCTCCATCGGCATATCCCGCCAGAAGCCGACGAGCGCGTCGATGGCGTCGTCGGCCAGGTCGGCGACGTGCGCTTCCTTGGTGTAGTAGCGGTGGCCGTCCTCGAATTCGGTGTCGATGAGCCGCTGCACGCCGGCCGCGAACGGCAGCACGGTCGTGGCCTTGATGCAGGGCTCCCCGATCTCGGTCAGGTGCCCGATCATCTCGGCTCCTTCCGGGTCCTCGGCGTCGTCCAGCCACATCGAGACGAGCATCAGCAGGCGCCGGCCCACGTACTCGGGCGGCACGAACGGCAGCGCCGGCATGTCGTGCTTGAGCGCGGCGTGCCAGCCGACCGTGCGGGGCATGGTGGGCACCACGTTCGCGTAGCTGCGCAGCGCGGCGGCCGCCTGCTCCGGCTCGTACACCGAGACCCCGATGCGCATCATCGGGCCGAAATCGTAGGCCCGGAAGGTGAAGCGGGTGACGATGCCGAAGTTGCCGCCGCCGCCCCGCAGCGCCCAGAACAGGTCGGGGTGATTGCTGTCACTGACCTCGATCACCTCGCCGCTGGCCAGGACGAGCTCCAGGGAGACGAAGTTGTCGCAGGTCAGGCCGTGCTTGCGGGAGAACCAGCCGATGCCGCCGCCCAGCGCCAGGCCGGCCACGCCGGTCTCGGACATGATCCCGGCCGGGACGATGAGCCCGTGCGGCGCGGTAGCCGCGTCGACGTTGCCGAGCAGGCAGCCGCCGCCCGCGTGCACCAGCTTGCGTTCGGGATCGACGATCACCTCGCGCAGGCCGGACAGGTCGATGGTCAGGCCGCCGTCCGACATGGCCTTGCCGGCCACGTTGTGGCCGCCGCAGCGGACCGCGGGCGGGAGCCCGTGCTCGCGGGCCACGGTGACCGCGGCCACCACGTCCTGGGTGCTGGTGCAGCGCAGGATCAGGCCGGGCCGCCGGTCGATCATGGCGTTCCAGACCAGCCGCGCCTGTTCGTAGTCCGCGTGGTCCGGGCCGATGATGTCGCCCTTGAACGTCCCGGACAGGTCCTCGGTGATGCGCAGACGCAACTGCTCGTCAATTCTCGACGAGACAGCAGAGGCAGAAGAAGGTGCCGGCGATGACATGGGGGTCCTTTCGGGTGCTTACGCGGAGACCGCGTTCTCGGCCAGGCGGCGCATGGCGTTCAGGGTGGCCGCGACGGCCTTGAGGTAGTCGCCCGTCATCGAGTCGGCGTACTCCTGCTCGGCGGCCGACCCGCCCTGGACACCTTGGACCACGAGGGCGAAGCTGAACCGGAGCTTGAGGTCGTCCGCGGGGCCCTCGATCTCGTTCGCGATCGTGCCGAGCACCGGGCCGGCGATGCGGGTGAAGGTCACCCGGTGCGGCCGCTCCAGGGTGATCCGCTCGGTGAAGCGCTCGCCGCGGAAGTCGATGTCGCGGTCGAAGACCGTGTCGCTGTGCCGCTGGGTGACCTCGCAGTAGGTCATGCTGGGCACGAACGGCAGCGCGTTGTTAGCCTTGAGCACCAGCCCGTCCCAGACGGCGGCGCGGTCCAGGCGCGGCTCGCCCGGCACGTTGACCGGCAGCTGATGGGTCACGAAGATCATGATGTTTCCTCCGTTGGATCGATCACGGTGTTCTCCAGGGTGCCGAGCCCGTCGATGGTGACCCGGACGACGTCGCCGCCGCGCAGGTACAGGCCCCGGCCGGCGCCGACCCCGGACGGCGTGCCGGTGGCGATGACGTCGCCGGGCTCGAGCGTGACGACCTGGCTGGCGGCGGCGATCAGTTCGGTGACCGGGCACACCATGTCGGCGGTGGACTCGTCCTGCTGCAGCTCGCCGTTCACCCACAGGCGCAGCCGCAGGTCCTGCGGGTCGGGCACCAGGAAGGCCGGGGTCAGGCCCGGCCCGAGCGGCAGCGAGCCCTCCATGGACTTGGCCGCGAACCAGTCGTAGCTGAAGGCGTCCGCAGGCGCGATGTCGCGCTTGTGGTACCCGCGCGCCGTGATGTCGTTGGACACGCAGTAGGCCGCGGCGTGAAACCCGGCCCGTTCGGGATCAATATTCTTGCCTTTGATCCCGATGACGACGGCCAGTTCGGCCTCCCAGTCGTACCGGGCGCGGGCCGGCGAGCTGATCACGATCGGGTCCCTGGGGCCGATCACCGAGGTGGTGGGGGCCTTGAGGAAGAAGAACGGCCGCCAGCCCGTCGCCGGGATCTCGCCGCCCATCTCCCGCATGTGCTTGCGGTAGTTGACCCCGGCGCAGATCACCTTGCGCGGCCACCGCAATGGCGGGAGCAGGGCGTCGTACTCGACCACCGGCGCCTCGGCGGGGTTGAGGTCTTTGAGCACGGCCTGCGCCGTGTCCCAGTCCTCGAGCAGCTCAAGCGTGCTCGACCAGCGCTTGAGCTCGGTCGGCGCGACGAGAGTGCCGTCCTCGCGCAGCACCCCGAAACCCTCGGTACCTTGGGCGGTGTAGCTGGCCAGCGACCAGGTCATTCGGGCTCCTCCAGGGCTGATACGCCGGACACCTGATCGTGCACGCAGGCGATGTCGAGGTGGCCCCAGCCGTCGGCCAGGGCCTTGTCGAAGACCTCCTTGGCGGCCGCGAAGACCGGGGCGGGCAGGCCCGTCTTGGCGGCGTGGTCCTCGATCTGCGCCAGGATCGGGTGCAGGGTGTGCACCGGGCCGGGGGCGGGAGACCAGGCGCGTTCGGCCATCATGGGGCCGCGCTGCTTCCAGATGGCGGAGCTCGCGATGGAGTCGTCCAGGGTCTGCTGCACGAGGCCGAGGTCCAGGCCGCTGCGCCGGGCCAGCGCCATCGCCTCGGCGGCGGCCACGGTGTGCACCGCGAGCAGCAGGTTGGCGATGTACTTCATCTGGGCCCCGGTGCCGAACGGGCCAGTGTAGACCCACGGGCCGGAGATGGCGTCGAGCACCGCGCTGACCTTGCTGACGCTGGTCCGGTCGCCCGAGGCGAACGTGGTGGCCAGCCGGGGCGCGACCATGCCGGGGCTGCCGGAGATCGGGCAGTCGAGCAGGTCGCCGCCCTTGGCTCTCACCTTGTCGCGGAGGCGGGCCTTGCGGTCCACGTCGATGGTGCTCATCTCGATGTGGACGGTGCCTTCTCGCAGGGTGCTGAGGGTGCCTTGCGGGCCGAGGATGACTTCCTCGACGTCCTCGGCGGCGGGGACGATGGAGACGATCACGTCGGCTTGCGCCGCGACCTCGGCCGCGCTGGCGGCCACGGTGCCGCCCGCCTTGACGAGCTCGGGCGAGCCGCTGCGCCGGTAGCCGGTGACGTGGAAGCCGCGTGACATCAGGTTCATGGCGATGGGCAGGCCCATCTTGCCCAGGCCGATCACGCCGACGCGGTCCATCGCTGCCTCCTCGCTGCTGCGGCCCGTAACTGCGGCCCATGGTCGCGCTAGCTAAACTGTATGCAGTTTGCTAGGCGCGTTCAAGGCCCGGGAGAGGAAAAACTGCATGCAGTTTCGGGTGGCTGGCTAGTGGTGCGTGCTCCGGCTGCGTGACGGGTAAACTGTATGCAGTTGCGCAGGCTCTGCGCACCGGCTGCGCGGCGTGCGGCCACGCGGTGCTCAATGTGCGGTTTTGCGTCAGTCCGGAGGAGAATGGTGGCCATGCCTCGTGCCGTGCAGGTCCCCGACATCCGCAAGGTCGACTTGCCCGAGGCCCGGCAGGCCATCCCGTACGTCCACGCCTACCTGCGTGAATGCATCCTGAACGGCACCTTGTCGCCAGGGACCAAGCTGTCCCAGGTGAGCCTGGCCGCCCAGCTTGGCATCAGCCGCACTCCGCTCCGTGAGGTGCTGCGGATGCTGCAGGAGGAAGGCCTGGTCGAGATCGAGCCGAACCAGCGGACCCGGGTGGCGGGCCTGGATCCGGAAGAACTCGACGAGGTCTACGCCAGCCGGATCCTGCTGGAGACGCTGGCGCTGTCGATGACCATCGGGCATTTCGGGGCCAAGGCCCGCGCCGACGCCAAGCGGATGCTGACCGCGATGCGGCGGGCCGCCAAATCCGGCGACTTCGACGCCTGGTTCGCGGCGCATACCGAGTATCACCGGGTCTGCACCGCGGCGGTCGGCGACGCGATGCAGCGGCAACTGCGGGCCTTCGCCGACCGGACTACCCGCTACATCCGCATCTACCAGCTGTCCGAGCCGGGCAGCTGGCAGGCGGCCGGCGACGTCGAGCACGCCGCGATCCTGGAGGCGCTGATCGCCGGGGACGAGCAGGGCGCGCTGAGCGAGATGGCGCACCACCTGGAGCGGACGGCACTGCGGGTGCTGACCGACTGCGCGCCGGACTTCGTGCCGGTGGCGGTGCCGCACGCTGTGGCACTCATCGACCGCCAGCCGTCCGCCGCGCTGCGGCTGACCGGAGCGAGCTGAGGCCTGCGGGGCCTAGTCGACATCTCCTGCGCGTCCCGCTCCCGTCGATCAGGACGCTGGTAGAGCGCTACGGGGTGGCCGATGGGACGGTCAAGGCGGCCTGGCCGTGGCGATGGACAAGGCGACCGCGCCGCCCATCGAGTTGCCGATGATGTCGACGGTACCGACGCCGAGCGTGTCGAGCAGGGCCAGCGCGTGCTCGGTCCAGGCGGCGCGGCCGTAGGTACGCGGCTCACCGGTCGCGGTGCCGCCGAAGCCGAGCTGATCGGGCGCGAGCACCCGGCGGTCCTCGCTCAGCGCGGGAATCACCGGGCGCCAGTTCGCGGCGGCGGTAACGCCCGGGCCGGAGCCGTGCAGGAGCAGTACCGGCGGCGGGCCGATGCTGGCGGAGGTGCCGGGGGCACGCGGGCATTTTGGGGCCACGTCGATGAGCGCGGTAGAGACGCCGGCTACGTCGAGGGACGTGGCTTCGGGAGCCTGGATGCTCATGAACCGGGGCGGCCGGCCTTGGCCGGCTGGGCGGATCGTATCTGGGGCTGGGTGATGGGGCGGGTGGTGGGGCCGAGCCACATGTCGATGGAGCCGGGTTCGGCCG
>Ga0208696_1000041_pt1 | contig 123713 bp, 117 predicted proteins | sample Sb_taG_9_FD_187711 | JGI IMG/M metagenome (GOLD analysis project Ga0208696, IMG submission 187711) | Peat soil microbial communities from Weissenstadt, Germany - Sb_50d_b_LC metaG (SPAdes) (version 2) | ecosystem: Environmental > Terrestrial > Soil > Wetlands > Peat | place: Germany... | reverse complement strand
TGCGGTCCGGCGGAAACACGGGATAGGTCACGTGCTCGATCACTCCATCACGGAGGAACATCGTCAGGCGCTTGATCAGGATCATGTTCCGAAACGTGAAGGTCGGGAGGCGCAGGGCGTTCACCATCGCGAGATCCGCGTCGGAGAGCACCTCGAAGGGGACGCCCAGCCGATCCACCATCTCGCGCTGATAGTCCGTGGTCTGCGTGCTCATCCCGACGACCGAGGCGCGGAGTGCCGTCAGCTCGCCGAAGTGATCGCGGAATCCGCACGTCTGCGGCGTGCATCCGCGAGCGCCGGGGATCTCATCCCAACCGGCCGGTGGGGCGAGGCCCTCCTCCCCGGTCCGTGGGTATGCGTACACGACAGTCCAGCCGCGCAGTTCGGAGAGCTGCACGCGCCGTCCGCTCGTGGAGTTGAGCGCTATGGCGGGGATCTGCAATCCCGTGAGATGGTCGCAGGCGCCGTCGTCACGCGGAATCGGCAGATCCGACGGCAGCAGCATGATGTCGTCGTTCCCGCTCGAGGACATCAGCCCAGTTCGTAGTCGAGATGGAGCGCGTGCGACCCGTCGTCGTAGATCGTTATCAGGCCGACTCCCGAGATGCCCGACAGCTGGCCGGTGCCGGATCCGGGCGAGATCAGGTACCGGCTCAGGGGAGGCTCATTGCCAAGGACGGTCGAGATGTGCAGCAACACGAAGCTTCCCTCGCGGCCGTCGACGGTGCCGGTGATCCGCTCCAGTGCGACGTAACCCGCGCCGGAAAAGGCGCCGCCCTGCCCGGGCGTCCGCGTGTAGAGCATGACCACGGTGCTGGCCCCCTCGATCGCGCCCGTGAAGGTCTTCGCGAGTCGCAGGCCGCCGAAGTCGACACCGGTGTCCTTGGGAAGCTCGAGCGCCTGCGGTTGCTGGGAGTCGATGACGAAGGCGGCGTTGATGTGGGGCACGGTCGCAGTCTAGTGCCGCGCACGACGGGTCAGTGCCTGACCTCTTCGGGCGTCTCGTACCAGCGGATGCGCTCACCGACCCGGCTTCGGAGCTTCCACGCCCGGGACTTCGGCGCGTCCTCGATCGCCTGTTGCAGCGCCCCGACCTGGGCGGCGACATCGTGGGTCGCCCCGGGCAACGGCTCCTGCGACCACAGCGCCGCGACCTTCTGCACATTGCGTTCGACGGTGTGGCAGAAACCCCAATCCCTCCCCAGGACGGACCGAACCCGAGCAAGGCTGACGCCGTCGAGCTCGGCGTCGTCGTCGCTCAGGGCGTGGTCGGCGAGCAGGCAGAGGGTGTCGCCCAGATCCTTGCGGTTGATCTCCCACACCTGGAGCTTGCTGAGCAGCAGGTCGGCGAGCGTGATCGTCGGCGCGGCGCCGTCGAGCCGTCCGCGGAGGTCGAGCTTGTGCGACATCACGAGCTCGTCGATGACCACGTCGATCGACCACCTCCCTGAGGGCTCGCCGTAGTACAAGCGCGTCGCCCCATGGAGGCCGTTGAAGAACTGGTCGGGGAGGTAGCCCTGCGTCATGAGCAGAGCCTTGAACTTCGTCGAGGCGGCTGCGCTGATCGCGAAGTCCATGTCCTCGTAGGAGCGGGCGTACGGCCCGGTTCGAACGCTCGGGCAGCGCAGCCAGACCGCCAGGCCCCCGATGAGCCGCGCTGAAAGGCCCAGGGCGACCGCCGCATCCGCCAGCCGCCTCGCCTCGTCGCGGATGTCGGTGAGGATGGGCGTCGCGCTGTCCGCCATCAGCAGTGTCCGCTCAGCATCGGGACATGGTAAGGGCGGCCGGTGTGGTCACCGACCGCCCTCCCAGCCAAGGGGCAGATTCGCTCACTCCGGCGGGAGTTCCTTGTACACGAAGCTGATGTTCACGCCCTGCCGGGCGCGGATGAAACGCGGGATGTAATAGAGGAGCGCGCCGCCCACCATCAGCCCTGCCAGCCACGCCGGGATCCACCACCAGTCGTCGCGGTTGCCGTTCATGACCGACGCCGGGTTGATGAACGAGATGGCGATCATGCCGATGAACTCCAGGATCGACAGCGTTCCGACGATGTAGAGCACCGGGATGCCGAGGAATTTGACGTTGGCCGGCGACCCTTGATACAGGTCAGGCCTTCGCATCGGCAGGGCGATTGCGGCCACGCCGACGATGATCACCGCGAGCGCCCCGGCGAGCACGATCAGACCGAGCACCAGCTGGAACTGATTCCCGTACACACTCCAGATCACGAATGCGGCGATGATCACGTTGGTGACGATGATCGCGTTCACCGGCGAGTGGGTTCGCTCGTTGACATTCGCGAGGCTCTCGGGCATGAGCCGGTCGAACGACCACGCGAAGAACGACCGGATCGGCATGAACGTATTGGCGATCATCGAGGGCAATGACCAGAACAGGAAGGAGCCCATGATCAGGATGGTGAGAACCGGGGTGTTGAAGACCAGGGCCGCGAGGAACGGATAGAACGGACCGGACGGGATCTTGTACGCGGAGCTCGCGTCGTTGAGCGCGTACACGAAGTTGTAGCCCGCGACGCGGAAGAGCAGCAGGACGCCGATGATCAGGAGGACGGTGTCCCAGCCGAGCGCCCCGAACATGACGGAGAGCTGGCGCCGGCGGTTCGAAGCGCTCTTCAGCTCGCCAGACATGTACACCGACCAGAAGTTCCACATCATGAAGCCCTGGATCGAGAAGAGCGTCGGCAGTGTGGCGCTGCCGTTCCAGAAGTTCGGCGCCGCTGACGCCGCTCCCGGAGCGCCGCTGATGACCGCCGCGACGTTGCCGCCACCAAAGCTCTTGTTCAGCGCGTCGAAGTGCGAGAAGAAGTCGCTCTGGCTGCCGACGAGGAGCACGGCAAACGCGAGCAGCGTGCCCACCATTGCGATGATGAACGAGTAGTTCTGCCAGCGGAAGGTCGCCTTGGTTCCGCGGATGAGGATGAGCGTCTGGAGCGCGACCATGAACAGCGATGCACCGAGAATCCAGCTGTTGTTGGTCTGGAACGAGTTCCCCCAGTCGATCAGCGTGGTGTTGTTGGCGAACGACCCGAGCGCGACCAGCACCGGACCGAGCGCGAGGAGTGAGAAGAACTTGGCGAAGAACGCGGCGCCGAGCAGGCCGCCCATGATCATGCAGAGGTTGGAGATCAACGCCAGCGGCGGAGAGAGGACTCGACTGACCCAGACGTAGTCACCACCGACTCTCGGCATGCTCGCTCCGAGCAGCGCGAACATGATGAGGACGGGGATGTTGATGAGCGCGACGAGGATCAGAACGCCGACGACGTCCGCACCCGGGAACGCGACGAGCGCGAAGAAGATGGAGTAAGCGATCGTCGAGCCGACCGGCGCCGAGATGACCGCGTTGAAGATCGTGGCATCGACTGCTGACGCAGAGCGCACCAGCCCCGTGCTGTTGCGGACGAACAGCCTGCTCGCGGTTGCCATGGCGACCCTCCGGCGGCGTGCCCGCCACCAACTTGACACTCGCGTCGAAAACAGGCAGAGTTTGAACACAATCGAACACCACTGTCAAGAGACTCATGGACACGGAGGGACAACTTCCGGTCAAGACCCGACAAATGACAGGTAGTCCACGGAGGCGAGGCGCAGCGTGTTAGCCGTCGAACGGCGCTTGAAGATCCTGGAGCGGGTCGCCGAGGACCAGGCGATCGAGGTCAGCACGCTCGCGCGTGACTTCCAGGTTTCCGAGATGACCGTCCGTCGCGACCTCCACCGGCTCGAGCGAGACGGCTTCGTCCGCCGGACATACGGGGGGGCCACCACCCATCTCGTCCGAACCTTCGAGGTGGGCGCCAACGCCCGCACCCTGCACCGGGCGAGGGAGAAGCGCGTCATCGCCAAGCGCGCCGCCGAGCTAACGGTCGGCGTCCGCGCGCTGTTCCTCGGCATCGGCACCACGGTCGAGTACTTCGCCCGCCTGCTCCCGGTGCGCGAAGACCTCATGGTCATCACCCCGTCGCTCGCCGTGGCCAGCCTGCTCGGCACGCGCAACGTCCGCGTGATCATCGCGGGCGGTCTGGTTCGCCAGGACGAGCTGACCTGCATCGGCGCCTCGGCCGTCGAGGCCGTTCGCCGCTACAACACCGACACGGCCGTGATCGGCGCGGCGGGACTCTCCGCGCGCCGCGGCATCACCGAGCTCGATGATCGCGACGCCGACGTGATCCGGGGCGGCCTCGAACGCACCGAGCGGATCATCGTCATCGCCGACGGCTCGAAGTTCGGGGCGGTCGCGATGAGCACGGTCCTGCCGATCGACCAGGTGTCCACCGTGGTGACCGACAGCAGTGCCGACGCCGAGGAGATCGGGCGCATCGAGCAGGCGGGTGTCGAGGTGGTGATCGCCGGAATGGACGCGGCGATGCTCCGTCCCGTGGAGCACGGCCGAACGCGCCTGTCCGACGTCCGCAGGCCGGCATGACGCTGCTGCGTCGAATCTTCGGCGTCGACAAGCCGGTGATCGCGATGCTGCATCTGCCCGCGCTGCCAGGCCGGCCGCGACATGACCGCGCCGCCGGGATGCGCCATCTTGTCGAGACCGTCGAACGCGACCTCGAGTCCCTGCAGGCCGCAGGCGTCGACGGGTTCCTCTTCTGCAACGAGGCCGACCTGCCGTATCAGATGCGGGTGGGACCCGAGGTCGCGGCGGGCATGGCGGCGGTCATCGGCCAGGTGCGCGATCTGATCACCCGCCCGTTCGGCATCGACCTCGTGTGGGATCCGGTGTCGAGCCTTGCGGTGGCGCGCGCGACCGGCGCGTCCTTCGTCCGTGAGGTGTTCACGGGAGCGTTCGAGAGCGATCTCGGCCTGATGCGCCCCGACTTCGGGGCGATCGCGGCGTACCGGGAGCAGATCGGCGCCAAGTCGGTGGCGCTGTTCAGCAACATCACGCCGGAGTTCGCGAGCAGCCTCGGGAACCGCTCGATCGCCACGCGCGCCAGGAGCGCCGCGTACCTCGGTGTCGACGCCATCCTCATCAGCGGTCAGATCACCGGCACCGCAACCCACATCTCCGAGCTGTACGAGGCCAAGGAGGCCGTTCCCGAGGTCCCGGTGCTCGCCAACACCGGGGTTCGCGAGGAAACCGTCGATTCGATCTTCGCGGTGGCCGACGGTGTCTTCGTCGGCACCAGCCTGAAGCGTGACGGGATCACCTGGAACCCCGTGGACCCAGCGAGGGCCGAGCGCTTCATGACCGCCGCGCACCGGGCGCGCGAGGCGGTTCCCGCCTGACATGGCGAGGGACTGACGTGGCGAAGACGAGGATCTACTTCGTCAGTGATCTGCACGGCTCGAGCGTGTGTTTCCGGAAGTTCGTCAACGCCGCCAAGGTCTACGAGCCGGACGTGCTCATCCTCGGCGGCGACGTCGCGGGGAAGGCCATCCAGTCCATCGTCCGCACCCCGGGTGGGCGCTGGCAGTGCACGTTCGTCGGCACCGACTACGACGTCGTGGAAGGGCCCGAGCTCGTCGCGCTCGAGAAGCTCATCTCCGACCATGGCTATTACCCGTACCGCGCCGACCCCGGCGAGCTCGAGGCGAAGGAGGCGAACGGCGGCCTCGACGACGTCTTCCTGCAGTTGATGCGCCAGCGCCTGACCGAGTGGCTCGACCTTGCCGACGACCGACTTCGTCCTCTCGGTATCCCGCTCTATTTCATGCTCGGCAACGACGATCCGGAGGACCTCGGCGCGCTGCTCGACAGCGCTCCCTGGGGCACGCATGACGAGGGCAAGGTCGTCTGGCTCGACGACGAGCACGAGATGATCAGCTGCGGGTATTCCAACATCACCCCGTGGCACACCTACCGCGAGCAGGACGAGGACCATCTGCGCGCGACCATCGATGCGATGGTGCCGATGCTCCAGCACCCCGAACGCGCGGTCTTCAACCTGCACGCCCCGCCGTATGGAACCCAGCTCGACGAGGCCCCCCTCCTCGATGCGAACCTGCAGGTGCAGGCGACCCTCGGTCAGGTGCGGATGGTGGCCGTGGGCAGCACGGCCGTGCGCGAGGCCGAGCAGGCCTACCAGCCGCTGCTCGGGTTGCACGGGCACATCCACGAGTCGTCGGGCATCAGGAGGATCGGTCGCACCGTCATCCTCAACCCCGGCAGCGATTACTCGACCGGCGCGCTGAACGGCGCGCTCGTGACTCTCGACGGCGAAAAGGTCAAGGCACAGCAGCTGGTTCGCGGGTAGCCGGTGGCCACGACGGTGACCGATACGCTCGTGTCCGTCGACGTCGGCACGTCCGGTGCACGCGCAACCGCCTACGACTCTGACGGGGCGATGCTCCTCGAGGTGCGGCGCCCCTACCCGACCCGCACGCCGCGCGACGGGTGGGCGGAACAGGACGCGGCGCAGTGGCGGTCGTCATCCCTGTCAGCGCTCGGCGCGCTGATCGCCCAGCTCGGTGGCGGGCACGCCATCCTGGCGATCGGACTCACCGGGCAGTGCCCGTCGGTGGTCCCCATCGACGGTCGGGGCACACCGCTCCGCCCCGCGCTCATCTACCGGGACAACCGCGCGGTGGCGGAAGCAGCAGCGCTCTGTGCGGCGTTCGGCGCCGAGGCGCTGCACACGCTCACCGGGCACGTGCCCGCGGCATTCCACGTCGCCGCCAAGATCCTGTGGATACGAGCCAACGAGCCGGAGGTCTTTGCGGCCGCGCGACTCTTCGTCCAGCCGACGGAGCTCATCGCGCTCACGCTCACCGGTGAGGCGGTCACGGATTGGTCGATGGCCGCGGCGAGCGCGATGCTGAACCTTCGCGAGCGGCGCTGGGCGCCGGAACTGTTGGGGGCGGTCGGCCTCGAAGCGTCCCAGCTTCCGGATCCACGCCCGTCGTGGAGCGTCATCGGCGAGCTGCGTCCGTCTCTGGTCGCAAGGTTCGGGCTCACCCGGGCGATCCCGATCGTCGCCGGCGCCGGCGACAGCATCGCCTGCGCCTTCGGCGCCGGGGTGACGTCTCCGGGACCCGTGAGCGAGATGGCGGGAAGCTCAACGTGCCTGAACACCGTGGTGGCCGAGCCCACCACCGACCTGGCGATCACCCACTACCCGAGCGCCGTCGACTCCGACGGGTACGTGACCGAGGTCGGGATCAACACGGCGGGCGAGGCGGTGGACTGGCTCGCTTCGCTCACCTACGGTGGCCGCTCGGGCCGCCTGGGCACCGCCGACTTCGAGCGCCTCGACCGCGAGGCGGCGGAGGTCGCGCCCGGTGCGGACGGCCTGCTCTTCGTCGCCGTCCTCGGCGACGGCGAGCGCGACGACCCGACGCTCCGGGGTGCGGCTCTCGGGCTCTCGGTCCGGCACGACCGCCGGACGCTCGCGCGCGCAGCGCTCGAGGGCGTCGCGTTCGCGATCCGCGCCCATGTCGAAGGTCTCGGCAGGGCGAGCACGCCCGCCACCGAGATGCGCGTGTCGGGCCGGCCCGCGTCGCTGCGGACGTGGAACCAGATCAAGGCCGACGTGCTCGGGATCCCGATCCTGCGGGTCCCCGGCGACGCCACCACGGCCGGCGTCGCCATGCTCGCCGGCCTCGGCGTCGGTGTGTATCCGGATGCCGAGTCGGCGGTCTCCGTCGCCTGCCGCCCCGATGCGCCGATCGAGCCCGATCCTGCCAATCATGACCGATACGCAGCGGTGTACGAGCACTACCGGACGGCCGTCGCCTCGACCACGCTCCACGCCGGCGTGGTCGGGTCGTCGATCGAGGCGCAGCCGCCAGCAACCCGTGCGGGAGAGCGTGCATGAAAGTCAACCTGGGCATCAACACGTGCTTTGCGCTGAAGCGGTGGCCGCGTCCCGCCGACTGGGCGTCGGTGGTGCGCAACGACCTCGGGCTGGATCTCGTCGAGCTGTCGCTCGACCTGGTCGAAGGAATCGAGACCTTCGCGGGCAGCCGCGACGCCGTCGAACGTCACCGCGCCGCCCTCGATGCCAACGGCTTGCGCGCGCACGCGACCTTCACTGGGTTGTCTGCGTACTCGCTCGACCTGCTCATGCATCCCGACCAGGGGCGGCGCGAGGCTGCGCTGCAGTGGTACCGGACCATCATCGATCTGACCGCCTCGCTCGGGGCGCGGGCCACCGGTGGCCACGTCGGTGCGATGAGCGTTCCCGACTGGAACGATCCCGAGCGCCGCGGCGAGCGCTGGGAGGGCATGAGGCGCGACCTCGCCACCATCGCCGCTCACGCGAACACCGCCGGCCTGGAGTACCTCCTCGTCGAGAACCTGGTTGCGGTGCGAGAGCCGTCGACCATGGCCCAGCTGGACGAGCTCATCAACGACGGCGACGCAAATCATGTTCCCTGGCGGCTCTGCCTCGACGTCGGACATCACTGCGTGCCCGGAACCGAGGGCGGCGAGCGCGACCCGTACGCCTGGCTGCGGCACTTCGGTCGCGGGCTGGTCGAGGTGCAGCTGCAGCAATCGGACGGTATCGCCGATCATCACTGGGCGTTCACGCCTGAGCACAACGCGACCGGGCTCATCGAGCCGTCGCGCGTGCTGGAGACCCTCGAGTCGGCGGGTGCCGGGACCGTGGATCTGATCTTCGAGATCATCCCGAGCTGGGAGGAGCCCGACGATCGCGTCATCGGTGACCTGCGCCATTCGGTCGACCTGTGGCGCGCCGCCATCGACGCCCGTGGCGTCGGGGGCTAGCCGATGCTGATCGCGCGCGTCAACGGCCTCGACATCCACTACCGGATCACCGGTGACGGCTCGGAGACGGCGCTCCTCATCAACGGTGTCGGTGACGATCTCGAAGGCTGGGCCATGCAGGTGGATCCGTTGGTCAGCGCCGGGCTCCGCGTGATCACCTTCGACAATCGCGGTGCCGGTCGCTCGTCGTGCCCGCCCGGCCCGTATGCGAGCAGCGAGATGGCCGCGGACACGAAGGCGCTCGCCGACGCGCTGGGCCTGACCTCGTTCCACCTGGTGGGCGTCTCGATGGGCGGCCTGATCGCCCAGGAGTACGCGCTGTCGTTTCCCGACGACCTTCGCTCCGTCGTGCTCGCGAACACGTATGCCAAGCCGGATCGCTTTACGAAGGCGGCGTTCGACGTGTGGAGGCAGGTCGCCGAATCCGGGGGGATGCCGCTGATGATGCGCCAGCAGGCCCCGTGGGTCTTCAGTCCCGCCTTCTACGAAGCCCATCCCGACAAGCTCGCAACCATCCTGGCGGAGATGGAACGCAGCCCGCAGCCCGCCGCTGCGTTTTCCGCGCAGATAGCGGCACTCCTGAGCCACGACTGCACGGACCGGCTCGCGTCGCTGCACACGCCGGCGCTGGTGATCGCCGCCGACGACGACATCATCATCAGGCTCTCGCTCTCCCACCGGTTGTACGAAGAACTTCCCCGCGGATCCTGGGCAATCGTCCCCGGAGGGCATGCCGCTTTCGTGGAGAATCCCGACCCGTGGAACCGAGCCGTCATTGCGTTCATTGATCAGCACCGCGCCGCGGTGGAGTGAGGAGACGAGATGAAGTCGTCGCTGGCCGAGCGATTCGGAACTCCGAAGCCGGTGATCGCAATGCTGCACTTCCCGGGTCTGCCCGGCCGGCCCCGCCACAATCGCGAATTGGGCAGGAGCCACCTGGTCGACGTCGTCGGTCGCGACCTGGAGACGCTCCAGGGCGCCGGTGTCGACGGCCTGCTCTTCTGCAACGAGAACGACATCCCGTACCAGCTCGTGGTGGGGCCTGAGATCCCCGCCGCGATGGCGGCGGTCATCGGCGAGCTCCGCGCATCGGTTCGCGTTCCCTTCGGCGTGAACATCCTCTGGGACGCGAAGGCGAGCATCGCCGTCGCCCGGGCCACGGGCGCGACCTTCGTGCGCGAGGTCCTGACCGGCGTGTACGAGAGTGACCTCGGCGTGATCGCTCCGGCGCTCGGCGATCTCGCCGGTTACCGCACCGCGATCGGCGCCGATGACGTCGCACTCTTCGACAACATCTCGCCGGAGTTCAGCAGCGCGCTGGGCACGCGAACCATCGCCGACCGGGCCAGAAGCGCCGCCTTCCTCGGTGTGGACGCAGTGCTCATCTCCGGCCCCGCAGCGGGCGTCCCATTCGCCATGAGCGACCTGCGCACCGCCAAGGAAGCGGTGCCCGACCTTCCGGTCTTCGCCAACACGGGCGTCAGCGCCGAGCGCCTCGAGGAGATCCTCGGGGTCGCCGACGGAGTCATCGTGGGCACGAGCCTGAAGGTCGATGGAGACACGTGGAGCCGGGTCGACCCGGCACGCGCCGAGCGCCTCATGGATACCGCCCGCGCGATTCGCTCGAGGAGTTCCTGAGACGGCACGCGTTGCGATCGCCGGATTCGCCAGATGAGGAGCGCATGACCATGGAGTTCAACGCCGCACGCGACTTCCTGCTCTCGCATCGCGACGATTACGAAACCGCTTACCGCGAGTTTCAATGGCCGCGTCCGGAGACCTTCAACTGGGCTCTCGACTGGTTCGACGCCATCGCTGCGGGCAATGACCGGCCGGCCCTCTGGATCGTCGATGACGACCTGGAGACGCGCATCTCATTCGCCGAGCTGAGCGCGAGATCCAACACGCTGGCCGCGTGGCTGCGCGGCCACGGAGTGCGCCGCGGCGATCGCACGCTGCTCATGCTCGGCAACCGCCAGGCGCTCTGGGAATCCATGCTGGCGCTCACCAAGCTGGGCGCAGTGATGATCCCGTCGACCACGCTGCTGACGCCCGCCGATATCACCGACCGCATCGAGCGCGGCCACGTCGCACATGTCATCGCCGAGTCTGCGCAGACCGGTCATTTCGCTCAGGTCGGCGGCACGTACACCCGCATCGCGGTCGGCGACGCCGTGGAAGGGTGGCTTCGGTACGACGAATTCACGGCCGCGGGCGACACGTTCACACCCGACGGACCCACTCGGTCGACTGATCCCCTCTTCCTCTACTTCACGTCGGGAACGACCGCGAAACCAAAGCTCGTCGAGCACACGCACGTGAGCTACCCGGTGGGACACCTCTCGACGATGTTCTGGCTCGGTCTGCAGCCGGGGGACGTGCACCTCAACATCTCGTCGCCGGGATGGGCGAAGCATGCGTGGAGCAATGTCTTCGCGCCATGGAACGCCGCGGCGACCGTGCTCATCCTCAACGCCGCGCGTTTCTCGGCTCGGCGGCTCCTCGACACGCTCACGCGATGCTCGGTGACCAGCCTCTGCGCACCGCCGACAGTGTGGCGCATGGTCATCCAGGAGGACCTGCGCGCATGGCATCCACCGCTCCGCGAAGTGCTCAGCGCGGGTGAGCCGCTCAACCCGGAGGTTATCGAGCAGGTGCGACGCGCGTGGGGGCTCACGATTCGCGACGGCTACGGTCAGACCGAGACCACGGCCCAGGTCGGCAACACACCCGGGCAGCCGGTCAAGCCCGGATCGATGGGACGGCCGCTCCCCGGGTACGCCATCGACCTCATCGACCCGGCGACCGGCACGCACGGTGAGACCGGTGAGATCTGCATCGACCTCTCCAGACGGCCGGTGGCGCTGATGGTCGGATATCGCGATGACGTCGCCCACACCGCCGAGGTGATGCGCGACGGTTTCTACCACACCGGTGATGTCGCATCGCGCGACGTCGACGGGTACATCACCTACGTCGGCAGGTCGGACGACGTCTTCAAGTCGTCGGATTACCGCATCTCACCCTTCGAGCTCGAGAGTGTGCTGATCGCGCATCCCGCGGTGGCGGAGGCCGCGGTCGTGCCGTCGCCGGACCCGGTGCGCCTGTCCGTGCCGAAGGCGTTCATCGTGCTGAGCAGCGGCCACGTTCCGTCGGCGGAGGTGGCTCGCTCGATCTTCGAGCATTCGCAGGCCAACCTCGCCGGCTACAAGCGCATCCGCAGGCTCGAGTTCGCGGAGCTGCCGAAGACCATCTCCGGAAAGATCCGGCGCGTCGACCTGCGTGCCAGGGAAGCCGGTTTGCGCGAACCCGAGCAGCCCGCTCGCGCGGAGAACGAGTACTGGGAAGAGGATTTTCAGGATCTGCGTCCCGCGCCGGCGCGCTGAAGCGCCTCGACGCAGGAGGCGTCAGATGTAGAAGCGGTAGAGCCCCTGAGCGATGCAGCAGGGCTTGTCCGCGCCCTCGCGCTCGACGACGAAGTCGACGACGATCTGGATGCTGCCATCAGCGACGGTTTCGACCGAGACGAGCGTCGCACCGGCACGGATCCTCGATCCGACCGGAACCGGCGAGGGAAACCGCACCCTGTTCAACCCGTAGTTGACCCCCAGGCGCACCCCGTCGAAGCGAAGGATCTCGCTCCACATCGGCACGAGGAGCGAGAGCGTCAGGAATCCGTGCGCGATCGCGGTCCCGAACGGACCTGTGGCCGCACGCTCCGGATCGACGTGAATCCACTGGTGATCATCGGTGGCGTCGGCAAAGGTGTCAACCTGCTCCTGGGTCACTTCGCGCCACTCGCAATACCCCAGGTGCTTGCCGGTCAGGGCGGTCAACTCGGCAACGCTGCTGACGGTCGTGGTCACGGTGCCTCCTCAGTCCTCGACCGCTTTCGCGGCGGCTCCGCCGGTCCGCAGGCGGGACTTCAGGACCTTACCCGACGCCGTGTGGGGGAGCGAGTCGGCGAACACGAGCGACCGGGGAATCTTGTAGCCGGCAAGCCGGGCCCGGAGGTGTTCGATCAGCTCCGACTCGGTCGGCGACGACCCGGGCACGAGGACGACGAACGCCCTGCCAGTCTCACCCCAGGTGTCGTCTGCGACACCGATGACCGCCGCCTCGGCAACCGCCGGGTGGTCGCAGAGGGCTTTCTCCACCTCGGCGGGATACACGTTCTCGCCACCGGAGATGTACACGTCCTTGAGCCGGTCCACGATGGTGATCACGCCCCGGTCGTCGGCAACCGCAACGTCGCCGGAACGAAACCACCGGCCATCCAGAAAGGCCTGCTCCGTGGCCTCGGGCAGACCCCAGTAGCCGAGCATCACGTTGGGGCCGGCGATGACCACCTCACCCGGCTCGCCGGTCCCGGCCGGAGCGCCGTCGCGGAGCAGCCGCACGTCGGTGAAGAAATGCGGAACACCGGCGGCCCCTGCCGTCTGACGGCTGAGGCTCGGATCGACCATGAGCGCTCCGGGGGCCGTCTCGGTCATGCCGTATCCCTGCACGAACGCGAGTCCGCGGTCCAGGTAGGCGTTGATGAGCGATGTCGGCACGGGCGCGCCACCACAGAGGAGCACGCGGACCGATGAGAGATCGGCCGTGACCCATCGGGGCTCCTGGGTCAGGGTCAGGAACATGGTCGGCACGCCGAAGAGCAGCGTGACCCGCATGCGCTCGATGGTGTCGATCGCCGCCGCAGCGTCGAACCGTGGCTCGATCACCAGGTGTCCGCCCTTCAGCAGCGTCGGCAAGCAGGTCATGTTGAGCGCAGCGGTGTGGAACATCGGCGCGGTCACCAGCGTCACCTCATCGCTGCGCAGATCGAGGTCGACCAGGACGTTGAGGCAGTTCCACATGATGTTGTTGTGAGTCAGGATCGCCCCTTTGGGCCGTCCGGTCGTGCCCGACGTGTACATGATCATGCAGGGCTCGTCGAGGCCGACCGGCACGGCGGCGGGCGGCTCCGCCGCCTCAGCGATCAACGTCGAGTAGTCGAGCGCCTGCGCCGCGCCGCCGTCGACTGCGATCAACTGTGGACGCGACGCGACGTCGAGCCGCTCGACGGTGACGGCGGAACCGGCGCCGAAGAGCAGCACCATCGCGCCCGAGTCACGCAGCATGAAGTCGATTTCCGGAGCCGACAGCCGGCTGTTCAAGGGCACGAAGATCGCGCCGAGCGCGGCAGTGGCAAAGAGACTCTCAAGCAAGGCCGGGTGGTTACCGCCGAGATACGCGACCCGCGCCCCGCGGGTCACGCCCAGGCGCTGCAGCGCACCGGCGAGGCGCCCGATCCGCGATGTCATCGCCGCATAGGTCGTGGTGTGTCCGAGGTAGGTCATCGCCGGGCGGAGCCCCGCTTTTCGGGAGGCACGCGCGGGCCACGACCCGAGTCCTTCGGAGTGCATCACAGCATCAGCCGATGCCGAGCAGGCGCAGTGCGTTCAGCTTGAGAATGCGCGGCCGCACCTCGGGTTTGATGTCCAGCGCGTCGAAGTCCGCGAGCCACCGATCGGGCGTCAGCAGCGGGTAGTCCGATCCGAACAGCACCTTGTCCTTCAGCAACGTGTTCGCATAATGGATGAGTTGAGGCGGGAAGTACTTCGGCGACCACCCCGAGAGATCGATGTACACGTTCGGTTTGTGTGTCGCCACCGCCAGTGCCTCATCCTGCCAGGGAAACGACGGATGAGCCAGGACGATGCGCAGGTCTGGAAAGTCGACCGCGACATCGTCGAGATACATGGGGTTGGAGTACTTGAGACGCACGCCGCCGCCACCGCGCACATGTGCCCCGATGCCCGTCTGGCCGGTGTGGAAGATCGCCGGCAGACCGAGTTCCTGAATCACCTCGTAGAGCGGATAGGCGGACCGCTCATTGGGAAAGAAACCCTGGAGGTTGGGATGGAACTTGAACCCGCGAACCCCGAAACCCTCGGCGAGACGACGGGCGTCGCGGGCGCCGGGCACGCCTCTGGCGGGATCGATGCTCGCGAAGGGGATGAGCACTTCGGAGTGCTGCGCGGCCACGAGCGCGATCTCCTCGTTGGAGACGGGCGGATGTGATGTCGCGGCCTCAGCGTCCACGGTGAACACCACCGCGGCCATGTGTCGCGCGCGGTAGTACGCCGCGATCTCGGGCACCGTCGGCATGCGTTGGCCCGACGCGAAGTACGCGGCAGCGCCCTCGCGGAGGTGGTCCGGCAGCGACGGATGCCCACTCGCAGACACCTCGGCGTGCACGTGAACATCGATTGCGACGAGCGTCGCGACGTCGATCATCGGCGCGTCAGTCGCGCGTGAGGATGACCACCGGTATCTCGCGCTCGGTTCGCTGCTGATACCGATCGTAGTCCGGCCAGATGGCGGTCATCGTCTTCCATACCTCGGGCTTCTCCTCGGTGGTTGCGGTGCGCGCATGTGCCGCAAAGCGATCGCCCTTGACCTGGACGTGCACCTCGGGATTTGCGACGAGGTTCACATACCAGGCCGGCGGCGCAGGGGCTCCGCCCTTGGAACCCACCACCACGTAGTCGTCGCCGTGACGGCCGAAGATGAGCGCATTGCGTCGCTCCTCACCGGACCTGCGTCCTCTGGTTGTGAGGATGAGGATGGGTGCGCCGTTGCGCCAGATGTAGCCTTCCTCGCCATCGGTCGCCAGGTATCGCTCGACGTGCTCTTTGCCGAACAGCATCCGTGCATCTCCGGAGGTGCGATTGTCCCCGACGCCGGGTGACGCGCTTTCGAGTGTAATTTACCGATGCCTCTCGAAGATCCGCGGTCCTCACGCCCCCGCGCAGCCAGGGCCGTGTGAGCGTGGCATCGAAAGCCGGCGGCCTGATTGGGCGGATGGGGGCCCTGGCTGTGGCCGTGGCCGCCGCGATGTGGGCCACCGACCCGTACTTCCGCCCCGAGCTGACCAAGCAGCTCACGGCGAGTCAGATCGTCTTCGCTGAATCACTGCTGATCGCCCTGTGCTTCCTGCCGGTCGCAGGCCGGATTCGCAGAGAGCTGCGTCATCTTCCTCTCCGCCAGTGGATCGCCATGGGCATCATCGCGCTCGGCGCGCAGGCCTTCGCAACCGTGCTCTTCACCCAGGCACTGAGCAATGCGTTCCCGGCGCACTCCGCGCCGGACTCCAATGTCGAGAACGAGGTCTACCTGCTCTACATGCTCCAGCCGGTGTTCGGCATCGCGATGGCGCGGATCTTTCTCAAGGAGCGCCGCAAGCCGTACTTCTGGCCGCTCGCCGCGGTCGCGATCGTCGGCGTCTACCTGATCGTGTTCCCGCAGAATCCCCTGTCCCCCTTCTCGTCGCTGCAGCATGGTCAACTGGTTGCCGCTGTTCTGATCCTCGGCGCCGTGATCCTCTGGGCATCCGGCACCGTTTTCGGCCGGTACAGCCTGTCCAATGTCTCGTTCGTCACCACGGCCGCGATGCGGTTCACGCTCGCGCTCCCGGTGCTGCTCATCCTCATGCTGACCGGGGTCGGCGGGGGTCATCTCGGCGCCTTCTCGGTGCACCAGGTTCCGAGCTTCATCGGCATCGCGCTCATCCCCGGATTGCTGGCGATGCTTCTGTACTACCGCGCGCTGGCGAGCACGCCCGCGTCGATGGCCTCGATCGCGGAGCTCGGCTACCCCTGCACGCTCTTCCTCGTGTTCTCGCTTCCGGCGCCGGTGGGCCTCGGTCTCCCCCTGTACGGGATCGAGATCGTCGGCGCGGTACTGCTCATCGCGGTGGTGACGACCCTCAACCTGCTCCGGCGGCGCGATGTTGTCGAGACGCCGCACCCCGCCGGCGTGATCCTGGCCGCCTAGGCACCCGATGCCGCCCTCGTTCTGGATCGTGGTGCTGATCAAGGACTTCACCACCGCGAAGAGCAGGCTTGCGCCGGTCCTCGCTCCTCAGCCACGCCGGCGCCTGGCCGAGATGACCGCGGCGCGTGCCCTCGACGCCGCGCTCGCCGTGGCGCCGACCCTCGCGGTCTGCGGATCGGCGGAAGCCGCGGACCTCGCCCGCCTGCGGGGCGCGGCGCTGGTCGTCGAGCCGTCGCCGAGCGGCCAGAACCCGGCGGCGGCGCTCGGCCTCGCCGAGGTCTCCGATCGCGGCGCCAACTCGGCGCTGCTGCTCAGTTCCGATCTCCCACTCGTGGACGAGACGGCGATTCGACGGATGCTCGCCGCAACCGAGGTTCCGGGCGCCCTGGTGATCGCCGCCCCCGCAGACGGCCGCATGGGCACCAACGCGCTCTACCTGCGGCCGCCCGGCGGTTTCTCACTCCACTTCGGACAGGCGTCGCTCCCCAAGTTCGCCGAAGAGGCGCGCCTGGGAGGACGCCGGTTCATCGTCCACGACGACCCGAGCCTGGCGCTCGACCTCGACGAGCCGTCAGATCTCTCCGCCTGGCGCCGGCTGGAGCCGACCGGGTGAATCTCGAGCTGCACGGGGTCGAAGGCCTCCCCGAGATCCACCCGGGCGACGACCTTGCGGCCCTCATCGTCGCGAACGCCGAGGCACTCCGGAGCGGCGATGTCATCGTCGTGGCCCAGAAGGTCGTGTCCAAGGCGGAGGGCCGGATCCGGACGCTGTCGCAGGTCACTCCGTCGACAGAGGCGATCGCGCTGGCCCGGCGGCTCGGGGCGGATGCGCGGATGGTGCAGGTGGTGCTCGATGAGTCCACCCGCATCGTGCGTGACGATCGCGTCCTCATCGTCGAGACCCGTCAGGGATTCGTATGCGCCAATGCCGGCGTCGATCGTTCGAACGTCGACGGCCCGGACGACGTCTGCCTGCTTCCCGTCGACTGCGACGCCAGTGCACTGGCGCTGCACGAGGCCATCGCGTCCCTGGCCGGTGTGCGCGCCGGCGTCATCGTCAGCGACACCTTCGGGCGGGCGTGGCGCATGGGCCTCGTGAACGTGGCGCTCGGAGTCGCCGGCATGCCCGCGATGCTCGACTACCGTGGCCGCCCTGACGACTTCGGGATGCCGTTGCAGGCAACCGTCGTGGCGATCGCCGACGAGCTGGCGGCCGCCGCCGAGGTGCTCATGGGCAAGACCCGGCGCATCCCGGTGGTGATCGTGCGGGGGCTCGACGCCTTCGAAGCAGCACCGGGTACCGGTCAGGAACTTGTCCGCCCCTCCGACCTCGACCTCTTCCGGTGAAGGTCACCCTGCTCTCGGGCGGAACCGGCGGTGCCCGGCTGGCCGTCGGACTCGCCGCGGTCATGCCGCCCGAGAACCTCTCGATCGTGGCCAACACTGCAGATGACGACGAGTTCTGGGGTCTGCTTGTCAGCCCCGACGTCGACGCGATCCTCTACCGGCTCGCGGGTGTCTTCAACCGTGCGACCGGCTTCGGCGTCGAAGGCGACACGTTTCGCGCCCAGGCGATGCTCGGGAGGCTCGGGGAGCAGACCTGGTTCCAGCTCGGCGACCAGGACATCGGCGTGCACCTGCTCCGGGCGACGCTGCTGCGCCGGGGACTCCGCCTCACCGAGGTCGTGGCCCATCTCGCCAGGGGCTTCGGCATCCCGGTGAGCGTGATCCCGATGAGCGACGACGCGGTGCGAACGCGCATCCGGACCGACTCGGGCGAGCTCAGCATGCAGGAGTGGTTCGTCGGCGAGCGGTGCCGTCCGGTCGTGCGCGCGATCCGGCTCGCGGGCATCGAGACCGCCCGTCCGTCGCCCGAGGCCGTGGCCGCGGTTGCGGATGCGGACGCCGTGATCATCGGACCGTCCAACCCGCTGCTGAGCGTCGATCCCATCCTCGCCGTGCTCGGCGACGCTCTCGACCGGGAGTGTGTCAGCGTGGTCTCGCCGGTGGTCGCCGGCCGGTCGCTGAAAGGACCCACCGTGGACATGCTCCGTCAGGTCGGCGAGGAGACCACGGCGCTGGGGATCGCCCGACGCTATGCGGGCGTCGCGGCAACGATCGTGATCGACCGCGTCGACGTGGCGCTGCTCGAGCCCATCCGTTCCCTGGGCATGCGCGCGCTCGTCGACGACACGGTGATGGACGGGGATGCGGGGGAGCGGCGCCTGGCGGCCTCGCTGCTGCACGCCCTAACATCGGGCGGTGGCTCATGAGGCGGCACTCGACTTCATCCGCAAGAACCCGCGCGGCGTGCTTGCGACCTACCGCCGCGACGGCCAGGCGCAGCTCTCTCCCGTGATCGCCGCGGTCGACGCCGATGCGCGTGTCGTGATCAGCACTCGCGAAGGCGCAGTCAAGACGCACAACCTCCGCCGCAACCCGCGCGCAACCTTCTGCGCATTGAACGATCACTTCTACGGCGCGTGGCATGCGGTTGAAGGGAGCGTCGAGATCGTGACGCTCCCGGAGGCTATGGAGCCGCTCGTCGACTACTACCGGAGGGTCAGTGGAGAGCACCCTGACTGGCAGGAGTATCGCGAGGCGATGGCCACGGAGCGCCGCGTGCTCGTGCGTATCACCGTCGACCGAAGCGGGCCGACCACACAGGGCTGAACGTCACGCATGCTCGCCGGAGCGTGGGGCGACCGCGCGAAGGCGTGGGAGCACTTCGCGCGAGTACAGCTCGAGAAATCGACGCTGGTCGCGGCCGGGCGCATGGAAGATCAGGTGCGTGAATCCAAGGTCGATGTACGGTCGGATTCGCTCGACGTGCTCATCAGGATCCGAGGACACGATCCAGCGGCTGGCCGCCCGCTCGATGGGCAGACCGTCAGCAAGGCGTTCCATCTCCACCGCATCCTCGACGCCGGTCTTCTCCTCCGGGGACAGCGCAAGCGCCGCCCAGTGCCGTGTGTCCTCGCGCGCCCTGTCGAGATCGGCGTCGAAGGAGACCTTCATCTCGATGGTCAGCTCGATTTCGGACGGGTCGCGTCCCGCCGCGCGCGCACCTTCCTTGACCGCCGGAAGGAGCGTCTCGGAATACAGCTCCATGCCCTTGCCGCTGGTGCAGATGAGCCCGTCGGCGACGCGGCCGGCGAGCCGGGCGGCTGACGCGCCGGCGGCCGCGATGGAGATGGGGATCGGCGTCGCCGGCCGGTCGTAGATGGTCGCGTTCCGCGTCCGGTAGTACGTGCCGCCGAACGTGACCCGGTCCTCCCGCAGCAGGATCTGGATGACCGTGACCGCCTCCTTGAGCCTCGCGAAGCGTTCCTTCGCGTCCGGCCACTCGATGTCCAGTGGGGCCTCGTTCATCGATTCACCGGTCCCGACACCGAGCCAGATGCGACCGGGAAACAGCGATGCGAGCGTGCCCATCGCCTGGGCGACCATCGCCGGGTGATAGCGGAAGGTTGGCGTGAGCACGCTCGTGCCGAGTGCGATGCGGCTGGTCGCCTGGCCCGCGGCACCCAGCCACGCAAGCGAGAACGGAGCGTGACCACCGGTGTGCCGCCAGGGTTGAAAGTGGTCACTGATGGCGGCGGTGTCGAAGCCGCACTGCTCGGCGACGACGGTGAAATCGAGCAGATCCGACGGGCTGAATTGCTCTGCCGAGACCTTGTATCCGAGCCGGAGGTGATGTGCCACCGCACTCATCTTCCCACGAGCAACCGATGGACCTTGTTCAGGCAGCGTGCTTCGGCACCACCATCACTCGTGACGAGGTCGACCCGACGTCGAGGGCGGCGTGCGCGGCGGGCGGACGGCTGCTGCCGGCCGTCATCCTCCGGGCCGCATCGACCTTGGCGATCAACGCCTCGGGCGCAAACGGTTTCCCCAGGTACTCGCACTCGAGCTCATCGGCACGGTTGAGCACGGCCGGGTTGTCGAGCAGCGCGGTCATCACGACGATCGGGATCCGCGCATGCATCGCACTCGCGCGCACGTCACCGATGAGGTCCCAGCCATCGCCGTCCGGCAGGCCGATGTCGACCACCATCACGTCGGTCGCTTGCGACAGCTCGGCCTTCGCCTCGCGGATGGTCGGCACCAGGACGGCGCGCATGCCGTACTGCTCGAGGATGCGGCATGCGGTGACTCCGACCGCCTCATCGTCGACCACGAGCACGCGCCCGGTGGGCTCCAACTGAGCGGCCAGTCCGTCCACGGGATCGAACGGAAACACAGCACGACCTCCGTCGGCGGCTCGTGCCGAGGCCAGCGATCGTTCGATGCCTTGGGCATTCATCGGCCGCGCGTAATAGAAGCCCTGCGCGAGGTCGTACCCCGCGCCGCGCAGATGCTTCGCCTGGTCCCCTCGCTCGACGCCTTCGATGATGGTCTTCAACTGGAGCGCCCGAACCATGCCGACCACGGCATCAAGCAGGCCACTCGCCACGTGGCCGTCGGGGACGTGATCGACCAGCGACTTGTCGATCTTGACCACGGAGACCGGGAGGCGGCGCAACCGCGCCAGCGACGACGCTCCGACGCCGAAGTCGTCGATGGCCAGGCTGACTCCGAGCGCCCGGAGCCGGCTGAGGATCCGGATCGCGCTGTCCATGTCGTCCATGACAGCCGTTTCCGTCACCTCGAGGATGAGATACCTGGCTTCGATGCCCGAACTCCGCAGCGCCTCCACGACGATGTCGACGAGGTCGTCCGAGTAGAGCTGGCGCGGCGACACGTTGACGCTCATCGTGATGTCCGCCGCTGCACCGTAGTCGCGCTGCCAGCTCGCGAGCTGCTGACACGCTTCATGCAACACGCGCGCGCCGATGGGGATGATGAGACCGGTGCGCTCCGCAATCGGGATGAACACATCCGGAGGTATCACGTCCCCGTCGGGATGCTTCCAGCGGGCGAGCGCCTCCACCGAGACCATCCTGCCGTTGGCGAGATCGACGATCGGCTGGTAGTGCACGAGCAGATCACCGGTGAGCCAGGCGGTCCGCAGACCGTTCTCGACACGGACGCGCTCGGCGATGGCGCTGTGCATGTACGGCTTGTACAGCGCATATCCGTTACCACCGGCCGCCTTCGCCGTGTACATGGCGAGGTCGGCATTGCGCAGCACGTTGTCGGCGGTGTCGCCGACACGCGCCGTGGCGATGCCGATGCTCGCCCCCACGCCGACCGTGGTGGTCCTGACCGTCAGCGGCAGCTCGAGCGCGGCGAGGATGCGGCGAGCGAGCACGGTCACATGGTCGGCAGGGCATTCAGCAAGCAGGACGGCGAATTCGTCACCGCCGAGACGGGCAATCGCGTCGCCCTCGCGGACCGTGTTGGCGATACGTTCGGCCACCCGGACCAGCACCTGGTCGCCAACACTGTGGCCGAAGGTGTCGTTCACCTCTTTGAAACCGTCCAGGTCGAGCATGATCAACGTGACACACTGACCCGGCGCGACGATCGCGGCCAGCCTGCGCTCCAGGCGCCGCCGCAAGAGGGTGCGATTGGGCAGTCCGGTGAGCGAATCGTGCGATGCCTGGTGAGCAAGCGCGCGACCCAGCCCGAGGTTCATGTAGAGCGCGAGGTACATGCGCATCAACGTGAGGCCGACCAGCCCGACCATCACCCAGAGCAGCACGTCCGAGACATCGCGCTGGCCGGAACGCAGTCCCACGGCAACGGCGCAGGCGAGTGCTACGGGGACGATGGGCACCCATAGCCCGGTCATGGTGGTCGTGGTGGTCACGACCGCCGGGTGGGGCCCCCGGCGGAAACAGAGGGAATACAGGGCGGCGACGCCGAGGCAGAGCAGGCCGGCAATCCAGCCGTTCGCGAACACCGATCCGGGGACAGCGCTGCCGAGACCAACATGGTGCGTCAACTCCAAGTCGGCGATGCCGATGCCGAGAATCGCGGCTGCGATCAGCAGACCCATGGGTCGTGTCCTCGCCCCGACCTTGGCGATCACCGCGCCGATCAGCGTGATGATCACGACGTCCGCAACCGGATGCGCGAGGTTCACGATGTTCGCGAGCGCCTGGTTCGTTCCCCCGAAGATGCGGAGGTATCCCGTCGCGAGACCGACCATGAGCAGTGCTCCACCCATGAGCAGCCCGTCGCACAGGGCGACCATCACCCCGAGTCGTGAGGACACGATCCGCGTGAAGATCAGCCCTCCGAGCAATCCCAACGGGAGCTGCGCGAGGAAGGCCACCGTCGACACGGACAGCAGCACCACGGCGTGATGCGCGGCGAACGCATTCCAGCCGCACCCCGCTTCCAGCAATGCATAGGCCGACCAGCAGAACCACGCCACCCTCCGGCGGCCACGCGACCGGATGGCGGCGAGCAGCGCGATGCCACCGGCGAACAGTCCCGCCGCGACCTCCGCGACGTTGTGGAGGTTGTCCTCGAAGGTGTTGCCACCGATCCCGAGCAGCGAGGCGCTGACGAAGATGACGATGAGGCCTGCGACCGCAGCGGTGACCATCGCGAAGACTCGGCGCGATGACACGTCGTGCCTAGAACCGGAGATGCTGGAGCCGTGCGCTGCGGATTGTCACGGTCAAGATCTCCTTTGATCGGCGCGACCGTCTCGCCCGAAGTGCTGCTCCGGCGGGCGTCCGACCGAGTCCGGCGTCCTCAATCTGCGCGAGCACCGAGTGTCCGTCTGTTCGACAGCGTACTCATAGGGGGCCGCTATCGACGCTCGTTCAACACTGTGACAACCGTCACCCTGCCGTCCCTGGGGCTGCCGGCGCCCGCGCTGGTTCGTGTCAGCGGCGTCGCCTGGCGGGCGGAATTGGATCAGTAGACTGAACCACATGGCGAAATGGGTCGTGCTCCATCTCAGTGCCGATGAAGCCTCCACGTATATCAACGTCGACGCGGTCACGCAGGTGCGGCAGATGTCTACCGGCACGACCCGCATCTCCTTCGCCGACGGCAGTGACGTCTCGGTGCGCGAGGATGCGCCCATCGTCATCGCCGCCTTCCGTCGCGACTCGATCTAGTCGGACCGAATCGCCAGGCTCGCCTGAGCCGGCGCAGAGTCGCCCCACAGCGTCGGGTCCATGTGGCAGCATGAGGCGGCTCATGACAACGTCACCGCTGCTCATGATCCCCGGGCCCACGCCGGTTGCGCCGGAGGTGCTGGCGGCGCTCGCCGAGCCGGTTCGGAGTCATACCGGGCCCGAGAACGCCGCCACGATGGTCCGGATCCAGACCGGGATTCGCCGGCTGGTCGGCGCCGGGTCGGCGCGAGTCCACTGCTTCGCCGGCGCGGGCACGCTGGCCATGGAGGCGGCGCTCGTCAACCACGCAGCACCGGGAGATCGTGTGGTGGTCGTGAGTCACGGCTACTTCGGCGATCGCTTCACCGAGGCCGCCACAGCGCTCGGCATGCGTGCTGACGCCCTGCAGGTCGTATGGGGTGAGCACGTGGATGCGGATGCGCTTCGGGATCTGATCCTGCGCGGCGACCCGCCTGCACTGGTGTGCATGACCCACGTCGACACGAGCAGCGGCGTACTCGCTGACTGCGCGGCCCTGGCCACGACGATCCGCTCCGTATCGCCGGACGCGATGATCATCGTCGACGGAGTCTGCGCGACCGGTGGCGTCGAGGAGACGATGGACGCGTGGGACGTCGACGTCGTGCTCACGGGTGCGCAGAAGGCCCTCAGCGTCCCGCCCGGGCTGGCGATCCTGGCCGTGTCCGAACGAGCGCGCTCGCGTCGCGAGTCGCTCGGTGACATTCGCGCCTACTACGCCGACCTGCGCCGCTGGGACGCATCGGTCGACGACCCGCGCAGGTACTTCTCGACGCATGCGGTCTCCCTGCTGCGCGCACTCGAGGTCTCGCTCGACGGCATCTTCGCCGAGGGGCTGCCGGTGCGGTACGAGCGCCATCGCCGCGTGGCCGCGATGATTCGCGACGGCATGGGGGAACTTGGGTTCGCACCGCTCACCGGCACCGCGTGCCTGGCCCCGACGCTGAGCGTCCTCGCGCTGCCCGAGGGGGTGGACGATGCGACGCTGCGAGCAGGGATGAACGAACGTGGCGTCGTGATCGCGCCATGCCTCGGCCCGTGGTCCGGGCGTGGCGTGCGCATCGGCCACATGGGCACGGTGACCGAGGCCGAGGCCGCACGCACGATCGACGCCGCGGCGTCGGTGCTGGGCACCCGTGCTTGACGCCGCCCTGCTCGCACGGCTCCGGGCCGCGGTCGGTGACGACGGGCTGCTCACCGAGCCGGCCGCCATGCAGACGTATGCCTGCGACGGCCTCACCGGGCGGCGCATCTCCCCGTCGGCGGTGGTGCTCCCACTGACCACCGAGGAAGTGGCGCAGGCGGTCCGGGCGTGTTCGGAGGCACGCGTTCCCTTTGTCGCTCGAGGAGCCGGGACGGGGCTGTCCGGTGGCGCCCTCCCGGTCGCCGACGGAGTCGTGATCGGTCTCAGCCGGATGCGGTCGATCCTCGACATCGACCTCGAGAACCAGCAGGTCACGGTCCAGCCCGGGGTGACCAACCTCGAGGTGAGCAAGGCGGTGCGGCCACTGGGGTACTTCTACGCACCCGACCCGTCGTCGCAGCAGGTCTGCACGATCGGGGGCAACGTCGCTGAGAATTCCGGCGGCGCGCATTGCCTGAAATACGGGTTCACGACCCATCACGTCCTTGCCGCGACCTTCGTCACCGCCGACGGGCGGATCGCGCGGCTCGGCGGCTCGGTGCGTGATGCGGCCGGATACGACCTGCTTGGCGTCGTGATCGGCAGTGAGGGAACGCTCGGCATCGTGACCGAGGTCGTCCTTCGCCTCGTGCGCGTCCCGGAGTCGACGGAGACGGTGCTCGCCGCGTTCACGACGATGGGGGACGCCGGGGAAGCGGTGTCTCGCATCATCGCCGCCGGCATCACACCGGCCGCGATCGAGATGATGGATCGCCTGGCCATCCAGGCCTGCGAGGAGATCGTCCACGCCGGGTATCCGGATTGCGGAGCCGCCCTGATCGTGGAGCTCGACGGACCGGCTGTCGAATCGAGCGCCTTCCTCCGACAAGTCATCGACATCTGCACCGCGAGCGGATCCACCGAGACGCGCGTGGCCGCGAGCGACGCGGAGCGCGCGCTGATCTGGAAGGCGCGCAAGGCGGCCTTCGCCTCCATGGGTCGCATCAGCCCGAGCTACTACGTGCAGGACGGTGTGATCCCGCGAACGCGGCTCCGCGACGTGCTCGAGTCGATCAGCGCGCTCTCCGCGGCGTACGGGTTGCGCGTCGCCAACGTCTTCCACGCCGGTGACGGCAACCTGCATCCGCTCGTGCTCTACGACAACCAGGAGCCGGGCGCGGGGGAACGAGCGCTCGAGCTTGCCGGGCGCATCCTCGAATCGTGCATCACCGCCGGTGGTTCGATCACCGGCGAGCACGGGGTCGGCTCCGACAAGGCCTGCTACATGCCGAAGATGTTCAGCCCCGGCTCGATCGCGGTGATGGGGCGGGTACGCGACGCCTTCGACCCCCTCGATCTCTGCAACCCGGGCAAGGCTCTTCCGACTCCGCGGCTCTGCGGAGAGGCGCCGGGGATGTACCGCCCGCATGCGATCGAGACGGCGGGACTGGCGGAGCGCCTGTGATGGTCGCGACGGCCCAGGAGCTGCATCTCTTCACCGAGCTCGTGGGCGCGAGCAACGTCCGTCCCGGCGGCGATGACGATGCCGTCGGCGGCATCGTGCCGAGCCTCGTGGTCTCACCGGCCGACGAGATGGAGGTCGCCTCGGTGCTCTCCGCCGCAACCGCGCGGGGCCTCGCGGTCACCCCCCGGGGCGGTGGCACCAAACTTGACTGGGGCTCTCCGCCGGAGCGGTGCGACGTCGTGCTCTCGACATCTCGAATCGAGGGGGTCGTCGATCACGAGCCGGCGGACCTGGTCTGCGTGGTGCGCGCGGGAACCACGCTGAGGAGCCTCCAGGAGCGGGTTGCGGCGGCGCCGGGATTCCGCCAGCGCCTGATGCTCGATCCGCCCCATGGCTCCGACGCCACCGTCGGCGGCGTCGTCGCCACCGCCGCCGCCGGACCCCTGCGCACCCGCTTCGGCACGCCCCGGGACCTCGTGATCGGTGCCGGCTTCGTGCTCGCGGACGGCACTGTCGGACGCAGCGGCGGCAAGGTCGTCAAGAACGTCGCGGGCTTCGACGTCGCCAAGCTCCTGGTCGGATCCCTGGGCACGCTGGCAGTGATCACCGAGGTGGCTTTTCGCCTTCACCCCCTGCCCGAGGCATCACGGACGGTCGTGCTCGAGTCACGGTCCGTGCCGGAGCTCTGTGACTTCGCGACGCGGCTCGGACGGCTCCAGGTGACGCCGAGCATCATCGACCTCCACTGGCCCCTGGGTGTCGTTCTCGTGCGTTTCGAGAGCTCCGAGCTGGGCGCGGCCGTCCAGGCCGAGCGTGTCACCCGTGAGCTCGGGGGGCGGATCCTCTCCGCCGGCGAGGAGGCGGCGTTGACGGCCGCGGTGACGGGTTCGCCGTGGGGCGAACCGGGCTCGGTCGGTGCGGTTGCGGTGCTGCCGTCGCGAGTCGGTGAGTTCGTGTCATCAATGTCTGCTACATGCGATGACGTTGCCCTGCGTCCGCTGCTCGGCACCGGGGAGGTGCGGTGCGCACCCGAGGCGGTGGAAACGGTTCGCACGGCGGTGCACGCCGCAGGCGGCCGCCTGGTGATCCGGCGTGGCGATGCCGGCGCGCCGGGCGAGGACGGTGATCCGGTGGCGCTCGATCTCATGCGCGCGGTCAAGCGTCAACTGGATCCGGCGGGGACACTGAGCCCGGGTCGCCAGGCGGGCGGTCGCTGACATGGGCGTGGCGAGCACGGGTCCGCCGCGCGTGCAGGGGCACGCGCGCGCCGGCGCGACGGCCCGCGCCTTCGACGACCGCCACGCACCGGATCCCGCGCTCATCGCCGACTGCGTGCACTGCGGTTTCTGCCTTCCGGCGTGCCCGACCTATCTCCTCTGGGGGGAGGAGATGGATTCGCCCCGCGGCCGGATCCTGCTGATGGACCTCGCCGCGCGTGGCGAGATCGGCATGGACCAGGAGGCGGTGCGCCACTGGGACGCGTGTCTGGGCTGCATGGCGTGCGTCGATGCCTGCCCCTCGGGCGTGCGGTACGACCGGCTCGTCGAGCAGGTTCGACCCCAGATCGAGCGCCGGTTCGCCCGCCCATGGCACGTGCGCGCGGCACGCGCCGGGCTCTTCACAGTTCTGCCCAATCCCCGTCGGATGCGGACGGTTGCCGGCGCTCTCGCGCTCGCCGAGATGGTGGGACTGCGGCGGGCGCTGCAGCTCGGGCCGCTGCGACGCCTGATGCCGAAGACCGTGCGCCGGCTCGACGAGATGGCGCCGTCGATTCGCCTCACCGACCTCAGAACGCCGGCGCCCCGGCGCCTCGTACCCAGGGGAGAGCGGGTCATGCGCGTCGCGCTGCTCACCGGATGCGTGCAGAACGGCTTCTTTTCCCACGTCAACCGAGCGACCGCGCGGGTGCTCGCCGCACATGGCTGCGAGGTGCTCGTGCCGCCGTTGCAGAGCTGCTGCGGAGCGCTGGAGATTCATGCCGGACGCGAGCGCCCTGCGTTGCAGCGCATGCGCAGCCTCATCGCCCAGATGGAGATGCTCGACGTCGATCACATCGTGGTGAACAGCGCCGGTTGCGGGTCGGCGATGAAGGAGTACGGGGCACTGCTCGCCGACGACCCCTTCTGGTCGGTGCGAGCGGCGAGCTTCTCGGCCGGGGTCCGCGACGTCATGGAGCTGATCGCCGGCCTCGACGTGCAGCTGCCCGCGCGGCTCCACTCACTCCCGGCACGTGTCGCGTATCACGACGCATGCCACCTTGCGCACGCTCAGGGCGTGCGGCTGCAGCCCCGCGCGGTTCTCGGCCGCATCCCCGATCTCGAGCTCGTCGACCTCACGGAGGCGGACGTGTGCTGCGGCAGCGCGGGGATCTACAACCTCGTCGCGCCGCGCGCGGCGGACGACCTCGGCAATCGGAAAGCCGCCAACATCGCCGCCAGCGGAGCGGAGCTGCTCACCGCCGGCAACGGCGGGTGCCTGCTCCAGATCCAGGCGGCGCTGCGACGGGCAGGACATCCTCTGCCCGCCGTGCACCCGGTGGAGTTGCTCGACGCCTCGATCCGTGGCCTTCCCGCGATCCAGGTGCTGTCCGGGCCGCCCGGGCGGTAGGGGGTGACCCGGGCGTCCGGTGGCACACCGGGTCCTCCTCGATGACCGGTGCCCGCCGCGCCCGGGTGGTGGTGGTCGGCGCCGGGGCGATCGGGCTCGCGGTCGCGCTGCAACTGCGTCGCGCCGGCGTGGACGGCGTGACGGTCGTCGACCGGAATGCCTCGCCGGGCATGGGCTCGACGAGCCGCGCCAACGGCGGGGTGCGAGCGCAGTTCACCACGCCAGTCAACATCGCGTTCTCCCGGTACACCATCGCGAAGCTCCGCGAGTTGGACGAGGTCACGCGTGGCCAGGTGGGATTCCGCGCCGTCGGCTACCTCTTCCTCACCGGGACCGATGCCGGCGAGATCGCGCTTCGAAGGCACTGGGACCTGCAACGCTCACTCGGTGTCGATGTCCGCTGGCTCTCGACCGGTGAGGTCATCGACATCGCACCATTCGTGAAGGTCGACGGTTTGTCGGCCGCGACGTTCTGCCCCGACGACGGCATCATCGATCCGCACGGCGTCGTGAGCGCGCTCTGGGCGGAGTGCCGGCGTCTCGACACCACGATGGTGCTCGACACCGAGGTGCTCGGTGTGGGGGCGGGCGCGCCGGCGCGCGTGCACACCGGCACGGGTGATATCGACACCGAGTTCGTCGTCAACGCGGCCGGGCCATTCGCCCGCGACCTGGCGGCCTCCGCGCACATCGACCTGCCCGTGGTGACGCGACGGCGAAACCTCGCATGCACGGAACCGGTCGGGGGGATCCCCGCAGCGATCCCGATGTGCGTTGACAACGACACCGGGGTGCTGATCCGTCGCGAGGGTGCGGGGATGCTCATCGGCTTCTCCGATCCGGCGGATCCACCGAGCATGGAGACCGCATTCGATCCCACCTTCCTCGACGCCATCGCGGCGCGCGTCGGCAATCGCTTTCCGTTCCTCGAGGATGTGCCGATCAGCCCGCGGAAGTGCTGGGCGGGCCTCTACCCGGAAACGCCCGATCACCACGCCATCATCGACGCCGCGGCGGATGCGCCGTGGTTCATCCAGTGCGTGGGCTTCGGCGGTCACGGGATCATGCACTCGTTGGCGGCGGGCCAGGCTGTCACCGAGCTGATCACCGCGGGGCGGTGCACGACCTTCGACCTGCACCCGCTGCGGCTGAGCCGTTTCACGGAGCCGGGAGCGGTCGTCGAGACCGCCGTGCTCTAGTCGGCGAGGACTGCCGCGATCTCGCCGGCAGGATCCTCGATCAGCCTGAGCAGTGCGTCGCGTTGCTCGCCGGTCAGCGTCGGCAAGGGCGGTCTGACCGCATCCTCGATCGCGACACCGCGCCGCTGCAGGATGAACTTCAAAGCGGACTGGAACGGAAACGGCTCGATGGCGGCACGGATGCCGGACGCCCGCGCGCTCGCCTCCGGTGAGCCGGTGCGAACGGCGTCGATGGTCTGCTCCGGGAACGCGGCCGCGAGCCCGGACACGGCTCCGGCGGCGCCGGACTCCATCCCCTGACTGATGAGCGCTTCGACGCCGATGAAGACATCGAGGCCGGGCAGCAGATAGGGCTTGACCCGATCGAACGGCGAGTCGGACACCTTGAGCCCGGCCAGGTTCGACGCGCTGGACTGGAGCCGTCGCACCACCTCGACCGGTACCGCATACCCGCTTCGCGCCGCGAACTCGTACACGTAGAAGGGCACCGGTGCGCAGGCGTGTGCCGCCGCGTCGAGGTGCCGCCAGATCGCCTCGGCGTCGAGGGCGAAATAGGGAGGCGGGATGACCGCGACCCCGTCCGCGCCATGGCCCGCAGCGTGGTCCGCGAGCGCGATCGTGTCGTGCGTGGTCTGCGCGCCGCAATGGACCACGACCGCAAGCCGGTGATGCGCCGACGTCACGAACTCGTCGGCCGCGAAGCGTCGCTCGTCGAGGGAGAACAGGATCCCCTCTCCGGTCGTGCCCAGGGCGAGGATGCCGTCGAGGCCGGACCGGGCATAGAAGTCCACGACGGCATCGATGGCGTCGCCGTCGATGGACCCGTCAGCAGCGGTGAGGGGCGTGACCGCCGCGGCGAGGGTGCCGCGAACGCGGCTGTTCGGCTCCACGATTCACCCGAGTGTAGCCGCGGGCTCGGACAGCGACGCGATGTCGTAGCGATCGCGCGCCTCAGTGCGGCGGAGCAGCAGGTCGGCGACCAGCCCGGTCCACCCCGTCTGGTGCGACGCCCCGAGTCCCTGGCCGGTCTCGGCGTGGAAGTACTCGTGGAAAGGCATGACATCCGCCAGGTCGGGCCGCGCGTAGAGCCTGTTCCCCGCCACAACCGGGCGCACGCCGTCGGCGCCCTCGAGAAAGATCGAGGCAAGGCGCGTGGCGATATCGTCGGCGATGGCGCCGAGATGCGCCTGGCGGCCGGACCCCCGCGGATACTCGACGGTCCACTGGTCGCCGAGAAAGCGGTGGTAGACGCGAAGCGCCTCGATGATCAGGTGGTTGACGGGAAACCACACGGGTCCGCGCCAGTTCGAGTTTCCGCCGTAGAGACGCGAGGTCGACTCGGCCGGCTCGTAGTCGAGCCGCGCCACGGCGCCACCGAGGTCGACCTCGAGTGGATGGTCGGCGTGATAGCGCGAGAGCGCGCGCAGGCCGTGATCGCTGAGGAACTCAGCCTCGTCGCAGACGTACGCGAGGATGCGGCGCAACCGATCGGCGTCGACGATCGCGAGCAGGCGGCTCTCGCGCTCCGTGTTCACGACGTCGAGCGAGACCGCGGCGGCGTATCGCGGTTTCAGCTTGATGAACAGGCGCAGGCGCTCGGCGAAATCGGGGAGGCGGCGCAGGGTCTCATGGCCCAGCGTTGTCGCGGCGCAGAGCGGGATGAGCCCCACGATGGAACGGGCCTGAATCGGCACGCGGGTGCCATCGGCGAGGTGCCAGCTGTCGTAGTAGAACCCCGCATCCTCGTCCCAGAGTCCCTGCTCGTTGATGGCGGTCGCGATCGTCGCGAAATGCTCGAAGAACTTGGTCGCCACATCCTCATAGGTGCGATCGAAGCTTGCGAGGACCAGGGCCATCTCGAGGAGGTTGAGCGAGTACATCGCCATCCACGCGGTTCCGTCCGACTGCTCCAGGTGTCCGCCGGCGGGCAGCAGCGCCGAGCGATTGAACGGACCGATGTTGTCCAGCCCGAGGAACCCGCCCTCGAAGATGTTGTTGCCCTCGGTGTCCTCTCGATTCACCCACCAGGTGAAGTTGATGAGCAGCTTGTGAAACACGCGCGCGAGGAACTGGTAGTCGGTCGCACCGTCGATCTCGAAGACCCGCAGCGCGGCCCACGCGTGCACCGGTGGGTTGACGTCGTCGAACGACCATTCGTACGCGGGGAGCTGGCCGTTGGCGTGCATGTACCACTCACGGCACAGCAGGATCAGCTGCTCCTTGGCGAATTCCGGGTCGACGTGGGCGAGCGCGACGCACTGGAAGCCAAGGTCCCATGCGGCGAACCACGGGTACTCCCACTTGTCGGGCATGGAGAGCACATCGGCTGTGTCCACATGGCGCCATCCCGCGTTGCGTCCGCCGAGCCGCTGTGCCGGCGGTGGTGGTCCGGCGGGGTCGCCGTCGAGCCAGCGGGTCACGTTGTAGTGATAGAACTGCTTTCCCCAGAGCATGCCGCTCAGCGCCTGACGGGCGACGAGCCGTTCGCCGGCGGTGAGCTCATCGCTCATCAGGCTCGAATAGAACGCGTCGGCCTCGCGGTGACGGAGCTCGAGCACCGCCGTCGAACCCTCCGTGGCATCGTTTTCGCGACGTCCGAAGCGCAGCCTGATCGCCGCGCTCGCTCCCGCCTCGACCGGCAGCGTGTAATGCAGAGCGGCCTTGGTGCCGGCCTGCGCGGGATTCACGGTCGGTGCCGCGTGCACCACGTGGTCGTTGATGCCGTCCTTGGGATACGCGCTTCGTGACGGCGATCCCCACAGCCGCTCGGCGTTGGACTCGTTGTCGCAGACGAGCGGCGTGCACACGCCGTCGCCGACCAGGAACATGCGGCCCAGCACGGTGTGGTCGGCGACGATGCGCCCGTTCTCCACGTGCAACGCCGGTTGCGTGTCGGTGATCCCCCACGCCCACGTGTTGCGGAACCAGAGGGTCGGCAGGACGTGCAGAGTCTGCGCGGTGGCGCCGGTGTTGCGAGCGCGCAGCTCCAGGACGAACTCCTCGGGAGTCTCCTTCGCGTAGTCGACCGTGATGTCCCAGAAGCCGCCGTCGAGCACGCCGGTGTCAGCAAGCTCGTACTCCGGTTGCAGCTGGTCGCGACGCGCGTTCTCTGACACCAGCTCGTCATACGGAAAGGGCGCCTGGGGATAGAGGTATCGCCAGCGCATCCACGAATGGGTTGGAGTCGAGTCGACGTACCACCAGTACTCCTTGGCGTCCTCACCGTGGTTCCCCTGAGGGCCCGTCAGACCGAAGACCCGCTCCTTGAGGATGGGGTCGACGCCGTTCCAGAACGCGAACGCAAGACACAGCAACTGGTGCTCGTCGCAGATCGCGCCGAGGCCCTCCTCGCTCCAGCGGAAGGCGCGCGATCGCGCCTGGTCGTGCGAGACAGCGTTCCACGCGTCCCCGTCCGCGCTGTAGTCCTCGCGCACCGTCCCCCAGGCACGCTCGCTGACGTACGGACCCCAGCGCCGCCAGCCCGCAGGGTCGTCACGCAACCGCGCACGTTCCGCGCCGGCGTCGCCCGAGGTCGCCTGGTCCGGAGCGGTGTTCAGTCTCTAGCCCTGGACCGCCCGGTCCGCGATCTCCAGCGCAGCGTCGATGACCTCGAACCCGTGCGCGAGCTCCTCCTCGCTGATGCACAGCGGCGGGTTGGTGTGGATGGAGTTGTTCGAGACCATCGTGTACACGCCGTGCTCGCGCAGGTACCTGCCGATGCCGGTCATCTCCTCGCTGGTCGCATTGAACCTGGTCATCGGCGTGTAGGGCTCATGGCTCCGCACCAGGTCGAGGATGCCGAAGAGCCCGAGGTTGCGATGCGCGCCGACGCTCGGATGGTTCGCGGCGAGACGCTCGTGGTGCGCCCGCATGACCGAGTCCATCGCCGCCGCACGCTCGACGAGGTGGTCCTCCTCGTAGACGCGCAACGTCGCCAGCGAGGCGGCAAGGGACACCGGGTGGCTCGAGTACGTGAGACCGCCGAAGAACATCGTCGAATCGAACTTCTCGGCGACGTGCCGGCGGATCGCGACCGCGCCGAGCGGGAGGTACGAGGACGTCAGGCCCTTGGCCATGGTCATCAGGTCCGGCACGGTGTCCCAGTGCTCGATGGCGAACCACCGGCCGGTGCGGCCGAAGCCCGCCATCACCTCGTCGGCCACCATGAGGATGCCGTGCCGATCGCAGAGCTCGCGAACGCCCTGGATGTAGCCGTCCGGCGGGATGAGGATGCCGTTGGTGCCCACGATGGTCTCGAGGAAGATCGCCGCGATCGTCTGCGGTCCTTCGTACATGATCACGTCCTCGAGACCTCGAAGGCTCTCCTCGACGGGGCGCGGTTCCCGCTCCCCCCATCGATGCGTGTCCGGGTACCTGACCACGCCGACAAGACCCGGTTCGGTCGCCCAGCGGCGGGGGTCGCCGGTGAGCGTCATCGCACCCATGGTCGCCCCGTGATACGCGCGATACCGGGCGAGGATCTTGTAGCGGCCGGTGTACTGGCGGGCGATCTTGATCGCGTTCTCGATCGCCTCCGCCCCGCCGAGTGTGAAGAAGATCTTGTCGAGATCCCCGGGAAGGAGCCCCGTGAGCTTCTCGCCGAGGCGTGCGCGAATCTCGGTGACGAACGCCGGCTGGACGAACTGCAGCCGGGTGGCCTGCTCGACGATGGCGTCGACGACCCGCTGGTCGCCGTGACCGATGTTCACGGACATCAGCTGGCTGTTGAAGTCGAGGATCCGCTTCCCCTCCGGCGTGTAGAGCCAGACACCTTCAGCATGGTCGATCGCGATGGGATCGACCGCCCCCTGCACCGACCATGAGAAGAACGTGTGCTGCTTCGAAAGCCGGACGATCTCCTCGCTGGTCATCCGGCGCTGCGCGATCTCAACAGTCATCGTGTCGTGGGATCCTCCACTGTGCGGGGCTCACGCTCACCGCGTGTCCACACTACGGATTCAGGTGTCCCGAGAGCACCTCGACCGCCCGGTCGACATCCTGCTCGCTCGTCGAGACGTGAAATGACAGGCGCAGCCGCCCGGCTCGCGTGACCCCGACGATGCCGGCGGCGCGCATCAGGGCCGGAACGTCGGCGTCCGTCACCGCGGACACGATCGCCGAGCCCGATTCCGGCAGGCCGACACCGGCGCAGAAGCGGTGTGCCAGGCGGATGGCGTGCGCGTACAGCGCGTCCCTGCCGACCTCGGTGAGGAGCTCGAGCGAGGGAACGGCACCGGTCCAGGCGAGCCACGCAGGCGAGACGTCGAAACGGCGCGCATCGTGCGCGAGCCGCAGCGGCGCTCCGTAGATGCTGCTCCAGCGTTCCGAACCGGCGTACCAGCTCGCGTTGTGGGGAAGGACCTCATCGAGCAGGTCCTGCTGGATGGTGAGAAAGGCGGTCCCGCGCGGGGACAGCTGCCACTTGTATCCGCCGCTCACCGTGTACGCGAAGCGGCCGGCATCGACCGGGAGCCAGCCGACCGCCTGAGTGGTGTCGAGCAGGATCCTCGTGCCGGTGGCGGCACACGCCGAGGTCAGCGCGTCCAGGTCGGCCACGCGGCCGTCGGCGGATTGCACCGCGGAGATGGAGACCAGGGTGGTGCGATCGGTCACCGCCTCCGCGAGGTCGTCCAGCGGCACCTCGCGCACCGAAACCCCTCGCGAGGCCTGGACGTGGAAGGGGAACACGATGCTGGTGAAATCACCTGCGGCGGTGAGCACCTCTGCGTCTGCGGGCAGGGACGCGGCAATCAACCCGGCGAAGACCGACACCTGACCGGCGACGGCCACGAGAGACGGGTCAACCCCGACCAGGTCCGCGTACAGGCTCCTGGCGCGAGAGACGGCGACATCGTAGGCGGGAGCCTCCGCCCGTCCGGAGGTCCACTCCGCCAGGGAGGCCTGCACCGCGTCGAGGGTGCGCCGCGGCGGGAGCCCCATGGTCGCGGAGTTCAGGAAGATGACATCGGCGGCGAACTCGCGACGCGCCGCCTCGAGCACCACCCGCTGCTCCGGGGTGACCCGGATCTCACGTGTGATCAACATGCCACAGTATGACCGTGCCACGAGTGCGGGACTTCGGCATCGGCGGCTGCTCCGAAGCGCCGTTCCAGCGCAGCGGGACTCGCGCGTGACCCTCCTCGTCGGCGTTGTCGAGGGAGATCCCCCCAGCCGAGACGTTCTGCAGTCGCGGCCGGATGTGCGCTACATGTTCATCGAACCGCCGTCGGATGCTCCTCCCGAGGCAGTCGACGCCGACGCCCTGCTGGTCTGGAACGTCAGGAGCCGCTGGCTCCATGAGCACTGGAGCGAGCTCAAGCGGCTGCGCTGGATCCATGCGGGCACCGCGGGAGTCGAGCGGGTGCTGTCGCCGGAGCTTGCGGCGAGTGATGTCATCCTCACCAACTCGCGATATATCTTCGACCAGGCACTCGCCGAGTACACCATCGGGCTGATCTGCGCGCTCAGCAAGGACCTGTACACCACGTTCCGGCATCAGACCGAGCATCGATGGGTGCAGCGCGAGACCGAGACGCTCGCCGGAAGGACGGTCGTGCTGGTCGGTGCCGGTCCGATCGCGCGGCGCATCGCCAGGATGGCGAAGGCCATGGGGATGTCGGTGCGCGGCATCGGCCGCAGCGCCCGCGACGGCGATGCGGACTTCGGTGACGTGAGCGGGCCGGACGCTGTGCCCGCGGCGTTCGCGGCAGCGGATTACGTGGTCATGGTCCTTCCGAGCACGCCGGAGACGGCGGGTATCGTCGACAGCGCGGCGATCGGCGCGCTCAAACCCACGGCACGGCTCGTCAACGTTGGTCGCGGGTCGACGCTCGACCAGGACGCGCTCTGCGCCGCACTGCGCGAGGGGCGCATCGCCGGAGCCGCCCTCGACGTCATGACTCCGGAACCGCTCCCCGCGGACTCGCCGCTCTGGGACGTTCCCAACCTGATCATCTCGCCGCACATGTCGGGTGACCACGCCGGATCGCAGCGCGAGATCGCCGGCCTCTTCATGCGCAATCTCGAGCGCTTCCAGCGTGGCGAGTCGCTCCTCAACGTGGTCGACAAGCGCCTCGGCTACTCACCGTCGAACCATCCATGAGCCGGCAGAACCCGGTCGCGGCGTGCGATGACTGATCGCGTGCGCCTGATCCGGTCCGGCGAGCTCGCAACCGGCCCGGCAACGCCGGGGATGCGACGCAGCGAGGCCGTCGCAACCGGGCGGCTGTGGGCCGGTGTCGTGCACACCGAGCCGGGTGCATTTTCGGGCTGGCACCATCACGGTGACCACGAGTCGGTGATCTACGTCGCGACCGGTGCTCTGCGGATGGAGTCGGGGGAGCGCGGAGAAGACGTGCTCGAGGCGGAGCCCGGCGATTTCGTCTACGTCCCGCCGCACGCCGTTCACCGTGAGGGCAACATGACAGACCTGCTCGCGACCCTGGTCGTCACGCGATGCGGGGAGGGTCCGTCGGTGATCAACGTCGAGGCACCTGGACGGTGATTTGGGTAAGGTTGCGCCACCATGCAGGAGCCTGAGGACACACCCGCGCACGAGTTCGCCACCGTGACCGATATCCAGCCCCTGGCACTCATGGAGGGCCTGCGCGTCAGGCCGGTCAACGGTGAGCGGATCACGCTCGCGGTCTTCGAGCTCGATCCCGGCACCGCCATGCCGGAGCACCGGCACCCCAACGAACAGGTCGGAGTCGTCGTTCGCGGCGAATTCACATTCACCATCGGCGGCGAGACGCGGCTCCGCAAGCCCGGCGACATGTGGGTCATCCCCCCGGGAGTGCCCCACCGCGTCGAGCGCGCCGGTAAGGCGGGGTGCACGATCGTCGAGAGCTTTTCGCCGCCTCGAGACGACTGGGCGGACAAGCCTCGCAACCAGCCGTCCCAGGATCAGTGGCCGCCCCTCTGACCGACGCCTGAGTCAGCCGCCGTTCGGCTCCTCGGACCCGAAGTGGAGGCCGTGGAGATCCTCCAGCATGCGATCCGCAAGCCGGAGAAACCTCCGGGTCCGCCACGCCTGATCCGGTTCCCCACCGGTGAGCACCGGAACCGCAGCCTCCTTGATCGTCAGCAGCTGCGCCTCGAGATCACGCATCAACCGCATGACGCGCGTCCACGCGTCTTCCTCCTGGTTCATTCGTCCGTCCCCCTTCCGCCATGCCGACCGGCACGCCAGTCCATCTTGGCACATCTGATGGTCCGTTCGGAGCGTTTGCTCTGATCCAGATCGCCAGGCCGGGCTCGAGGGGAGGCCCACGTCATCGCCAGCAGGAGTAAGCGTCGCAGGGCGCCAGGGCTCCCCCGCTCCAAGCCGCTACAGGTTCCCTCGCGCCGCCTGCTCGCGTTCGATCGACTCGAACAGGGCTTTGAAGTTCCCTTTGCCGAAGCCCTTGCAGCCCTTGCGCTGAATCACCTCGAAGAACAGCGTGGGTCGGTCGCCGACCGGACGCGTGAAGATCTGGAGCAGGTAGCCGTCGTCATCGCGATCGATCAGGATGTTGAGCGAGCGCAACCGGTCGAGGTCCTCGTCGATGCCCGCCGCGCGGTCGCCGAGGGCATCGTAGTAGGCGCCCGGCGCCGTGAGGAACTCCACGCCGCGGTCGCGCATCTCCTGAACGGTGCCCACGACGTCGTCGGTGTGGACCGCGATGTGCTGAATGCCGCTGCCGCGGTAGTAGTCGAGGTATTCCTGGATCTGCGACTTCTTGAGACCGACGTGCGGTTCGTTGATCGGCATCGTGATCTGCGTCCGCGGGTCCCGCGCGACCTTGGAACGCAGCGCGCTGTACTGGGTGGCGATGTCCTTCTCGTCGAATTCCTGGAAGACGGCGAACCCGAACACCTCGGAGTAGAACGAGACCCAATCGTCCATCTTGCCCGTGTCGACATTGCCGACCGTGTGGTCGATGAACCGCAGCCCCACGCCACCGCCGCTGCGGTTGTCGGCGCGGTATCCGGGCCAGAACACACCCGAATACTCGTTGCGCTCGACGAACGTGTGGATGGTGTCGCCAAAGGTCGCGATCGAGGCCGAGGTGATGACACCGTGCTCATCCTCGGCTCGGCTCGGCTCGGCGACGCCGCGCGCGCCGCGTGCGGTTGCCGCCTCGTACGCCGCGGTCGCGTCCTCGACTCGCAGCGCGATGGTGCGGACGCCGTCGCCATGGAGCCGCAGATGGTCGGCGATGTCGCCCTCGGGCTGGAGCGGCGCGGTGACCACGAGACGCACCTTGCCCTGCTCGAGAACGTAGCTCGCCCGGTCGCGAACGCCCGTCTCCGGGCCGGCGTAGGCGACGATGTCGAACCCGAACGCCTTGCGGTAGTGATAGGCGGCCTGACGAGCGTTGCCGACCCACAGCTCAACGTGATCGGTGCCCTCGAGCACCGGCACGGCGACCTCGGCGACCTGAACCATGTGGTTCTATTGTAGGTGCATGAGATCAAGCGGCCCGATCGAAGCCGGCCTTCCTGGAGACACCCCGTCGGGCGTCGCGGCCGCCGCGGGCGCGGTCGCCGATCCTCGCGAAGCTGAGTTCCAGGCGCTGATCGACACGGATCAGCGCATCGAACCGCGCGACTGGATGCCCGACGCCTACCGGAAGACCCTCATCCGCCAGATCGCGCAGCACGCCCATTCCGAGATCATCGGCATGCAGCCCGAGGGCAACTGGATCACGCGGGCTCCGTCGCTGCGGCGCAAGGCGATCCTCATGGCCAAGGTGCAGGACGAGGCGGGTCACGGCCTCTACCTGTACTGCGCCGCCGAGACGCTCGGCGTCGACCGCGCCGAGCTGATCGACCTTCTCCACCAGGGGCGCCAGAAGTACTCGAGCATCTTCAACTACCCGACGCTCACCTGGGCGGACGTCGGCGCCATCGGCTGGCTCGTCGACGGCGCGGCGATCACCAACCAGATCCCGCTCTGCCGCTGCTCGTTCGGACCGTACGCGCGAGCCATGGTGCGGGTCTGCAAGGAGGAGTCGTTTCATCAGCGGCAGGGCTTCGAGCTGCTCTACGCGCTGTCGCACGGAACCCCCGCGCAGGACGCGATGGCGCAGGACGCGGTCGACCGGTGGTGGTGGCCGTCGCTCGAGATGCTCGGCCCGCCCGACGCCGAGTCGCCGCACAGCGCCCAATCGATGGCCTGGGGGATCAAGCGGTTCTCCAACGACGCGCTCCGCCAGCGCTTCGTCGACATGGTGGCGCCGCAGGCCGTGGTGCTCGGCCTCACACCCCCGGATCCGGAGCTGCGCTGGAACGAGGAGCGTGGTCACTACGACTTCGGTGCGTGCGACTTCGAGGAGTTGCGCCGTGTGGTCGGCGGCGACGGTCCGTGCAACCGCCGGCGGGCGGCACATCACCTGAAGGCGCACGAGGACGGTGCCTGGGTGCGCGAGGCGGCCGCCGCGTATGCGGCCAAGCACGCCGCGACCACCGCCGCGGCATGAGCGAGGAGACGCCCGCGCCGCTCTGGGAGGTGTTCATCCGGAGCAAGCGCGGTCTGTCGCACAACCACGTGGGCAGCCTGCACGCGCCGGATGCCGAGATGGCGCTTCGCAACGCGCGCGACGTGTACACGCGACGCATGGAGGGCGTGAGCATCTGGGTCGTCCCGTCAGCGTCCGTCACCGCGTCGTCGCCGGACGAGAAGGACTCGTTCTTCGACCCTGCCGCCGACAAGCCGTACCGCCATCCAACCTTCTATTCGATACCGAAGGAAGTGCAGCAGCTGTGACCCTCGTGGTCGCCGGCGCGGCGGCCGTGTACACGCTGCGCATCGCCGACGATTGCCTGGTGCTCTCGCACCGGCTCGCGCAGTGGTCGTCGTGGGCGCCGGCGCTCGAGGACGACGTCGCGCTCACCAACATCGCGCTCGACCTGCTCGGACAGGCGCGCGCGATGTACGCGAGAACCGCGGAGCTCGACGGCACCGGCCGGTCGGAGGACGACTACGCGTTCATGCGCGAAGAGCGCGAGTTCGTGAACTGCCAGCTCGTCGAGCAGGAGAACGGGGATTTCGCCCGCACGATCGTCCGCCAGCTGCTGTGCTCGACGTGGCAGCTGTCCCAGTGGCAGGCGCTCACGACCTCGACGGATGCTCAGGTCGCCGCCGTCGCCGCCAGGGCGGTGAAGGAGGCCGCGTACCACCGCGACCACGCCACCGACTGGACGCTCCGTCTCGGCGATGGCACCGACGAGAGCCATCGCCGCATGGAGACCGCGCTGGACACCCTCTGGCCGTTCGTCGACGAGCTGTTCGAGAGCGACCCCGTGACGCGCGATGTGGTGACGTCCGGCGTCGGACCGGATCCGGAAACGCTCCGCCGGGAGTGGGATGCATACGTGGGACACGTCCTTGCCGACGCGACCCTCACGGTCCCGGAGAGCAGCTGGAAGCCTTCGGGCGGCCGGCGGGGACTGCATACGGAGCCCTTTGGGTACATGCTGGCTGAGATGCAACACCTTCATCGCTCCTTTCCGGGGGTGACCTGGTGACCGCGATCGACGAGATCCGGGTCATGGCGGGAGCGATTCCCGACCCCGAGCTGCCGGCCTTGACCATCGCCGACCTGGGCATCCTTCGCGACGTCCGCATCGATGCGGCCGGCCACGTCGACATCGACATCACGCCGACGTACTCGGGATGCCCTGCGCTCGAAACCATCCGCGAGGATGTCGAGCGCCGCGTTCGGGGCCAGGGTTACGCCGACGTGACCGTCCGGGTCGTACTCTCGCCCGCGTGGACCACCGAATGGATGTCGGAGGCCGGGCGGATCAAGCTCCGCGAGTACGGCATCGCTCCACCCCGGGCCCAGGGGTTCGACCTCAAGCCATTGACAGTCGCCGTCGAATGCCCGCGATGCGACTCGACACGCACCCACGAGGTCGCGCATTTCGGTTCGACGCAGTGCCAGGCGGTGCGCCGGTGCGACGCCTGCGGCGAGACGTTCCCGCACTTCAAGGAGCACTGAGGGCTTGACCGTCTCGCCGGTTGCGGAGGCTGCCGCAGGACATCGGCGCGCGACCATCCATCCGCTGCGGGTGAAAGCCGTGGAGCCGCTCACCGACGAGGCGGTGGTGATCGAGTTCGAGGTTCCACCCGAGCTCGAGGATGCATTCGCGTTCACCCACGGGCAGCACGTGTCGCTCCGGTGCGAAGCGGCCGGAGACGACGCCCGGCGCAGCTACTCGATCTGCAGCGCCGCCGGATCGGGGCGGCTCCGCGTTGCCGTAAAGCGCCTCCCGGGCGGGATCTTCTCCGCGTTCGCGCTGGAGCAGCTCCGTGCCGGCGACATCGTCGAGGTGGTGACCCCGGTCGGCCACTTCAACACCCCACTCGATCCGGCGCATGCGATCTCGTACGCGATGATCGCGGCCGGGAGCGGTATCGCCCCCGTCCTGTCGAACCTCACGACAATTCTCGCCGTCGAACCGCGCAGCTCGGTGACGCTGATCTACGGGAACCGCACGGTCCGCGAGATCATGTTCCTCGAGGAGCTCGAGGACCTCAAGAATCGGTACCCGGAGCGGTTTGTCCTGTACCACGTGCTCTCGCGCGAGGAGCAGGAGGTGCCGCTCTTCCACGGGCACATCGACGCCGAGCGGTTGAACATGTTCCTGGATCAGCTGGTGCGGCCCGAGAACGTCGACGAGTGGTTTCTCTGCGGACCTCGGGAGATGATCGAGTCCGCACGCACGGTGCTGCTCGAGCGCGGCGTCAGCACCGATCATGTGCACGCCGAGCTGTTTCACGCCAAGGACGCGAAGCCTCCGCGAACCGCCGAGCAGCTCACCTCGGCGCCGTCCCCGAGCGCGGCCGAGGTCACCATCATTCTCGACGGGCGCAGCTCGACGTTCAGAGTCGACCCAAACGGTGAGTCGATCCTCGAAGCCGCGTTGCGCGTGCGTTCCGACGCGCCGTACGCGTGCAAGGGAGGCGTGTGCGGCACCTGTCGCGCGAGACTCATCAGCGGCACCGTGGTGATGGACCAGCACTTCGCGCTCGAGCAGCACGAGATCGACGCCGGCTTCGTGCTCGCCTGCCAGTCGCATCCCACCTCGCCGAAGGTCGTCCTCGACTTCGACCAGTGATTCGGGCTGGCGCGGCAGCGCAGGTCAGACGATCGGGGTCAGCCAGCTCGCGTAACGGTCGTTCTCGCCTTTGCAGACGCCGAAGTACAGGTCCTGCAGCCTGGTGGTGACCGGGCCGGGAGCACCGGAGCCGATGATCCGCTGATCGATCTCGATCACCGCCGAGACCTCCGCGCCGGTGCCGCAGAGCAGCACCTCATCGGCGACGTACAGCTCGCTGCGGTCGACGGCCCGTTCGACGACCTCGATGCCGAGCTCGTCGCGCGCCAGCGTCATGAGCACCGAACGGGTGATGCCTTCGACGATGTTCTCCGACGCCGGCGGGGTGATCAGCTGACCACGGCGGAGGATGAAGAGGTTCTCTGCGCTGCCCTCACAGACATGCCCCTCCTGGGTCATGAGAATCGCCTCGTCGAACCCGTTGAGGAAGGCCTCGGTCTTGGCGAGCGCGCTGTTGATGTAGATGCCGGTTGCCTTCGATCGGGGCGGAGCGACATTGTCGTCGATGCGGCGCCAGCTCGACACCTGGCAGCGAATGCCCCCCGTGGTGTCCACGTACGCGCCGAACGGCACCGGGACGATCATGAAACCGTCGCGCAGGTTGTGAAAGCGGATGCCGATCTCCTCGGTGGCCTTGAAGACCAGCGGCCGGACGTAGACATCGGTGGTGAACGCGTTGCGGCGGAGCAGCTCGACGGTGATGTCGCACAGCTCGTCGACGCTGTGCGGCAGCTCCATGTGGAGCATGCGGGCGTTGCCGGTCATTCGCGCGAAGTGATCCGCCATCCGGAACACGTTGATGCGATGCTGCCGCTCGCTCCAGTAGGCCCGGATCCCGTCGAAGCACCCGGTCCCGTAGTGGAGCGCGTGGGTGAGCAGGCCGAGATGGGCGTCACCGTAGCGGCAGAGCTTGCCGTCGAAGTACACCCAGGTGTCCGCCTGCGCGCGGCGGAGCTCCGTCTTCGGCGCCGGGGATTCAATCATGCGCAAGTGCCTCGTCAGGTGCCTCGATGAGGTCCGCAAGGTGTCGGATGAAACCGCCCGCGAGGCCGCCGTCGGCAACGCGGTGATCGAACACGAGTGAGAGCTGCACGAGCGAGCGTGGCACAACCGCACCGTCCACGACCCATGGCCGTGTCGCGATCTGCCCGACGCCGAGGATCGCCGCCTCCGGCGGATTGATGATCGCCGTCCCGCCGTCAACCCCGAAAGCGCCGAAGTTCGAGACCGTGAAGGTGCTGCCCCGGAGTTCGGCCGCGTCGATGGAGCCGTCTCGAGCGGCGGTCGCGAGCCGGTTCAGCTGGTTGGAAAGATCCACCGGCGTCCGGTGCTGCGCATCGCGGATGACGGCGACGACCAGACCGCGCTCGGTCTGCACCGCCACGCCGAGCTGCAGCGAGTCGAAGGTGACGATCTCGTTGGATTGCGTGTCGAAGTGGGCGTTGAGCCGGGGAAAGCGCCCCAGCGCACGCACGCAGAGGGCCAGGATCACAGCGAAGGGCGTGACCCGGACACCGCTCGACTCCGCGAGCTCAGAGCGGATCGCCATGACGCGGGTCGCGTCGGCGGTGAGCCAGGCTGTCGCGGCGGGCGCCTCGTGATGCGAACGCGTGAGGCGTTCCGCCGAGATGCGGTCGACGCCGGTCAGCCGGGTGCGCGTCCCGCCGGAGATCGGCTCAGGCGTCGCGTCCGGGGCCGGGGTTGCGACGGCGCTGGAAGCACGCTCGAGATCCGCCTGGGTCACCATCCCTCCCGGTCCCGTCCCCGTGATCGTGCTCAGGTCGATGCCCAGCTCGGCCGCCCGGCGTCGCACGAGCGGTGACGCGGGGGGCTGCGCGACCGTGGCCCTCGGGCCGCCCACCGGCGCCGGCGGCGCGCTCCGCCGCGACCGCGGCGCCGACTCGCTCGTGCCGTAGCCGACCAGCACGTTCCCGGACGCGGCGGAGGCCGGTGCGCCCGCAACCTCGATGCTGATCAGCGGGCTGCCGACCGCGATGCTGTCGCCGGCCGACCCGTGGAGGGTCGCGACGCGCCCCGCGAACGGCGTCGGCACCTCGACGACCGCCTTCTCGGTGGTGATCTCGGCGACGGGCTGGTCGACCACCACGACATCACCCTCGGCCACCAGCCAGCGGTTGATCTCGCCCTCGGTCAGCCCTTCGCCGAGGTCCGGCATGAGGAAGTCACGGATCGTGAGCATCGGTCAGTACTCGAGCAGTCGCGCGACGGCGTCGAGGATCCGATCGGCGTCGGGCAGGAAGTGACGCTCGATCTTCGCCGAGGGATACGGGACGTCGAAGCCGGTGACGCGCAGCACCGGGGCGGCGAGATAGCCGAAGGCGCGCTCGCTCAACTCGGCGGCGATCTCCGCGCCGTACCCGGCGAAGCGAGCCGCCTCATGGACCACCAGCGCCCGTCCCGTCTTGGTCGCGCTCGCCACCAGCGTGCCCATGTCCACGGGCGACAGCGTGCGCACGTCGACTACCTCGAGGTCCCAGCCGCTCTCGGCGGCAGCGCGCGCAGCCGCCTCCATGGCGGTCGTGACCATGGGACCGTAGGCGATCACGGTCGCGCTCGACCCCTGGCGGCGCACGATCGCCTCGCCGATGCCGGCGGCGGTCACGGGCAGATCGAGGTCCTCCTTCAACCAGTACCGTCGCTTCGGTTCCAGGAAGATGACCGGGTCGTCGAACGCGATCGAAGCCCGGAGCAGCGCGTAGGCGTCGGCCGGGGTTCCCGGCGAGACCACGGTGAGTCCGGCGGTGTGCGCGTAGTACGCCTCGGGGCTCTCGGAGTGATGCTCGACGGCCCCGATGCCGCCGCCATAGGGGATCCGGATCACGAGGGGCAGGCCGACCCGGCCGCGGGTGCGGTTGCGGTACTTGGCGACGTGGCTGATGACCTGGTTGAGCGCCGGATACGAGAAGCCGTCGAACTGCATCTCTACCACCGGGCGCAGCCCGTAGAGGGCCATGCCGATGGCCGTGCCGGCGATGCCCGCCTCGGCGACCGGGGTGTCGAAGCAACGCTCCGGGCCCATCTCCGCCTGGAGGCCGTCGGTGATGCGGAACACGCCGCCCAGCCTGCCGACGTCCTCGCCGTAGACGACCACGGTGTCGTCCTCGCGCATCGCGTCGCGAAGGGCCGCATTGAGCGCACCGGCCATGGTCAGCTCCATCAGCTCTCCTCGGCCGCACGCAATTCCTGGTCGAGCAACGCCCGCTGAGCATCGAGTTGCGGCGTTCGTTGCGCATACACGTGGTCGAACATCTCGCGGGGATCGCCGGCCGGGGCGCCGAAGAGGAAGTCACGCATGCGCGCGGCTGCAGCTTCGCCCTCGGCCTCGACCTCCGCGAGGAAGGCATCGTCGACGAGCGCCGCCTCGCGCAGGACGCGGAGAAACCCCTCGACCGGATCACGCGCGAGCCACTCCGCGGCCTCTTCCTCGCTGCGGTACCGGCGCGTGTCGTCCGCCGTGGTGTGGGCTTCGAGGCGGTACGTGACCGCTTCGATGAGCGTCGGCCCTTCGCCGCGGCGCGCGCGGTCGACCGCCGTCTTCACGGCGCCGTAGACGGAGATGACGTCGTTGCCGTCGACGCGGATGCCCGGCATGCCCACGCCCGCCGCTCGCAGCGCGATCGACGTCGTCCTGGTCTGCAGGCGGAAGGGGACGCTGATCGCATACCCGTTGTTCTGCACGACGAAGACCACGGGCGCGCCGAAGGCGCCTGCCAGGTTGAGCGCCTCGTGGGCGTCCCCCTCGCTGGCGGCGCCGTCACCGAAGAAAGTCAGCGCGACGATCGGATCGTGCCGCATCTTCGCCGCCATCGCCAGTCCGACCGCGTGCAGCGCCTGGGTCGCGAGCGGTGTGGTGAGCGGCGCCACGCGGTACTGGTACGGGTCGAAGCCGCAATGCCAGCTCCCCGAGAAGAGCGCGAGGAGCTCCACGACGTCGACGCCGCGGGCGAAGGTCCCGACCGTCTCGCGATAGGTCGGAAACAGCCAGTCCTCCGCCTCGAGCGCGAAGACAGCTCCCACCTGCGCCGCCTCCTGGCCATGGCTCGACGCGAAGACGCCGAGCGCTCCCTGCCGGGTGAGATTGATCGCCTGGCGGTCGACACGGCGGCTCAGCACCATCAGGCGGTAGAGCGATCGCAGCTGCGCCGCGCTCAGGTCGACGTCGTGGGTCTCGGCCGCGCCGAGCGCGCCCTCCGCGGCGACATCCTGCCAGGCCGCCCTGGGCAGCCCCGGAAATGAGGACGGCCCGGTGGCCGCCGACGACACCTCCACACTCACGTTGATCGATCCTACCGCTGCGGACCCGGGCCGCCGAAGTCGGGTGCGCGTTTGGCCCTTCTCGCGGCCACGCCCTCGGCGACATCGGGACCCGTGAACCCGAGGAATTCGAGTGCGAGCGAGCTGTCGAATATCGGCCCGGCGGCGCGCAGCCAGTTGTTCAAGGCGTACTTCGTCCAGCTGATCGCGGTCGGGGAGCCCGCGGCGAGCTTCCGGGTCACCTCGAGGGCTCGGGCGTGGACATCGTCGTCGGGCACGCTGAGCGAGACCAGGCCGATGCGCTCGGCCTCCTCACCACTCACCGGTTCGCAGAGCAGCAGGTGGTACTTGGCCTTGGCGATGCCGCAGAGCAGCGGCCAGATGATCGCCGCGTGATCGCCGGCCGCGACGCCGATCCGGGTGTGGCCGTCGATCAGGCGCGCCGTCCGACCTGCAATCGAGATGTCGGCGAGCAGGCCGACGACAAGCCCGGCGCCCACGGCCACCCCGTCCATCGCCGAGACGATCGGCTTGCCGCAGTTGATGACGTTGTAGACGAGATCGCGTGCCTCGCGAAGGACGCGTGCCCGGATCGCGAAGTCGGCTGCCATCTCCTCGACGAGATCGAAATCGCCGCCCGACGAGAAGGTGCCGCCGGCGCCGCGGATGATCACGGCACGCGTCTCGGTGTCGGCGTCCACCGCGCGCCACACCGCGGCGAGGTCGCGATGCATGGCCGCGCCGGCAGCATTCAAGCGTCCCTCGGCCTTCATCGTGATCACCAGGAGGCCATCCTCGGGACGCTCGAAGATGAGGCTTGGAAACGAGGTCGCCAGGTCGGTCATCGAGAGCGCCTACCCACCGGTGAAGGCGGGCTTGCGCTTTTCCTGGAAGGCGGTGATGCCGTCCCGGTAGTCGTGGGTGCGCGAGGCGCGACCCTGCGCCGCGGCTTCAGCGGCGAGCAGCTCCGCCGGCGACGGCGACGAATCCTGGATGAGCCGCACGATCCTCTTGGATTCGAGGAAGGCCGCGGTGGGCCCGTGCGCGATCGCGCGCGCCATCTCCCGAGTCCTGCGGACGAGGTCAGCCCCTGCGACGCTGCGATTGATGAGCCCCCACTCCGCCGCCTCGCGTCCTGAGAGGAGCCGCCCCGTGTAGATGAGCTCCAGGGCCCGGTGCGGCCCGACACGGGAGACGAACGCGGCGTGGGCGCCGCTGTCGAGGACGGCGCCGATTCGCGCGAACGGCGAACCGATCCGAGCGTCGTCCGCCGCGTAGACGATGTCGCACGCGAGCGCGAGACCGAGCCCGGTGCCGAGGCACGCGCCGTGGACCGCGGCGATCGTCGGGATGGCGACGCCTGCCATCCGCGCCATGAGCGGATTGAAGACGTCGCGGAGGATCGCCTCGCCGTCCTCGTGGAGTGGGTCGGCATCGGACAGGTCACGCCCGCTGCAGAAGGCGCGTCCCTCACCGCGGATGAGCAGAGCCCGAGCACCGGCGGTCTCCGCGCCATCGAGGCCGTCGGCGAACTCGCGCACCATCGCGTTGCTCATCGCGTTCATCTTGTCGGGACGATCGAGGGCGATCTCGGCAACGCCGTCCTCGATAGTGAGGCGGACCGTCGACTGGTCAGATTCCGGCATACGGTGCGCGCTCCTTGGCGGTGAGGATCTTGAGCTGGCTGGCGCAGACCGTCACACCGTTCTGGTTGAGCACGTCCCAGCGGTACGTGACCAGCCCCGACTTCGCATCGCGGTCGGATTTCTCGATCACCTCGATGTCGAGGTAGATGGTGTCGTTGATCCAGGTCGGTGCCGTGTAGCGCAGGCGGTCCGTGCCGTAGTTGGCGAGGATCGTGGTTGCGTCGCCGGGAACGCCGAGCCCGGTGCCGAGCGCGAAGACCATGATGCCGGGCGCGACCCGCTGACCGAACATCGATCGCTCGGCTGCCACCTTGTCGATGTGCGGGTAGAACCAGTCACCGGTCAACGCGCACCAGTTGACGATGTCGGTCTCGGTGACGGTCCTTCCGCGGGTGCGCTGGGTCTGCCCGACCTCCAGCTCGTCGAAGGTCCGGTATAGGAGAAACCGATCCACCCGATGTGCCTCCGGTGACCCGCCTGGCCTGGACGATCGGCGGGCTGCCGCAGTCTACGACCGGCGGTCGATGACTCGCTGGAGCTTCCCCACCGAACGCTCGAGCGTGTCGGGATCGACGACCTCGACCGCCACGGTGACTCCGACGCTGTTCTTGACCTCACGCGCCAGCACATGCGCAGCCGGATCGCGCCGCTCGTGCGGGCAGTCGGCGCGCGCCTCGACGCGCACGGTCAGCGTGTCGAGCCGGCCCTCACGGCCGAGGATGAGCTGGAAGTGGGGCGAGAGACCTGCGGTGCGGACAACGAGCTCCTCGATCTGCGTCGGAAAGACATTGACACCGCGCAGGATGATCATGTCGTCGCTGCGCCCGGTCACCTTCTCCATGCGCCGGAACGCCGGCCGCGCCGTCCCGGGCAGCAGACGCGTGAGGTCTCGAGTCCGGTAGCGGATGACCGGCATCGCCTGCTTGGTCAGGGAGGTGAACACCAGCTCACCGATCTCGCCGTCGGGGAGGACCGCCCCCGTGACCGGGTCGATCACCTCGGGGTAGAAATGGTCCTCCCAGATGTGCAGTCCGTCCTTGGTCTCCACGCACTCCTGCGAGACCCCCGGGCCCATCACCTCGGACAGGCCGTAGATGTCCACCGCATGCATGTCCATGCGGTCCTCGATCTCGGCGCGCATCGCCTCGGTCCAGGGCTCGGCGCCGAAGATCCCGACGCGCAGCGAGCACGTCCTCGGATCCACGCCCTGCCGTTCGAACTCATCGATGAGGGCGAGCATGTAGGACGGCGTCACCATGATGATCGAGGGCTCGAAGTCACGGATCAACTGCACCTGGCGTGGGGTCATCCCGCCGGAGACGGGCACGACCGTGCAGCCCAGCCGCTCGGCACCGTAGTGAGCGCCCAGCCCGCCGGTGAACAGGCCGTAGCCGTAGGCGACGTGGACGATGTCGCCCGGGCGTCCCCCGGCTGCCCGGATGGATCGCGCCATGAGGTCCGCCCACGTATCGAGATCGTCCTGCGTGTAGCCGACCACGGTCGGCCGTCCCGTCGTCCCGCTCGACGCGTGGATGCGCCGCACCTCGGACCTCGGAACAGCGAACATGCCGAACGGGTAGTTGTCGCGGAGATCGAGCTTGCCGGTCAAGGGGAATCGCGCGATGTCGGCGAGCGACTCGCAGTCGTCGGGCGTGACCCCGGCTGCGTCGAAGGCGCGGCGATAGTGCGGGACGTTCGCGTACGCGTGGCGAAGGGACCAGCGCAGCCGCTCGAGCTGCAGGTCGAGCAGCGCATCGCGGCTCAGACGTTCTCCCTCGTCCAGCAACTCGGGAGCCGGGCCCACCGCGATGCCGGTCATGACGGGCCGCGTCCGACCGTCCGGCTCGTACCGCGGAACTCCGCGATCACCTCGTCACCGCGGCGAACCGTGACGTCGTAGATGCCCGACCGTCCGAACCGTGTGCGCTCAACGGCGCGCGCCTCGAGCAGATCGCCGGCACGAGACGGTGCGACAAACGTGATGTCGACCGCGGCGGCGACCGTCGACGGTCCGTGGCTGTTGCATGCGCATGCGAAGGCCGTGTCCGCGACCGCGAAGACGAACGCACCGTGGGTGATGCCGTGACCGTTGACCATGTCCTTGCGGACGACCATGGTGGCCGTGGCGGCGCCGACACCGACGTCACGCACCTCGATGCCGAGTGCCCGTGACGCGGCGTCGTCGGCGAGCATCCGGGTCACCGACTCCGTCATCGATCCTCCCATGGGTGCGCTCGACGCACCCCGCACAACGTCAGAGCGATATTTTGGTTCGCTCGACGGCGGCCGCGGCGGCGGCGGCGCCTCCGAGCGTCACCTGCGCCGCCGAGCGCCGCCCACCGAGATAAAGGGTCAGCTCGGTTGCCGGACCGCTGAGTGTCGCCATATCTCCCGACCCGTAACGGCGGCGCTCACCGTCGGGCCGGATCAACTCGAGGCCGTAGGGACGGATCCGTCGCTCGAGGCGGCGAGCGCTGTAGCCGATCATCCGCCACGCCAGCGCCTCGAGATCCGCGATCGGCGGTCGGGGTCCACGACCGTTGGCGCGGCGCACGTCCTCGTGATGGATGAAGTACTCCAACCCGTTGAACACCTCGCGAATGCGTGGCAGCCGCCAGGGAATGAGCGGCGCTCCGGCGCGCAGACGGGCGACCAGGGCCGGGAGCCCCTTGGCCTTCTCCACCGCGCGCTGCGCATCCGACCAGCGGCGGTAGTGCTCCCGAAGCACGAGATGCGCAGCCAGATCCGCGGTGGTCCATCCTTCGCACAGGGTCGGCGCGTCGGGCCCGAGTTCGAGGAGCAGATCACAGAGCGCCAGGCGTTCGCGGACGTCGATGGGCTCGGTCATCGCACGGAACGCGGCGCTCGAACGTGCTCGGCGAAGAACTCCAGCGTCCTGAGCCACGCGTCCGCGGAGGCGCCGGCGTCGTACGCCCTGCTGGTGTCGTTGAAGAACGAGTGGCGCGCTCCCGGGTACACCTTGATGTCACGGGCGACTCCGAGCTCGGCAACCCGGGCGTCGAGCTTGCGTCCGGCGCGGGCGGTGAAGTCCCTGCCTGGGTAGCTCCCCACCACGGGACACATCCTCCGAATTGCCTCGACGGGCCGCGGGTTGGTGCCGTAGAAAGGTGCGATGGCGCGAAGCCGCCGGTCGCGCCGGCCCCACGCGATCGCGAACCCCCCGCCCATGCAGAACCCGATCGCCCCGACGCGCTCCGGGTCCACCTCGGTCTGCGCGACGAGGTAATCCATCGCGGCGGTGAGATCGGCGATCGCCGGCGGTTCGCGGCCGGTGAGCATCGAACCCATGAGCTGAGCCATGCAGACCGCGCGGCTGTGGCCGGTGAACAGATCGACGGCCAGGCCGGCGTATCCCTCGGCGGCAAAGCGCCGGGTGATGTCGCGGATGTTGTCGTTGAGGCCGAATGCCTCGTGAATGACCACCACGCCGGGATGCGGTCCGGCGCCGTCGGGCAGTGCGAGGTACGCGCGAAACGTGGATCCACGCGAGGGGAACGTGACGTTTCGAGTCGTCGGTGGCGTCGTGGCTGCTCCGATGGTCTGAACGGCCGGCGTACCCGATGAGGGTATCGACTCCGTCCTCCCGCCCCGCCTGCGAGCGATGCCCGGGAAATCGCGGGTTGATGCAGCGCCCGGTCCTATCCCGCCCTGTCGAGTTGATGCCAGCTCGAGCCGCTCAGCGACCAGACATCGACGGGGAACTGCCCAGGCTGCGCGGACTTCGGGGCGCCGAGCAGGAGCAGGTCGCCCCGATCGAGATCGGAGACGACGGTCCCCGACTCCACGGGCAACTGGGCGGCGGGAAGGCTTGACCACCGGCTGCCGTCCCACATCCACAGCCCGGGTTGCGAGGAGGCGGGCCGGCCGCACGCGCACAGGACCAAACGCCCGACGGTGGGATCCAACGCCATGTCCGACGCCAGGGGGGCCACGTCGGCTGCTGCCGGCAGGAGCGTCCAGGCTCCGCCGCTCCATCGCCACGTCGTGTTCGACCCGCCGGTCCCCGGCGGCGGACCGACACAGCAACCGATCGCAAGGAGCGATCTGCTGACGGGGTCGAACCCCATCGGGCTGTAGAACGCCGCGGCAGGCAGATCGCCACGGACCATGCGGCTCCAGTGCGTTCCCGCCCAGACCCAAGTCTCGGCGGGGTCCGAGATGACCCCCGAGCGTGTGAGCAGCACCATCTGCGTGACTGCGGGGTCCCACGCCATGTCCGAGCCTTCGCCGGGTTGCGGGCCCCCCGTACCGCTGTCGAGCTCAGCCCAGGTGGTGCCGTTCCACGCCCAGGTGTCCCGGACGGGCGTTCCCGGCTCGAGGCGGCCGCCGAACAGGAGCACCGTCCGGGTCTGCGGGTCATAGGCGGCGGACGACCCGAAGCGTCCTGACGGGCTCACCGGCGGATGCGCGAGCGTCCAGGCGCCGCCGTTCCAGAGCCAGGTGTTGCCGTAGTCACCGACGCCGCCGAAGAGCACGACCTCGTCTGTCGCGAGGTCGTCGGCGAGGGTGGAGCCATCACCGGACTGGGGTGCACCGGGTACCGGGCTTGGCGTGACGGGGCTTGGCGTGACGGGGCTCGGTGTGACGGCGCGTTGCGCGAAGGCGCTTGGATCCGGATTCGTGACCTGTGCCGGAGTGTGCTGTCCGAACGACACGACGACGCCCACGACGCACGCGACGGCGATGGTCACGGCGAGGGCGAGCGTCGATCTCGTGTTCAGGCGGCGCCCGCCGCCCCTCTCTCCGTCATCGCTGCCGGGGCGTTCCTGCATTTCGTGTGCAGGAGAATGTGCCACTCCCACGCGGCCTGGCGTGGGAGTGGCCTCACAACCCTTCCGGCCACGGGATGACGTGGATGCGGTTGTTGATCTCGGTGACGTTGTACACGCCGCTGTCGGGCTCTACGACGAGCGCGCCGTCCGGTGACTGCACGAGAGTCGGCATCGCCTCGGTGTCGATGTTGGCGCCGTCAAGGATGGTCGAGGACGCACCGGCACCCTGGAGGGTCAGCGGCTCGGTGATGTTCACCGTCTGGTTGCAGGTGCAGGCGTCGACCTTGATGATGCCCCCGCCCGGCGCATTGTCCACCGCGTGCTGGAGCGTGGCGCACGGATGCGCGTTGGCGCAGGGGTTGCTGTCACTGCCCGTGGTGGCGACGTAGATCGTCGTCGTGCCGATCAGCGGCGCCGCGTGGATGGTGACCCCGGCGGCACCGGCGATCAATGCTGCTGCGGGTGCGACGAACATCGCGCCGCGCCGGAACGCACCCCTGGTACCACCACTCGCGGAGAGACCTGATGCTCTTCGAACTGGACAGTCAGGAACTCGGCGAACGACCCAGCGGGAGTTGCCCTTCCCTCAGCGGAAAAGGCGCCGGCGCTTGCCGACGCCGGCCAGCCGCAGGATCGCGAGCAGGATGACCGCGCCGGCGAAGGCGATCACGATCTCCACGATGATCGAGTGGCTGGTCAGGCTCGACGTGATGCCGGCGTAGCGGGCGATGAACCCGCCAGCGAGCGCGCCGATGACGCCGATCACCACATCGGTGACGATGCCCTTGCCGTGGCCGGTCATGACCTTGCTCGCAAGGAAGCCGGCGATGAGGCCGATCAGAGCCCAGACGAGGATCGAACCGGGGTCGAAGGTCACTGAGACGAGTGCAAGCAATGTGTGTCCGCCCAGAGCGTTTGAGGGTCTGCTAGTTCGCTGCAGTCGCGCTGCGAGCCGAGATCAACGTGACGACCTTCACGATCACGGCCGCCGCGAGCACATAGATGACCATCGCAAGAACATCCGCCCAGACGATCAGGTTGCCACGGGCGGCGGTCGCGGTCTTGAAGATCCCGGCAAACGGTGCTGCGAGGGCCGTCCCGACCGAGAACACGAACGACGCGAATCCGACGTTGTTGGCTCCGGCTGCATGGAAGATGAAGTCGAGTGCGAGGAACACGACGACGACCCCGGCGATGAGCCAGACGAGCTCCACGCCTGGAGATCTTCCCGACCACACGCTGGTCGTGCTCCGCCGCACGCTCGCCCCGGTGGCGGGATCGGCAACGGTCTGCGTCGTGGTGTTGACGCCGGTCCGGTTCGATCCGTAGCTCGTGACGGACTGGTCCTCGATCTGCGTGTCGGTCATGTGCCGGCTCCCTTTGTGGACGCCGGGTACTGAAAATCCTTCAGCCTGCGGGGCCACGTGCGAGCAGTGTCAGCCGGGGAGCGCAACAATTGCAGTAACAGCGCGCCTCCAGCGCCACGCCACCCCGGGCTACCCCGAGTGCGCGGGCTCGACCGTCGCAGCCACGGCATCTCGTTCCTCGATGCGCCGGCAGGCGGATCCCCAGAGGCCGAGGCGGGCTCGGAATCGCTCCGCTTGAGCGACGACCACGGGCACGTTGGTGAGCGCGACCTCCTGCCGGGCCTGCGGTGACTGACCGGCCATCAACTGCTGGATGCGCTCGAGGACCGACTCCTCCATCGTGAGAATCTCCGTGTAGACATTTCTCCAGAACAGCGCCTGTTCCAGCGTCGCGGCGGCGAAATCGACTTCTCCTTCCATGCCGAGCGCATTGTCACCGCCTCGGATCGCCGCGACGATGTCGGGGCGTTCATGCCCGGCGGTCTCGTTCATGGTCTTCTGATACACCCGCAGGCGTAAGAAGATCAGCAACAGCTTCCGTATAGTCAGAGCCGTGGATACGGGCCACGGCGCGCCGGCGACACGCCCGCTCGAGGGCGAGGACATCCAGACCGAGCACTGGGAAGACGCGCGGCACTGGATGAGCATCTACGACGACCTGATCCGTTTCAAGCTGGGCCTGCTCGAGCGAGTGAAACGCGAATTGCCCAAATTGCACCCGGTCGCACAGACCGCCGCCGACGAGGATATCGGCTTCATCGAAGCACAAATGGCCGGGTACTATTCCCGCCTCGACCTCTGGTACCAGCGTGTGTGGCAGCTGCACGGCCTGTGGCTCGACCCCGACGGCCGAGTCGTGCGCCACAAGGGCGACGAGGCCGTTCTGACCCCTCGGGAGTTCGAACTCCTGCAATTCCTGCTGGACCATCCCCACCGGTATTTCACGGCGTCACAGATCACCACGCTTGCCTGGTCGGATGCAGCGTTGTTCCCCGAGGAGGTCCGCAATTACGTGCTCCGGGTCAGGAAGATCCTGGCCCGTCTCGCGATCCCCTGCGACCTGGTGAACAAGCCGGGAAGAGGGTACTCGCTGACGTTCCGGGACACCGAGTCGCCGGGGCCATAACCGGCTCGAAACCAAGCGCGGCGACCACCCCGGCTAGGATGGACGCCGTGGGCACCCTGACGCACTCGATCGACACCATCGACGTGGAGGCGCTGGTGACCTCCTGGCGGGCGGCGAACTACCTCACCGTCGCCCAGATCTACCTTCAGGCGAACCCCCTCCTGCGAGAGCCGCTGCGCGTGGAGCACATCAAGCCGCGACTGCTCGGTCACTGGGGCACATCGCCGGCGCTGAGCCTGATCTACGTCCAGCTCAATCGCCTGATCCAGCAGCGCGACTGCGACGTGCTCTACATCGCCGGCCCCGGGCACGGCGGTCCCGCGATCGTCGCCAATGTCTACCTCGAAGGGACGTACTCCGAGATCTACCCTGCGGTCTCGCTCGACGACACGGGCCTGCTCCGCCTCGTGCGCCAGTTCTCGACACCGGGGGGCATCCCGAGCCACGTGAGCGTCCCAACCCCGGGCTCGATCCACGAGGGTGGCGAGCTCGGCTACGCGCTGGTGCACGCGTTCGGCGCAGTTTTTGACAATCCAGACTTGATCGCAGCGTGTGTCATCGGGGACGGTGAGGCGGAGACCGGCCCGCTCGAGGGCTCGTGGAAAGGGGTGAGCTTCCTCGACCCGCGTCGTGACGGTGCCGTGCTCCCCATCCTCCAGCTGAACGGCTACAAGATCAGCGGCCCGACGGTGCTCGGGCGGGCCCGGGAGGAGGACGTTCGTGGGCTGCTCAGCGCGCATGGTTATGACGTCCACTTCGTGACCGGCGACGATCCACGCGCCGTGCACGAGGAATTCGCGCGGACGCTGGACGGCTGCCACGATCGGATCCGCGAGATCCAGGCGGCTGCGCGCAGCGGAGCGAACACCGGCCGCGCCGCATGGCCCGCCATCGTGCTCCGCACACCGAAGGGATGGACGGGTCCGAAGTTCGTCGACGGGCTCCCGGTCGAGGGCACGTTCCGCGCCCACCAGGTGCCGCTCGACAACGTGCGCACCAATCCCCAGCACCTCGCGATGCTCGAGGAGTGGATGCGCAGCTACCACCCCGAGGAGCTGTTCGACGACCGGGGCAGGCCCGTGGATGCCGTCACATCGATCATGCCGCGCGGCGTCAAGCGGATGGGCTCGTCGGCGCACGCCAACGGCGGAAGGCTGCTCCGACCGCTGCGGCTCCCACCGTTCACCGACTACGCGATGACCGTCGACGCCGGCGTCACCGTCGGGGAGTCGACGCGCAGGCTCGGTGAGTGGGTCCGCGACATCTACCGTGACAACCCGGACAACTTCCGCCTGTTCTGCCCGGATGAGACGAACAGCAACCGCCTCAGCGCCGTGTTCGATATCGAGGACCGCTGCTTCGAGGAGCAGATCATCCCGATCGACGATCACGTCAGCGCCGGTGGCCGCGTCATGGAGGTGCTCTCCGAGCATCTCTGCGAGGGCTGGCTGGAGGGGTACCTGCTCACCGGAAGGCACGGCCTGTTCGCGACCTACGAGGCCTTCGCCATGGTCTCCGCGTCGATGACGGTGCAGCACGCCAAATGGCTCGAGGCCGCGAGGGCACTCCAGTGGCGTGAGCCGGTCGCCTCTCTCAACATCCTGCTGACCTCCACCTGCTGGCGCAACGACCACAACGGGTTCAGCCACCAGGGTCCCGGGCTCATCGACACGGTGATGGCCATGAGTGGCGACGTGGTCCGCGTGTACCTGCCCCCGGACGCGAACTGCCTCCTCGCCGTGGCAAATCGCGCTTTCACGAATATCAACAACCTCAACGTGATCGTCATCGACAAGCAGCCGCAGCTCCAGTACCTGTCCATGCACGACGCGATCGAGCACTGCGCGCGCGGTGCGTCGGCGTGGGAATGGGCGTCGAACGACGCCGCCGGCGACCCGGACGTGGTGCTCGGCTGCGCCGGTGACATTCCGACGCTCGAGACCCTCGCCACCGCGGCGCTCCTCCGCGAACACGTTCCCGACCTGCGCTTCCGCCTGGTCAACGTCGTGGACCTGCTTGCGATGAGCCCGGAGTCATTTCATCCGCACGCGTTGACTCCCGAGACCTTCACCGAGCTGTTCACCGATGACCTCGACGTGGTCATGGCGTTCCACGGTTACGCTCGGGCGTTTCACCAGGTGGTGCACGGGCGGCCGAACGCCGGACGGTTCCACGTTCGCGGGTTCAACGAACACGGGACGACCACGACCCCGTTCGACATGGTGGTGCTGAACGAGATGAGCCGATATCACCTGGTGATGGAGGCGCTCCGACGCTCGCGGCGCATCCCCGCGGGCGCCGAGGAACTGCATCGTCACTGCACGGCACAGCTGCAGCGGCACCATGCGTACGTCCGCGAGTACTTCGAGGACATGCCGGAGATCCGCGACTGGCGGTGGCCGGGGTGAGCCCGGGCACGGCACGCCCGATCTCATCGGACTGATCCATGCGCATCCTGGCCGTGAACGCGGGCTCGAGCAGCCTGAAGCTGAGCGTGGTCGACGGCGACGACCGGGTGGTGGCCGCGCACGAGACTGACGGCGAGGCTGATCCCGCGGCAACGCTGCGCGACTTCAGCGCACAGGTGGGCGATGTCGATGCGGTGGCGCATCGCCTGGTCCACGGCGGAGCTGCCGTCAGGCACGCGACGCTGGTCGACGACGAGGTTCGCCGGCAACTCGACGCGGCAGTCGAGCTGGCGCCGCTCCACATCCCGCCGGCGCTGGCGCTGCTGGACGCGGCGCGCGCCGCCATCGACCGGCCCCAGATCGTGTGCGTCGACACCGCGTTCCACGCCACGATCCCGGATTCCGCGACCACGTACGCGCTGCCGTCGCACTGGCGCTCCTGGGGCGTGCGTCGCTATGGATTCCACGGGCTCTCCTATGCCTGGGCGAGCCGGCGCGGCGCCGAGCTGCTGCAGCGCCCACCCGACGGGTTGCACATGCTCATCGCCCACATCGGTTCCGGCGTCTCCGCCTGCGCGGTTCGCGATGGACGCAGCGCAGACACCAGCATGGGTTTCACGCCGCTCGAGGGTGCGGTCATGGCGTCGCGCAGCGGGACTGTGGACCCGGGGGCACTCCTCTGGCTCCAGGAGCGCCACGGGCTCACGGTGGGGGCGATGACCCGCTCACTCGAGCGCGGCAGTGGACTGTTGGGACTCTGCGGCAGGTCCGACATGCGCGACGTCGAGCGTGAAGCCGCGCGCGGCGACGCGCCGTGCGTCCTGGCGCTCGACGTCTATGTCCATGTGCTCAGCCGCGTCATCGGTGGCCTCGCCATGTCCCTCGATCGCGTCGACGCCCTGGTCTTCACCGGCGGAGTCGGCGAGCATTCCGAGCTCATCCGAAGCCGGGTGTGTGCTCGCCTCGGCCTGCTCGGGATCCCGAAGACCCTGCTTCCGGCGGATGGCGACGCGGTCATCGCGTCGGTCCGCGGTGCCCCGGCGGTCATCGTCGTGACCGCGAGGGAGGACGCCGAGATGGGGCGCGAGGCGCGCGCCGTCCTGGCTCGCTAGGCCGCATGGCGCGCGGCGGCCGGCGCAACGCTGCGACCGAACCCCGGCCTGTGACCATCGATCTGCTCTATGGCGACCACGAGGGCGGCCAGCGGATGATGCAGGTTCTCGCTCTTGCCGGTGCTGAACGGATCATGGCTCGCGGTGGTCGGACGGCACTGGAACCTCGACCGGCCCAACCCTCGCTAACGGTTCACGAAGCGCTCGCTGTCGCTGCGGTCTCCGAGCGCGGCACGTGCGCCTCCGACGGTCCGCGGAGCACGACCAGGATCGCGGCGAGCTCGACGAGCTTGGTCGTGATGCCGACAAGGTCGACGCTCTCCCAGCCGGCAGCGCGTCGCATGTTGCGGCGCGCTGCTCACCCGGTGCGACATGCACCTGTCGCCGCCCTCGCGCAGCGTGTGGGTATGACCGAATCAGTCGACGACGCGCGCGCCTATATCGCCAAAGTGCGGTGGCAGTTTGCCAGCACCATGCCGCGGTGGCCGCACGAGTACACCGTCCTGCAGTGGCGGCAGGACCTCGAGCCCGAGTTCCGCGCCTTTGTCGCCTTGATTCGCAGGGCGGGGGTCATCAAGCCGTGGCCACGCGATTCGAGCAGTCCCCGCTACCACCACACCTATCTTGAACTGGACGAGTGGGAATACTGGACGATGGGTCAGCCGGTCGACGAGACCACCCTGATCAACCGTGCCCTACTGCCTGGTGTCGGTCTCCGCGTCGACGTCCTGCCCGCGGGTGAGCAGGAGCGCGACGGCCAGGACGAGGATCACGCCGGCGTTGGTGCCGAGCTCGAACAGGGACTGTGAAATGGTAGGGGCGCCCGCGGGTTGCGCTCCCGACGAGAACGTCAGGCGCGTCGAGACCGCCAGGATGTCCCGAACGGCGGCGATGATGCCGATGACGAGGAAGGGCCGGAACGGGAAGCCCCATCCCTCCAGGTGCGTCAGCACCGTGCGCATGATGTCGACGAGGATGATCACAACGAGCACGCCGTCGACGGCACTGATGAGCGCCGTCGTGTAGGTGAAGGGGGAGGTGAAGAAATCGATGAAACTCCGCACCAGCACGTCCGCGGCCAGGACGAGAAGCACAATTGCGACGCCGTACTGGACGAGGTCGATCAGGATGCGGAGTGGAGTCCCGCGCCGTATTTCCGGCCACGACAAGACGCACCGCGTCCATCCGATCCCCTCGCATCCTGCGGTTGTGCGTCGCCGACGGCGTCCGGATTCTCGGGCATGGCCTGAGGATCAGTGTAAATCGGTCGCGCCGATTGCGCCGCTTCGCAGCGAGGGCCCTTGCCCAACCGCACGTTCTCGTCGAGGTAGAAGCGATCGCGGTCGTCGATCGGTTGTGAAAACGGAGAGACACGCCTCGCCGAGCGGGGCGTGTCTCGTAAAGAACGCGTTCTGAGGGAATCGACCCCTCAGTAGTAGTGGCGCCGGCCGCCCACCGCGTGCCCCGCCATGCCGAGCAGTTCGAGCACGAGCCCGATGACGATGAGGACGACCCCGATGGTCACCAGGACGGGGACCGCCGCCAGCAGTCCGATGATCAGCAGGATGATGCCCAGAACGATCATGCCTCGCCTCCTTGCGTTGTGGCATTCATGGTGATGTTGATGTCGAGACCGGACACGAACGCCGTCACAGCGGCCGGTTGTCGACGGTGGTTGCGTCGCGCCGCAGATATCCCGGGCCGCCCCAGGACGACCAGAAGATCAAAGAGAGAATCACGCCGAGACCGCCCACCGCCATCAGGATGATCCCGACGGTGTGCAGGTCGATCCCGCTGGTGGCGACGTGCACCGCAAACGCGAGCACGGCTCCCACCGCGATCAGAAAGATGCCCACTCCTAGGCCCATCGAACAGCCTCCTTTGTCGCTCGCTGCCGCTATTCCGCATGCTGTCAGCGACTATGTAGTTGATTCGGATACCGAGACTATCACATACGTCCTAGACTGGGTTGGCCTTACTGATACCGATGATATCAGTTAGAGTGACAAGTCTTGGATCAAATCACCAAGGAGGTCCTCCCGCGTCGAGCAGCTTGTCGAACAGCCGCGGCCGGCGTCAGCGCCAATGACAGGCGTGTAGCGCCCAACCTCAGCGCGGGATGCGTGGCGGACACTTTCGCCGCCACGCATCCTCGACGAGATCGGCGAACACGTCAGGAGTGACGCGAGCCAGGTCCACGCGGACGCCGCGCAGCCGCTTCCCCCACCAGAGTTCCGCGCAGGCGTCCGGGTTGATGCCGACCGCCACGCGCACCTCAGCCTCATCGAGCATGACGTTGAAATGCGAGGGGTCCGGTTGAGTCGCGAAGATCCTGCCTCCCACTCGAAATGACGGGAAGCCGTGATGATCCTGCTCGACCGCTTCGGGAAGGGAGAGGGCCGTTCGCCGAGCCCGTGCCGGCGAGATCAACCCGACTCCCTCGCCTCGCCTGGCACCCGATCTACGGGAGCCGGACGGAGCCCGTCAGGTACGCGTCGCAGCTGCGCGCCGCGGCACGTCCGTCCGCGATCGCCCAGACGATGAGCGAGGCGCCCCGGACCGCATCCCCGGCAGCGAACACACCGGGTGCGGTGCAGGCGAACGAGCCGTCGACGGCGATGTTGCGGTCGCGGTCGAAGGTGACCGGCAGCTCGTCGAGCAGCGGGGACCGAATCGCGCCCTCATAGCCGATCGCGATGAGCACGAGGTCGGCATCGAGATGCACATCCTTGCCCGGCACGGCCACGAAGGTTCGAGTCCCGTTTTCGCGCCGCGTCTCCACACGGGCGGCGCGGACCCGCTGCACGCCCCCGTTCTCGCCCTCGAATCTCGTGACCATGAGGCCGAATTCGCGCGATCCCCCCTCGTCGTGCGCCGGATAGGTCCGCAGGATCAACGGCCACTGCGGCCACGGATTGCCGTCGGGCCGGGCGTCCGGCGGTTGGGGGTAGATGTACAGCTGCTGCACCTCGCTGCACTGCTCGCGGATGACATTGCCGAGACAGTCCGCCCCGGTATCGCCGCCGCCGATGATGATCACCTTGCGCCCCCGCGCGGTGATCTCCGGCTGCGCGCCGGCGCGCTCTCCCGCAACTCGACGGTTCTGCTGCACCAGGTAGTCCATGGCGAAATGGATTCCGCGCAGCTCGCGCCCGGGGACCTCGATATCGCGCGGCCGATCCGCGCCCACCGCCAGCACCACCGCATTGAAACGTTCGCGCAGCTGCTCCGCCGTGATGTCGACGCCGATGTCGTACCCGGTCTCGAACGTGATCCCCTCGGCCTCGAGCAGGTCGATCCTCCGGTCGAGGACCCATTTCTCCATCTTGAAATCCGGAATCCCGTAGCGCAGGAGACCGCCCACGCGGTCCGAGCGCTCGAACACGGTCACGCGGTGACCGGCGCGGTTCAACTGCTGCGCCGCGGCGAGACCGGCCGGCCCGGAGCCCACCACGGCAACGCGCCGTCCGGTGCGATGCGCCGGCGGTTCCGCGCGGATCCAGCCCTCGTCGAAGGCGCGGTCGATGATGGACTGCTCAACCTGCTTGATGGCCACCGGGTCGTCGTTGATGGCAAGCACGCACGCCGGCTCGCACGGGGCAGGGCACAGACGGCCGGTGAACTCCGGGAAGTTGTTGGTGGCGTGGAGCCGCTCGACGGCCGCCCTCCAGTCGTCACGGAAGACGAGGTCATTCCATTCCGGGATGAGATTCCCGAGCGGACATCCGTGGTGACAGAAGGCAACGCCGCAGTCCATGCACCGCGATGCCTGGTCGCGAAGTGCCTGCAACGGCAGCGGGAGGTAGACCTCGCGATAGTCACCGATGCGTTCCGCGACAGGCCGCTTCTGCGCGGTGTGTCGCGTGTGCTCCAGGAAACCGGTGCGGGCCGGCATCAGCTCACCAGCTCGAGCTGCGCGCGAAGCGCACGCCGGTATTCCTCGGGCATCACCTTGACGAAACGCTCGCGTTCCTGCGGCCAGGTACGAAGCAACCGCTGCGCCACCGCGCTGCCGGTGAGTCCGGCATGGCGCTCGAGGAGACCGCGCACGAGCTCCTGGTCCTCGAGACCGAGCGGCTCGAGCGCAACCGACGCGCGATTGCAGCGCGCCGCGAAGGTCCGCTCCTCGTCGAGCACGTAGGCGACGCCACCGCTCATGCCCGCCGCAAAGTTGCGGCCGGTTGCGCCGAGCACCATCACGGTTCCCCCGGTCATGTACTCGCAGCCGTGATCGCCGACGCCCTCGACGACGGCGAGAGCTCCCGAGTTGCGGACGCAGAACCGTTCGCCGGCGACGCCGCGAATGAATGCCTCGCCGGAGGTGGCACCGTAGAGCGCGACGTTGCCGATGATGATGTTGTCCTCCGCGCGCCGCCGCGCGGCGGCCGGTGGCAGGATCACCAGGCGGCCGCCGGAGAGGCCCTTGCCCACGTAGTCGTTGGCCTCACCGCGCAGCGTCAGGGTGATCCCGCGCACCAGCCAGGCGCCGAACGACTGCCCGGCAGCGCCGTCGAGCTCGACGTCGACGGTCCCATCCGGAAGCCCGGCCGCCCCGTGACGCCTGGCGATCTCGCCACTCACCATCGCACCGACGCATCGGTGCACGTTGCGCACCGGCAGCCGCATGCGCACCGGTATGCGGCTGTCGAGAGAGTCGCCGCAGCGCGCCATGATCTCGTTGTCGAGCATGTCGCCGAGGTCGGCGGTCTGATGCGTGCTGTGGCGCCGGTCCTCCGGAGCATCCACGTCGGGCACCATCAGCAGCGGCTGCAGGTCGATCCCGCGCGCCTTCCAGTGCTCGACCGCGGGATTCGCCTCGATGAGGTCGACGCGACCGATCATGTCCTCAAAGCGACGGAAGCCGAGTCGCGACATCCATCGGCGCACGTCCTCCGCGAGGAAGAGCATGAACGCCACGACATGCTCGGCGCGGCCGGCAAACCTCGCGCGCAGCACCGGATCCTGGGTCGCGATGCCGACCGGGCACGTGTTGAGGTGGCAGACGCGCATCATCACGCAACCCGCCGCGATGAGCGGCGCGGTCGCGAACGCGAACTCGTCGGCGCCGAGGAGTGCGCCGACAATGACATCGCGTCCGGTCTTCATCTGACCGTCGGCGAGGAGCGTGACCCGGCTCCGCAGCCGCTGCCTGGTGAGGATCTGCTGCGCCTCCGCGAGCCCCAGCTCCCACGGCACGCCCGCGTGCTTGATCGCCGTGAGCGGCGATGCGCCGGTACCGCCCTCGTAGCCCGCGATCACGATGTGGTCGGCACGTGCCTTGGCCACTCCCGCGGCCACGGTGCCGACACCCGCCTCCGCAACGAGCTTGACGCTGATCCGCGCCTCGGGGTTCACGCAGCGCAGGTCCCAGATGAGCTGCGCGAGGTCCTCGATGGAATAGATGTCGTGATGCGGAGGCGGCGAGATGAGCCCGACTCCCGGTGTCGAATGGCGCAGCCGCGCGATCGCCTCGTCGACCTTGGCTCCGGGCAGCTGACCTCCCTCGCCCGGCTTGGCGCCCTGGGCGATCTTGATCTGCAGCTCGTCCGCGTTGACCAGGTAGTGCGCGGTGACGCCGAAGCGAGCCGACGCGACCTGCTTGATGGCGCTCCGGCGCCAGTCACCGTTGGCATCAGGCTCGAAGCGCGACGAATCCTCGCCTCCCTCGCCGGTGTTGGAGCGCGCGCCGATGCGATTCATCGCGATCGCGAGCAGCTCGTGCACCTCCTTGCTCAGCGACCCATGTGACATGCCGCCCGTCGAGAACCGACGAACGATGTCCCGCGCCGGCTCGACCTCGTCGAGGGGCACCGGCACGGCGGCCTCGCGCAGCTCGAAGAGGCCGCGCAGATTCTTCAAGGTATGCGACTCGTCGTCGGCGAGCGCGACATATCTCTGGAATGCGGCCTCGTCGTTGGCCTTGACGGCGTGCTGGAGAGCGCCGATCACCTCGGGATTCCACTGGTGATGCTCGCCTTCGCGTCGCCACCGGTACTCGCCGCGATCCTCGAGGGTGGGCGGCATGATGCGCACGTCCGGGAACGCGCGCTGGTGACGCGCGATCGCCTCGGCGGCGATCACGTCCATGCCGATGCCCCCGATGCGCGACGGGGTGTTCGGGAAATAGGGGTCGACCACCGTCCGATCGATGCCGAGACACTCGAAGATCTGCGCGCTGCAGTACGACTGGATCGTCGAGATGCCCATGCGGGCGATCGTCTTGCGCAGCCCCTTGACGAGCGCCTGCACGTAGAGCTCCTCCGCCCGCACCGAGTCGATGGTCGGCGGCATGAGGTCGCGACGCGCGAGGTCGGCGATCGTCTCGAACGCGAGATAGGGGTTCACCGCCTCGGCCCCGTAGCCGATGAGCAGCGCAAGGTGCATCACCTCGCGGGCATCACCGGTCTCGATGACGAGTCCGACCCCGGTGCGAGTCTGCTCGCGCACCAGGTGGTGATGCACGGCCGCGGTGGCGAGGAGCGACGGGATCGGCACGTGCGAGGCGTCGATGTGCCGGTCGCTGAGGATCAGCACGGTCGCGCCAGCCTCGATCTGCTTGGATGCCAGCCGGCAGATGCGCTCGATGCCCGCGACCAGTCCGGCCGCGCCCAGGTCGCGGTGGAACACCATCGAGATCGTCTCCGCGGGGAACTGTCGCTGGGTCACGTGCCGCAGCTTCTCGAGGTCGTGGTTGGTGAGCACCGGGTGCGGCATCTCGAGGCGCTTCGCCTGCGCCGGGCCCTGCTCGAGCAGGTTCCCGCCGGCGCCGAGGGTGGTGACCAGCGACATCACCGCCTGCTCGCGGATGGGGTCGATGGGAGGGTTGGTGACCTGCGCGAACAGCTGCTTGAAGTAGTTGAAGAGGGGGAGCGGACGGTCGCTGAGCACGGCGAGCGGTGTGTCGTTGCCCATCGACCCGACCGCTTCCTCGCCGGTCTCGCCCATCGGCGCGAGGAGCATGTCGACGTCCTCAACGCTGTATCCGAAGGCCTGCTGGCGCACCAGGAGCGTGCCCGGGTCCGGGGGCGGCACGTGGTCGGGCGGGTCGAGCTCGTCGAGGTGGACCGTGCCCGAGCGAATCCATTCGGCGTACGGCTGCGCCGCGCTGAGCCCGCTCTTGACCGCGGCGTCATCGAGAATCCGCCCCGCCGCGGTGTCGACGAGCAGGAGGCGCCCGGGCTCGAGGCGCCACTTCCGGGCGATCCGCTCCTCGGGAAGGTCGAGCACACCGGCTTCCGACGCCATGACCACGAGGCCGTCCTCGGTCACGAGGTATCGGGCGGGACGCAACCCGTTGCGGTCGAGCGTCGCCCCGATGACCCGCCCGTCGGTGAAGGCGATCGCCGCCGGTCCGTCCCAGGGCTCGAGCAGCGAGCCGTGGAACTCGTAGAACGCGCGCCGCTCATCGTCCATGAGGGGGTTCTGATGCCACGCCTCGGGGATCATCATCATCACGGCGTGCTCGATCGGCCTTCCCGTCATGGCGAGCAGCTCGAGCGCATTGTCGAACTGCGAGGAATCCGAGCCTGACTCGTCGAGCACCGGCATGAGCTTCGCGATGTCGTCGCCGAAGTGCGGGCTGCGGAACTTGGACTGGCGGGCCCGCATCCAGTTGACGTTGCCGCGAAGCGTGTTGATCTCGCCGTTGTGCGCCGACATCCGGAAGGGCTGAGCGAGATCCCACCGGGGCAGGACGTTGGTCGAGAAGCGCGCGTGGACGAGGGCCAGCGTCGAGGTGACGCGCTCGTCGATCAGGTCCGGATAGAAGCCCGCGAGCTGCGCGGCCGTGAGCATCCCCTTGTATACGACGGTTCGGCTGGACAGGCTCGCCCAGTGGAACCGGTCGCGCCCGATGCCGGCCGTGAGCGCGTCGCGCTCGATGATCCGGCGGAGGACGAGAAGCCTTCCCTCCAGGGCCGCGCCGTCCAGGCCGATGGCGGCGACGAACAGCTGGCGCAGCGCCGGCAGCGCCATGCGAGCCGATCGACCCAGGGCGCCGGCAGCGACGGGGACGTCACGCCAGCCGAGCAGACGCAGGCCCTCTGCGCGGCAGGCGCTCAGGGTGATGTGCTCGCACTGCTCGCGTTCGCCGGGATCCTGGGGGAGCATCGCCATACCGACGCCGTAACCGCCGGGCGCCGGGAGCGGGAGCCCGGACGCGTCACGCAGGAAGGCGTCGGGGATTTGCAGCAGGATTCCGGCGCCGTCGCCGCTGTCGGGCTCCGCGCCGGAGGCTCCGCGGTGGCCGAGATTGACGAGCGCCTGGATGCCCTGCTCGACCACTGAATGCGCCGGCCCACCCGCGATCCGGGCGACGAACGCGACACCGCAGGCGTCGTGTTCGACGGCAGAGTCGAACAGACCTCGATTCGGGGGCTGTCCACCTAACTCTCTGCCGATACGAGCGTAGCCTGACATGCTCGGGCGGTTCAGATCAAGTTGCGCATCCGGACCGCGGCTCGTGTGCTAGGGTTTGTTCAAATGGCCGCAACTGCGCGTCGATACTTTGGCCCGCCAGCCGTAAGGCTGCCGGGGGTCCTCTAACCCGACCGCGCAGTCGTTACCAGGGCTGGTTCATCAGAGATGGGTCAGCCCCGGATCCCGTGTGGTGGCCCATCACCACACGGAGGTGCCACACAGTGACCATCGAGCCGCTGCTGCTCAGCGCGACCCGAAGACACGACACACATGAGGTCGGCATCGGCGCCGTCGTGATCGGCGGTGACGCGGTGCCGGTCATCGCCGGACCGTGCGCGGTCGAGACGGACTACGTTGCGCACGCGGTTGCCGCACATCGCGCCGGCGCATCGGTGCTGCGCGGGTGCGTCTTCAAGCCGCGCACCCGCCCGGGATCGTTCCAGGGCCTGGGAACCACCGGGTTGCCGCTCCTCGACGAGGCGCGACGGGTGACCGGCTTGCCGGTGATCGCGGAACCGCTCGCAGCCGACGACATCGACTTGCTGCGGCCCCACGCCGACGCGCTCATGATCGGCGCGCGTTCCATGCACAACACGCCGCTGCTGCGCGCGGCGGGTCAGAGCGGCATGACCGTCATCCTCAAGCGCGGTATGTCCGCGACCTATGACGAGTGGCTTGCCGCCGCCGATTACGTCACCGCCGAGGGCAACCGCCAGGTCATCCTCTGCGAACGCGGCATCCGCACCTTCGAGACGGCGACGCGCAACACCCTCGATGTCAGCGCGATCGCGGTGCTGCGCGACATGACCGATCTGCCGATCGCCGTCGATCCGAGCCACGCCGCAGGGAACGCGCGATGGGTGCCGTCACTCGCGGTTGCGGCGCTCGCGGCCGGCGCGGATGCGCTGCTCATCGAGTGCCACCCGGATCCGGCGGCCTCGCTCTGTGACGCGCAGCAGGCGATCACGCCGGAGGTGCTGCGCCGGATAGTGCACACGTCGCTCGCCCTGTGCGCGATGACTCGCCCGGCCGTCGCCGATTCGGTCGCCGCATGCCGGGCCATGATCGACACCGTCGACGACGCGGTGTTCCAGATGCTCGAGTACCGTGCCGCGATGGTGGAGGCGGTCCAGCAGCGAAAGCTCGCCGCCCGGCTGCCGGAGCGGGATCCCGGCCGCGAGCACGAGATCGTGGAGCGACTGTCCCAGCGTGCGCCGCGCCTCGGCGAGCATCGGGTCGACCGCCTCGTGCGGGCAATCATCGACGAGTGCCTCGACGCCGTTCCCGCCTGCCCGCGGGCGGTTGCGTGAAGGCGGTCCACCCCCGGACCGGCGCCGCTTGACACTTGCTATGCGCGCATATAGTATGCGGGCATCATATCCGCCCCTCCGAGGAGCCTGCATGATGCAGACGTGTGAGTGCAGTGCCACGACGGCGCGGCCATGACCACGCCGGCCGGCGCGGCCGCAAGCGTGGACGGGGAACCCGGGTCGCGGACGTCGGGACCTGACGAGAGCCCCGGCTTCCTCCTCTGGCGCGTGACGCTTCGCTGGCAGCGGGTGATCGTGGCGGCGCTCAGACCCCTGGGTCTCACCCATGTGCAGTTCGTGCTACTCGCGAGCGTGTGGTGGCTGGCATCGGTGGCACGGGAGGATCCGACCCAGCGTCGCGTCGCCGAACACGCCGGCACCGATCCGATGATGACCTCGCAGGTGCTCCGTGGACTCGAAGCCAGGCGGCTGATCACGCGAGACCCCGACCCGGACGATTCTCGAGCCCGGCGCCTGGGCATCACGCCGGGCGGCGCGGCGCTCGCCCGGCAGGCGATCGCGGTTGTCGAAGCGGCGGACTCGGAATTCTTCGCCGCAGCCGGAGAACGGCGAACAGTGCTCCGCACCCTGCACAGGCTTTCGGGATGAACGACATGCGAACCCTGGCCGACGGTCATACTCGGGTTTCAGCGGCGACCGGTCACGGAACGCTGTAGTGAGGCGAGAATTCAATGGCGACAGCGACTCGAGCGCCTGAGCGGGCGCGCACCAGGCGATCCGAAGCGTCCGACATCGCGATGCGGATCGGGCCGGTTCCCGAGCGCACGCTCGTCAAGCTGTTCCAGCGCCAGGCAGCCTCGCGTGGCGACCAGCCGGCGATGTTCCACCGCGAGGGCGACCACTGGGTGCCGCTCACCTGGGGCGGCTACAAGCAGCAGGCTCACGAGCTGGCCGCGTTCTTCATCGACGCCGGTCTGCAGGAGCGGGAGCACGTGGCGGTCTGGTCCTTCAACCGGCCGGAGTTCGTCATCACCAGCACTGCGACCATGCTCGCCGGGGGATGCACGGCGCCGCTGTATCAGACCCTGAGCGCGCAGGAGGCGGCCTACGTGCTCGGCCACTCGGACGCCCCGATCGCCGTTGTGGAGGGTCAGGCGATCCTGGCCAAGGTCCTTGAGGTGCGCGAGCACCTTCCGGAACTTCGGTGCGTCGTCCTCATGGAGGGTGATGCGCCTGATGGCTACGGAGGTCTCGTGATCTCCTGGGCCGAGGCGCTCCGGCGGGGACGCGACGCGATGGGCAAGCTCGGCGCCGAGCTGGACCGGCGCGGCGACGCAGTCCAGCCATCGGACGTTGCGACGCTCGTCTACACGAGCGGCACCACAGGACCGCCCAAGGCCGTCATGGCGACGCATGCCAACCTCATCTCGGCGATCAATGGCCTGGCACCGATCGTGGATCTCTCCGCAGCCGACCGCGTCCTCAGCTACCTCCCGCTGGCCCACATCCTCGAGCGGATCAACAGCGAGATCCGCCTGTACTGCGCCGGGAACTCGCTCTGGTTCTGCGCCTCGATCGCGGACATGCCCGCCGAGTTGCGCGATCTCCGGCCCACCTGCTTCGTCGGGGTCCCGCGTGTGTGGGAGAAGATGGCAGCGACCATCAACGCCACGATCGACGCGATGCCCGCGTCGCGTCGCCGCGTGGCGCGATGGGCGATCGGCGTCGGCGAGGCGGCGGTCGATCGCGGCCAGCGAGGCGAGTCGTCGACGCTCACGCAGCGGCTGCGCCACGGCCTGGCCGACCGCCTCGTGCTCCGGAAGATCCGCGAGGAGACCGGTCTGGATCAGGCTCACACCCTCATCACAGGCGCCGCGCCGATCGCCGTGCATTTCCTGCGCTTCTTCCATGCCCTCGGCCTCGAGATCCTCGAGGGGTACGGGATGAGCGAGAACATGACGGTCACGAGCGTCAACCGGCGCGGGCACGCGCGGCTCGGCACGGTCGGGCAGGCCGTCGAGGGTGTTGAGATACGGATTGCCGAGGACGGCGAGATCCAGATGCGCGGGGACGTGGTGTTCGCCGGGTACTACAAGGATGCGGCGGCCGCTGCCGACACGGTGGTGGACGGCTGGCTCCACACCGGCGACATCGGCGAGATCGACCGTGACGGATACCTCCGCATCACGGATCGCAAGAAGGACCTGATCATCACCGCGGGAGGCAAGAACGTCTCCCCCACCAACATCGAGGACGCGCTGCGCAACGAGCTGATCGCGAACCCGGTGGTCATCGGCGACCGGCGCCCGTACATCGTCGCGCTGCTCACGCTCGACGCCTATGGCCTGGAGATCTTCGCCGGCCGGCACGGCCTGGGGTCGAGCCTCGACGATCTGACCCGGCACCCCACGCTGCTCGACGAGATCCAGCAGCGTGTGGAGGCAGTCAACCGCAGCCTCGCCAACGTGGAGCAGGTGCGCCGGTGGATCGTCCTGCCCGGCGAGTTCAGTGTCGGCATCGAGCTCACGCCGACGTACAAGGTCCGGCGGAGAGTCGTCGCCGACCGCTACGCGGCGGAGATCGAGAGCCTGTACGCGCCGCGACCCGATCCAACCCACCCGGAGGCCGGCGACCGCTAGACCCGAGGTATCATCGGCGCTCGAGGATCCCGCGAATGATGGCGGCCTGCCCCACGTGCTGCACGTCGTCGACGATGATGCTCACCAGCCGGACACCCAGCGTGACCGGGGGATCCCAGCGCTCGTCGACAATCCGATCGAGGTCGGCGTCGGTCAGCGGCGCAACGTATGCGAGCGTGACAGCGTGAACGGCGTCGTAGTACTCACGCAGGGGCTCGGCATCGACGATGACCTCCGCGACCTGCGACGGGGTGTGTCCGAAGCCGGTGTCAGCGGGGTCGAGCGTCAGCCCGAGCCGTGCGGCCCAGCCACCTGAGATCCACACCTGCCCGGTCCCCGCGACCGCGGCGATGTGATCGTCCTGGATGCGGGTGAGGTGCCACAGCAACCACCCGATCGAGTTCGCCTCGCTGTCGAGGCGACCGGCCAGCTGGTCGCGGGAGAGCCCGTCGACCACCCGGTGCAGGATGTCGCGGACCCGACCGAAGGAATCGGCGAGCAACTCGGCGCTTGTCATCTCGAACCTCGTGGTGGGACCGGTGCGCGACCGAGGGTACTCCCTGCCGCGGCAGCGGCACACGGCATCCGGCGTTGACGTTCATCCATCATGGGTGCATGACTGACCATCCCGAAGATCTGCCCTGGAACGACGCCCCCGCGGACTCCGATGCGCCCCTTGGGAGCGGCGATCCTGATCCGGCCGAGGTGACCGGCGACGAGGACGATCCGGCGCTCGAGGACGAATCGCTGGCGGGACGGCTGCACGATGTCGACGAATACCGGCGTGAGACCCTCGACGAGCGTCTCAGCGAGGAGGAGCCGGATCGAGCCGCGACGTTCCAGGAGTCGGAGGCGGGTTCGATCCAGGCACCGGAGAATGGCGACGACGACATCGCGCTGCTGCGTGGCGAGCCCGATCAGTCGGACTCGCTGGAGCGCGACGACCAGTCCGCCGAGGAGGCCGCGATCCACGTCATCCCCGACGGTCGGGTGTAGGTCGCACCGGGCGCGGTCGCGCGCACGACGCGCAGACCATTGTGCCCCCGCGTTGAGGGACGAACGGCTCTACCGTCACGAGGCTCTCACGGCTACCGTTGGATCCAGAGTTAAGGCACCTGGAGATCACCATGACGGTCAAGGTCGGCATCAACGGATTCGGACGGATTGGACGCGACGTCGTGCGCGCAGCGCGCGACCGCGGTGCCGATCTGGACATCGTCGCGGTCAACGACATCACGACGGCAGCGACGCTCGCGCACCTTCTCAAATACGACAGTGTTTTCGGTCGCTACCCGGGCGAGGTGTGCTCCGAGAACGACACGATGATCGTGGACGGCCGGAGGATCAAGGTCTTCGCGGAGCGCGATCCCAGGAACCTCCCGTGGCGTGATCTCGGTGTCGACATCGTCATCGAGTCGACGGGGAAGTTCACCGATGCCGAGAAGGCGCGCGCGCACATGGATGCCGGCGCCCGCAAGGTGGTGATCACCGCGCCCGCGAAGAACGAGGACATCACGATCTGCATGGGTGTGAACGACGAGGCCTACAACCCGTCGGCCCACCACGTCATCTCCAACGCGTCGTGCACGACCAACTGCCTGGCGCCCGTCGCCAAGGTGCTCTCCGACACGTTCGGCATCGAGGCGGGCTTCATGACCACCGTGCACGCGTACACGGGAGACCAGGTCATCCTCGATGCGCCGCACAAGGATCTCCGCCGTGCGCGGGCAGCGGCCCTGTCGATCATTCCGACGACAACCGGGGCCGCCAAGGCCGTGTCCCTGGTCCTGCCCGAGCTCAAGGGCAAGTTCCATGGTCTGGCATTGCGCGTCCCCGTGCCGGATGTGAGCCTCGTGGATCTCACGCTGACTCTCTCGACGGCGGCGACGGTCGAGGCGATCAACGCCGCGATGCGCGAGGCGGCCGGGAGCTGGCTGGCCGGCATTCTCGCGGTGAGTGACGAGCCGCTGGTTTCGATGGATTTCCTCAAGGACAGCCACTCGTCCATCTTCGACGCGCTCAGCACGATGATGATCGGCGATCACACCGCCAAGGTCCTGGCCTGGTACGACAACGAGTGGGGCTACTCCTGCCGGGTCATCGACCTCGTCCAGCACATCGCGGGAAAGCTCTGACGTGGCCGCCGCAACCGTGAGCGGCATCACCAGAGCCACGATCGACGACATCGACGTCAGCGGGCGCCGCGTGCTGCTCCGCGTTGATTTCAACGTTCCGATGCGCGACGGACGCGTCGTCGACGACCGGCGGATCCGGGCGGCGCTCCCCACGATCGAGGCGCTGCGCGGTCGCGGCGCGCGGATCATCGTGGTCACGCACCTCGGTCGCCCGAAGGGTCACGTGGATGCGGCCCTCAGCGTCGGACCACTCGCGCGGCGCCTCAGCGTTCTGCTCCGCTCGACCGTGCGCGAGGCGGCTGACGTGGTGGGACCAAGCGCGACCGCCATGGCCGCGGCGCTTCGGGATGGTGACGTCGGCATGATCGAGAACGTCCGGTTCGAGCCGGGCGAGGAGGCGAACGATCCGGCATTCGCGGCCAGGCTGGCCTCGCTTGCCGACATCTACGTCAACGACGCCTTTGGGACGGCACACCGCGCGCATGCGTCGACCGAGGGCGTGGCGCATCTGCTGCCGGCAGTCGCCGGGCGGCTGATGGCCCGCGAGCTCGAGGTCCTCGGGAGCGTCCTCGACGAGCCGCGCCGTCCGCTGATGGCGATCATCGGCGGCGCCAAGATCTCAACGAAGGTCGGCGTGCTCACCAATCTCATCGATCGCGTCGACATGCTGTGGGTCGGCGGGGCGATGGCGACGACCTTCCTCCGCGCGCAGGGCTACTCGACCGGACGCTCGCTCGTCGAGGATGCGTTCGTGGACGCCGCGCGCGGCCTGCTCGAAACCGAGGCGAGTGAACACGGCCGCCTCGCGCTTCCCACCGACGTGGTGGTGACCGCGAACGTCGACGGGAGCACGCCGACGCACGTCGTGCCGGCCGAGGCGATCCCCGACGACATGATGGTGGTCGACATCGGTCCGGACACGGCCGCACACATCGCCGCCGACTGCTTCCGCGCCGCAACGGTCGTCTGGAACGGACCGCTCGGCATCTACGAGATACCCGCCTTCGCCGAAGGCACCCGGACCGTCGCTCACGCGTTGGCCGGGATGTCAGCCTTCACGGTGATCGGTGGCGGCGACCTGGCAGCCGCAGTCGAGGAAGCGGGCGTCGCGGGCAAGATGGGATTCATCAGCACCGGCGGAGGTGCGTCGATCGAGTACCTCGAGGGCAGGACCCTTCCCGGCGTGTCCGCGCTGCTCGAACGCGACGCGGTCAGGCCGGCGACGCGATAGGGAAGCTCAGCGCAGCGCCTTCGAGGAAGGCGCGCGCCGCGTCGTAGGCCGCTTCGATCAGCGCGGCGGTGTGGGCGAAGCTCAACGGCGACACCGCCCGCGGCTTCGGCCCGGGCAGCGAGAGGACGGGAACATCCGCGGGGACGGCGGCGAGCGCCGCGGCGGTCTGCTGCCGGAGGACGACGGTGGCCGAGAACAGCATGGTCTCCATGAGCGTCGACGGCCGGATCGGGGCGTGGCCCGGGTAGGTGCAATCGAGGATCACGAGTGACCGCGCGCCCGCGTCGACGGCCTGCTGGATCGGGACGTTGGCGACCAGGCCACCGTCGTAGAGCAGGCTTCCCTCGTGGGCGACCGCGGGGAAGATGCCGGGTATCGCGGCGCTCGCAGTCAGTGCCGGAATCAGTGGCCCCGAGGTGATCACCTTCGCCACCCCGGTCGCGACATCGGTCGTCACGACGTGGAGCGGGATGGCGAGCGTGTCGAAGGTCGCGCCGCCCGCCAGGGTCTCCATGAGGACCGACACCAGGCCGGCGCCCTCGAACAGATGGGTGTGCTGCCGGCGGAGCGTCCCCAGCTGGCGGAGCACGTTGTGCGGGAAGACGCGCGTCGAATCGAACCGCAGCCAGAGATGGGAGAGCCGGTGTGCGGCGCCCCTGGGGTCGGAGGCAACCACCGCGCCGTTGACGGCACCGATCGAGGTGCCGACCACCAGGTCCGGGATGATGCTGCGCTCGGCAAGTGCCTCGAGCATGCCGACCTGCATCGCCCCGAGGCTGCCACCACCGCTGAGCACGAACGCGACCGGCCGTGGCAGCGACCACAGGCTGCGATCGATGTCAGTTGGCGCCATCGTGATCCTCGTCAGCCGTCCTTGCGCGAGGTGTCATCCGGGAAACGATGCGGATCCTGCGACGCCATCTCCTCGTACACGTCCCACCGCTGCTCGACCGCGTGCTGAGCCAGGTCGAGCAACCGGTGCGCCTCGGCCGGATCCGCTTTGACGAGCGTGCGGTACCGCAACTCCTTGTAGCGGTACTCCTCCAGGGGGATGCGCGGTCGTGGCGAGTCGAGACGAAACGGGTTGCCTCCCTCCGCACGCACCACCGGGTCGTAGCGGACCAGCGGCCAGTGCCCGCTGGCAACCGCGTTGTACTGCTGATCGAGGCCGGTGCGCATGTCGATGCCCTGTTCGATGCAGTGGCTGTAGGCAAGGATGAGCGACGGGCCGTCGTAGGCTTCCGCCTCGCGGAACGCCTGCAGCGTCTGCTGCGGGTCGGCGCCCATCGCAACCCGAGCGACGTACACGTTGCCATAGGCGATCGCCTGGAGGGCGAGATCCTTCTTGGCGACCGTCTTGCCCGCTGCGGCGAACTTCGCGACCGCGCCGAGTGGGGTCGACTTCGACATCTGCCCGCCGGTGTTGGAGTAGACCTCAGTGTCGAGCACGAGCACGTTGACGTTCCGTCCCGTTGCGAGGACGTGATCGAGGCCGCCGGAACCGATGTCGTACGCCCAGCCGTCACCGCCGATGATCCAGACGCTGCGACGGATCAGATGATCCACGACGCTCCGCAGATCGGCCACGGCGGGTCCGTCGAGCGACGCGATCCGACGCTTCAGCTCGTCGACACGCTCGCGCTGCGCGTGGAGCTCTGACTCCCGCCGTTGCGGGGCGTTGAGGATGCTGTCGACCAGCTCCGCACCGACCGCATCCCGCAGCTCCACGAGCCGCCGCCGTGCGAGGTCGGTATGTCGATCGATGGTGAGCCGGAAGCCGAGCCCGAACTCGGCGTTGTCCTCGAACAGCGAGTTCGACCAGGCCGGCCCGCGCCCTTCGGCGTTGCGGGTCCAGGGAGTGGTCGGCAGGTTGCCGCCGTAGATCGATGAGCAGCCGGTTGCGTTGGCTACCATCAGACGATCCCCGAAGAGCTGGGAGAGGAGCTTGATGTAGGGGGTCTCGCCGCAACCCGCGCAGGCGCCGGAGAACTCGAAAAGCGGTTGCAGGTATTGCGCCCCCCGGACCGTGCCGAAGTCGACGCGCGAACGGTCCGCGAGCGGCAGCGATTCGAAGAACGTGATGTTCTCGCGCTCGCTCGCAACCAGCGGCTCGCGGTCGGCGAGGTTGATGGCCCGGCGCTCGGGTGCATCCGGCGCGACCACGGGACACGCCTCGACGCAGAGTGCGCACCCGGTGCAGTCCTCGACGTATACCTGCAGCGTGTAGCGTGAATCGGGCAGGCCGCGCGCCGCCAGGGGCGCGCTGTGAAACCCGGCGGGCGCGCCCGCGAGCTTCGACTCGTCGTAGTACCGGGAGCGGATCACGCTGTGCGGGCAGACGAAGCTGCAGTTGCCGCACTGGATGCAGAGGCCCGGATCCCAGACCGCGACGAGGTCGGAGATGTTGCGCTTCTCGTAGGCGGCCGTACCACTCGGGTAGGTGCCGTCGACGGGAAGCGCGCTGACCGGCAGTTCGTTGCCCCGTCCGGCGATCATGGCCGCGGTCACATTCCGGACGAACTCGGGTGCGTCCAGCGGGACGATCGGCGCGAGCTCGCGCGTCGAGGTGACGCGCTCGGGGATGTCGATGCGGTACAGGCCTTCGAGCGCGCGGTCGACCGCAGCCTCGTTGCGCTCGACCACGTCCTTGCCGCGCTTTCCGTATGTTTTGGCTATTGTTGTCTTGATCCTGGCGATCGCCTCCTCGCGCGGGAGCACGCCCGAGATGGCGAAGAAACAGGTCTGCAGGATCGTGTTGGTGCGTCCGGGGATGCCCGCGTCGCGCGCCATCCGTCCGGCATCGACGGCGAAGACGACGAGGTGCTTCTCCACGATCTGCGCCTGCACGTGACGGGGCAGGGCGTCCCAGACATCGCCGGGTGGCGACGGGCAGTTGAGGAGCAGTGTCGCCCCCGGCGCTGCGCGGCCGAGCACGTCGATGTGCTCGAGCGAGTTGAAGTAGTGACAGGCGACAAAGCTCGCCTGCTGCACGAGGTAGGGCGCGCGGATCGGGTCGGGGCCGAAGCGCAGGTGGGAGACCGTCTGCGAGCCCGACTTCTTGGAGTCGTAGACGAAGTATCCCTGCGCGTACACGCCTTCCTCGGACCCGAGGATCTTGATGGTGTTCTTGTTGGCGCCGACGGTGCCGTCCGAGCCGAGGCCGAAGAACACCGCCCGGACCGTCCCCGGCGGCTCGATGTCCAGCGCGCCGTCGTACGGCAGGCTCGTCCCGGAGACATCGTCGTTGATGCCGACGGTGAAGCCGCGACGTGGCTTCTCGCCGGCCAGCTCGGCGAAGACGCCGGCCGCCATTCCCGGCGTGAACTCCTTGGAGGACAGCCCGTAGCGCCCGCCGACCACGAGCGGCATGCGCCCGTTCTCGTCGCCCGCATGCGCCTCCGCCAGCGCCGCGACCACGTCGAGGAAGAGGGGCTCGCCCGCCGACCCCGGCTCCTTGGTGCGGTCGAGCACCGCGATCCGGCGCACCGACGCGGGGAGCGCATCGACCAGGGACTGAGCGGGGAACGGTCGATAGAGACGAACCTGGAGGACACCGACGCGTTCGCCGGTCTCCATGAGATGCGCGACGGTCGACCGCACGGTCTCCCCACCCGACCCCATGATGACGATGACGCGTTCAGCCTCGGGGTGACCGGTGTACTCGACGATGTGGTACCGGCGCCCGGTGCGCTCAGCGAGACGGTGCATCGCATCCTCGACGATGGCGGGCGTCCGCGCGTAGAACGGGTTCACCGTCTCCCGCGACTGGAAGTACGTGTCCGGGTTCTGGGCCGTGCCGCGGATGAAGGGTCGATCCGGGGAGAGTGCCCGGCCGCGGTGAGCGCGAACCAGCTTCTCCGGCACCAGCGCACGAAGGTCGTCGTCGGTGAGCATCTCGACGGTGTTCAGCTCGTGCGACGTGCGGAACCCGTCGAAGAAGTGCAGGAAGGGCACCCTGGTCTCGAGCGTCGCCGCCTGGGCGACGAGTGCCATGTCGTGCGCCTCCTGCACGGAGGCCGACGCGAGCAGTGCGAAGCCGGTCTGGCGCACCGCCATCACGTCCGAGTGATCGCCGAAGATGGACAGGCCCTGCGCCGCGAGGGATCGCGCCGCGACGTGCATCACCGCGGGTGTCAGCTCGCCGGCGATCTTGTACATGTTCGGGATCATCAGCAACAGGCCCTGCGAGGCCGTGAAGGTCGTGGCCAGCGCGCCGCCCTGGAGGGCGCCGTGGAGCGCACCCGCTGCACCGCCTTCGCTCTGCATCTCCACGACCACCGGGACGTTGCCCCACACGTTGCGGCGCTCATGGCTCGACCACTCGTCGGCCAGCTCGGCCATCGGCGACGACGGCGTGATCGGGTAGATGCAGCACACCTCGTTGAGGCGGTATGCAACCGATACGGCGGCTTCGTTGCCATCGATGGTGACGCGCATCACACGGGCTCCGGAATCATCTCGATTGCGTGGACCGGGCATTGCTCGAAACATGCGCCGCAGCCGGTGCAGCGAGTGAGGTCGAACCTGTAGCGCTTGCCGGCGCCGAGCTTGATGACCGCCGTCTCCGGGCAGGCCCCCAGGCAACCGTCACACTCGAAGCAGTTGCCGCATGACAGGCAGCGGCGCGACTCGTACGTCGCCTCGACTGCCGAGAGGCCGCCGACCACCTCGTTGAACGCCTCGAGGCGCGTCTCGACCGCAAGCTGAGGTTGCTGGCGGCGAGCAGCGTCGCCGAAGTACCAGAGGTGCAGGCGGTCGAACGTCGCAAGCCCGTGCTTGGCGAGGGAGGCCACGTTCACACCGCGCAGGTAGGCGTCGATGTTGGCTGCGGCTTTCTTCCCATGGCCGACGCCGACGGTGACGGTGCGCTCGCTCGGGACCATGTCGCCGCCCGCGAAGACGCCGTCGCACCCGGTCATCATCGCGGGCGAGACGACCACGGTTCCGTCCGGGCCGAACTGCACTCCCGGCACGGCGCGCAGGAAGGCCGTGTCCGTCTCCTGGCCGAGCGCGAGGATCAGCGTGTCCGCCGCGAGGGTCTCGAACTGGCCCGTCGGCCGTGGGAATCCGGAGTCGTCGAGCCGCATGACCTCGACGGTGAGCTCCGGTCCATCGAACGCGGTGATGGTGCGCAACCAATTGATGCGGACGCCTTCACGCTCGGCATCCTCCGCCTCCTCCTCCTTCGCGGGCATCTGCTCGCGCGTGCGCCGGTACACGATGAGCGCATCGTCGGCGCCGAGACGCCGCGCCACCCGCGCCGCATCCATGGCGGTGTTGCCGCCGCCGTACACGGCGACGCGATGTCCCACCTCAGGTTGCGCGCCGGAGGCGACACTCCGCAGGAATGACACGGCGTCGACGATCCGTGCCGCGTCCTGCGTCGGAATGTCGACACGCTTCGAGAGGTGCGCGCCCACGGCGACGAACACGGCATCGAAATCGCCGCCGGCACGTTCGGCGGCGAGATCCTCGACGCGGTGGTCGCACGTGATGCGGACTCCCATGTCCATGATCCGCGCCACCTCGGCATCGAGCACGTCGCGCGGCAGCCGGTACGCCGGTATGCCGTAGCGCATCATGCCGCCCGGCAGATGGCCCGAATCGCGGATCTCGACCGAGTGCCCGCGACGGGCCAGGTGATACGCGGCGGAGAGCCCGCTCGGCCCGGCGCCGATGATCAACACGCGTTTGCCGCTCGGCGCCGCGGGCGCAGCGAACCTCCAGCCATGCTCGAGCGCGAGATCACCGAGAAAGCGCTCGACAGCATGGATCGACACCGCGCTGTCGAGCTCCGCGCGGTTGCATGCGGTCTCGCACGGGTGATAGCACACGCGCCCGTGGATCGCCGGGAACGGGTTGTTGGTGACGAGCTCGCGCCACGCTTCCTGGTTGCGGCCGGCCTCGGTGTGCGCGAGCCATGCCTGGATGTTCTCGCCGGCCGGGCAGCCCGCATTGCAGGGTGGCAGGAGATCGACGTAGAGCGGCTGGCGCTGGCGCGCGGGCGTGGCGTGCTGCCGGTGGTGGCGGAGATCGGTGAGTGGGGTGATGTCCGGGCGCGATCCGCTCACGCGGCGACCCCCACCGGCGAGGGTGTCCTCGAGATGCCAGAATCCCACCCATGATCGATCAGGACGCCTTGCACCGGCCGACCCGCCTGCAGGTCGGCGACGTGATGACCCGGGACGTGGTGACGATCTCCGTCGACACACCCTTCAAGCACATCGAGCAGTTGATGGATGAGCATCACATCAGCGCCCTTCCGGTCGTCGATGCGGATCGTGCCGTGGTGGGCATCGTGTCCGAGGCGGATCTGCTGCTCAAGACCGAGGCCGGGGGGGAGGAGCCCGGAGGCTGGACCAGCGACGCGCGAGAGCGCCGGGCCAAGGCCCACGCGCAGACGGCGGCGGGTCTGATGTCGTCGCCCGCGGTCAGCGTGGCGCCCGACGTTCCCCTGGCCGCCGCCGCCCGCCTGATGCGCAAGCAGGGCGTCAAGCGGTTGCCCGTCGTGAAGGATGGTCGCCTGGTCGGCATCCTCAGCCGCGCGGACGTGCTCAAGAGCTACCTGCGCACCGATGACGAAATCCGTTCGGACGTCCTCGAGGGTGTCATCCGCGCAAGTATGTGGCTGGATCCCGACCCCTTCGACGTCCAGGTCGACGACGGCCTGGTGCGGATCCGCGGCCAGGTGGATCGACGCAGCGACGTCGAGATCCTGACGATACTCATCCTCGCCGTCGAGGGCGTGATCGGCGTCGACCCGGAGCTGACCTTCCGGTTCGACGACCGCAACGTCAAGCCGCCCAAGGAGCTCAGCGGGATCTGATCCCCGCGCCCGGTCAGGCAGGTGGCGTCGCATGCTCCGGCACCACGAGCAGGGCCGCGTGGGCCGAATGGAGCAGCTTGGTGGACACGCTGCCGAGGAACAGGCGCCGCACCGGGCCCAGGCCGCGGGTACCGACCACGATGAGGCTCGTGCCCGGTCGCGAGCTGCCGGTGGCGATCAGCGCCTCCGCCGCGTCGCCGATGGCGATCGCGGTGTCGACGTCCTTCCCGGCGATGGGCTCCAGCGTCCTGGCGAACTGCTGCAGGTGCCCGTGCTCCATCTCGAGCTCGTCGTCGGGCCCGAGGTACTGAGCGCCCGAAGCCGAGACGATCGGCTCAGCTTCCACCAACTCGATCTCGGCTTCGCGATAGAGATGCGTGATGGTGGCGGCGAACCGGGCCGCGTCTCGGGATGCGGGCGAGTCATCGAACCCGACGATGACCTGCGCGGGCGGCCACGAGCCCTCCCCGCCCCGGACGATGAGCACCGGGCGGTGCACGGAGTGCACGACCCGCTCCGACACGCTGCCGACGACGATCCGCCTGAGGCCGTCAAGCTCGCGGCTGCCGACCACCACGAGGTCCGCCGAGACCATCTCGGCGACATCCATCACGGCGTTGAACGCCGGTTCGCGGGCGACGTGGAGGCTTCCGACCGTGGCGCCGAGTGCCAGGACGCGAGACTGCTCGTCGTCGAGCAGCCGGCGCGCGTCGTTCTCGAAGGCGTCCCACGCGCTGTCAGGACCGATGTACGGCGCGTACGCCAGCACGCTGGAGGGTGCGAACTCGTACGCCGTGACCAGATGCAGAGCGGCTCCTGAACGCCTGGCCAGGTCGGCGGCGGCGCTGAGAGCCCAATGAGCAGCGGTCGAGCCGTCGGTCGCCAGCAGGATGTTCCGCAGGCTGACCGGCCGCGCACGCTTCTCGTCAAGGCTGAGCACATCCATGGCTCCAAACTCCGGTGATCGTTGAACCCGTGTCTATAGGAGATCAGGCGGGGCCGTCGCCGGGCAACGGTCTTTGGTCACGGGATCCGGCGGCGATTGACCCTTATGTGGGCATCGCCGCCGCAGCGGCTTCGGGCGCTGAGGAGAACTGGCTGGAGTACAGGTCGTAGTAGAAGCCGCGGCGTGCGAGCAGGTCCGCGTGACTGCCGACCTCGACGATCCGGCCGGCGTCCATGACCACGATCGAGTCCGCGTTGCGGATCGTCGACAGCCGGTGGGCGATGACGAAGCTCGTCCTGCCGGCTCGCAGGCGCGCCATCGCCTCCTGGATCAGGACCTCGGTGCGGGTGTCGACGTTGCTCGTGGCCTCGTCGAGGATGAGGATGGCCGGCGCGGCCAGGAATGCCCTCGCGATCGTGATCAGCTGCTGCTGCCCTGACGAGATGTTCGACGCGTCCTCATCCAGGACCGTGTCATAGCCGTCCGGAAGGGTGCGCACGAACTGGTCGACGTAGGCGGCCCTGCCGGCGGCGACCACATCCTCGGTGGTGGCGCCATCCCTGCCGTAGGCGATGTTGTCGCGGATGCTGCCGGCGAACAACCAGGTGTCCTGCAGCACCATCCCGAACATGCTGCGCAGGCGCTCGCGGGGCAGCACGTTGATGTCGACGCCGTCGATGAAGATGTGCCCAGAGTTGATCTGGTAGAAGCGCATCAGCAGGTTGACGATGGTGGTTTTGCCGGCACCGGTCGGCCCCACGATCGCAACCGTCTCGCCGGGTAGCACGTCGAGGTTGAAGTCCCGGATGAGCGGCTTGTCTGCCACGTAGCGGAAGGCGACGTGCTCGAGGGAGACCCGCCCTTCGGGCGGGGAGGCGGCCGGCGGCTCGGCGACATCGGGCTCCTCCTCGTCAGCGGCAAGGAACTCGAAGACGCGTTCAGCCGATGCCAGACCGGACTGGAGGAGATTCATCTGACTGGCGATCTGCGTGATCGGCATCGTGAACTGGCGCGAGTACTGGATGAACGCCTGGATGTCGCCGAGCGTCATCGCGCCGGATACGACACGGTAGCCTCCGATGACCGCGATCGCGACGTAGTTGAGATTGGCGAGCAACTGCATCGCGGGTTGCATCGTCCCCGAGAGGAACTGAGCTCGAAAGCTCGCCTCATACAGCTTCTGGTTCTTGGTGTCGAAGTCGGCGATGGTGCTCGCCGTCCGGCCGTAGACCTGGACCAGGGCGTGTCCGGTGTGGGTCTGCTCCACATGAGCGTTGACCGTACCGGTCCTCTCCCACTGCGCCGCGAACTGCTTCTGGGCACGGCGAGCGATGACCAGGGTGAGGCCGATCGACATCGGGACGGTGATGAGTGAGATGGCCGCCAGCAGCGGGCTGATCCACAGCATCATCCCCAGCACGCCGAGGATCGTCAGCGCCGAGGTCAGCAGCTGGCTCAGCCCCTGCTGCAGCGTGGTCGTGACATTGTCGATGTCATTGGTGACCCTGCTCAGCAGGTCACCGTGCGGATGGCTGTCGAAGTACTGCAGGGGCAGGCGCCGCAGCTTCGCCTCGACGTCACGGCGCATGGCGTACACCGTGCGCTGCGCGACGCCCGCCATCAGGTAGCCCTGCATCCAGCTGAAAGCGGCGCCGAGCAGGTAGAGCAACGCGACGACACCGAGGATCACACCGAGCTGGGAGAAGTCGATGCCCTTCCCCGGGGTCACGTTCATGCCGGAGAGAAGCTGACTCAGCTGGCTCTTGCCCTGGAGTCGGAGCCCCGCGATCACCTGAGCCTTGGTCATCCCCGCCGGGAGCGCCCTGCCGATGACACCGTTGAAGATGAGGTCGGTCGCGTTGCCGATGATCCGTGGCGCGATGACGGTGAACGCAATGCCCGTCGAAGCGAGCACGGCCGCCAGGGTGATTCGCGGGACCTCGGGACGGAGGCGGCCGACCAGTTGACGGAGCGTCTGGCCGGGATGCCTTGTGCTCTGCGGCGGGCCGGCGGGCCCTCGGAACGGTCCGCCCGGGCGTCCGCCCATCGGGCCGTGGGCCATCATGCCGCTGCACCGCCGAGCTGCGACTCGACGATCTCCTGATAGGCGGAGCAGGAACCCAGGAGTTGCCCGTGGGTCCCCAGGCCGACGACGCGCCCCCCGTCGAGCACGATGATCCGGTCGGCCTGGAGAATCGTGCTGACCCGCTGCGCGACGATGACCACGGTGTTGCCACGGGTCCGGTCAAGCATTGCCGCGCGGAGGCGTGCGTCGGTGGTGGCGTCCAGCGCCGAGAAGCAGTCGTCGAAGAGGTAGATGAGGGGCTGCTTGAGGAGCGCCCGCGCGATGGCCAGACGCTGGCGCTGGCCGCCCGACACGTTCGTTCCGCCCTGGTCGACAGGCGCATCGAGCCCGCCCGGCATGGCGGCGACGAAGTCGCGCGCCTGGGCCACCTCGAGCGCCGTCCAGAGGTCCTCATCGGTCGCGTTCGGTACGGCGAATCGAAGGTTGGTGGCCACCGTTCCGCTGAACAGATACGCCTGTTGCGGCACCAGCCCGATGTCGTCCCAGAGGCTCTCGAGCGAGCGTTCGCGGACGTCGACGCCATCGATCAGGACCGCGCCAGCACTGGCATCGAAGAATCGGGGGAGGAGTTGCAGCAGCGTCGTCTTCCCCGCGCCGGTGCCGCCGATGATCGCGGTGGTCTCGCCCGGTTGCAGCGTGAAGGACAGGTCGCGGAGCACCGGTTGCTCGCCGCGAGGGTAGCCGAAGGTCACGTCGCGAAACTCGATGACCCCCTTCCGGTGTGCCGGCACAATCACGTGAGCCGGATCCGCGATCGACGGCTGCAGGCGGATGACCTCCTCGAGGCGCTCGGCGCTCGCCTCGGCGCGGGGAACGAGGATCACCATCATCACAGCCATCAGCACGGACAGCAGGATCTGCAGGATGTACGAGAGGAATGCGGTGAGATTCCCGATCGGCATGCTCCCGCTGTCGACCAGGTGACCGCCGAACCAGAGCACCGCCACGCTCGAGAGGTTCATGACTCCCATGAGCGCCGGCATCGCGAGCACGAAGATCCTGTTGACACGCAGAGCCGTGGCAGTGAGATCTGCGTTCGCCGTCGCAAACCGGCGCTCCTCGTAGTCGGAGCGAACGAACGCGCGGATGACGCGAACTCCGGTGATCTGTTCGCGCAGCACCTGGTTGATGCGGTCGATCTTGACCTGCATCCTCTGGAACAGCGGGACCGCGACATAGAGCATCGCCAGAATCAGCGCGGCCATCAGCGGGACCACCACGACCAGGAGCAGCGAGAGGCTCACATCCTCCCGAAGAGCCATGATGATGCCGCCGATCATCATGATCGGCGCCCCCACGATGACGGTCAGCGCCATCTGCAGGAAGAGTTGGATCTGCTGGACGTCATTGGTGTTGCGCGTGATGAGTGACGGTGTTCCGAACCTGTTCATCTCGCGCGACGAGAGATGCAGGACGCGGGCGAAGACCGAGCCGCGAAGGTCTCGTCCCACCCCCATCGACGTCCGCGACGCCCAGTACACCGCGATGATCGCGATCATGCCCTGGATGACGGTCACGCCGAGCATCACTCCGCCGGTTCGCCAGATGTAGGGGATGTCGCCCTTGGCGATTCCGTTGTTGATGATGTCAGCGGTGAGGTTGGGCAGATACAGTCCCAGAACGGTCTGGAACATGATCAGCACGACCACGGCCGAAACCTGCCGCCAGTAGGGCTGCAGATGGGCACGCAACAGGCGGATGAGAGTCACGGCCGGTGTCCGTGCGAACGGAACCTGCCACCGATCACTGCTGCTGATCTCCAGTGTGTGTTCGTTTCCAGTCGACGACGTGACGACTCACTCGCCTTGAGAGAGCATCGCGCCCGGGAGCACCGGCCGCCAAGGGGAGATCGTCCTCAGTCCAGGGGGACCAACGTCCTCGGGGCACGGACGCGGTGCCGGATCGGGCCAGGACGCCGATCCCACGACCCCCGATCGGACCGATGCGTGGGCGCCAGCCATTGGGATACTCGCCGCATGACCACGACGCCGGCCGATGCCAGTGGGGCGACGCAGCCCGACAGGATCGTCGAGACGAACGTGTCGGTGCTCCGCTTCGATCGGGACACGGTTCGCAAGACCAAGAAGCCCGTGCGATTCCCGTTCGTCGACTTCACGAGCGTCGAGTCGCGCCTGGCCGCGTGTCTGGAGGAGGTCAGGCTCAATCGCCGGCTCGCTCCCGACGTCTACCTCGGGGTCGAGGACATCCGTGATGCCAACGGCCGGCTCATCGATGCGGCTGTGGTCATGCGACGTCTGCCCGATCGCCGCCAGCTGCGCGTGCTCATCGAAACGGGCGTGGACGTCCGCGATGAGCTGACGGGCGTTGCGCACGCACTCGCAGCGTTTCATTCCACCGCGGCGCGCAGCCACGCGATCGATCAGGCGGCAACCCCGGACGGTCTCCGTCAACGCTGGGATGCCGATCTCGATGAGCTCGAGCCCCTCGTCAAACGCGTGCTCGGCATCTCCGACCTGGAGCGAGAGCGCGCGCTGGCGCGACGCTACATCGACGCGCGCGGTGATCTGCTCGCCGACCGGATCCGCGGCGGCCACGCCATAGACGGACATGGAGACCTCCGCGCGGACTCGGTGTTCTGCCTCGCCGACGGACCCCGCATCATCGACTGCCTCGAGTTCGACCCCAGTCTGCGCTGGGGTGATGAGCTTGCGGACGTGGCGTTTCTGGCCATGGATCTCGAAAGCCTTGGCCGGCAAGGGCTGGCCGAGCACTTCGTCGGCGCGTACTACCGGATGGCCGGATGGCGAGCGCCGCCGGGCCTGGTCCACTGCTACGTCGCGCAACGCGCGGCCGTGCGATCCAAGGTGGCGTGCTGGAGCGTCCTGCAAGGGAAGACCGAAGGCGCATCGCGCGCACGCATCCACCTCGACCAGTGCGGCGACCATCTCGCCGCCGCCCGGCCGCTGATCGTGATGATCGGCGGCGCACCGAGAACCGGCAAGTCGACACTGGCGCGCGCGCTTGCAGAACGCATCGCGGCGATTCCGCTGCACAGCGATGAGATCCGTCGAGACGTTGCGGGAGCCTCCCACGAGGCGCGCAGCGAGCACGACACCATCGATTCGGGACGGTACGCGGCATCGATGACGGCGGCGACCTACGCGACCCTCGGGTCGCGCGCGGGATCGCTGCTCCGTGGTGGTTATTCGGTCATCGTCGACGCCACGTTTCCCGATGCGACGTCGCGGGCGCAGATCAGGACCCTGGCCGGCGAGCTTGCCGTTGATCTCGTGCAGATCGAGTGCACGGCGCCGCCGTCGGTGATCGCGGAGCGAGCCGCGCGACGGACCTCTCCAGACGATCTGTCCGAGGCCACTGAGGACATCGCAGCGGCGCTGCGGTCACGTCGGAAGCCGTGGGTGGGCGCGCATCGGCTCGACACCACGACGGCGATGACGCGGCAGGTGGACGAGTGCCTCGCCGCCATCGACCGGACTCCGATCGGTACCGGTGCAAGCTGAGCATCGACGGGCTCAGGTCGCCGACTAAGCTTGAGGGGTGTCGACCCCAGACCCTCGTCAGGGGAGGAAGCCCGGTCCGGCGAATCCCCATGGACAGAACGTGCTCGGCTACAACCCCCTGGGCTGGCGGCGGTTCTGGCTGGTCATCGGGCTGCTCCTGATCGTCAACATCGTGGTCACCAGCATCATCCAGTCGGCCAGCCAGCCTCCGTCGGTCACCATCCCGTACAACGTCTTCATCGACCAGGTCGAAGCCGGCAACGTCATCAACGTCACGGCGACCGGGGACTCGATCACCGGGACGGCCAGGAAGGCGGTCAGCGCGGGATCCGGTCAGCCGAGTGCGACCACCTTTTCCACCGAGCGCCCGTCGTTCGCCACCGACGATCTCCTGGACGAGCTCATCCTGAACAAGGTCACCATCCTTGCGGAGCCACCGAATCCGCCGACCCCGCTGTGGGAGACGTTGCTCCTGTGGTTCGGTCCGACGCTGCTCATCGTCTTCGGCTTGATCTATCTGATGCGGCGCGGCGCGGCGCTCGCCGGCGGCGGAGCGGGCGGCCTGCTCGGAAGATTCGGTCAGAGCGGCGCGCGACTCTACGACCCGGAACACCCCGACACGACCTTCACCGACGTCGCCGGGATCGACGAGGTCAAGGCCGAGCTCGTCGAGATCGTCGACTTCCTCAAGAAACCCGAGAAGTATCAGCGCCTCGGCGGCACCATACCGAAGGGCGTGCTGCTCATCGGTGCGCCGGGCACCGGCAAGACGTTGCTCGCGCGCGCGGTTGCGGGCGAGGCGGCGGTGCCATTCTTCTCCATATCGGCTTCGGAGTTCATCGAGGCGATCGTGGGAGTCGGCGCGGCCCGCGTGCGTGACCTCTTCCAGAAAGCGCGCAGCGCGGCGCCGGCCATCGTCTTCATCGATGAGCTCGACGCCGTGGGACGGACGCGTTCAACGGGTGCGCGCCTGGGCGGCAACGAGGAGCAGGAGCAGACCCTCAACCAGATCCTCACAGAGATGGACGGGTTCGACCCGCATGAGGGAGTGATCGTGCTGGCGGCGACCAACCGCGCCGACGTGCTGGACATCGCGCTCCTCCGCCCAGGCCGGTTCGACCGCCGCATCACCGTGCCCTTCCCCGATCGGCGGGGGCGTCTCGAGATCCTGCGCATCCACACGCGAAACATTCCCCTTGCGCCGGATGTCGACCTCGGCGTCACCGCTTCCCTGACGGCCGGGATGGTCGGCGCCGACCTGCGCAATCTCGCCAACGAAGCGGCACTCTCCGCGGCGCGCCGCGACGCCGCAACGGTGGCTCAGATCGATTTCACCGACGCGCTCGTGAAGGTGGAGCTGGGATCCGAACGCAAGCTCTCGCTCACCGCGAAAGATCGCGAACGGATCGCCTACCACGAATCAGGCCATGCCCTGCTCGGGCTGTTGCAGCCGGGGGCCGACCCGGTTCGCCGCGTGTCGATCATTCCGCGCGGGCAGTCACTCGGCGCCACCGTGCAGAGCCCCGTCGACGATCGCTTCAGCTACGGCGAGGACTACCTGCGCGGGCGCATCACCGGGGCTCTCGGTGGCCGGGCCGCCGAGCAACTCGTCTACGGAATGACGACGACCGGCGCCGAGGATGACCTCCGGCAGGTCACGGCCATCGCGCGACAGATGGTGGTGCGGTGGGGCATGAGCCCCAAGATCGGCGTGCTCAGCCTCGAGGACGGCGGCGACCACCCGGGTGAGTCGCTCACTCTCACCCGGCCGTACAGCGAGGAGACGGCGTCACTGATCGACGAAGAGGTGCGTCGCATCACCGACGAGTGTCTGCGCCAGGCCCTGGCCCTGCTCGAGGGCAACCGCGACAAGCTCGAGGCGCTGGTCCGCGCATTGCTCGAGCACGACACGCTCGGCCAGGACGAGATCCTTGCCGTCACCGGGATGGGCGCACCGGTAGGCCAGGACACGACCACCGAAGCGCCGGCCGGTGAGGGTGTCGCCGTCGACGAGCCCACTCCGGATCCGGCCACGGTCAGCTGAGCGAGGTCAGGTCCCCGGGATTCGCCGGCCGGTCACCTCGTCCATCGAGATCCGCACCCAGTGCGCGGTGGAGCGTGTTGCCCAGGAGTGCAGCGGCCCGCGCCGAAGCTCATCGATCTCGGCTTCGTCAGTGACCTCGCGAGCGGTTCCTTTGACCACGACACTCCAGCCGGCGTGATAGAGCGGGCGGCTGTCGTCCACCTCGAAGACCACCGGGGCACCACCGCTGAGAGCGCTCAGCTTCGTTCCGGGCTCGGTGCAGAACACGATCGAGTCATCACCCGCAAGGTAGTTGACGGGAAGGATGAGCGGCTTCCCGTCGACGATGAAGCCCACTCTGCCCACGTAGGAGTGGAGTTGCAGCAGCTCCACTGCGTCGGCCCTGGTGAGCTCGTGAACTCTCGTCTGCGGTGTGCTCTCCACGCCGTTCCCCTTACGACCAGTCGTTGCCGTCGCGGTGCTTCAGGGTGCGCCGGGCCATGAAGGCCGCGGCCTCCGCACGTCGCGAGAGGCCAAGCTTCAGCAGGATGTTGGACACGTAATTCTTCACCGTCTTCTCGGCGAGGAAGACCTTCTCGGCGATCTGACGGTTGGTCATCCCCTCCGCGACCAGGTCGAGGATCTTGCGCTCCTGCGCTGTGAGATCGGTGATGCCGTCGTTGACCTGGGCGCCCTCGCCGCGCAACCGCGCGAGCACGCGCGCCGTGACCGTGGGGTCGAGCAGCGACTCGCCTCGCGCGACCTGGCGGATGGCGCCGACCAGGTCGCCGCCGCGCACCTGCTTCAGCACGAACCCTGCCGCCCCGGCCATGATCGAGCTGAAGAGCGCCTCATCATCGGAATGGGCCGTGAGCATCAGCACCTTGGTTTCGGGGTGTGCGGATCGGATCTCGCGACACGCCTCGATGCCTGACCGCCCGGGCAGGCGGACGTCCATGATCACGACGTCGGGGTGGCTCGTCTCGACGGCCTTGAGCGCCGCGTCCGCGTCTCCGGCCTCGGCGACCACGGTGATGCCGCCGACGCCCTCGAGGATGCTGCTGAGTCCGCGGCGAACCAGCTCGTGGTCGTCGCAGAGCATGACTCGGATGGCGGGCTCGTCGGGCACGCCTGCACTCTAACAGCGCACCGCGAGATCGAGAGGCGCCCGGTCAATCGGCCCGCCCAAATCGTGACCTTGTCCCCTTGGCGATGCCCGGCGCCTCACCCAGGATGGAGGCATCGGGAACCCCCATGAACACAATGCTGCTCCACGATTACGCCTATGTCCCCGTCGCAGCCGAACGGGTGTGCCAGCGCATCCTCGCTCAGGATGGCGCGTGGCTCTCTCCCCTTGCCGCCGCGGCGATGGGAGAGGGTGAGGCCCTCAGCCTGCGCGTCGGACTGCCCGGTGGGCTCCCGATGCTCGGCAAGACGTTCGGCGTCGAGGTAGGCGACCCGCTCACCCGGGATGAGGTGACGGTCATTCCGCTGACCTGGAGGGCGACGTCCGCCCCCGGGCTCTTTCCGGTGCTCAGTGCCGACCTGGAAATCGCACCGCTCGACGAGGAGCTCACGCAACTGACGCTGCGGGGGCGCTACGAACCTCCACTCGGCGCCGTGGGGCGCCGGCTCGACCGCCTCCTCATGCACCGGATCGCCGAAGCGAGCATCCGCGCCTTTCTGGGCCGGCTCGTCTCCAGCCTCGCCGACGCGCTCGAGCCGGTGCCGGCGTTCAAACGCCGTGATGGAGCTTCGACGTTCAGTCTGTGACTCCCGGGCGCCATGGGCGGCATCCGCGTGGAAGCGTGTCCCTGTCGAGGCTATCATCCCGCTGGGATGGCACTCAGTGGCACTCGTGCCGAACGTCTTCTCGACACCGGACTCGCGCTGGCGGCAGAGCTTTCGCTGCCGGTGCTGCTGCAACGCATCGTCGATCTCGCCGCCGAGCTGACCGGTGCTCGCTACGGCGCACTCGGCGTGCTGGCGACTGACGAGGCCGGCTTGAGCGACTTCATCACCAGCGGGTTGAGCCATGAGCAGCGGACCGCCATCGGCGAGCTCCCCCGCGGGCGCGGGATTCTCGGGGTGCTGATTCGCGAGCCGGCCTCGCTCCGCATCCGCGCCATTACGGAGGACCCCCGATCTAGCGGATTCCCGCCCAACCATCCCGCCATGCGCTCATTCCTGGGTGCTCCGATCCGCGCTCACGGCCGGGTGTTCGGCAACCTCTACCTGACCGACAAGCAGGGCGCGTCCGAATTCACCGACGACGACGAGGCCGCGATCCTCGTGCTCGCGACCCAGGCCGGCGTCGCCATCGCCAACGCGCAACTCTATGCTGAGCTGCAGCTCAGAGAGCGCTGGCTGGATTCGGTGCGCGAGGTGGCGACCAGCCTCCTCGTCGGGGACAGGTCGCGTAAGGCGCTCCAGCTCGTTGCGGAGCGCGCTCGCGAGCTCGGCAACGCGGACATGGCCACGATCAGCGTCCCCGAAGGCGAGGGGCTCCGCATCGTCGTCGCGGACGGCGCGGGCGCGCACGATCTGCTCGGCGTCGAGGTGCCGCTCCTGGGGTCTCTGTCCGCCGAGGTCATCCGCACCGAGCGAGCCATGGTCGTCGCAGACGCGGGCCGCTCGCCCCTGACCCAGCCGATGGTCAGCGTCGCCCGGGTCGGACCCATGATCCTCGTCCCGCTGGCGCTCCGCAGCGCCGCGGGCGGTGTGCTCGCGGTCGGTCGCCTGGCCGGGCGGCCAGGGTTCGGGCCCGCGGACATCCCGCTCCTCGAAAGCTTTGCGGAGCAGGCGAGCGTGGCGCTGGAGTACGCCCGCGCCGTCTCCGAGATCTCGCGTCTCGGGATGATTGAAGATCGCGAGCGAATCGCGCGCGACCTGCACGACGGCGTCATCCAGTCCCTGTTCGCGGTGGGGATCGGATTGCAGGGGACGGCCGCGGTCGTCGGTGATCCACGTCTCGCCGACCGGATCCAGCAGTTCGTCAGCGAGATCGACCGCGTGATCGGTGACGTGCGCAGCTACATCTTCGGCTTGCGGCCGAGCGTGCTCTCCTCCGGCAATCTCGCCAACACCCTCGAGCAGCTCGCGCACGAAGTTCAGGAGCGAACCGGCGTCACCGTGGTCGTCGAGATCGACGTGTCGCTCGAGCGCGAGCTCGAAAGCGGCTCGGCGCAGATCGTGCACATCGTTCGCGAAGCGCTTTCGAACATGGGCCGTCATGCGGGGGCGACGACGTGCCGGGTCTCGATCCGCCGTGACCGCGATGCAGCCGTCATCGAGGTCGACGACGACGGGAGCGGGTTCGATCCCGCGTCGGCGCCGCGTGGCATGGGTTTGGGGAATCTCGAGGAGCGGGCGGAGGCGATCGGCGGAAGCCTGGAGGTCGAATCGGTGCCCGGATCAGGCACGATCGTGCGCGTGCGCGTGCCGCTGTGACGACGACACCGGAACGTCCGCCCGGCTACCCGTCGGCTTGGGCGATCGACGCCGTGCTCGCCGACGGCGGCACGGTGCACGTGCGCCCAATCCGGCCTGACGACGCGGCCGCGCATCGTGCCTTCTTCGCGCGGCAGTCGGAAGAGAGCGTGTATTTCCGCTTCTTCGGTCCGCGGTCGGAATTGAGCGATCGCGAGGTCACCCACTTCACGACAGTCGACTACCACGACCGCATGGCGTTCGTCGCCTTCCTGCGCGACGACATGATCGCGATCGGCCGCTACGACCGCCATTCCGGCGGCGACGCGGCCGAGGTCGCATTCGCGGTCGCGGACGACCACCAGGGACGCGGACTCGCCACCCTGCTCCTCGAGTATCTCGCGACCTACGCCGCCACCAAGGGCATCACTCGGTTCACCGCCGACACCCTCATCGACAACCGGCGGATGCTCGAGGTGTTCCAGGATGCGGGATTCAAGCGTGAAAGCCGTTCCATCGAATACGGCGTCGTCCACCTCGCGTTCGACATCGAGCCGACCGGCGAATCCCTCGCCGCGAGCGAACGACGGGCGTGGACCGCCGGCGTCCACAGCATCGCGCGAATCCTGGAGCCGCAGTCGATCGCCGTCATCGGCGCGGGGCGCAACCCCCAGGGCATCGGACACGCCGTCGTCCGCAACCTCGTCGAGGGCGGGTTCACCGGACCGGTGTACCCGGTGAACCCCAATGTGGACACGCTCCTGGGGCTCGCCTGCTCGCCGGACGTGGAAGCGATCGAGGGCCCGGTCGACCTGGCGGTGCTGGCCATCCCGGCCGCCCAGTGCATCGCGGCGGTCGACGCCTGCGGGCGCAAGGGCGTCAAGGGGCTCGTGGTCATCTCGTCAGGATTCGCCGAGGTCGGCGCCGACGGCGCGGAGTTGCAGCACGAACTGCTGCTGCGCGCGCACCGGGGCGGCATGCGCGTGGTGGGACCGAACTGTTTCGGCGTGATCAACACGGCGCCGAAGATATCGCTGAACGCCACCTTCGCCTCGCGCGCACCGAGCCATGGCGGGATCGCGTTCGCTTCGCAGTCGGGAGCGCTCGGCATCGCCCTCCTCGAACAGTCGGTCACGTCGGGCCTGGGGCTGTCGAGCTTCGTCAGCGTGGGCAACAAGTGCGACGTCAGCAGCAACGATCTGCTCAGGTACTGGAACCAGGACGGTCAAACGCGGGCGATCCTCCTGTACCTCGAATCGTTCGGCAACCCCCGAGCGTTCGCGCGGGTCGCGCCGGTGGTGTCCCGCACGACGCCCATCGTGGTCGTCAAGTCAGGCCGGAGCTCCGCCGGGACGCGCGCCGCCGCCTCGCACACCGCCGCGCTGGCGAGCCCCGACACCGTCGTCGACGCCCTGTTCCGTCAGGCCGGTGTCATCCGCGTCGACACGCTCGAGGAGCTGCTCGACTGCGGCCAGCTGCTCGCGAATCAGCCGCCGCTCGATGGACATCGCCTTGCCATCATCGGCAACGCGGGCGGGGCGGCGGTGCTCGCGGCCGACGCGTGCGACGCGGCGGGTCTCAGCGTGCCCGAATTCGATGGCGCGACCCAGGCCGCGATACGCGCGATCGCCGGACCGAACGCGGGTGTGAGCAACCCCGTCGATCTCGGCGCCGGCGCGACGCCGGCCCTCTTCGAGAACACTCTCCGAGCCGCACTGCAGTCACCGTCCATCGACGGCGCGGTGGTGATTCTCGCTCCGGTGGCCACCGCGGACCCCGAGGTGGTCGCGAGGGCCGTGGCCGGGATCGATGCCGGTGCGCGTCCCATCGTCTTCGTGCATCTCGGCGACAACGAGGTGCCCGAGGCGTTGAGCGAAGGCGCCCGTCCGATCCCCTGCTACTCGTTTCCCGAGCGCGCCGTGCGCGCGCTCGGACGCATCGCCGAGCATTCGAGCTGGAAGAGCCGGCCGGTTGGAGCGACGCCACACCTCGAGGGCGTCGACGTGGCCGCCGCCGGCGCAATCGCCAAGGCCTTCCTCGCGGGCAGTCCTGGCGGTGGGTGGTTGTCGCCGGATGACGCGGTGTCGATGCTTCGAGCGTTCGGCATCGCGACCGCCGGCGAGGTCGAGGCGCGCTCGGCGGCGGCGGCCGCGGCAGCGGCCGCGCAGCTCGGCGGTCCCGTGGCCCTGAAGGCGATGGGCAGCAGCATCCTCCACAAATCCGATGTCGGCGGCGTGCTCCTCGACCTCAAATCGCCCGAGGAGGTGGCCGAGGCGTACACGGCGATGGCTGACCACCTCGGCGACGCGATGGATGGTGCGATCGTGCAGACGATGCTGCGCGGCGTCGAGCTCATCGCCGGCGTGGTCACCGACCCGCTGTTCGGCTCGGTGGTGATGTTCGGCAGTGGCGGCACCGCCGTCGAGCTGTTCGGCGATCGCGTCCTCCGAATCCTGCCCCTGACCGACCAGGATGCTCACGAGATGGTGCGTTCGATTCGCGGTGCGCCGCTGCTCTTCGGACATCGCGGCGCGCCGCCGTGCGACGTCGCCGCCGTCGAGGAGGTGCTGCTCCGGGTGGCGCTCCTCGCCGACGAGGTTCCGCAGCTCGCCGAGATGGACCTCAACCCGCTGATCGCGTCTCCCGACGGCGTGGTCGCCGTCGACGTGCGAATCCGCCTCGCGCCGTGGCGCCGGCACGCCGAAACCGAGGTTCGCCGCCTGCGCTGAGCTTCCGGAGTGGGCCGGATGTCACGCGGCGTGTATGGACAAAGGGCCCGGCTGGTATGGGATTCCAACCCGGAAATCTCGTGGCTTGAGGCTCTGTTCCCGCAGGCGTGTGGGCTTGACGATGTGCAGCAAGGTCAAATGGGCCTCAAAACAACAACAAAGGGACTCAGCCATGACGACAGGAATGCGTTGGCGAATCTTCATTCTGCAGGTCGGACTGATCGGCATCCTCGCGTTCGTGAGCGGGTTCGCCTTCTGGGCGAGCAGCTTCGCGACGTCGACCGTGCACGATCAGCTCGCGGCTCAGCAGATCTACTTCCCGGCCGCGGGTACGACTGCGATCACCTCGCTCCCCAAGGTCGACGCGACCGCCATGACCCAGTACGCAGGGCAGCAGCTGCTCACCGGTCAGCAGGCCCAGGTCTACGCGAACAACTTCATCAACGTCCATCTCGGTGAGATCGGCGGCGGCAAGACGTACTCTCAGCTCAGCGCCGCCTCGCAGGCGGATCCGACCAATACGACTCTCGCCGGCCAGGTCCAGACCGTCTTCCGTGGCGACACACTGCGCAGCATCCTGCTCAACGCCTACGGCTGGTGGCAGATCGGACAGTTCGCCGGCTACGCGGCGATCGGCCTCCTCGTGGCAGCGATCGTGGTGCTCGGCGCCTTCATCTTCGAGATCGTGCGCTGGCGCCAGTCGGAGACCGAGGGCCGGACCTCCCGCCCGGCGACGCAGTCGGTGACGGCCGCGCATCCCGCGTGACCCAGTAGCTCAGGGCTCGGTCCCTTGTGACCCACCGGCCTTCGGGTCGGTGGGTCATTCTTTTGGTGCGAGCGTCCGATCGACCGCGGCGGAGCGCAGCACCTCGAGCGCTCGGTCGAGGACTCGCCGCGGATCCACCCCCGCCTGCACCGCCTGCGTCGCGAAGACCCCCGCCGCCTCGATGAGGGCGCGCTCACGTTCGGCAGGGCTCACGGGGAGCCGCTCGGTGACAAAGGTCCCGTGGCGGCCGCGAGAAACGATGAAGCCCCCCTGCTCGAGCTCTCGAAACGCCCGAGCCACGGTTCCACCGGCGAGTTCCAGGTCTGCCGCAAGCTGCCGGATGGACGGGAGGCGCTGTCCCGCGGGGAGCAGCCCGGTCGCGATCATGGTGGCGATCTGGCCCCGAATCTGGTCGTACGGCGGGACTGCCGACGACGAGTCGACGCGAAGGATCACCCGCTGACCACCGGGATGTCGCGGCGCACCCGCCAGTGGGCGAGGTGTCCGAGCCCGATCCACACGAGCACCGCACCGAGGTCGCAGGCGGCGCCCGCCCAGGGCAGGATCGCGCCGAGCTGAGCGTTGGCACTGACGTCGCCGAGCGCAACCAGCGCCCAGCCGATGCTCAGGAGCATCAGCGCCAGCCCTGCGGCGGAGAAGGAGTGGATCGAGGCGGCACGGAGTGAGTCGTCGGCCGCGAGCAGGTCGTCGGTGATCGCCGGTTGCGGCCGCCCCACGATCGCCTTGAGAAACCCTTCGAACACGAGCGAGAAGGCGACCACGAACACGGCTGTCGCGCCAACGAGCGCGACGCTCGGATCGACGGTGCGCCCGGGATCCTTCGGGGCGACCGCGTAGAGCACGGCGAGCACGACCGTCACGCCGGGGAGCACCCTCATCGCCCACATCGTCGCCGGGGGGACGTAGCCCGACAGCGTCCGCGGCGCCAGAATCGCGGCTCGAACCGTCTCCCGCGAAGGGGTCCGCCTCAGGTAGGTCATCTCCGCGACCACGGAGCCGAGGAGCGAGCCGGCGATGGCCAGCACCACCCAGCTGTCGCCGAGAGGGAACGGACGCCCGACGAGATCGATGTAGACGGGGGATGCAAGCCAACCGAGCGATGCCCCGGCGACCTCGAGCGAACGGGTCCGGCGCAGGTAGCCCGCCACCAACGCGCGATTGACACTCATGAGGGCGAGCCCATGGTGGGCTGACCATCGCTCGATTCGCGGTTCGCTCGGCGGCATCACGGCAAGGAGGAAGGCCGCGACTGCGATCGCCGCGCTGACGCCGAGGATGATCGATCCCGCCGCCGTCAGTTGAGAGGTCTCCACATCCGCTCCTCCACCGTATCGCCCGGTGTTGTATCTATGTATCAGTACATTGATACAATAGTGCCGCAGCCGCGGCAAGTCAAGTCCCGACGCCGCATTGCGTCGTCATCACCACGAATGTGTGAGACTCGCTCTCCTGCGGGACGTGGCACACGGCAAAAAGGGAGATGCGGTGCAACGACATCCTGGGGGATCGCCTCGCATGCCGGCCGACACGCTCATCTTTCAAATCTCCCCGGCCGGCCTCAGCCTGATCGGGGGAAGCGGTCGCGGAGCGGGATGGTCGGGCATCGTCGACCTCGACCTCGAACAGGAGCCGACCGCCGCGCAGGTCCACAGCTCGAGCCGTCCCGCGCGAGTCGGCGGAACCGACCAGCCCGTGAGGGTGATCGGACCCTACTGGGCGAAGCACGCGGTGCTGGTTCCCGTGGGCGGCGAGCACCTGGTCGTGTTCGGCAGTCACGAGCCCTTGCCCGACCCGGACGCGACCCTGGTGCCGGCTGCGGCGCACCTCGTCGCCGAGCTGCAGCAGGTCTCGCCGGCGAAGCTCCTCGCCGATGAGCTCGAGGTGGTGCATGCCATCCGCGACCTCATCGAGTATCGCCCCGAGACGGTCGTGGAGACGGCGCGGCACATCGCGGGCAAGGCCGCCGAGCCGCTGGCGTGCGAGGTCGGCGCCGTGCTGCTCCACCACAACGGCGCGCTGGTCGTGGAGGTGGTCACCCGCAACTGGTCGGAGCACCTGGACTTGGCGGCGATCCGAGGAACGCTGGTCGGCCTGTTCGAGCGGGCCGAGCGCGGCGCCTTTGTGGAGTTGGAGCTCGAGACCGCCACAGGTGACGCGCTCGGACGTGACCAGGGCCTGGTGGCCCGCTTCGCCGTCCCCATTGGGAGGCCGACACCCTTTGGGGTGCTGGTCGTCGCACACGCCGCGACCCGTGCGCGCGGGTTCACCACACTCTGTCAGCGGATCGGGTATGCGCTGGCGGACGTCGCGGAATCGCTGCTCGCGCAGGCCATCTCGCGCGAGCAACTCACGGCCGATCGTGATCGTTTCGCGCGACAGGCGCGCATCGACCCGCTGACCGGCCTCGAGAATCGCGCCGCGTGGGATGAGCACGTGTCGGTCGAGGAGGCACGACGCGGCCGGTACTCCCGCTCGGTCACGGTCGTGAGCGCGGATCTCGACAACCTCAAGGCGGTGAACGATCGCTACGGGCACGAGGCGGGCGACCGTCTCATTCGCGCGGCCGCGAACCTGCTCCGCCGTCATGCGCGCGGAGCGGACCGGATCGCTCGCGTCGGGGGTGATGAGTTTTTGATACTCATGCCCGAAACTGACCTGCACGGAGCGGGACGCTACCTGGCACGGGTACGAGCCGCGGTGCGGCGCATCCAGGCGACCGAGGTCTCACGCCTGCAGCTGTCCTTCGGCGCCGCGACGGCGCGCGAGGGCGAGACGCTCGGCGCGGTGATCGGCCGGGCGGACGCGGCGATGTACGCCGCCAAGAAACGCCGCGAACGCAAAGCCAGGAATGGCGTCGGGCTCCGACCTGCAGGAGCCGATCGCAGCGAGGTGACCCTCAGCGCGCGCTGACCGCTGTCATGCCATGCGCGCTTTCAGTGGTGGAGCCTAGTCTGGTCGATGTCGTCGTGGCTCATGCCGAAGTAATGGGCGACCTCGTGCAGCATGGTGTCGTGCACCTGGTCGACGAGCTCGGCGCGCGTTCTGCACCAGCGCTCGATGTGATGCTGCAGCAGCACGATCCGCTTGGGATACCCACTCGCGCTGAACGACGACTCGGTGGTTCCCTGAAAGTACCCGAGCACGCGCTCGTCGATCCCGTTGCCGCGGTCATCCGCCGTCGCGCCGGGTTGAATCGTTATCAGGAGGTTATCGGCGTCCATCCGGGCGCGCAGCGTCGGCGGGATGCTCTCCAGGGCATCCGCGGCGATGCGCTCGAATTCCTCCGCCGAGACGTGGTACGCCACCCGCTGAGAATGTCACACGGCCGGGGAGGAAGCACGATTCCGCCGAGACCCGAGCACTGTGATGAGCAGGTGGTCCGACGGCCCGCTTGCCCTATCCTCGTCGCGCCATGGCAATCCAGACCACCGAGAACGCGATCGAAGTCTCGGGGCTCCACAAATCGTTCGGCAAGGTGCATGCGCTCCGCGGCATCGACCTGACGGTGCCTCGCGGGAGCGTGCTCGGCATGCTCGGTCCCAACGGCGCCGGCAAGACCACGGCGGTCCGCGTCCTCACGACGCTCCTGCGACCGGACGCAGGGAGGGTCACCGTCGAGGGGTACGACGTGGTTCACGACGCCGCCGCGGTGCGCCGCTGCATCGGGCTCGCGGGCCAGGCGACGGCGATCCAGCTCGAGCTGACCGGTCGCGAGAACCTCGAGATCATGGGTCGCCTCAACCACATGGAGCGGCGGACGATCCGGGGCCGCGCCGCCGAGCTGCTCGAGCGCTTCGAGATCGCGGACGCCGCGGACCGTCCGGCCAAGACGTACTCGGGCGGCATGCAACGCCGGCTCGACCTCGCCGCGAGCCTGATCGCGGAGCCGTCGGTGCTCTTCCTCGACGAGCCGACCACGGGCCTCGACCCGCATGGACGGCTCGGGATGTGGGACATCATCCGCGAGCTCGTCGGTCGCGGCACCACGCTGCTGCTCACCACGCAATACCTTGACGAGGCCGACGAACTGGCGAACACGATCGTGGTGGTCGATCGGGGCGAGGTCATCGCCTCAGGGACGCCGAACCAGCTCAAGGACCACGTGGGTGGCGATCTCCTCGAGTTCACGGTGCCGGACCGGGCGCGGCTCGACGACGCCGTCCATGCCGTCGCCGGCCTGTCCGACGCCGCCCCGAGCGTCGAGACCGATGCGAAACGGGTCAAGGTGGCAGTCGGAAGTCACGGGTCGACCGCGCTGGTCGAAGCCGTGCGACGCCTCGACGCCGCCGGTGTGGAGACCGAGAACCTCGCCCTGCACCGCCCATCGCTCGACGACGTGTTCCTGGCCGTGACCGGGCATGCAGCCGAGGCATCGTCAGACGGAACCGGCAAGGCGCATAACAGCGCATCGACGGGGGTGCCCGCATGACCGTTCTCGCCGACACCGCACACACGAGGTCGCGCCCGGGGGCGGGGCAGATGGCGCGCTGGGCGATCAGCGATGCGCTGGTCATGACGCGCCGCAACCTGCTCGTCTGGATGCGCGTCCCCGCCTACATCGTGTTCACCGTCGTGCAGCCGGTGATCTTCGTGCTGCTCTTCCGGTACGTGTTCGGCGGCGCCATCCAGGCCCCCGGGTCGGGCGGATACGTCAGCTACCTGATGCCCGGCATCATCGGACAGACCGCGGCCTTCGCCACCTTCGCGACCGCGATCGCGCTCGCGCAGGAGGCGACCAAGGGTGTGATCGATCGCTTCCGCGCCATGCCCATAGCACGCTCGGCGGTCCTCGCCGGCAGACTGATCGCCGACTCGATCCGCATGCTCATCGTGATCCTGGTGATCATCGGCGTCGGCTACGCGGTGGGATTCCGATTTCAGAACGGCGTCGCGGGCGCCGTCGGCATGGTGCTCCTCGCAGAGGCATTCGGCGTCACCGTGTGTTCCGTCTCAGCATTCGTCGGCCTCGCGATCAAGGACGAGGAATCCGTGCAGGCATTCGGTCTGATCTGGATCTTCCCGTTGACGTTTATCAGCTCGGCGTTCGTGCCGATCCAGACGATGCCCGGCTGGCTCCAGGTCTTCGCGAACAATCAGCCGGTGACGCTCGTGATCAACGCCATGCGCGCCATGGCGCTGGGCGGCCCGCAGTTCCCGCTCAACCCGGCACTGTGGGAAAGCCTGGTGTGGCTCGCGGGCGTGCTGCTCGTGTTCACACCACTCGCGGTGCGCAGCTACCGGCACGTCGGGTAGGCTAGAGGCCTCCGGCTCCGTCCGGGGAGCCCAATCCGGATGGTCCGTCGTAACCCTTTACTCCGTTGCAGAGGTAGTCGTGCAGGCTCCCGCAGTAGCCGTTGGAGCCGCCGACGGCATCGAAGAAGTCTCCGGCGTGGTGATACTCGAAACCGGGTGACATCGTCCTGCCGTTGCCGGCGAGCCCGACGACACCGGCGATGAACGGCGCGGATGCGCTCGTCCCGCCCACCGCGATCCAACCCGGATTCAGACCGTCAAATCCCGGGGGGAAGCTGGTGTCGTACACGGCGAGCCCGGGGGTGGGATCGGCATCCGCCGAGACGTCGGCCACCGTCCGCATGAAGCAGCGCGAGTCGTGCTGCCATGAAGGCTTGGCGATGTACGCGGAGCAGCCACTCGAGGCGGCGTACCAGGCGATCTCCGAATAGCCTCGACTACCGCTCGCCGGCATCAGGGTTGTGCCACCGACGGCTATGACGTTCGACATCACCGCGGGGAAGCTCGCGGGGCCGAATCCGTAATCGCCTGAGGATGCAATGATCGTGGTGCCGGGATGACGGTAGTACCGCTCGTACTGCTGCATGCCGTTGAACTCCTGCAGCCCGTAGCTGTTCGAGATGGCGGCGACGCCGAGACTCGCCGCGGTGTCCTCGGAGATTCCCAGGTCCAGGACCGACGGGGTCGATCCCTCGACGAGCACGATGTGGCAGCGCGGGCAGGCCGCGGAAACCATGTCGAGATCGAGCGAGATCTCGATGCCCCAGCCGGGATCCGCGCTGGGGTACGGCCCCGCGGCACCGCTTTCGTTGAGCTTGCGAAAGCAGCCGTTCGACGTCGTGCAGGGTGCGAGGCCGTTGGTGCGTCGATAGGTGGCGAGGTCCGATTCCGCGGTGGGGTCGTCAAAGGCGTCCACGATGGCGATGGTCTGCCCGGCGCCGTGGCTGATCGGCAACTTGTATGCGGCCTCGAGCTGAGCTGCGACGTACCCGGCGATCGTGCCGTCGGAGCTCGCAATCGGGCGATTGATCACGACGTCAGCGAGGCATTCCTCCGTCCCTGGCACCGTGGCACCACAGACACGGGCCACCCCCGGAGCGGCCGGTGCAGCTGCTCGTGCCGTTGCTCCACCCGCGAGCGAGGCGATCAACAGCGATCCGACGGCGATCCACTGAGTCTTCATCGTGCTACTCCCCGCATGTGGCCAGCCGTGCTCATGGGAACGCGTATGCGTTGAGGATCGTCTGATCGAGAACGCCTCCGCCGGCATCCGTCACATGGATGCGGATCGCCGCGGTGCCCGCGTGAGCCGGGTCCCTGTAGCTCACCGCAAAGGTGTTGGCGCCACTCCCGGTCACGTGCGCCGGCGTCCAGGTCGCGCCACCGTCGAACGACACGTTGACCTGTGCCGAGTTGACGGCGATGGACACGCCGAGAATGTGCGAGATCGCGAGTTGGAACGTCACGGGGCCCGACGCGACATGACCGGTGTCGTCCTCGGGCAGCTGATAGTCGGGCAGCATGAGTGCGACGACGCTGCAGCCGGCAGTCATGCCGCTGAAGCACACCCATCCCGACGGAACCGGCGCGCTCGTCGAGCCGGGGCTCGAGAAGGTCCAGGTCGTTGCCTGACTGGTCGAAAGCGTTCGCCACGTGGCGGTCGTTGCCACGGAATACTGGAGTTGGAAGTGTGCCGGGCCTGCGGCCGTCGGCACGTCGATACCCAGCGGATCCTGACCGGCGCTGATCGTGACGCCATCCTGTGTGAGCGTGTACGCGTCGGTCTCGGTGAGCCCCGGAACCGGGAAGTTGGGGAAGCCGAAGTGCCCGGGCGGATTGTCCCCGTACGGGAAGATCTCGAACTCGAGACTGCCCGCCTCCGTGCACGCCGGACAACCCTGCACGAACGGGAACGCGTCAGCGGCGCCGGTGTCGACGGGTACGCCGGGCCCGATCGGTCCACGATTCCAGTCCGCGGTCGATTCCTGGCGCGGCACCAGGACGCGATCCGAGTCCTGTGTCAGCCCGTTGAAGCTGGCCGCGTCTGCGACGACCTGTTGCAGCCACAAGAGATCGGGTCCAGCGAGCACGTACTCAGTCCTTTCGAGTGGTGCGTTGAACGTGTCGAACTCCCCGAATGCGAAGACCTGCCATGGGAAGAAGGACTGGCGCACCTCCATGGCCGGATTTCCCTGGACGTCGCTGAAGTATCGTGTCGCAACGATTGCGAGCTGCGACGTCTTCACGGCGTAGCGCTGGTTGCGGGCAATGGCTCCCTGACCGCCGTAGCTCGCATCGTACGAATAGGCCGCCGGACTCGAGGACGGCGAATCGAAGTGAAACGACGCGATCCATCCCTGCGTCCCCACCTTCGGAGCAGGCCCAGGACTCACATACACCTTGAAGGGCGGCGCCCCGCCACCGATCGACCACGCTGTGCTGAACGACGTGCCGCCGGTCGAACCCTGGCTGTTTCGCTGCCATGTGACACTGCCTGACCCGACGCCGGTCGGCAGGGGAGGCGTCGCGGTGACGCGCGCAGTCGCGGTGCGCGCGTCGACAGTGATCGTGGTGTTTCCATGGACGGTGAAGTTCACGATGGCCATGTGCTCGTCACCACCGGCAGGCGGACCACCGCCGTTGACGGTGGCGCCTCCCGAGAAGTGAACGAAATCGCCGAGCAGCGCGTAGTGACCGTTCGGCACGCTGGCCTTGAAGACGCCGTGATACCACGACTCGAAACCGACTCCGGCGGACTTGCGAGCGTCACCCGTGTTCAGGAGGAACGCAGCATCGCCGGTGTCGGGCGCACCTCGGGCATCGATGCCGTTGACGGTGAGCGTGTACAGCGTGAACCCGGACGACGGCCGGCGTGCGTGCGATGCGACGCCCGTCAGGCTGATCCGGTCGATGCCCGTCAGCGTTCCCGCCGAGATCGCCGACTGCAGTCCCGAGCCCGAGGAGGTGGTGACGACGCCGTCGGTGACTCCGGCGGCAACCTCGACGGGATGCAGCAGCCAGGGCATGGCTGGTGTCGGCGCGCCGTGCCACTGCACCTGCACCGCCATCTGTCCGGGCGTGCCGGTTTCTGCCTGACTCAACGCTCCCGTGTCAAACAGCGAGGGGTCAAGTATCGCGCCGAAGCTGTGCAGGGCCACGGCCGGGACGACATACAACGCCCCATTGGCCTGGAACGTCAGCAGGGGCGTCGACGCATCTGCCGAGGCGGCGGCGCTCACCGCCAGGCGGCCATCCGTGCCCGTGCTCTGGAGGATGCGCTGCCCGGTCACGAGGGTGATCAGGCGATCCGCCGGCGCGGCGACCGAGGTCGAACCGGCGGCCCGGTGGGCGGCTGCGGGCAGCATTCCGGCGACCACCGCAAGGGCCGTGGATACCAACAGCGCTGTCAGGGAACGGATCTGGCGGTGGGTCACGGCTTCTCCCTTCTAACGCTCTCGCAGCATGCTCGAGTGTGAGCACCCTAGCAGAGGCGAGGGGTGTTGTTGGGACATGACATCGGCGGCTCGCAACCGGCCCGAACACCTGCTGGAACCAGCCCTCGATGTCGAGGATCGCCCCGCTCGGTGCCGTACCCTGAGCGGTCTGAACAGCCCTCGATGGCTCGACACGTCCGAGCTCCGCATCGGCCTCGGCTGCATGCGCCTCTCGACTGACAGCGATCGCGACGATGACGCAGCCGTCGAGACGATCGAAGCGGCCGCCGGAGCCGGGATCACCATCTTCGACACCGCGCACGCATACGGTCCCGATGCGGCGTCGGCAGGACACAACGAGCGTCTCGTCGCTCGTGCACTGCGCATGCACGGCGCAATTCAACGCGCGCGGATCGTCACCAAGGGCGGCATGACCCGGGTTGGGGACAGCTGGATTCCTGACGGCCGGGCCAGGGTGCTCCTCGCGGATTGCGAGGCGACCCTCGCCGCCCTCGACGGACTGGCCATCGACCTGTATCTCATCCACGCCCCAGACCCGAGAACGCCCTGGCACACATCGGTGCGAGCGCTCGCGCAGCTCGTCGCTGACGGAACGGTCCGGCACGCAGGCCTGGCGAATGTGAACCGCCGCCAGCTCGAGGAGGCATCCGACCTGCTGGAGGTGACCGCGATCCAGGTGGGCTTGAGCGTGCTCGACGACAGCGCCGTGAGGGGCGGATTGATCGACCTCTGCGAGGAGCGGGGGATCGCGGTGATCGCCCATTCGCCGCTCGGCGGTCCCCGCCGCGCCGGCTCCCTCGCGCGCCGTCAGGCGTTGACGGATGTCGCGCGAGCTCGGCACGCGACGCCTCAGGAGGTGGCGCTCGCATGGGTGCTCGACCTGTCCCCTGTCGTGGTCGCGATACCCGGAGCGCGTCGACCGGAGACCGCGCGCTCGGCCGCACGGGCGGCAGCGCTGCGGCTCGAGCCGGGCGACCGAACACGCCTGGTCAGTGGCTTCAGCTGGCCGCAACCGAAACCGTCCGCGGGACCCCGAACAGGGCTCGAGCACGCGGAGGTTGTCATGGTGATGGGCGTCCCGGGGGCCGGCAAGAGCCGTCGAGCCGAGGAGTACGCCGCCCGGGGGTACCTTCGCCTCAACCGCGACGAGCGCGGCGGATCACTGCGTGATCTCAGTGGCGCGCTCGACGAGGCGCTGGCATCGGGCGTCCGGCGGATCGTGCTCGACAACACGTATTTGACGCGCGCCGCGCGAAGCCACGTGATCGAGACCGCAGCCCGCCATCGAGTGGGGATTCGGTGCGTCTGGATCGACACGCCACTCGCCCAGGCGCAGGTCAACCTCGTCGAACGCATCCTCGACCGGTTCGGGTCGCTCCCCGATCCGGAGGCCCTGCGCCGGCACGCGCGCGTGCAGCCGGGACTCCTCCTGCCGACCCGCCAGATGCGCGGGTTCCGCGAGCTCGAGCAGCCGTCGACCGCCGAGGGATTCGACGTGGTCGAGCGGATACCGTTCGAGCGCGCCCCGGCCGCAATCCTGGGCGAGAGGATCGAAGCACCTGGAGGGGTCTTCGTGGCGGCCGCCGCACTGACGCACCCCGGGTGGGAGAACGCCGTCGCCGAGGGGAACCCTGCGGCGCCGCACCTGGTCTTCGACTGGAAACCCGGCGAGACCATCGAGGTGCTCGATGCGGGTGTGCGGAGGCTTGCCGACCGGGTCACCGGGATCGTGGAGCCCGCGCTCTGCCCGCACCCGGGAGGTCCACCGGTCTGCTGGTGCCGTCCGCCGCTGCCCGGGCTGATCCTCAGCTTCGCGCGGCTCCACGGGCTCGACCCCGGCCGCTCGGTGCTCGTCGGTGCAGGGGCGGCGCATCGGAGGCTGGCCACGACACTCGGCGCGCGCTTCATCACCGTGTGAGCCTCAGCCGAACGCCGTCCGCGAGAGACCCTGACGCCCGTGCTACGGATGCGAGGGCGCCGGCGGCGCACCTTCGATCTCGAACATGAGGTCGTCGAGGTAGCAGTAGTACCAGCCCTCACCTGGTTCATATGACCGGATGATCGGATCGCCGACGGTCTTGAAGTGCGCCGTCGCGTGCTTTCCCGGCGAGTAGTCGCAACACCCGACGTGCCCGCACTCCTGGCAGACGCGGAGATGGACCCAATCGTGCCGCCCCGCGGCAACGCATTCGACGCAGCCCGTTCCCGAGGGGACAACGTCGAGAACCTGATCGAGATGCCGGCAGACGTCGCTCATGTGGATCTCCCTGGAGAGTGGTCGATGGATCTGTGACCCGGTGCCGGGACCACTGTCAAGTCGTTGCTCCACCCCATCAAACGCGCGGTGCCGTCGGTAGTGGGTCAGTTTCGTCACTCGCCTAAACTCCGCCCCGAAACCGAGGCTGTACCATGGATTCATGCCTGAGCGCCCAAGGAAGCGACCGACAGACCTGAACCGGCTCGCGGCCTCCATCGTGGACGAAGCCACAGGGAACGCACCCGATCCTGACGCCGGGAAGAACCCGGCAGCCGTGGCGCTGGGACGGTTGGGCGGAGCCAAGGGCGGCGCTGCCAGGGCAGCGAAGCTCACAGCGACACGGCGGTCGGAGATCGCGAAGAAGGCAGCCGAGGCACGCTGGGGAAGGACGACAGACCAGACGTAGACATTCCAGACGTGCAGCCAGCAGCAGACCAGCCGATCTGCTAGGCTACTGGGATGCAGGTAACTCTCGACCTCAACAAGCTCAAGGACGATCTCGCTCGGATTCGCGCCGACATCGAGGATTTCGAACGCCAGCGCCAGCGCAAGTACGACGAGATGAACGACCTGACAGCGCTTATTGGCCTGATTGAACGGATGTACGTCTCTTCCGAGTCAACATCCGAAAATATCCCGCAGGTCGCACCCATCGAAGCTGTAAACGGTCAGCCGGTCGCGCAGGATCTCGCGGCGATGGACACCAAGACAGCATTTGCCTACGTCCTGAGGCAGTCAGGCAAGGCGTGGGCGCTCAAGGATCTCGCAGAGGAAATGCTGCGGCGTGGGTGGAACACCCGCGACCCTGCTGACAATCCCTTCAGTGCCGTAAACACTGCGGCGGGGCGCCTGGTCAAGGCCGATCCCCACATCGTGCGGCCACGCTATGGCTGGTACGAATGGCGCGAGGACTCCTCGTCGGCCACTCAAGAGCTGGCGCTTGCCTCCAATCACTACTCGCGCACCGTGGCGGAGCAGGCCTAGAAACGCCCCAAAAGAAAGGACCGACGAGGCGGTAACCCCGTCGGCCCTTGGAACCCGTTGTTCCCCAACTGGCCCACGTAGCTCAGTGGACCCCTGAGAAGGCTTTGAGAGCGCTCCCCTGCTAAGGGAGAGGTCGTAGGTTCGAATCCTACCGTGGGTACCGGGGGACTCGCCTATTCAGTGTATCACAAGTTAGTGACAACCCTGGACTCTTCTTAAATCTGGTCAGTTTGGGTATTGACATTCCCTGTGCGCTCAAGCATAATTGTCAGTATGAACACACTCTCGACGGCCAAGAGGACCGCCGTGGTCCGCTGCCTCGTCGAGGGCAACTCGATCCGCGCCACCGTTCGGATCACCGGCGTCGCCAAGAACACCGTGACCAAGCTGCTGGTCGATCTCGGCGCTGCCTGCTCCGAGTACCAGGACCGCGTTCTCCGCGACCTCACCTGCCGCAACCTTCAGGGCGACGAGATCTGGTCGTTCTGCAACGCCAAGGCGCGGAACGTGCCAGCGGAGCATCGCGACGACCCGGCTTGGGGAGATCAATGGACGTGGACCGTCATCGACCGTGACTCCAAGCTCATCCCGACGTGGTATGTCGGGGATCGCTCGTCGCGGTCCGCCTTGATCGTCATGGACGATCTGCGGTCCCGCGTCTCCGGTCATGTCCAGATCACCACGGACGGATTCCACCTGTACGCCGAGGCCGTTGAGGCAGCGTTCGGGCCGGATGTGGACTACGCGCAGCTCATCAAGGTCTACGGCGTTGATCCCGATGCTGATCGCAAGTACAGCCCTGCCAAGTGCCTTGGCTCGCATGCCAAGCGCATCAGCGGGTCGCCCGAGCTGGCCGAGGTCGGCACCTCACACGTCGAGCGCCAGAACCTCACCATGCGGATGGGCATGCGCCGGTTCACCCGGCTGACGAATGCGTTCTCCCGCAAGGTCGAGAACCTTGCCGCCGCGGTGTCTCTCCACTTCATGTACTACAACTTCGCCCGGCCCCACATGAGCCTTGCAGACCCCTATCCCCGCACCCCCGCGATGGCTGCTGGGGTCAGCGACCACGTGTGGAGGATCGAGGAGGTCGTCGCCCTACTGGGTTAGGGCTTCCGCTCCTGCGTTTTCGGCTTCTTAGAAACGGTCCATTCATTGGAATACACCGTTCGGGGACCCTCCTCGGGCTCCGTCTTGACATTCAGTACCGTCGTGGTCCCGGCCATTGTCCCGCCCGTCTTGGTTTCCAGCTTAATGGGCATCGCTGCTAGCTCCTTCGTGGATTCACGTGAATAGAGACAGAACGCTTCTCGTCGCCATCGACGAGTATGTGGAAGGAGAAATCCCCTTCCTTATCAAACGCGAGAGGGCCGAGTCGCTGGATCAGGTTCATGCTTGCCCGTGATCCTGGGCGGGGCGGCCTTGGGACTGTGAGCGTCGATTCGGCAAACCCTAGTTCCTCGCCATCCGCACCGCGCATCTCGACGCGGCAGAGCTTGTCCCGGCCAACCTCAGGCGGTCCTGCCGTAAAGCTCGCGACGAGGAATGCTTCGGGCAGAACCGCGGGCCAGCCGTTATCAGGGGTGAGATCCGTGAACACGCCCATGATGTTGAGGTTGTTATGTTCGTCCGTGTTGGCTGCCTTGCAGATGACGGCGAGGACACATTCCATCGCACGATCATAGGCAGGTGAGTCAGGGTTCGTCCCCTCGCGGACAGACGCGGATATCCGCACGCTGAGACTATCGGCGCCATGATCCTTTGCCCCGCCTGCGGCTCCGATCGGCTCATCCCGCTGAGCTTCCCACCCCCTTGGCGCGAGCCACGGCACCTCGGGCAGCGCGAGGCCATCGACCGACCCGTGATGAAGTGCATCCGATGCGGCGAGCGCAGCTACATCAGCATCAAAACTCACCGGTCGCTCTCCTCAGATTCAAACTGACCCACTACCGTGCCGTCGTAGGACGTGGCGAGAAAATCGCTGATGGCACGGCGCGGATCGGGTGCCGCGATCGCCGCCTCGTAGGCGAGGAGAAACTCCCCCGCATCCGGGCGCCACGCCGCCTCGCGCGGTTGCAATCGGACGGTGTCGATGTCGGGCGGCGCCGGGTACCCGTAGGAGAAGAACGCGGGGGCCGCCAGACGGTGGTCGCCCGGCCACCACCCGGCGCAGATCTGCTCGGCGTTGGAACTGAACTCTGTGATGACGTTGTCACCGGGCAGCGGTTCCGCCGGCCTGCCCGAGTACCGCGTCACGGCGAGGTCGAAGGTTCCCCAGAAGAAGTGCACCGGGGTGGTGCGCCCGCGGAACTGGGCTCGATGTTCCTTCAAGACCAGATCGACCAGCGACAGCACGCCGTGGAATCGCCGCGCAGACGCGGGATCATAGGTGGCGTGGGTGCGATCGTCGGGGAATGGGATCGGATCCGGCACCTCCGACGGCGTCACCGAGATGCTCACGTCGATCCCCATGCGATGCAGCGCATCCATGACGTCGCGATAGAAGTCCGCGACTGCTCCGCCGAGCGGGCGACGCTCGGTCTGACCGTCAGCACTGCGGAGGACGAGAACGTGATCGTGCAGGTCGATCTCGGCGTCGAACGTTCGCAGACCGAAGGGCAGCGGCGATGTGGACAGCCCGCGTGCGGTGACATACAGCGGCACGTTCGCCCAGCCTGGTTCGAACGGGCTCAGTGCGAGGCGGAGCTTGCCGATCACCTGCGTGTACATGTGCAGCGTGTCTCGGGTGTCGCGCCATTCGGCGTACGGGAGAGCCGGCCACTCGCCGGCCTCGTCGCCCATCCCGCCATGATGATCCGCGCGGACGCGCGCATGCGCGACGTCGCCGGGGACGAACAGCCCGCCGTGCGCTGTGACCATCGACCCTGGCGGCCGGCCTCACGCGTCACCAGGATTGGAGACACGGTGCGCGCATCATCCCGACGCATCGGAGGAGTCGTGTCATGAAGCACAGATCATCGCCTCGCAGGCTCATCGCGCTGGACGGCTTCGCAGCCGTGAGCGCGCTCGCCGGCGGCGTCATGGTGATCTCCGGATGGCCATATGCCTTCCCCATGACCTGGCTGCAGGGCACGCCGTTCGACAGTTACGTGATCCCGGGACTGCTCCTCGGGGTCATCGTCGGCGGCAGCGCCGCCGTGTCGACCGTCGCCACACTCCGCCGGGCCACGTCAGGTCCGGTGCTCTCCGCCGTCTCGGGAATCATGATGATGGGCTGGATCGCCGGAGAGATATTCGTGCTCCACGCCAATGTCGGGTTCACACCGCTCTGGCCGTTGTACTTCCTGGTCGGTCTCGGCATGACACTGCTCGGACTTCGCGCAACGCCACGGAGCGTCCGAAGCCTGGGGCACCGGGTGCGTCACGCGTAGGACCGGCGTGCTCAGCCGGGGGCACCGGTATCCCGCATCTCCAGCCAGACGAGACCCTGAATACCGAGGCGGAAACGTCCTCCTGCGTGCACGATCACCATCAGCACCCCTTCGCACGCCGCACATCGGAGAACCGCGCCCGGCGATCGCGGAGCCATGTAGAGGTGTTGCTTGCCCAGCGGGCCGACGGCGCCGCAGCCGGCGCAGGCGCCACGCGCGGCCGTGAGCTCCGGAACGAAGATCTCCTGAAGGAGGCCGGCAGCCGCGTTGCCGTCAAGCCTCAGCTGGTGCTCGTCCATCTCGGTGTCATCCTCCGGTGGGGCCGAATCGCTCGGTCTTGATCCGAGTGGGCTCGTGGCCGAGTTTCACGAGCGACTCCGCGACCGACTCCACAAGCGGCGTCGGACCGCAGACAAACATCAGCGGACGGTCTGTTGGAGGCCAGGCGACGCTCGCGAGCATCGCCGAGTCGATGCGCCCGCGAAGTCCGGCCCATCCCGGAGGTTGGGCGCGGGTCAGCGTGTGGATGACATCCAGCCCGCTCTGCATCGCGGCGAGCCGGTCAAGCTCGGCGCGATAGATGACCTCATCGAGCGAGCGCGATGAATACAAAAGCCTGGTCGGCAGATGGATCCCGTCCGCCTGGCGGGCACGGAGCATGGCCATCAGGGGACAGATCCCCGAACCACCCGCCACGAGCAGCAGCGGCCCGCCCGCAGTCGGGTCCCACACGAAATACCCACCGATTGGGCCGCGCAACTCGAGCTGGTCGCCGAGGCGCAGTTCCCCAGCAAGGTACGGGGACACCTCGCCGTCGTCGAGGCGCTCGACGGTCAGCGCCAGCCGCTCGTCCGGGGCGGGTGCCGATGCGATCGAGTAGCTCCGCTGCGCCTAGTATCCGTCCTCGGCGGTGAGGCGGACATCCACATGCTGACCGGGGAGATGTCCCGGCCAGCCCGGCACGCTGAGGACGAGGGTTCGCACCCGTGGGGTCTCATCGACGAGGTCGACGACCTCGGCGGTGCGCCAGATCAGTCGCCGCTGTAGCGCTGTTCCTGCCATGGATCGCCGTACATGTGATAGCCGTAGGTCTCCCAGAACCCGGGTGAGTCGTCGTTCATCAGCCGGAGGCCGCGGACCCATTTGGCGCTCTTCCAGAAGTACAGGTGCGGCACCAGCAGGCGCGCGGGCCCGCCGTGCTGGCTCTCGAGGGGCTGGCCGTCGTAGGCGAAGGCGATCCAGGCCTTGCCACCGATGACGTCGTCCAGCGGGAGGTTGGTGGTGTACCCGCCGTCGCAGAACGCCATGACGTATTCAGCCGCCGTCTCGACACCTTCGAGGAGCGTGTCGATCGAGACGCCCTCCCACGTGGTGTCGAGCTTTGACCATTTGGTCACGCAGTGGATGTCCTTCGTCACCATCTCGCTCGGCAACGCGCGCAGCTCATTCCATGTCCACCGCTTCTCCTCATCGACCTCGCCGTCGATGGTGAAGGACCACTCGGCAAGCGGCGTATGCGGCGTCGGACCCGCTGAAAGGACGGGAAAGTCGCGAACCAGGTACTGGCCCGGGGGGACGCGGGAATCCTGCTGCACATCGCGGGGGCGGCCCCTGAACCCCCGGCTCACAAAACCCACGCCGCTGCCTCCACGCGGCAATTGTGAGCGGCGTCGAATCGGGCCGCAAGACGAACCCAGAGCGGAATGTTTGGCATCGGGCCCATGGGGTATGGTGATGGCATCGCCTCGAATCTCGAGGGGTATCGCTCGTGGTCGTCATTCCTTCTCGAACGGACGCGCTGCGTCTGACATTCGTAACGAGAAGGAATTGGAGAAACCAGAGTGATTGGTACCGTAAAGAAGATCGTCGCCGAACGCGGCTTCGGCTTCATCACCGCCGAGGATGGACAGGAATACTTCTTCCATCGCAGTGGACTCGACAGTTCGCTGACCTTCGAAAATCTCACGGGCGATGAGCGCGTGAGCTTCGAGATCGAGCGTAGCGACAAGGGCCCCCGTGCCCGTCAGGTCCGCGCGGCCTGATCCTCGCTGCATGAGGTGATCCCGGTCGTCGCCGATTCGTCGGCGATGACCGGACCCTCGTTTGCCGTATAGAGTGGACTCGTATGGCGGACGAAACCCCGGAGAGCTCGGAGCTGCCGAGCGATCCATCCCCATCCGAGGCCGGCGACGAGGAGTCGCCGCCCGCGGACGACACATACCTGCTCGGCGCCACCGGCGTGGAGGAGCAGGTCCTCGCGGAACTCGCTCGCGCTGAAGCGAACTTGAATGATCCGGAGGAAGCGGCCGACGAGAGCGACGGTGCTGTCGTCTGACACCGACTGAGCGAACCCAACAGGTGCCGAGATCCGCGCGGCGAAAGCTACCCGTGGCGCTTCGCCGAGGGCTGACCGTGGCAATCGGTCTTGCCGGCATCGCCGCGGTCATCGTGTTCCTCAACCCGTCCCGGATCGGCAGCGCGCTGGAGCATTTCCAGCTGGCCCTGATCGGTCCGATCCTGCTGCTCTCGGTGTTCGTCTACGTCCTGCAGGGTATCCGCTGGCACTTCCTGCTGACCGACGTCGGCGCCAAACTGCGCCTGCGCGACACGATCCTGATCAATCTCGCGGGCCAGACGATCACCGCGATCGTGCCCCTCGGCGATCTCACTCGCGCCGCGTTCGCGAGTGCCGCCGATGGCACCGATTTCGGCACCGTTGCGGCCACGGTGACGGTGCAGGAGCTGTCGTACATGCTCTGGCTCATTCTCGCGGCGCTGCCGGCAATCCTCGCGCTCGGGTATGGGCTCGCCGCGGTGATCCCGGTCGTCGCCGGCATCGCGCTGATCGTGGTCGCACTCACCGTCTCCCCAGTGTTCTGCAGGTTCCACAACCTCATCGCGCACATCCCGTTCCTCGACAGACTGCTCCCGGCGATCGACGAGTTGCAGCAGGAGACGTCGACGCTGCTGCACCGCCCGGATGCGCTCGCACTCTCCGTCCTCGACGCAGCGCGAGTGGTCGTCGCGGTCACCACGTTCTGGCTCGTCCTGCAGGGTCTCGAGCCGGGCCGGATCGGTTGGTGGCAGGCCGCGTTCGTCCTTGCGCTCGCCACGATCGGGGGAGCCGTGAGCCTGATCCCAGGTGGTGTGGGCGCCAATGAGGCGAGCGTCGCGGCACTCCTCATCTTCCTCGGGTTCCCGTCAGGGAGCGCCGGCGCCGCCGCGATCATCCAGCGCGGACTCATGACCGGTCTCTCGCTCATCCTCGGGTTCGCGGCGTACGCGCTGATCAACCAGCGACTCCACCTTGGGGGCATCTTTCAACTGGTCTCGCGCCGCCCGGCACCCGTTCGCGCCTAGCCCGAGCGCACGCGCTCGTCCACACTTGGCCAATCGTGGACGCGACGCCGATTGCGAAGATCCTGCCTCGAAGCCCCACGGTCGGCCTCATCGAGCGCCAGGCGCTCGAGCAGTTGGTCTCCACCGCGCGCAGCCGCCGGCTCACGGTGATCGTCGCTGAGGCGGGATTCGGCAAATCCACGCTGCTGGCGTCTTGGTGGGAGCTGGCTCCGTGCGCCTGGTACACAGCCGACCAGCACGACCTGGACCTCCCCACCCTCGGCCGCCGGCTCAGCGACGCGCTCCGCCTCCGGGTCCCGGATATCCCCAGCGACATGAGCTGGCTTGCGGAAGGCGCCGGCGGCCCCGAGCCCGAGCAGTTCCTGCGCGCCGACGCGCTCGCCGCCCAGCTCGCCGAGATCCTCCACGAGCAGCTCTCGACCGACCTCATCCTCGTGATCGACGACGCCCATGAGCTCGCCGCCTCGAGTCCATCGGCGCGCCTCGTCGAAGCGCTCTGCCGGCATGCGCCGCCTCGCCTCCACCTGGTCATCGCCGGACGGCGACCGCCACCGTTCCAGATCGAGCGCCTGCGCGGGCAGGGGCAACTCCTGGAGATCGACGGCAGCCAGCTCGCGTTCACCGTCGACGAGGTAGGAGTGCTCGTCGACCAGCAGCTCGGCTCCCAGCCCGAGGAGCTCGTTGCGGAGATCCACCGCATCGCCGGTGGGTGGCCTGCGGCGGTGAGCCTGGCAATCGAGGCGCTGAAGTCGTCGCCGCGACAGACCTGGAGCACGGTGTTCGCCGGTATCGACGAGCCGGGCGCCCCGCTCCTGGCCTACCTCGCCGAGGAGGTGTTCGCGCGCCATCCGGACACCGTTCGCGACCTCGTCGGCAAGCTGGCCCTGTTCGAGCGATTCACACCCGAGCTCTGCGAGGCCATCGGGCTTGGTGGCTCGCGATCCACGCTCGCGGAGCTGACCCGGCAGGGCCTCTTCATCGAGAAGGGCCAGGACGGATCGCTGGCGCTCCGGCCTCTCATCCGCGACTACGCGCTCGAGTCGCTCCCGGTGCCTGAACCGATCGCCCGCGAGCTTCGCATCACCGCCGCCGCCTGGCTCACCTCGACCGGGGCGGCCGGGGAGGCGATCGAGGTCCTGCTGTCGGCGGGGAGTGCTGATGAGCTCGCCAGCCTTGTCGTGAGGCAGGGCTCGCACCTGCTGACCGCCGGTCATATCGCGACCGTGCTCCGCGCCTGCCGGGCGATCCCCTCCGGGCTGCGGACCGCGGAGATCGAGCAACTCGAAGGCGAGGCGCAGCAGATCCAGGGCGACTGGGGCGAGGCCATGGCCTGTTTCCAGCGCGCGGCCGCCGGGCGCGAGTCGCTCCCGGCTCATCTGGCATGGCGGATCGGGCTCATCCACTACCTGCGCGGAGACCCCGAGGCCGCCCTCGAGGTCTACCAGCGCGGCCTCGACGACGCCGGCGCGGACCCGGTGGAGATGGCCCTTCTGCTTGCGTGGACGTCGACTGCGCACTGGATCCGCGGTGATATCGAACCGTGCCGGGCGCTGGCGACGCGGGCGCTCGCCGCCGCCGACGGGTGCGGGGATCACCGGGCGCTGGCGGCAGCGCACACGGTCATGGCGATGCTCGCCGCGCTCGACGGCGACCGTCGTGGCAACGACGCGCACTACCTGCTCGCGCTGCGCGCAGCCGAGGAGGCATCGGACGTGCTCCAGGTGGTCCGAATCCGTACCAACCGCGGCTCGCATTTCATGGAGGAGGGCTCGTACGCCGAGGCGCTGCAGGAGCTCGACGTTGCGGTGCGCCTGGCGGAGCTCACCTCGTTCGCGAGCTTTCTCGCTCTGAGCTTGAGCAATCGCGGCGAGACCAAGCTGCGGACGGGACGCATCGATGAGGCGTTGTCGGACCTCGAGGCTTCGCGACTGCGCTACCGGCAGATCGACTCGGACATGGTCTCGTATCCGCTGTCGCTGATCGGCGAGATCTACACCGAGCGCGGCAACCTTGCCCAGGCGCGGGTCATGCTCGAGGAGGCGGTCGACATCGCCGAGGCTTCGGGCGACATCCAGGGCGTGGTCCCGGCACTTGCCTGCCTGGCCACCGTCGTCGCGGGCGAGGATCCGCAACTGGCCACCGAGCTGGCGGAACGGGCGTTGTCCTATGGCACCGGCATGGCCTACGTCATCGCACTCCTCGCGTCCGGCTGGGTGGCCGCAGCCGGTGGCAAGATCGTCCGCGCCCGGGAGTTCGCCGTCCGGGCGGAATCCGTCGCACGGGCTCGGCACGACCGAGCCGGACTGGCCGACGCGCTCGCCCTCGCCGGGGTGACCGCGGACGATCCGCGCGTCACGAGCCGGCGCCTCGCCGAGGCGGGCGCGATCTGGCGGGACGTGGGCAACCCGCTCGGCGAGGCGAAGATCGACCTGGTGGTCGCCTCCATCGAACGGGGAGCGGGATCTGCCGGGCTCCGCCGAAAAGCTGAGCATCAGCTCGAGGCGCTCGGGGTGCGCGGCCATCAGACCGGAAACGTGGCGGCTGGGCTCCTCACGTTCCTGAGTCCGCGTGACCGCGCCGCGGTGCGGATCCAGTCACTCGGCGGGTTCTCCGTGCTTCGTGACGGCGAGCTTGTCCGGGTGTCCGAGTGGCAGTCAAAGCGGGCGAGAGAGCTGCTCAAGCTCCTCATCTCGCGGCGCGGCCGCCCGGCGCCTCGCGCCAACCTCATGGAAACCCTCTGGCCTGGCGAGGATCCGGACCGCGTCGCCAACCGCCTGTCCGTGGCATTGACCACCGTGCGCGGCGTGCTCGACCCGCAGCGCCGCTTCCCACAGGAGCACTTCGTGGTCGCGGACAAGGATGCGGTCGCGCTCAACCTCGACGCGGTGGACGTCGATGTCGAGCGCTTCCTGACCGCGACAGCCGACGGGTCCGAACTCCTCAGGCGCGGCGAGCTCACGCGGGGGCTGCCCATCCTCACCCTCGCAACCGTCCTCTACGCGGGTGACTTCCTTGAGGAGAACCCCTACGACGACTGGACGGTCCCCGTGCGCGAGGAGGCACGCGCGGCCTACGTGGCGGCGCTGCGTCTGCTCGCGCGGCACGCCACGGATCCGGACACCGCCGTCACCCATCTGCTTCGCATCCTGGAGACGGATCGATACGACGAGCAGGCGCATCTCAGCCTGGTGCATGCGCTCGCCGACGCGGGCCGTCATGGCGAGGCGCATCGCCACTACCTGAACTACCGGCGCGCCATGGACGAGCTCGGCGTCGAACCCTCGCCGTTCCCCGCGGGCCGGCGGGGCAGGGCGCCGGAGACAGATCGGTCGACCGCCCTCAGCTGAACCAACCGGCCAGAGGCATTCTTGCGGTTTTTTTCTGCGGCTTTTCGAACAGGGTTGTAGACTGCGCCGCGATTCGGCAACTCCTGGAGGGGCCTCGATGGGACTGGCGATCCTGCTGATCGGAACGCGGAAGGGCTTGATGATCGCGCGCAGCACCGACGATCGCCACACCTGGGCGGCGAACGACTTTCAGTTCCTGAACCAGGAGGTCTATTCGGTTGCGGTCGACACGCGCCGCGAGCAGCCGCGGATCTTCGCCGGGGTTGGGACCGGGCACTGGGGTCCGCTGCTGACCTACTCCGACGATCTCGGAAAATCCTGGACCGAACCGGCGGAGCCGCCGATCGGCTTTCCCGAGGGCACCGACGCGGCAGTCGCGCGCGTCTGGCAGATCCAGCCCGCGCCGGCAGGTCAACCGGACGTGGTCTATGCGGGCGTCGAACCCCACGCGCTGTTTCGATCGGACGACCGCGGCGAGAGCTTCACCCTCGTGGAGGGGCTCTGGAACCACCCGGACCGTCCCAGCTGGATGCCCGGAGGTGGCGGCGCCTGCCTCCATACCGTGCTGCCCCACCCGACCGATCCCGACGACGTGCTCGTGGTCATGTCGGCGGCCGGCGTCTACCGCACCCGTGACGGCGGGGCGAGCTGGGCGCCCGCGAACCGCGGCATCCAGGCCGCCTTCCTGCCCGAGGACCAGCGGTTCCCGGAATTCGGCCAGTGCGTCCACAAGGTTGCATTTCACCCCGACCACCCGGAGCGCCTGTTCGCCCAGAATCACTTCGGCGTCTATCGCAGCGAGAACCGCGGGGATTCCTGGACGCCCATCGAGGATGGGCTCCCCAGCAACTTCGGGTTTGCGCTGGTCGCCCACCCGCATGCGCCGGAGACGCTGTACTCGTTCCCGCTCAAGGCCGATGCCGAGCGCTTCCCACCGGATGCCCGGTGCCGCGTCTACCGGACCGAGAACGGCGGCGCCGGGTGGGAGCCGGTCGCCACGGGGCTCCCGACTGACCCGTACTACGGCGCGGTCCTTCGCGACGCGATGGTGGCCGACTCGGCCGATCCCGCGGGCGTCTACTTCGGGACGCGTCTCGGGGAGGTGTACGCCAGTCGAGACGCAGGGGATAGCTGGTCGATGATCGCCAGCCATCTTCCCGACGTGCTGTCCGTGCGGGTTGCCGAGATCGCGTGACGGCGCGGCTGCTCCTGCCCGCGGCGCTGCGTCGCTACGCGGGAGAAGACGCTGAGGTGGAGATTCGTGGCGGCACGCTGGGTGCCGCGCTCGATGAGCTCGCCGGCCGTCTCCCCCAGCTGGAACGCCGGCTCCGCGACGAGCAGGGGTTGCTCCGCCCCCACGTCCTCATGTTCGTCGACGGGGTGAGCGTGCGGGGCGGCGCGCCCATGGAGACGCCGGTCCCCGACGGTGCCGAGGTGTTCGTCGCGCCGGCGGTTTCCGGGGGTAGCGGGAGCCCCGTCCGACACTCGCTCAGGGAGCTGTAGCCGGCCCGATCGTCGCGTGAATCAGGCTCGGCACACTCAGCCGGCAGTGCCGTCGATGGTCACCTCGAACAGCGGGCTCTGCTCGATCATCGTGTCGATATCGTCCCGCTTCCACGCCCGCGCGATGTGAGGCAGCACCTCGCGGCGCTCCGTTTCGTCCGTGATCACCCGAGCCGTTGCGGCGAGGTCGCCGCCGGTGGCTCCCTTGAGATGGAAGGTGAAATGCGGATCGGCAGTGAGGTTGGCGATGTAGCTTCGCTTGAACCCGGGCATGCCGCTGACGTACAGCCTGCCCCCGACGTTGTGAAAGACGATCTCGATTCGGCGTCGCTGACCGGTCTTGCGCCCGGTGGTCGTGATGTCGATGACGCCGCCGCGGGCGAGCGCATCCCTGGTTGCCTGGTCGAGATCCGCGGTGCTCACTTCATCTTCCTCGTTGCCGGTGTCGCGCTCTGCGGGCGCCTGAGGTTCGAGCCTAAACGGCCCGGCCGGTACGGCGCGTTGTGACATCGTCGCACCCGCCATGGGGTTCATCGACGTCAGCGAGCTGAGCTACACGATCGGCGGCCACCTGCTCTTTCACGACGTGAACTTTCGCGTCGGCGAGGGGAGCAAGGTCGCGCTCGTCGGCGCCAACGGCACGGGGAAGACGACGCTCCTTCGACTCATCGCCGGCGACATCAAGCCGGAGGCCGGGACCATCAGCAGCAGCGGCGGCGTGGGCGTCATGCGCCAGTTCATCGGCAGCGCAGGCGGAGATGCGACGGTGCGCGAATTCCTGCTGGAACTTGCTCCGGAGCCTGTCAGGACCGCGGGTACGGCGCTGGACAGCGCCGAGCGCCGGCTTGCCGAGGACCCCGAGAACGCGGAGGTCGCGATCGCCTACGCGCAGGCGGTCGCCGACTGGGCCTCCGCCGGCGGCTACGAGGCTGAGGTCACCTGGAACGTGTGTTGCGAGAGCAGCATCGGGACCGGCTACGAGGAGGTGCGCGACCGGCTCGTCAACACCCTGAGTGGCGGTGAGCAGAAGCGCCTGGCGCTCGAGGTCCTCCTTCGCGGTGACGAGGAGATCCTGCTGCTCGACGAGCCGGACAACTACCTCGACGTCGCCGCCAAGCGACAGCTGGAACGCGCCCTGCGCGCCTCGCCCAAGACGGTGCTCTACGTCAGTCATGACCGGCAGGTGCTTGCCGAGACGGCCAACCGTGTCGTTACCCTCGAGGGGCACGGGGTCTGGGTGCACGGAGGAGGTTTCGCCGACTACGCCGAGGCTCGTGAGGCGCGGTTGGGGAGGCTCGACGAGCTGCATCGCCGCTGGGAGGAGGAGCACCTGCACCTCAAGGACCTGGTGCGCCGGATGCGGATCCAGGCGACCATGAGCGACGCGATGGCGAGCCGTCTCCAGGCCGCGGTCACGAGGCTCCGCAAGTTCGAGGAGGCCGGCCCTCCCACCGAGCGACCGCGCCACCAGGACGTGCGCATCCGTCTGCGCGGGGGTCGCACCGGAGTGCGCGTGCTCACCTGCCACAGGCTCGCGGTTCCCGGCCTGGTGCGCCCGTTCGATCTCGAGGTGGCGTTCGGCGAACGCATCGCGATGCTCGGCAGCAACGGCACGGGCAAGAGCCACCTGCTGCGCCTGTTCGCGGGGGAGGAGATCGAACACGAAGGGCGCTTCGTCCTCGGCGCGCGGGTCACGCCCGGACACTTCAAGCAGACCCATGAGCATCCCGAACTGCGGGGGAAGACGCTCGTCGACTCGCTGCACCGGCACGGCCTCTTACGCGCCGCCGCGATGCGCGCGCTCGACCGCTACGAGCTGGTGATCCATGGCGACCAGGATTTCGCCACGCTCAGCGGTGGTCAGCAGGCGCGATTCCTCATCCTCCTGCTCGAGATCGGCGGCGCCACCCTGCTGCTGCTCGACGAGCCCACCGACAACCTCGACGTGCACTCGGCCGAGGCGCTCGAGCACGGACTCGACCTGTTCGAGGGAACCGTGATCGCGGTCACGCACGACCGGTGGTTCGCGCGCCGCTTCAACCGCTTCGTGGTCGTTTCGGAGGACGGCGTCGTCACCGACCGGCCCTCGCCGGTGTGGGACTAGGGTCGAGCGCGTCAGGCTGTCGCCGGCTCCGGCTCCCGAATTGCCGCGGTCACCGTTTGGGCCCACTCGCGGACGTGCTCCGGATCGCGCCAGTCGCCGGAGTGTTTGACGGCCATCTTGCCGGCGATGAATCCCCGTGCATCCGGAGTGAGGCGGCCGCCGAAGGTTTGGTGGCCACGCGCGCCGACCTCGGCCATGAGCGCCTCGACGCCCTTCACCGGCGGGATCACGCGTTCGCGTGCGGAG
>Ga0208696_1000040_pt1 | contig 123991 bp, 112 predicted proteins | sample Sb_taG_9_FD_187711 | JGI IMG/M metagenome (GOLD analysis project Ga0208696, IMG submission 187711) | Peat soil microbial communities from Weissenstadt, Germany - Sb_50d_b_LC metaG (SPAdes) (version 2) | ecosystem: Environmental > Terrestrial > Soil > Wetlands > Peat | place: Germany... | reverse complement strand
TCGTGCCGCAGCCATCCGCGCGGGGCTCTGGCCCACTATGGTGGGTGACATGCGAGTGGGAGTTCTCACCGGTGGCGGCGACTGCCCCGGCCTCAATGCAGTTATCCGCGCCGTCGTCCGCAAGGGCGTGCAGGAGTACGGCCTGGAATTCGTCGGGTTCCGCGACGGGTGGCGAGGGCCGCTCGAAGGCGACACGATGCCCCTGGACGTGCAGGCGGTGCGCGGCATCCTGCCGCGCGGCGGCACGATCCTCGGAACGTCCCGGACGAACCCGCTGAAGAGCACGGGCAGTGGCGGCCGCAACGGCATCGAGCGGATCAAGGACAACCTGGCCGGCCTGGGTGTCGACGCGCTGATCGCGATCGGCGGCGAGGACACGCTCGGCGTGGCTGCCCGCCTGGGCGAACAGGGGGTCCCGGTCGTCGGGGTGCCGAAGACGATCGACAACGACCTCAGCGCCACCGACTACACCTTCGGCTTCGACACCGCCGTGAACATCGCCATGGAAGCGATCGACCGGCTGCACACCACGGCGGAAAGCCATCACCGGGCGCTGATCGTCGAGGTGATGGGCCGGCACGCCGGCTGGATCGCGCTGCACGCGGGCCTCGCTGGCGGCGCCAACGTGATCCTCATCCCGGAGCGGCCATTCGACATCGAGCGGGTCTGCGCCTACGTGCAGCACCGGTTCCAGACCAGGTACTCGCCGATCGTGGTCGTCTCCGAGGGAGCCCACCCGGTGAGCGAGCAACTCGCCACCAGCACCGAGCAGCTCGACTCGTTCGGGCACGTGCGGCTGGGCGGCGTGGGACAGATGCTGGCCGAGGAGATCGAGAAGCGGACCGGCAAGGAGGCCCGCTACACGGTGCTCGGCCACGTCCAGCGCGGCGGCACGCCGACGGCGTTCGACCGGGTGCTGGCCACCCGGTTCGGCGTGCACGCGGTGCAGGCCGTCCACGACGAGGCGTTCGGCGTGATGGTGGCGCTGCGCGGCACCGACATCATCCGCGTGCCGCTCGCCGAGGCGACCAGCCAGCTCAAGCTGGTCCCGCCCCAGCGCTACGCCGAAGCCGAAGTCTTCTTCGGCTAACCCCTACCACCCCTGCGCTCACCGCAAGCGCAGCAGTCACTGTCGTGACACGCCCGCGACCGTGTTGATTCATCGCCGTCATGATCGTGTGCATTTACCCCCGTCCGACGGGGGTAAATGCACACGATATCTGCATCGCGTAGGCGATCATGCTCATGCTTACCTTCAGTACCGTCTGCGCTGGGGCGGCATGGTCCGTGGTGCTGCGGACTGGGCGGGATTCCCGGGCCAGAGGGCTGGGGGTGGCGCCGGGGCTGTCACCGAGGACCGTTCGGGATAAGGATCTTGATTTTGGGTTTGCGGTTGGCGTCCGGCCATGCCTATACTCGTCTACGAGTACTTGAAAGCAAGTCCTCGGTGACGATGACTCGGATGCGAAGTGATCGGGATGGCCCAGCAGCGGAGGACAGGGCGACGGAAGGTTAGTAACCTGCTGGCGCTGTCGCTGCTCACGTTGCTGACGGAGCGGCCGATGTACCCGTACGAGATGGCCACAACCCTGCGCGAGCGCGGCAAGGACCAGGCGATCAAGATCAACTGGGGTTCGCTCTACACGATCGTGCAGAGCCTGGAGAAGCACGGCTTCATCGAGGCCGTGGAGGTCGCCCGGGAGGGCAGGCAGCCGGAGCGGACCACCTACCAGATCACCGATGCGGGCCAGGCCGAGCTGAAGGACTGGCTGCGCGAGCTGCTCAGCGTGCCCGAGCGGGAGTACACCAGGTTCGAGGCGGCCCTCGGCGACAGCGCCGTCCTGCCGCCGGACGAGTTCATCGACCTGCTGCAGCAGCGGCTAGATGCGCTGGAGGCGGCCAACGCCGAGCACCAGGCGGGGCTGGACGCGCTGACCAACCAGATTCCCCGGCTATTCCTGATCGAATCGGAGTATTACCTGGCGCAGCGCCGGGCCGAGGCGGAGTGGGTGCGGGGCCTGCTGAAGGAGTTCACCGATGGCACCTTCCCCGGCATAAACGCCTGGCGGCACTTCCACGCCACCGGGGAGCCTCCGGACGATGTTCTCGCGCTCATTGAGCAGGAAGGAGCGAGGGCAACAGAGAGCTAAGCAAAACGACCCCGGCCTGGTGCGGCAACACCAGCGGCCGGGGCCGTCAACCTCACATCGATCCCGCGAGTACGCGGAACCCGAGGTCCCACCCATAAGAGTAGCCGGGTTTCTCCTCGCGGGGCTGGATCGTCGCGATCCGTCAACCGACAGGAGTTACCAGTGAGTTCTCACGACTGCGCCATCGAGGCGCGTCAACTCGTCAAGACCTACGCCGTGCCCGGAATCAGGCAGGGCAAGAAGCACGGCATCCGGGCGCTGGACGGGCTGGACATCAGCGTCCCGCGCGGCATGATCTACGGCCTGCTCGGACCTAACGGAGCGGGCAAGAGCACCACCGTCAAGATCCTCACGTCGCTGGCTAGGCCAGACTCCGGGACAGCCCGCGTCGAGGGCATCGACGTGCTGGCCCGGCCGGGCCAGGTCCGGCACGTGATCGGGGTCGTGGCGCAGCGGTCCGGCGCCGACCCGACCGCCACCGGCCGGGAGAACCTGATCCTACAGGGCCGGCTGTACGGGATGCGCAGCGGTGCCGTGCGGGCCCGCGCAGACGAGCTGCTCGCGCACTTCGGGCTGACCGAGGCGGCTGGACGGCTGGTCAGGACCTATTCCGGCGGAATGCAGCGCCGCCTGGACGTCGCGCTCGGGCTGATGCACCGGCCCGCGGTGCTGTTCCTCGACGAGCCGACGACGGGCCTGGACCCGGAGTCCCGGGCCGCCATGTGGCAGGAGATCGCCCGGCTGGCGGGCGGAGAGGGGATGACGGTGCTGCTGACCACGCACTACCTGGAGGAAGCTGACCGGCTGACGAGCCGGCTCGCGATCGTGGACCGCGGCCGGGTCGTCACCTCGGGAACGCCCGACGAACTCAAGGGCGAACTGCGCGGCGACGCCGTGCACGTCGAGCTTCCCGCCGGCGCCGACGCGAGCCTGGTCCGGCGGGTGCTGGCTGGCTTGCCGGCGGTGCGGGACGTGGTCATCGCCGGCCGTGACGTGTCCGCCCGCAGCGACGACGGCGCGGCTGCCGTCCCGGTCGTGCTGGCGGAATTGCAGCGGGCCGGCGTCAACGCCGTGTCGGTGGCCGTGGCGCGGCCGTCGCTGGACGACGTGTACCTGCGGCACACCGGGCGCCGCTACAGCGAGTCGGAGACCCCAGAGCACGACGAACAGGTGAATGAGCTCGAAACCGCAGGGGTGAGCAAGTGATGACGGCCATGCAGATCGATTCCGACCCTTCGACCCCTCCGAACCCGGCGATTCCGTCCGGAACGGCACGGTTCCAGGCGGCCCAGTCCAACACCGTGCCGTTCCGGACGACCCTGGCGCACACCTGGTACCTGACCGGCAGGAAGATGCATGCCCTAGTCAGGCAGCCGTGGGTGCTGGCGTTCAGCGTCGTGCAGCCGGTGATCTGGCTGTTCTTGTTCGGGCAGCTGTTCCGCCGGGTCATCGACATCCCGGGCTTCGCCTACCACGGCACCTACCTGGACTACCTGGTGCCCGGACTGATCGCGATGAACGCCATGTCCAACAACATGTGGGCGGGCATGACGATGATCGAGGAAGTCGAGCGCGGCACGCTGAACCGGTTCCTGGCCGCCCCGGCCAGCCGGATCGGGATCATGAACGCCTCCGTGGTGGAGCAGGCGGTCAGCACGACCGTACAGTCACTGATCATCGTGGCGCTCGGCCTGGCCGGCGGGGCACGCTACCACGGCGGGGTCGCCGGGGTGGCCGTGATGGTCGCGGCGTCAATCCTGGTCGGCGTGGTGTTCGGCGCGCTGTCCAACGCAGTCGGCATGACGCTGCGCTCCCGTGAGGCGATCATCGGCGTGTACACGTTCTTCATGCTGCCGCTGATGTTCCTGTCCTCGGCGTTCATGCAGACTCAGCTGATGCCGGGCTGGATGCAGGCCATCGCGTCACGCAATCCGCTCAACTGGGTAGTCCAGATCGGCCGCAGCGCGGTCTCCGCCCAGCCCGACTGGGCCGCGATCGGGGTGCGCTGCGGCGGGCTGCTGGTGCTCGCGGTGGCGTGCGTGGCCGTGTCGGTGGTGACGTTCCGCTCGTACCAGAAGAACGTCTGAAACTACAGGCCGGAACGGCGGGGCTACGGGAGTTCTCCGGGTCCTCGCCGTTCCGGCCTGCTCTGGCGTACCCCGTCCTCAGTATGCTTGCTGGGCGCGGGCCGCCGGCGTCAGCACCTCGCCGACCGCCTCGACCATCCGCGTCATCTCATAGGAGACCAAGTCCGTGTCGCAGTCCGGCGCGGCGAGGACGGCCAGGCTGGAGCCGTCGCTGATTGCTTTGACGAGCATCAGCCCGGCTTCCATCTCGACCAGCGCCTGCGTGGGCTGGCCTGCCTCGAAGATCCGCGCCGCGCCCTGCATCAAGCTGACCAGCCCGGCGGTGATGGCCGCGAGCTGTTCGGCGAAACCAGGGGGGATGTGCTCCGACAGAGCCAGCGGTACACCGTCCGCGGACACCACGACTGCGTGAGCGACGTCCACGACTCGCGAGGTGAAGTCGGTGATCAGCCAGTCCAGGTCCTGACGGTATGCGTAACTCAACGATCCGCTCCCTCTGCTGTGCGGGGTGTCTGGCCCTCGGCCCGGCGAGCTCCGCGCTGGAACCCGCTCAGGCGGCTGCGAGCCATCTCAGGTGATCGCTGCGGCCGCGACGCTGCTGGCGTCCGCGGCTCGTGACCATCTGCCGGACGGCTGGTTACTCCGCTGTCTGCCTGGCGGCCGCCCCCCGCAGATCCGGGCAGGAGATTCGCCCGCGGGACGCGTACGGGCAGTCCGGCGGCGGTGCTGTCGCCGCGGACCGGATCGGCGATGATCTGGGCGGCGTGCCTGCCTTCAGCCCACGCGTCTGTGCCGGATGGCCTGTCGCCGCCCGCCTGTGGGGCGGCCCCGGGTGGCGTGCCGCCGTTCCCGGCCGCAGGAGTTGCCGACGGCCGTTGGCTGCTAAACCAGCTCGACGTCGCCGCGGCCTGCACCGGCTCGCGCGCGCCGACGCCGTTTTGCGTGGCTCCGGCGACGGCAACCGGCCGGTCAGTCGTGGACCGGCCATCCGGAGCGGAGCGCACGGCGCTGCTGTGACGGCCGGTTGTCCGCCTGGCCTGGAAGTCGGCTTGAGCGGCAGGCGGTTGCGCTTGCGGTTGCGACCACCCGCCGTACGGACGGGCTTGCCGCTCGATGAGGCTGTCCGGCAGCCATACCAGAGCGGTCAGCCCCTGCGGGGTCGAGGCCCGCAGCCGAACCCGCACCCCGTGTCGTTCGGCCAGCCGCGCCACGGCGAACAGCCCCATGTGCCGGGATACCGATACGTCAATCACCGGCGGATTGATCAGCCGCAGGTTCATCTCGGCGAGCCGGGCCTCGGAAATGCCGACCCCGCTGTCGCTGACCTCGATCAGCACGCCCCCGCTGCTCAGTTCCTGGGCGGACACGCGTACCTGGGTGTCCTTGGCGGAGAATATCGTGGCGTTCTCGATGATCTCGGCGAGCAGGCGCACGATGTCGGATACCGCCTGCCCGGAGATGGCGACCCCGGGCTGAACGCTCAGCCCGACCCTGGCGTACTGCTCGATCTCCGATGTCGCAGCCCGGGTCACGTCCGCGAGCGACACCGGTTCGCTCCACTTCCGCGCGCTGTCGTGTCCGGCGAGCAGGAGCAGGTTCTCGGAGTTCCGGCGCATCCGGGTGACCAGGTGGTCCATCGAGAACAGGTAGGACAGCCGATCCGGATCTTCCTCGTTCTGTTCCAGGGAGTCGATCGTGCGCGCCAGCCGCTCGATCAGCGACTGGCTGCGCCGGGACAGGTTGACGAACATCGCGTTGAAGCTGTTGCGCAGCATCGCCTCGTTGCCGGCGAGCCGCACCGCCTCCGAGTGCACCTGGTCGAACGCGCGGGCGACCTGTCCGATCTCGTCCGAGGACGGCACGTCGATCGGCGCGACCTCCACGCTCGCAGCAGGGTCCGCGGCCTCGGCTAGCTGCCGCACCCGCTCCGGCAACTGCACCGTGGCGATATCAAGTGCGCCTGCCCGCAGCCTGCGCAGCGGCAGGATCATGGACCTGGCGACGATGAGCGTCGCGACCAGCACAAGGAGCAGAACCACCGCGGTCAGGATGGCGGTGAACTGCGCGGACTGCTCCGCGCCCTGCTGCAGCACCTGACTGCGCGCGACGATGTTCCTGGCTATCTGCTGCTCGACGGTCTGCATGTCATCGACCGTGCTGGACATCGCCTGGTACCACTCCGTGGGCGCCTGGTTCGGGCCGATGTTGAGTGACGAGAGGTCCAGGCTGGCGCTGGTGAGGATGAGATCTTCGATGCCCTCTGCTTCGTTCACCTTCGGGCCGGCGACAGTATTGCTGAAAAAGCTCTGTTCAGCGGGCGTGGCTGTCGTTTCGAAGGACGCCTTGTCACCGAGTTCCTCGAACAGCGCGGTATTCAGCGCCGGCTGCTCAGCGTCACCGAAAAACTGCTGCGTAAGCGCGTGGTAGAGGAGTGCGCGCTGCTGGGCGGCCCAGTCCTTCGCCAGCGACAGGGAGTTGAGCGTCCGGACGTCGTTGACGAGGCCCGGGTCCGAGATGCCCTGCGCGATCTGGTCGTTCAGCGTGATCATGTCGCCGATGGGGGGCGCGTAGTCGGCGATCACGGCCAGCGCGTCCTGGCTGGTCTGGGCCGTGCTGCGCAGCGCCTCAAGCCCGTTCGGCGTGATCACGGATTGCACGGTAGCCACGCTGGCCTGGATGTTGGCCGGGAACGAACCGCCGATGCCAGCGGCGAGCGACTGGACCCTGGCGGCGGCGGCGTTTGTCGTGTTGTACCAACGCTTGAGGACACTGGAGCTGTTGCCAGAGATGACCCCGGTCGTCTCGTCGCGTTCGTCCTCCAGGGCCTGCACCAGTCCGGTGACCTGCTGTCCGAGGCTGGCGAGTTGCGACACGCGGCCGAATCCGGCCGCGCTGTCAGCCGCCGCCGATACCCGCAGGCCGCCGAAGACCAGGCCCATGACCAGCGCCATCACGATCACTGCGATCAGCCGCCAGAGCACCGGCCAGTTCCGCAAGGTGAGTGCCCGCGAACTCAGGAAGTGCGAGGCCGTCGATTTCGTGGCGCGCTCATCGTTCTTGCCGGAGCGCAGCTTGGCGCTCACCACCCCATGGTTTCCCATTGCTCATGTCCTTGCTGGTTACGCGCCCGTTTCAAGCCGCCTCGCCACCGACGGGACCGGCGCGGCCGGGACGCCCCAGGCCAGCGTTTTCCCCTCCGGCGGCACCGAGATGGGCTGCCGCCACTCTAATGGGGCGGTTGTACAAAATATCGGGAAATAGCGATCTAGCGGTACGGTAGTTTCTTGTGATTTCTAGGCTGCGCAACGTGATGACCCCGCTGTTGCTCGCCTCGGTCATGGCCGGGGTCAGCTGACCCACGGCGGCTTGGTGGCGATGATCGGGCTGGCCCCGGGGTCGCCGGTCGGCAGGACCTCGTTGAAGTTGTTCTCCTGCCACTGGAAGATGAAGGCCGCCGCTGCTCCGTTCTCGCCCAGCGCGTCGAACTTCACCGGGCCCTGAACGCTGCTCAGCGCGATGCCGCTGTGCAGGTAAGAGATGATTTTCGAGTTGTTGGTGCCGCCGGTCGCGGTGACCGCCTGGGCCATCACCTGGCCGACCGAGTAGGCCTCGGCCACGTCCGCGTTGACGCCGGACGCGCTGCCGCCGTTCGCGGCGACGTACTCCTTGACCATGTTCTGGCTCGCCGCGTTGGCGTACCCGGGGTACCAGCCGTCGGCCACCATCATCCCGTCGGCGTTACCCACGCCCACCGCGGAGGTGAACGAGGCGCCCTGGTCCGGGCCGGCCGCGGCGATGAACAGCTTCGGCGTGTAGTGCTGCTGCTCGAACGCCTGCATGAAGGCGGCGACCGTCGGCACGTCGGTGGAGCCGAGCACCACGACGTCGGCGCGGGTGCCGGCCACCTGGTCGGCCGGGGCCTTGTAGGCGGGGACCTCCTCGGGGAAGATCTGGGAATAGACCGTCTTGACCCCGAGCTTGCTCAGCAACGTCTGGGCGAGTTGCACCGGCGGATCGGCGAACGGGTCCTGGGCCATCGGGTAGGCCGCGGTCTTCGGCCGCTTGTTCGGCGGCAGCGAGGCGATCCAGTGCACGAACGGGACCAGTTCGTCCGCGATCGGCAGGCTCACGTCGAACACGTTGTGGTCCGCCTGGTTGGACGGCGTGTCGAAGACCGCCGGGGCACCGCCGGCTCCCTCCACGAACGCCATGCCGTACCGCGCGGCGACCGACGAGGCCGGCGCGGTGAGCAGGGAGGAAAACGGCCCGAAGGTCAGGTCCACGTGGTCCGCGCCGAGCAGCGTCTGGTAGTTGGTGACCACCTGGTTCGGGTCGCTGTTGTCATTGAGGATGCTCAGCTTGACCTGCCGGCCGAGGAGACCGCCGCGGGCGTTGACGTCCCTGGCCCAGAGCTTGTACCCCTTCTCGAACGCCAGGCCGTCAGCCGAGAAGTCCCCGGACAGCGACAGCGACGCACCGATGGTGATGGGCCCCGTAGAGTTGCCCTGCGAGGTGGTGCCGCCAGTGCTACTGCTACTGCTAGCACTACTGCCACTGCAGGCTGCCAGCACGCTCACCGAGAGCACCGCGACCGTGCTCATGGCGAGCGCGTTTTTCGAGAACCAGGGGAGGGCACCTCTCACGCCGGGTTCCTCCTTCCTCGTCGTTCAGTATTCGTCGGGCTCGAGCCCGACGGTGACATTCGCGTGCTCACCTTTGAGGGTTATACCGGTCGAAAGCGCCTTCTGTTCGATGAATGCATCAAGTCGATAGATCCATAGCCATAGCCGACCAGGCCCTGGATGAGTTGGGGCTCGGTCAGCGGGGCGCGGTTTCCAACTCGGCCGGCGGATCCTCGAGCGCCGCAGGCGCCAGGACATCACTGCTGCGTATGGTGCGGATATCACGGGGGATGAGAGCCAGCGCGGACGCGACGATGATCGCCGCCGCCGCGGCGTACTGCGCGCGGGAGGTTCCGATCGCGGTGCCCAGCGGGCCGGCGATCAGGGCTCCGGCCGGCATCGCCATGACCGAGCCGAGGACGTCGTAAGACGAGACCCGGGCCAGCTTGTCCGACGGGATGTTCCGCGCCATCGTGACGGTCCACTGCACCATCATCATCTCGACGAACACGCCGAGGCCGAACGACGCGATGCACACGGCGGCCAGCGGCAGGACCATCGCCAGCGACAGCGGGGATATGGCGACCGCGCCCCCGGTGAGCACGACGAACAGCATGGGCCGGCGAGGCGTGAACCGCAGCGACGCCAGGCCGCCGGCGATCAGGCCGAACGCGTCCGCTGCAGTGATCGCGCCCCACGCGGCCGGACCGCCGAGGTGCTCGCGCGCCACCACCGGGCCGAGAACGGAGAACGCCCCGTACCAGGCCATCATCACGACACAGAACTGGGCGACGATCACCCACAGCCAGGTGTGGGACCGAAACTCCGACCAGCCCTCGCGCAGTTCGGTGAGCATGCTCGGCGCCTGAGCCTGAGCCTGAGCCGGGACCGGAACTCGATCCGAGCCCCGGATGGACAGCAGCAGCGGAACGGTGGTCACCATGCCGATGCCGCACAGCAACAGCGCCCAGCCTGCGCCCGCCGCCGCCACCAGCAGCCCGGCGACGGCCGCGCCCGACATCTGGCCGGTGTTCATCGCCAGCCGGCTGATCGCGCTCGCCTCCTGCAGCAGGCCGCGCGGGACGAGGCGGGGGAGCAGCGCCTGGGAGGCGGGATAGAAAATCGCGACCCCGGTCCCGGTGATGGCCTCCAGCCCGATCATCGCCAGCAACGGCGGCCGGCCGGTTAGCACGAGCAGGCCGAAGGTTCCCTCGCCGAGCGCCATGAGCAGGTTGGCCGCGACGATAACCCGCTGCGGCGGGAACCTGTCGGCCGCGACACCGCCGATGAGCGCGAACACCAGCGACGGCGCGATCTGGGCGGCGAGTACGTACGACAGGTCGGTAGCGGAGTTGGTGGCCTTGAGCACGGCGAACGACACGCCGACCATGGAAAACCCCACCGACGCAGGCGCGATCAGCCGGTCTGCGAGCAGCAGGCGGAAATCCCGGATCCCGAGCACGGGGAACCGGCGGAGGAGCCCACCCCGTGACATCGGCCCCGTCCTTTCCGGTTAGCACAGTCTTCCCAGTCGGCGCCTGGCCGGCCTGGTCAGCCCCGCCGGCTACCTGGTCAGCCCCGCCGGCTATTCGACGCTAACCAGCCCCGCGGTGAACTGGCAACTTCTTTAACAGAGCTGATCGATCCGGGTCCATACGCCGGGCGGGTTGTCGTCACGCGGCAGCCACAGCAGTGGCTGCCTGCCTTCGTACTTGAACTGGAATCCGGGATCCCCTGGATAGCGGTCTCGCCGGTCGGGCCAGACGACCTGCAGGTAGGCTGGCCTGACATACCCGTGATACCGGTCCGATACCGCGAACATGCTGGTCATTCGCCAGCTCTCGTGCACCGGCCGAACCGCGAGCGAGCACGGGCAGATGCCGTCGATCTGATCTCCGGCCTCGATGACCGCATCGTTGGCGATGCGGTCGCCGATCGAGTTCAGGATGACCGTCATGTGCTCGATCGGAAGGCCGAACATGGTCAGCTCGGGGCCCTGGTGACTGAGCCAGAGGCCTACCGTGTACGCCCAGGGCGGCGCGATCTCATCGCCGAGGACGGCAGAGACCGACCAGCCCACGGTGCGGATGTCGTCGGCGACAGCCTGCATGCAGGCTTCCGGGTCGAGGTGGACGCCCTCGGCCAGCGCCTCACACTCCGCGCACCCGCACCGCTCTTCCGGGGGGTTGGCGCGGCGTCTGCGTGGTGGGTTCATGCACGACACATTACGAGGGGGGTACGACATTTTCGGTGGAGCTCTCACCAGCCTCGGGCCCGGCGTCAGGAGCGGGATGGGCGATGCCGAGATGCAGCTCGATCGCGGTCAGCCGGTCATCGATCGTGTCCAGCAAGGCCTGGGCCGCATCGGGCAACTCAGCGCGCTGCGGACGCAGCGGAGCGGAACCGCCCCCCTTGTCCAGGTCCTCCTCGATCTCGCGGATCACCTGCGCCCGGAGTTGCCCCAGGTCGGCGCCGAGCCCGCCGAGCACCCGGACGGCCACGCAGTCACCCTGGCTGATCAGCGCGAGCAGCATGTGCCCGGGGCCGATGTGGTTATGGCCGAGGTTCAGTGCTTCCCGCAGCGAAAGCTCCAGGCACTTCTTGGCCCGCCGCGTGAACGGGATGTGCCCAGACGGCGCCTCCTGACCCCGGCCGACCAGTTTCTCAATCTCCGCCCGCACGGCGTCCATGGTGATGCCCGCCGACTCGAGCGCCCTCGCGGCCGCGCCCCGGTTTTCCCGCCGGAGGCCCGCCAGCAGGTGCTCGGTGCCAATGTAGTTGTGGTTGAGGTGCCTGGCCTCTTCCTGGGCGAGGACGACGGCTCGCCGCGACTGGTCAGTGAACCGCTCGAACATGGCGTCACTCCCGTTTCAGGCCAGCCCCCGCCTAGACATCTCTAGTGTGCACCCATTGACTTAGGACAGGCGCGCACGGAACGCGGCGGTTTTGACCCGGTTCTGGCATGAGGTCGAGCAGTACCGCCGGGTGCCGTTGCGTGAGGTGTCCACGTAGACCCGGTCGCACCGGGGCGCGGTGCAGACGCCGAGCCGGTCGTGCCGCTCGGTTACATCTCCGCACCTAAGGTTGTGACTGTCAAAGGAAGCCTAGCCAGTAACCGCCAGTCGGCCAAGCAACCCGAGGGGGCAGGGCGTGCCCGAACTTGACCGCGACACCGCACGAGACTGGATCGAGCGCTGGGACCGTCAGCAGGAGGAGAGCCTGCCGGACCGTGAGGACAGGTTCACCGCGCTGATCGACGCGGTCGAGGCGGGAACCGAACGGGCCGACCCGCTCGTCCTCGACATCGGCTGCGGCCCCGGTTCGCTGGCCGTCCGGCTGCTCGCCCGCCTGCCGCGGGCCACGGTCATCGGCATCGACGCGGACCCGGTGTCGCTCACGCTCGGCCGGGCGGCCTACCAGGACGTGCCCGGGCTGCGGTTCGCCGACCTGGACCTGCGCGTCCCCGGCTGGTCCGCCCAGCTGGGGCTGAACCCGGGGGGCAGGGCGCCGGACGTCGCGGTGAGCACCACCGCGCTGCACTGGCTGCCCGAGCCGGACCTGCGTGCCCTGTACGCCGAGCTCGCCTCCCTGCTCCGCCCCGGCGGCCTGCTGCTCGACGGCGACCACTTCACCCTCGACGGCAAGGAACTCCCAACCCTGGCCCGTCTTGACCTGGCGCTGCGCCAGCGCGAGGATCAGCGGCGCTTCCCCGGCGGGCACCCCGAGAGCTGGCACGCCTGGTGGGAAGCCGCCGCCGCCGACCCGGCGCTGGCCGGTCAGGTCGCGGAGCGCAGCCGCCGCCGCGTCGACGCGGGTCACCACGGCGGCACCCAGTCGACCCAGCTCGCTACCCACGTCGAGGCCCTGAAGGCAGCTGGCTTCGCCGAGGTCGGCACCCTCTGGCAGCGCGGCGACAACCGCCTGCTCTGCGCCGTCCTGCCCCCGGGCTAGCGCCCGCCAGATTCCCTGAGCCGCAGCTCGATCGTGCTCAGACGGTCGGCGAACGACGCCAGCCGGCCCACCAGGTCATCACCGGTGGGCGGCGCGGAAACGGAAAAGGGCGGCGGCGCGGAAACGGAAAAGGGCGGCGGCGCGGAAACGGAAAAGGGCGGCGGCGCGGAAACGGAAAGCGGCTCGTCCGGTTCCCTCCGGCCGTGCAACAGCTGGATGACCTGCTGCCGGGCCCGGTTGAGGTCCACGCCGGAAGACACGAGGACCTGCGCAGCGACGCCGTCGCCCTCGCGGATGAGGCCGAGCAGGATGTGCTCGGTGCCGATGTAGTCGCTGCCGAGTTGCTGCGCCTCACGCAGCGAAAGCTCGAGCACCTTCTTGGCGCGCGGCGTGAACGGGATGTGCCCGGACGGCGCCTGCGCGCCGCGCCCGATGATGTCCTCGACCGCCTGCCGCGTCGCGGCCAGGCTGACGCCCAGCGCGGTGAGTGCCTTGGCCGCGACACCCTCGCCTTCATGGATGAGGGCGAGCAGGATGTGCTCGGTGCCGATGTAGTTGTGATCGAGCATCCTGGCTTCATCTTGCGCCAGGACGACAACCCGCCGCGCCCTTTCGGTAAACCTCTCGAACATCGCTCGCTCCGGAACTGGCGGTCAGGGGCGCCGCGCATAGGCGACGTTGATGACCGCGATGGCGGCCCAGATGAGCAGGACCATGAACGCCTGCCCACCGGAATGGTTGTCGTGCGACACGATCGCCGTGGCCGCGACCCCGAGGGCCATGGACCCGAGCGCGGTGATCGTCGTCGCCACGTTGCGCTGCCCGGCCGAAGACGGCCGGACCGGCGGCGGCCCCATCTGGTACCCGGGCGGCAGAAGGGGACCCATGTACCCCTGATATCCCTGGTACCCGGCCGGCGCCTGGTATCCCTGGTATCCCGGCGCCGCCGGTCCCGGCGAGCCAGCGCCCTCCGGACCGGCCGGACCGGGCAAGCCAGCAGCGCCAGCAGCGCCACCCGCACCAGCAGGAGGGCCGGGAGCCCTCACCGTCCCGGACTGCCCGAGCCGTGCGTCTATCCGTTTGTCGATTTCCGCCCCGATGCGCTCGACCAGTCCCTCGGCTACCGCGTCGTCGTAGCCAGGGCCTAGATCGGCGTGCGCGGCCACAGAGGCGCGGATCTCCGCCTCGTGGTCGCTGCTCATGAGCGCACCGTACAACCTGCCGGGGATCGCCACAAATAAGCCGCAGATAGCGGCGGCGCAGATAACAACCGGTACCGGGCGTAGGCGACGTTGATGACCCCGATCACCATCCAGATCAGCGCGATCAGCACCGCTGCGCCGCCGCTGACCTGCCCGGGGGAGTCGCCCGGGTGAAGGACCGCCGCCGTGGCCCCGATGGCCATGCCCATGGAACCGAGGCCCAGCACCACGGCGCCGAACCCGATTCGTCCGGGCACTGGCTCACGACGCAGCCGCGGCCGCGGCGGCGGGCTCTGATAGGGCGCCTGGCTGTACAGCCGGGCGTCCACTCGCTTGTCGATTTCTTCGCCGATGCGCTCGACGAGGCCCTCGGCCACGGCGGTGTCGTAGCCGGGGCCGAGATCGCGGTGTGCCGCCGCCGAGGCCCGGACTTCATCCCTGATGCTCACGCTGTCGCCCCTCCAGCTCGCTGATGCCGCCACGCTATCGGCGGGCGGCGCGGAAAACACTGGGGCTAACACCCGCCTGTGAGCTCCGGCTGGCCCCAGGGAAGGCCCGGAAGCAGTACCGCTATTTGTTCGGGATAGGGATTTTCTGCTGGCACACTAGGGGGGTGCCAGAGTTTCCCGTCCCTGATGAGCCGTGCGTGCTGCTCAAGCTGGGCGAGATCGTGCTCAAGGGGCGGAACAGGCAGCAGTTCGAACGCATCCTGCACGGCAACATCCGCGTCGCCGTGCGTGACCTCGGCCTGCCGGTCGACCTGCGCCAGCGCGAAGGCGTCATCCTGCTCCGCGTCGCCGACGGCGAGCAGCGCGGCGAGGAGGCCTGGACGCAGGCCGTGAACCAGATCGCGGAGCGGATGCGGGACGTGCCCGGCATCGCCCGGGTGTGCCTGCCGCTGCGGGTGGCGAAGACGCCCGAGGCGATCTCCGCCGCCGCGATGGCGCTCACCAAGGGCACGTCGGGCACCTTCGCGGTGCGCGCGCGCCGCCGCGACAAGCGCTTCCCGCTCACTTCGGGACAGCTGGGGGTGCTGATCGGACGGGAGATCCAGGAGGGGCACGGGCTCGGGGTCAACCTCTCCCAGCCCGATACCACGGTGTTCATCGAGGTGGACCAGGACGAGGTGTTCGTGTTCACCGAGGGGATGGCGGGGCAGGGCGGGCTGCCGGTGGGGATGAGCGGCCGCGGTGTGGTGCTCATGTCCGGCGGCATCGACTCGCCGGTGGCCGCCTACCGGATGATGCGCCGCGGCCTCCGCTGCTTTTTCCTGCATTTCTCCGGCATGCCGCTGACCGGCCCGGAGTCGATCTACAAGGCCTACGCGCTGGCCCGCGGGCTTGACCGGTTCCAGGGCGGGTCGCGGCTGTTCGTGGTGCCGTTCGGCAGGGCGCAGCAGGCCCTTAAGTCGTCCGGCGCGGACCGGCTGCTCATCGTGGCCCAGCGCCGGCTCATGCTCAAGACCGGGGAGGCGCTGGCCCGCAGGCTCAGCGCCACCGCGCTGGTCACCGGCGACTCGCTCGGCCAGGTCAGCAGCCAGACGCTCACCAACATCACCGCGCTCGACGACGCGGTGCGGCTGCCGATCCTGCGCCCGCTGATCGGCTGGGACAAGACCGAGATCATGGCCGAGGCCCGCCGCATCCGCACCCTGGCCATCTCCGAACTCCCCGACCAGGACTGCTGCACGATGCTCACCCCGCGCCGCGTCGAGACCCGCGCCCGGATCGACGACCTGCGCCGCATCGAGATCCGCCTCGACGCGGAGGACCTGGCCGAGGAACTAGCCAGAAGCGCGCACGAATACCGCCAGGAAAAACCTTAAAACCCTTTATCCCGAACGAGGCCGGTGCGTGCCCCGTGACAACCTCACTGGCACCACCCGTCCCCAGCCTCCGCCACCCGCCCTCGATCTAACGGCATCGATAGAACAATGGAACATCGCTGTCGCTGGGGCAGCATCGATGGAACATCGATGTCGTTTGCGCGGGACCTGCGGCCCCGCGCGGCTCACGCCAGGGCAGGCTCGCGGGGGAGCGCGGGGGCCGGGGTGAGAGTACGGCCGACCAGGGGGGACAGGTGGGCGGCCACGCTGGCCAGTTCGCGCAGGTCGGACTCGACCAGTGCCTGCGGGCCGTCGCACAGCGCGGACTCCGGCTGCGGGTGGACGTCTACGATGATGCCGTCGGCGCCGACCGCGATCGCGGCCCTGGACAGCGGCAGGACCAGGTCCCGGCGGCCGCCGGAATGCGATGGGTCCACGATCACCGGCAGGTGCGACAGCCGCTGCGCGACCGGGACCGCGCTGATGTCCAGGGTGTTCCTGGTGGCCTTCTCGAACGTGCGGATGCCGCGCTCGCACAGCACGATGTCCAGGTTGCCGCGCTGGGCGATGTACTCGGCGGCCATCAGCCATTCCTCGATGGTGGCGTTCATGCCGCGCTTGAGCATGACCGGCTTGCCCACTCCGCCGACCGCCTGCAGCAGCGGGAAGTTCTGCATGTTGCGCGTGCCCACCTGCAGCATGTCCGCGTAGCTGGCGACCAGGTCCACGTCGGCCGGGTCGACCACTTCGGTCACCACCGGCAGGCCGGTGGCCTGGCGCACTTCGGCGAGGATCTTCAGCCCGGTCTCGCCGAGCCCCTGGAACGCGTACGGTGAGCTGCGCGGCTTGTAGGCGCCGCCGCGCAGCAGCGACGCGCCCGCCGCCCTGGCCATCAGCGCGGAGGCCAGCGTCTGCTCGGCCGTCTCGACGGCGCACGGCCCGGCGATGACGGTCAGCGTGTCCGGCCCGATCGGCACGCCCGCCACCCGGATCACCGAACGTTCCCGGTGGTGCTCCCGGCTCACCAGCTTGTACGGCGCGGAGATCCGCACCACGTCGCTAACCCCGGGCATGCCCCGCAGGTTCAGCGTGTCCAGGTGGTCGACGTCACCGACCAGGCCGACGATCGTCCGCGACATGCCGCGGCTCACGAAGGCGTCGCCGCCCGCCGCCCGTACCCGGTCGACGACGCCGTCGACTTCGGTTTCTCCGGCCTCCGCCGCCATCACCACGACCATCTCGTCCGCCTCCAGTCATAAAGAAAACCCCGGGCCAGGAGGCCCGGGGTTCTCGTTAAGTCGCTTCCGTCAGCGCAAGGTCTGGCGGGCGACCGTCCCGAACCCGGGCCGGTAGCCAAACCAAAACCAGAACTGCTGACGCATGACGAACATGGTAGCGCATGCCGTCAAGGGCTTCAGGCCGTCGCGCAGCAAAGCTGGATCGCTTCCGCGCCGACGCTTCCATACCCGGGTCAGTAGCCGACGTCGAGGACGATGGTGCTGCCGCGCGGCGCCTGGCTGACTGGGCTGAAGTCGAACACCTTGTCAAACGGGCCGTACCTGTTCACCTGGACCTGGAATCCGGCGCTCTGCAGCACCTGGGTAGCCTGTTCCACCGACATCCCGATCGGGTCGGGCACGGTGACTATCTGTGGACCGGTGGACACCGTGACGACCACGGTCTGCCCCGGCAGGAACGTCGCGCCGGGCGCAGGCTGCTGGCCGGTGATGGTGCCCTGAGGTTGCTGGCTGTTGTTGTCCGGCTGCTGCTGCAGCGTAACGTCATGCTGACCCGCCCACTGACTGGCCGTCTGGTAGCTCATCCCGACGAAGTTGGGCAGCGGCGGGCTCCCGGCGACCAGGATCGTGACCGTCTTGGTTTGCGGCCAGGTCGTGCCCGCGGGTGGCTTGGTGCCGATCACCGTCCCGACCGGAGCGTTCGCGCCGACCTTCTCCGTCGTGGGGACAAGATGCACGCGCTGCAGCGTGGCCTGCGCGGCGGCCAGCGTTTCGCCCTGCACCTTGGGCACCACGGAGGTGAAAGGCCCGTCCGAGACCAGGATGGTGATCGTCGAGCCCTTCGACACCCGCCCCGCCGGGCTGGTGCTGGCCACCGAACCGCTGGGCACCACGTTGCTGTGCACCCGGGCGCCCCGCTTGACGGTGAAGCCGTCGGCGGTCAGGACGGCGGTGGCCTGGGGGACACTGTCCCCAGACACCGAAGGCACCTGCGCGAACCGGCCCGAGGTGAGCCACCAGCCGCCGAGTCCGAGCCCTGCGCCCAGCGCGATGATCACCACCACGATGAGCAGCCGCGGGCTGAACAGCCAGCGGACCAGGAAGGGCTCGCGGCCGCCGTGATACCGGCCCCCGTGGTGCCGGTCACCGTCCTCGCGGTCCACGACGAGCGTGTGCGAGTCCTCGCGCCCGCCACCGTGGAATTGCCCCGTGCCGAACCGGCCGTTGCCGCCATCCCCGGAAGGAACCGCGCTGAACGCACCCGTCCCGTGCTCGGTTACCGAGGTCGCCGCCCCGCCCCTGGGGTCAGTATCGTGCACGCTGGCCTGCGACAACGTCCCGTTGCGAGCCCACCACCCGTTGGTGGCCGCGGGCGTGTCCAGATCCAGCCACGGCGCCTCGGCCAGCCCCTGGACGCCGGCTCCCATCACGCCGGTGAGCCCGCTGGAGGAGGCCAGGCCTTCGCAGACCCGGCGGACCGCGCGCAAGAACTCGCCCGCGTCGGCGGGGCGCCGCGCCGGGTCCCGGCTGGTCGCCGCGAGCACGAGATGGTCGACCGCTGGGGGTATCCCCGGGACTAGCGTGGACGGCGCCGGGATGTCGGTATTGACGTGCTGGTAGGCGACGGAAAGCGGGGTGTCGCCGGTAAACGGCAGGCGCCCGGTGAGCAGCTCGAAGAGCATCACGCCGGCCGAGTAGACGTCTCCGCCCGGGCCCGTGCCGTCGCCGGTCACCTGTTCGGGCGGCACGTAGGAGGGCGTGCCGATGAGCAGGCCGGCCCGGGTGTGCCCGGCTGCCGACTGGGCCCGGGCCAGGCCGAAGTCGGCCACCTTGATCCGGCCGTCGGCGGTCAGCAGGACGTTCTCCGGCTTGATGTCGCGGTGCACGATCCCGGACGCGTGCGCGGCGGCGAGCCCGTCGAGGACGCCCGTCATGATCTCGAGCGCCGTCGCCGGGGAGAACCGCCCGCTGTCGCGGAGCACCTCCTTGAGCGTGCGCCCGGGTACGTACTCCATGGCCAGGTACAGGAACGGGCCGTCGGCGCCCTGGTCGAAGACCGCGACCACGTTCTGATGCGACAGCCGCGCCACCGACTTGGCCTCGCCGATGAACCGGCGGACGAACTCCTCGTCCCTGGCCAGTTCGGCGTGCATGACCTTGAGCGCCACCTCCCGGTCGAGCCGGGTGTCGGTGGCCTGGTAGACAGTGGCCATCCCGCCGTGCGCTATGCGCGCCGTCACGGCGTAACGCCCGTCGAGCAGTCGCCCCACGAGGTGGACTGGGGAGGCGGGCGGGGGGTCGGCCAGCGTATCGTCCATCGCGATGATTTTACGGTTGTTTTGCCTATCTGGCGCGTTAATCATGGGGTCCCCGGTAACCAGGGGCCGCTCGAGGTGGTTATAGGAACACGCACCCGAGCCCGTTCGGGAAATCATCAGGCACCGGCGGGGACCGGATGAGCGCGTCCTTGACCGGCTGGACCTGGGCGTATCGTGTCTGGACATGACCGATAGCGGACGTGTCGTGGTGGTCGGCGCGGGCCTGGCCGGGTTCCGGACGGCGGAAATACTGCGGGAGCGCGGCTTCGCCGGGCCGATCACCATGATCGGGGCCGAGTCGCGGCCGCCATACGACCGGCCGCCGCTGTCCAAGAAGGTGCTGACCGAACCCGACCTCGACCCGTCGCTGAAGGCCGACTTCGCGGCGCTCGGCGTGGACTTCCGCCCGGAGGAGGCCGCTACCGGGCTCGACGGCGAGGCCGCCCTGGTCACGACCTGCGGCACGCACTCCTTTGACCACCTGGTGCTGGCCACCGGGGCGCTGCCGGTGGCGCTTCCCGGTGAGGGGCGGCAGCGCTTCCTGCGCACCTACGACGACGCGCTGGCCCTGCGGGACCTGCTCCGGCCCGGGCTGCGGCTGGCCATCGTGGGGGCCGGGTGGATCGGCGCCGAACTGGCCACCGCCGCGGTCGCGCACGGCAGCCAGGTCACGGTGGTGGAAGCCGGGCCCGCGCCTCTCGCCGCGGCGATCGGTGCCCCGGTGGGAGCTCAGACCGCCCGCTGGTACGCCGACGCGGGAGTGGACCTGCGGGTCGCCGTGGCGGTCGAGGCGGTACTGCCCGGCGGGCTGGCCTTGCCGGGCGGCGGGTGGATCGCGGCCGACGAGATCGTCACCGCGGTCGGGGTGCGGCCGGCCACCAGGTGGCTGGAGGGTTCCGGCGTCCGGCTGGAGAACGGCGTGGCCGTGGACGCCGGACTGCGCTCATCGCGGCCCGGCGTCTATGCGGTGGGGGACTGCGCCGCGTTCGAGTCGCGGCGGTTCGGGCGGCGGCTGCGGTTCGAGCACTGGGACGTGGCGCTGCACGCGCCCGAAGTGGTCGCGGCCAACGTGCTCGGCGGCGACGAGGCGTACGACCCGGTGCCGTACTTCTGGTCCGAGCAGTTCGGCCGGATGATGCAGTACGTGGGTTACCACGGCGGCGCCGAGAGCCTGGTGTGGCGCGGCGACCCGGCGGAGCCGACCTGGGCGGCGTGCTGGCTGGCGGCCGGCCGGCTGGTCGCGATGCTGACCGTCGACCGCCCCCGCGACCTGCTCCAGGCACGCCGCCTCATCGCCTCCGGCGACCCGGTAGACGTCGCCCGCCTCACCGACCCCGCCGTCCCCGTCAGGGCCGCGGCCCGCTGACCGGCCCGGGCCGCTCAGCGCAATGTCGGCAGGTCCTCCACCTCCTTCTTGGTGATGTTGAGCCGGATTCCTTCGTCGATCGCGGTCACGGCACTGATCGGGATGGCGACTTCCCTCCGGCCCCACAGATGCCCCTCCTTGAGCACCACATGGGTCACCTGCTGGTCGTCCGGATTGACGACGAATCCCAGCACCTCCCCGATTTCGCCGTCGGTGGCATGGACATGCTCGCCGGGACGCAACTCTGCCTCGCCCATCGGGACGACGTGGTGCGTCACCGTGCGCACATGGTGTCCCACGCTGGCGCCGATGGGCCTGCCGGAGGCCGAACCGCCGACTCCCATGCCGCCGACGTCGCCGACGCCCTGGACCGACTCCGCGTCGTTGTATCCGCCGCCGTACTCGTCTCCTTCCGCCAGGTCGATTTCCTCCGCGGGCGGGAGCTCCTCGAATTCCGCGAGGGTACAGCGCATGCTGATGTCGTCGGCCGCCATGTCGACAAGCTCGAGCGGGACGAGTCGGTCGGACCCTCGCCGGTGCTGCGGCTTGATGACGAGATGCGTGATCTTACGGGTGGCCGGGTCGGTTATTATGCGGCTCAGCTGGCCGCAGTAACCATCCGAGCACTCCGCCCTAACCCCGACCGTGAACTCAGTGGGCATTGCTGCCTTCCCTTCCGATGCCGTCCTGTAGGTCTCTATACGATCACCCGCAGCTGATTCGCGCCTAACCCGGCACGGGTGAATCGTGGCGTCCGGGCCACGATGCAATCGATAGCCGCTGACAAGCCCTCAACCCGCGTGTTTGGACGAAGCCCGTGCGTGGGACATTGGTCTCGTGACACAGATTGACCTCGGGACCGACGCTCTCGTCGGCGAATGGCTGTCACTCCCCGATGTGGCCGGCCTGCTCGGCATTCCGGTTGGGCGAGTGAAGCAGCTGCTCCGCGATCGCAAACTCCTCGCCGTGACCCGTCCAGAAGGGACGCTCGCGGTACCGGCCGCCTTCCTTGACGGCAACCAGATCGTCAAGGGCCTGTGCGGGACCCTGACCCTGCTCCGCGACTGCGGGTTCGACGAGCCGGAGGCGCTTCGCTGGCTGTTCACGGCGGACGAGTCGCTGCCCGGCACGCCGATCGACGCGATCGTCAGGCGCCGGAGCAGCGAAGTCAACCGGCGGGCGCAGGCTCTCGCGTTCTAGCCAAAGCGGCTAGGCTGGCCGCATGCCGCCGAGTCCGCCCCGCCCGCACCGGATCGCAGGTGCGTCGTCCAAGCGTGCCGCCAGCTCGCCGCTAATCCGCGATCTGCTCGCGTCTGGGGGCCAGGCGTTCTCGTTCGAGTTCATGCCGCCCAAGACCGAGGCGGAAGAACACCAGTTGTGGCGGGCGATCAGGCAGCTCGAGCCGCTGCGGCCCACCTTCGTCTCGGTGACCTACGGGGCCGGCGGGTCGACCAGGGACCGGACCGTCCGGGTGACGGGCCGGATCGCCGAGGAGACCACGCTGACCCCGATGGGTCACCTCACCGCGGTGAATCACTCGGTGGCCGAGCTCAGGCAGGTGATCGGGTCCTACGCGGAGGTCGGGGTGCGTAACGTGCTCGCGCTGCGCGGCGACCCGCCTGGCGACCCGAACGCCGACTGGATCCCGCACCCGGACGGGCTGAGCTACGCGGCTGACCTGGTCCGGCTGGTCAGGTCGGTCGGCGACTTCTGCGTCGGGGTAGCCGCGTTCCCCGAGAAGCACCCCCGCTCACCCGACCCGGAGACGGACGCGCGCTACTTCCTGGCCAAGTGCCGGGCCGGGGCGGACTTCGCGATCACCAACATGTTCTTCTTCCCCGAGGACTACCTGCGGCTGCGGGACCGGGTGGCGGCCCAGGGCGGCGACGTGCCGATCATCCCGGGCATCATGCCGATCACCAGCTTGCGGGTGATCGAGAAGGCGCTCGAGCTCGGCGGCTGCCGGGTGCCGGTCCAGTTGTGGGAGCGGCTGCAGGCGGTGGCGGACGACCGCGCGGCCGTGCGCGAGATCGGCGTGGATTACGCGGCCGGGATGTGCGAGCGGCTGCTCGCCGAGGGCGTGCCCGGCCTGCACTTCTACACGCTCAACTGGTCGCGGGCGACCAGGGAGATCTACCAGCGGCTTGGTCTTTACGAGCGGGCCGGGGGGGTACGGGGGGGCGGGGAGCCCCCCCGTGAGCGGGGGGTTCCGGGGGGTCGTCCCCCCGGGCCAGCACTGCGCAGCGGGAGCTCGGCGCCCATCACCGCGTAGGGCGGTTCGCCGCCGGGGAAGAAGTGGAACGCGGTCAGCAGGTCGGTGAAGCCCGTCCCCCGGTAGAGCCGCCGCGCGGGGGTGTCGGCGTCCCTGGTGGACAGCAGTGCGGTGCGTTCTGGCCGCTCGGAGGTCAGCTGCAGCAACAGGCCCGCGCCGACGCCGCGACCTTGGTAGTCGGGCGCCACGTGCAGTTCGGCGACCTCGAACGAGTCGTCCAGCCAGGCCGCGGCGGCCGCGTCACCGCGGCGGCCGGCCAGCGCCCGGCTTACCGTGTCGTGCCACCACTGGCCGGCCGCCCCGTGGAAGCCGTAGCCGAAGCCGACCGCCTCGCCGGTTCCGTCGTCGATGACCGCCAGCGCGCGGAACCCCGGGTTGACGGTGTGCCCGGCCATGATCGACCGGCGGCCCGTCAGCAGCTCCGCGGGCGGCCGCATCGCCGCGGCGTACACCGCGATCAGCTGGTCGAGGCGGGCGGTGAACTCGCCCTGGTTCAGCTCGGAGACGGAGACCGATAGCGTCCGGCGCATCCTCGCAAGCTTAGGAGACGAGACAACCGGTGCCGAACGGGCTGGGCTGCGCGCCCTGAACACGTGCCACGGCCGCCGGGTCACAACTCGTTCGCCTGATTCGCCTGCCCGGACCTGACCTGCACCTCGGCCTGGCCGAGCAGCGGATGGCTCGCCGTCAGCGTGATGGCCCCCGGCTGGCCGGCCACCGAGCGGATCCACACCGCGCCGAGCCCGCCGTACTGGCCGAACGCGAACGGGTTGTCGCCCACCAGGGTGGCCGGGCCCGACAGGGTCAGCGTGACGTCACCGCTGCCGTACCGGCGCTGGTTGCCGTAGGCGTCGATGGCGCGGAACACCGCCCTGGTCGCGTCGGAGCCGTCGGCCGTGATGGTCCCGTCGTCCACCGCCATGCCCAGGGCGTCGCCGGCCGGGTCGGCCGACATCCGGAGCTGGGCGACTTGCCTGCCGCCGACGAAGCCCTGGACGAGCAGTTCGGGAGTGGCGTCCGGGATGTGCTTGGGGAGGTGAACCAGGAAGGGCGGGTGGACCAGGCCGCTGTACAGCGGGGAACCGAAGGCGGGCAGCGCGCTGGCCACGTGCCTGCCGTCGATGAAGACCTCGAGCTGCTCGCAGTTGCTGGCGATCATCGCGGTCGGGGACGCGGCGGGGACCGCACCGCCGGCCTCCCAGAAGAACACCGGGATGATGAGCGGGCGCACGGCCGGGTTGCCTTGCGTCTGGTAGATGGCGGCACCGGGCTTGGGGACCCGGAAGCCGTCCGCCACCCCGGCCCACTTGATGTTGGCCGGGCCTGGGCCGAGCAGCGAGGCGTAGTCGAACCCGGCCCAGGCCACCAGGCCGGCGTAGCCCAGGTTGGACCGCGCCTGGCTCTGCGCCTGGCCGTGCAGGGCGGCCTGCCTGGCCAGCCAGGCCGGCGGGTCCGTCCAGGCGAAGTGCTGCGGTTTGGCCGCTTCCACGCCGACCGCCTCGGTGACCAGGTAAGGCAGGCCAGCGAACGGCGGCCTGAGCATGATGTTCCCGGTCTTCGGGGCGGTCCCGTAGTCGTTGTAGGCGAAGACATCCTCGCTCCAGTGGACGTCGTCGTGGAACGCCATCGCGCCCGAACTTGGCCGCGTGCTGTCGAGCTCCCGCGCGGCCTGCCTGGTCGCGGCCCACAGCCCGGGGAAATCCGGGGTCTCATTGAGCCTGGTACCCCAGATGACCACCGAGGGACGGCTCCGGTCCCTGGTCACCATGTCGCGGACGTTCTGCACCACGAGGTCCTGCCAGGCCGGGGTGGTGCTGACGTTGTGCCAGCCCGGCGCTTCCTCCCAGACCAGCAGGCCGAGCTCGTCGCAGGCGTCGAGGAAATCCGGTGACTGGGGATAGTGCGAGCAGCGCACGATGTTGCAGTTGAACTCGTTCTTGAGGATCTCGGCGTCCTTGCGCTGCACCCGGGCGGGCATCGCCATGCCGGCGTACGGGTAAAGCTGGTGCCGGTTGAGGCCGAACAGCGGCAGCCGTTTCCCGTTCAGGAAGAAGCCCTCGGGCCTGAAGGACGCCTCGCGGAACCCGATGCGCCGGGTCAGGACGTGGCTGCCGAGGCCGGGGAGGTTAATAGTGGCCTGGACGGTGTACAGCTTCGGGCTGTCTGGCGACCACAGGCTGACCTGTCCGAGACCGGTCAGGCTCAGCTCGGCGGTGCTGATCCCGGGTGAGGTGACCTTCACCGTCGTGGTCTGCGCCGCGATCTGCGACCGTCCGTCGAGCAGTTCGACGAGCAGGGTACCGGTGGCGTGCGTCGTCGCGGCCGAGTCAATAGTGCATCGGACGTCTACCCGGGGCTGCGAGCTGAGCACGTCGGCCGGCTGGGCGGACAGGTCGGAGAGGAACACCCTCGGAAGCACCCGCAGCCGGACGTCCCGGTAGATGCCGCCGGGCTGAAAGAAGTCGACGCTGGCCGGGCCGCGGCCCACGCCGACCGGCGGCACCGGCAGGCAGCGCGAATCCACGATGACCGCGAGCAGGTTGTCGCCGCTGGTGACCTTCCCGGTGAGTTCGGCTGAGAAGGGCAGGTAACCGCCCTGATGAGTGCTGACCACCTGGTCGTTGATCGCCACCGAGGCGTTGACCATGACGCCGTCGAAGTCGACCAGGATCCGGTTGCCCGGATTGTGCGGGTCGAGCAGGTGCGCCCCGTCGAAGTGACGCCGGTAGATCCACACCTGCTGCCAGGCGAGGTAGTCCCAGTTCTGCCAGGACAGCGAGGTGACCGTGTGCGGCAGCGTGACCGGCGCGAAGTTGCTGTCGTCGAAGAAGCTGCTCTCCGAGCCCGACGTGTACTGCCCGCCGAACAGCCAGTTCGTGTTCATCGAGAAGGCGAGGTTGGCCGGCTGCCCGCTGGTCCGCGTGATGCCTCCCACCAGCGCGATCAGCGGCAGCGCGGCCACCCCCGCGCCGCCGAGCAGGCTGGCCTGCAGCACCGCGCGCCGCGAGATCCGCCGCTTAGCCGCGGCTTCCTGCTCCCCGGGCCCCTCATCCGCCCTGACCCCGGCCGACCCGCTACCTAGCGGCGCCTGGCCCGCGTGCGGCGGCGCCAAGCCGGCGTGCGATGCCGGTCCCGGCCCGGCCGGTCGCGGCCCGGCCGGTCGCGGCGGCGTGCCTGGCCCGCCTGGTCGCGGTGACGCCGTGGGAGGCCGCGGCGGCGAACCAGGCACCTGGCCGCCCGGTCGCGACGGTGCGGGCCTGCCCGGTCGCGGCTGTGTGCCCGGTCGCGGCGGCGTGCCCGGGAGCGGCGGGCCTGGCTGTGGACCCGGCCGTGGCTGCGTACCCAGACCGCCCGGCCGCCGCGGTGCGCCCGTCCTTCCCGTTATGTCCGCGCTGCCAGGACGAGCAGGCGCGGCTGCCTGGCCCGGCCGGGGCGGCGCGCTGCCGGGATCGCCCTCGGCCGATGGGGGAGCCGCGTCAGTTTCCGCCGTGCCGGGCGCCGTACCTGGCGTAGCCGAGTCAGGAGCCGTGCCCGTCCCAGGCGCCCCGGGAACAATGCCTGTCTCAGGCGCCATGCCTGTCCCGGGCGCTCCAGGCGCCGTCTGTCCACCGTCCGTGCCCGTCCCCGCCGTGCTGCTATCGGCTACGCCGGAATCGGCTGTGCTTGCCTCGGGTACGCCTGGCGTGGCGGGACCTGGCGTCGTGACAGCGCCGCCCGCGCTTGCGTCCGCCGCGGTTACCTGAGGCTCAGCCCCAGGCATGGCGATGTCTGCCTGCTCATCCGCCGGGATCGCCAGGAATCCGGCTTCTGCCTTAGCCGGGCGGAACCACCTGCCGGACTCCCCTGCCCGGGGCTCCGCGTCCGCCGTAGACGCGCCCTCGGTCCTGGCCGCGCCCCCCTGGGGCTCGGCGCCCGCCTGGGGCTCGGCGCCCGCCTGGGGCTCGGCGCCCGCCTGGGGCTCGGCGCCCGCCTGGGGCTCGGCATCCGCCGCGGGTCCATCAGCCCGGGACTCATCATCTGCCCGTTGGGTGCTTCCAGTCCCGGACTGATCCGCCTGCGGCGCCGCAGGCGGCCCGGTGACGGCCTGCCCAGCGTCGGCCTCCTGCTCGGCGCTAGCCTCGGTCACGCGCGACTCAGCCTCGGGCGTGCGCGGCCCGCCGTCGGCCCCGTCAGCCTCGAGCGTCGCGCCCGCATCGGCCGTACCTGGCTCCGTGTCATCATCCCAGGTGATGTTCTCACTGCCGTCGGAGCCGGTGCTCAGGTCCTCGGCGAGTGGTCTCGCACTCCCGTCGTCGGTGGCGGGTAGGGATGGCACGCGATTAAAATACAGGCCCGGCCTAGCCCTTCGCACAAACAGTCGCGTTGCGCGTAAATGCCCCCCGTTCCCTCTGTTCCTTGCCGGTGCCAGTACAACGCCCCTAATCGGCCGTGCGTGCCCAGGTAGCCCGCCATGTACGCCCCGCTGCGGCAAGCCCATTCATCGCTTATCCGTATGACTTCATGGCCCCCGAAGCCCCGGTTTGATCAGGGTCCCGGCCATGCGAATACCTAGTTTCATGGCGAGCGGTCAGCACCTCTTTAGTTCGTCCGCAGCGCAAGCCCAGGGCGGTCCCTTGGTCCATGGCTGTGCTCCCCATCGTTCCCGGAAGGATCGGAGGCCAGACCAACGCCCAAGCCCGACGAGCCCGGTTCCTGGTCCGTGTCGCGCCCGGGTAGCGGCACCCGGCAGGGCTCAAAATGTCAGACCGCCGCGTTATCTTCGAACAGACATCGAAGACGACTGGACATCCGAGCGAATTTATGTTCGAATAGATGGACCAGCGCCGGCCGGGTGAGGTGAGAGGAAGCGTCTCGCCTGGCCGGGTCAGAGGAGGAGATGAAGAGCGATGGTGAACACAGCGGAGATGCGGATGGGCCTGGGTGACGTAAGCCCACGGCATCCTGGGGTGGCGCCGACCGTGCTCAGCATGCTCCAGTCCGCGCGGCGGGGGCTCGCGGAGGCGGCCGATGAGTCTGCGCCCGGTGCTCGGTATGTCACGGCACATCTGGCGGCGCTGCGGGCGGCGGCGGCAGTAGTGGCGGCCCGGGGTGAACCGCGGTCGCGGCGCAGGAAGCCGCACAGCGTATGGGAGCTGCTGCCCCAGGTGGAGCCTGCGCTTACCGAGTGGGCCGCTTTCTTCGCGGCTGGGGCCGGCAAGCGCGCGGCCGCCGAAGCGGGGCTGCCGCGCGCGGCGTCGGCACGCGAGGCTGATGACCTGCTGCGGGATGCGGAGACCTTCCTGTCACTGGCGGAGACTGCGCTCGGTGTTGAGGTGCAGTCTCCGCTCCCGCTCAGGCCGGCAGGCTAGAGGTTCAGAACCCTTCCATCGCGCCACGCGCGTCGGAGTCAAGCACGCCCCAGCTGATGAGCTCCTCGGTGAGGTCAGCGGGGGACTTGTCGTAGATGACCGCGAGCGAGCGGAGGTCCTCGTGCCGCACGGAAAGGACGCGGCCGTTGTAGTCGCCGCGCTGGCTCTGGATGGTCGCGACGTAGCGGGCGAGGGGGCCGACCTTGTCCTTGGGCAGCTGGCCCATGCGCTCCAGGTCGATGACGAGCTTGGGCGAGGGCACCAGCGGGGTGGGAGCGGCGTCGCCGGGCAGCAGCTCGGACACCGGGACCCCGTAGAACTCGGCCAGCTCGGCGAGCTTCTGGACAGTCACGGACCGGTCGCCCCGCTCGTAGGAACCCACGACGACGGCCTTCCAGCGGCCGCGGGACTTCTCTTCAACTCCGTGCAGCGAGAGGCCCTGCTGCGTCCGGATGGCGCGCAGCCGCGCGCCAAGGGTCTTGGCGTACTCAGATGGCATTCTTTCCTCGGTTCCCCGGCCAGTCGTCGCTTACGGTAACGGTTACGCTCAGTGACGGTAGGCGGCGAGCGCTATAAGGTCAAGCCGAATGGCAAAAACTGGCTTAACTCGGCCGGTAACCGACTAGCTCTCGCGGATGACTATCTACCCTCCGCCGGCAGGTGAGAACCCAGCCGAGATCAGGTTTCCCGTCGCTGCGGGCATATTGCCGCCGCATGGCCAACTCTCGTCATGTTCTGACGGCCTCTGTTCTGTGTGACGTAAATCACATGCTGCTCGGGCCGACCCAAAGCGTCCAGGCCCGGTGGTAACTCCCCGTATGATCATCAACGTAGACATCCTTTAAGGACCGTCCGGTGAGGCGGGGAAGGAGGTCCGTTCTATGTGCGCGGCCACCAATCCGGTCGCGGGGCGTGATGGCCTCGCGGTCCTCGATGCCGAGGAGATCAGGCGAGCGCTGACCAGGATCGCCCACGAGATCCTGGAACGGACGCACGGCGGTGACGAGGTTATCCTGCTTGGCATCCCGACGCGCGGAGTGCCGCTGGCGCGCCGTCTCGCGGCGCGCATCGGGGAGTTCGAGGGGCTCAAGGTCCCTTGCGGCTCGCTTGACGTGACCATGCACCGGGATGACCTGCGGCTCCACCCGGCCCGTGCACTGGGCCGCACCGACCTTCCACCGGGCGGCGTGGACGGCAAGACGGTCGTCCTGGTCGACGACGTGCTGTACTCGGGCCGGACGGTGCGCGCCGCGCTCGATGCGCTGAACGACCTCGGCCGGCCGCGAGCGGTGCAACTCGCGGTCCTGGTCGACCGCGGCCATCGCGAGCTCCCGATCCGCGCTGACTACGTGGGCAAGAACCTGCCGACCTCGCAGCGCGAGGTCGTGCACGTCCTGCTGGCCGAGGTGGACGCGCAGGACAGCGTGACGATCAGCGACGACGGGAGGCAGCCGTGAAGCGTCACCTGATCTCGGCCGCTGACCTCAGCCGGGCCGACGCGCTGCTCATCCTCGACACCGCCGAGGAACTCGCCGGCCTCGCCGACCGGCCGATCAAGAAGCTGCCCACGCTGCGCGGCCGGACCGTGGTCAACCTCTTCTACGAGGACTCCACCAGGACCAGGATCTCGTTCGAGGCCGCGGCGAAGCGGCTGTCCGCCGACGTGATCAACTTCTCCGCGAAGGGGTCGAGCGTCGCCAAGGGCGAGAGCCTCAAGGACACCGCGCTGACGCTGGAGGCCATGGGCGCGGACGCGGTGGTCATCAGGCACGGGGCGTCCGGCGCGGCGCACCGGCTGGCCGGCTGGGTACGAGGCAGCGTGCTGAACGCCGGGGACGGCACGCATGAGCATCCGACCCAGGCCCTGCTCGACGCGTTCACCATCCGGCGCAGGCTCACGGGCCAGGGGGGCACGGGGGGGCGGGAAGCCCCCCCGTGCGCGGGGGGTCCCGGGGGGGCGTCCCCCCGGGTCGGCACCGCGCGCGGTGCCGGGCTCGACGGCCTGCGGGTGACCATCGTCGGAGACGTGCTGCACAGCCGGGTCGCCCGGTCCAACGTGCTGCTGCTGAGCACCCTCGGCGCCGAGGTGACCCTGGCCGCCCCGCCCACGCTGCTGCCGCACGCCGTCGGCAGCTGGCCCTGTGCGGTCAGTTATGACCTGGACAGCGAGCTGCCGAAGAGCGACGTGGTGATGATGCTCCGGGTCCAGCAAGAGCGGATGACCGCCGCCTACTTCCCGAGCGTGCGGGAGTACAGCCGCCGGTACGGGCTGGACGTGGCGAGGATGGCAAGGCTGCCCGAGCACGCCATCGTCATGCATCCCGGGCCGATGAACAGGGGAGTAGAGATCGCGGCTGAGGTGGCGGATTCGGTCCGCTCGACGATCGTGGAACAGGTAGCCAACGGGGTCACCACCCGGATGGCGGTCCTGTACTTGCTTCTTGGCGGCACGGAATTCCCGGCGACAGAGTTCCCGGCGGTGACCCGGTGACGGCCGGGCATCCCGCGACGACGGGGAATCCTGGGACGGCCGCGGAGAACCAGGCCAGGTGGCTGATCCGGGGCGTCACGGTCCCGGGCGACGGCGAGCACGGGTCGCGCGTCACCGACATGCTGCTCGGCGGCGGGTCCGTCACGGCCGTCGAATCCGGGCTGAACCACTCGGGCGCCCGGGTGCTCGACGCCGAGGGCCTGATCGCCCTGCCCGGTCTGGTCGATCTGCATACGCACCTGCGCGAGCCAGGCCGCGAAGACGCGGAAACGGTGGAGACCGGGACCGCGGCGGCGGCCCTCGGCGGCTACACCGCCGTGCACGCCATGGCCAACACCGACCCCGTGGCCGACACCGCCGGGGTGGTCGAGCAGGTCTGGCGGCTCGGCCGGACCGCGGGCCACTGCGATGTCCAGCCAGTGGGCGCGGTCACCTCCGGGCTGGCCGGTACCAGGCTGGCCGAGCTCGGCACGATGGCGGATTCGGCCGCGCGGGTCCGCGTGTTCTCCGACGACGGCCGGTGCGTGTCCGACCCGCTGCTGATGCGCCGGGCCCTGGAGTACGTCAAGGCCTTCGACGGGGTGATCGCCCAGCACGCGCAAGACCCCCGGCTCACCGAGGGCGCGCAGCTCAACGAGGGTGAGATGTCCGCGCGGCTCGGCCTGGCCGGCTGGCCCGCCGTGGCCGAGGAAGCCATCATCGCGCGTGATTGCCTGCTCGCCGCGCACGTGGGCTCGGCGCTGCACATCTGCCACGTCTCCACCGCCGGGTCCGTGGAGATCATCCGCTGGGCAAAGTCCAAGGGCTGGCCGGTCACCGCCGAGGTCACGCCGCACCACCTGCTGCTGACCGATGAGTTCGCGGTGGACTACGACCCGGTGTTCAAGGTCAATCCACCACTGCGCACCGAAGCTGACGTGGCTGAGCTGCGGCGCGCGCTGGCCGAAGGGACCATCGACTGCGTGGCCACCGACCACGCCCCGCACCCGGTGGAGGCAAAGGAGACGGAGTGGGCCGAGGCGGCGTTCGGCATGACCGGGCTGGAGACCGCGCTGCGGGTGGTGCAGCTGGCGATGGTGGACACCGGGCTGCTCGACTGGGCGGGGGTCGCCGACCGGATGTCGGTCCGGCCGGCCCGGATCGGGCGGCTGACCGGGCAAGGCACCCTGCTCGCGGCCGGCGCGCCCGCCAACCTCACGCTGTACGACCCGGCGGCGCCCGCCGAGGCGGTGGTGCCGGCCGGCGCGTCCAAGAGCCGCAACACCCCGTTCGCCGGGATGGAGCTGCCCGGCCGGGTGGTGGCCACGTTCCTGCGCGGCGTCCCGACCGTGCTCGACGGGAAGCTGGCCTGAGATGACCAGCACTGAGATGACCAGCACTGAGATGACCAGCACCGACATGACAAGCACTGGCGTGAGGCACCCTGCCCTGCTGGTCCTGGAGGACGGCACCACGCTGCACGGCACGGCCTTCGGCGCAGAGGGTGAGACGTTCGGCGAGATGGTCTTCAACACGGGCATGACCGGATACCAGGAGACCCTGACCGATCCTTCGTACTGCCGCCAGATCGTCGCGATGACCGCGCCGCACATCGGCAATACAGGCGTCAACGACGAAGATCCCGAGTCGCGCCAGGTCTGGGTGAGCGGTTACGTGATGCGCGAGCCGGCCAGGCTCGCGTCAAGCTGGCGGGCCACCCGCGACCTCGATACCTATCTCCGGGCGGAGGGCGTGACCGGTATCGCCGTCCGCGGCACCAGGCTGCTGACGAGGCGGGTGCGCGAAGCCGGCGCCATGCGCGCGGCGATCAGCACGGTGGAGAGTGATCCCGGCCGGCTGCTCGAGCGGGTGCTCGCCAGCCCGGAGATGACCGGAGCCGACCTGGCGCGGGTCGTGAGCACGCCCGAGCCGTACACCATCAGCCCGCCCGGCCCGGCCAGCTACCGCGTGGTCGCCGTCGACCTGGGGATCAAGGCGTCCACGCCACGGAACCTAGCCTCCCGGGGCTGCGAGGTCCTGGTGGTGCCGGCTACCGCCACGGCCGAGCAGATCCTGGCCGCCTCGCCGGACGGCGTGTTCTTCAGCAACGGCCCCGGCGACCCGGCCGCGGCCACGTATGCGGTGGACGCCATGCGCGGGGTCCTGGATGCGGGCGTCCCGGTGTTCGGCATCTGCCTGGGCAGCCAGATTCTCGCCTTGGCCCTGGGCCTGAGCACCTACAAGCTCAGGTACGGCCACCGCGGGGTGAACCAGCCGGTGATGGACCTCGCCACCGGCCGCGTCTACATCACCAGTCACAACCACGGCTTCGCCGCCGCCCTCCCCGGCGAGGCGCACAGTCCCGCGGCAGGACACGGTCCGGGGGAGCCACGCGTTTCCGCGGAAACGTCCCACGCAATTGCGCCAGGCGTTTCCGCGGAAACGTCCGGTCCCCGCGAGGCACCCAGCGCCGGCGAGGCGCCCAGCGCCGGCGAGGCGCCCAGCGCCACATGGTCACATGTGCCCGCGCAGGCCCGGCAGCCGTTCGGGACCCCCTATGGCCCCGCGGTGGTCAGCCACGTCAACCTCAACGACGGCGTGGTCGAGGGCCTGCGACTGCTCGAGCGCCCGGTATTCAGCGTGCAGTACCACCCCGAAGCCGCTCCCGGCCCGCACGACGCTGCTGACCACTTCGATCACTTCTGCGCCCTGATCGAGCGCGCCCGATGAGGCGGCCGGCCGATTTGTCTGCAGTTTCGGGTGCTATGACGCCCGAAACTGCAGACAAATCGCGGACGTCCGCTCCACGCGGGGGCGCGGAGACGATAATGAACCGGGGGGCGAGCCATGCCGCGGCGTGAGGACCTGAAGTCGGTGCTGGTGATCGGGTCCGGGCCGATCGTCATCGGCCAGGGCTGCGAGTTCGACTACTCCGGTACGCAGGCGTGCCGGGTCCTGAAGGCCGAAGGTATCCGGGTCAGCCTGGTCAACTCCAACCCGGCGACGATCATGACCGATCCGGAGTTCGCCGACGCCACCTACGTCGAGCCGATTACCACCGAGACGCTGGAGAAGGTCATCGCCATCCAGCGCCCCGACGCGGTGCTCCCCACCCTGGGCGGCCAGACCGCCTTGAACGCGGCCGTCGCCCTGCACGATTCGGGCATCCTGCGGCGGTACAACGTCGAGCTGATCGGAGCGAACATCGACGCGATCCGGGCCGGCGAGGACCGCGAGCGGTTCAAGGAGATCGTCACCGGCCTGGGCGCGGAGGTGCCGACCAGCAGCATCTGCCGCGACATGGACGAATGCCTGGCGGCCGTGACCGGACAAGCCGTGACCGGACAAGCCGTGACCGGACAAGAAGGCCTGGGCTATCCGGTGGTGGTGCGGCCCTCGTTCACGCTCGGCGGCCTCGGGTCCGGCATCGCGAGAAACGAAGCGGACCTGCGGCGCATCGCCGGGGCCGGCCTGGACGCGAGCCCCACGCGCGAGGTCCTGCTCGAGGAGAGCATCCTCGGCTGGAAGGAGTTCGAGCTCGAGCTGATGCGCGACCAGGCCGACAACGTGGTCGTCGTCTGCTCGATCGAGAACATCGACCCGATGGGCGTGCACACCGGCGATTCGGTCACCGTCGCCCCGGCGATGACGCTCACCGACCGCGAGTACCAGCGGATGCGCGACACCGCGATCGCCATCATGCGCGCGGTCGGAGTAGACACCGGCGGCTGCAACATCCAGTTCGCCGTCGAGCCGCGTACCGGCCGCATGGTCGTGATCGAGATGAACCCGCGGGTGTCGCGGTCGTCCGCGCTCGCCTCCAAGGCCACCGGCTTCCCGATCGCCAAGATCGCGGCGCGGCTGGCCATCGGCTACACCCTCGACGAGATCCCGAACGACATCACCGGCCAGACTCCCGCCTGCTTCGAGCCTGCGCTCGACTACGTGGTGGTCAAGGTGCCGCGGTTCGCGTTCGAGAAGTTCCCCGGCGCCGACCCCACGCTCACCACCCACATGAAAAGTGTCGGCGAGGCCATGGCTATCGGCCGGAATTTCGCCGAAGCCATGCAAAAGGCGAACCGTTCGCTAGAGAGTAACCACGGTTCGTTCGGCTGGAAAAATCCTCCGGGGGATGCGGCGAGCTTGCTGCGTGACTGCGGGACCCCGCACGACGGGCGGCTGGCCACCATCCAGCAGGCGCTGCGGGCCGGCGCCAGGGCGGCGGATATAGCCAGCACCACCGGCATCGATCCGTGGTTCATCGAGCAGATCCAGCACATCAACCAGATCGCCGAGCAGGTGGCCGTCGCGCCCGCCCTGGACGCGCAGACGCTGAGAACAGCAAAGCAGAATGGCTTCTCCGACGCCCAGATCGCCGAACTGCGCGGCACCACGGAAACCGTGATCCGCGAGATCCGCTGGGGGCTCGCCGTGCGGCCGGTGTACCACGCGGTCGACACCTGCGCCGCCGAGTTCGCGGCCCGCACGCCCTACCTCTACTCGACCTACGACGAGCAGACCGAGGTGCCGGAGGGCAGCAGGCCCAAGGTGATCATCCTCGGCAGCGGCCCGAACCGGATCGGCCAGGGCATCGAGTTCGACTACGCGTGCGTGCACGCGTCGTTCGCGCTCGCCGAGGCAGGCTACGAGACCGTGATGGTCAACTGCAACCCGGAGACCGTCTCCACTGACTACGACACCTCGGGCCGGCTGTACTTCGAGCCGCTCACCCTGGAGGACGTGCTCGAGGTGGTGCGCGCCGAGCAGGCGAGCGGTCCGGTGAAGGGCGTGATCGTGCAGCTCGGCGGGCAGACCCCGCTCGGGCTGGCGCGAGCTCTGGCGGCCGCCCGGGTGCCGGTGGTGGGCACCTCGCCCGAGGCCATCCACCTGGCCGAGGACCGCGCCGCCTTCGCCCGCGTGCTGGAAAAAGCCGGGCTGACCGCGCCGAGATACGGCACCGCGACGTCCACGGAGGATGCGGTCGCGATCGCCAGGGAGATCGGCTATCCGGTGCTGGTGCGGCCCTCCTACGTGCTCGGCGGCCGCGGCATGGAGATCGTCTACGACGACGCCATGCTGCGGTCGTACGTGTCCCGGGCGACCGACGCCGGCCCCGGTCACCCGGTGCTGATCGACCGGTTCCTCGATGACGCGATCGAGATCGACGTCGACGCGCTCTACGACGGGTCCGAGCTCTACCTCGGCGGGGTCATGGAGCACATCGAGGAGGCGGGCATCCACTCCGGCGACTCCGCCTGCGCGCTGCCGCCCATCACGATCGGCCGCAGCGACATCGCGCAGATTCGCGCGGCCACCGAGGCTATCGCCGCGGGGGTCGGCGTATGCGGCCTGCTGAACGTGCAGTACGCGCTGGCCGGGGGAGTGCTGTACGTGCTCGAGGCCAACCCGCGGGCATCGCGGACGGTACCGTTCGTCTCCAAGGCCACGGCGGTGCCGCTGGCCAAGGCCGCGGCGCGGATCATGCTGGGCTCCACTATCGCCGCGCTTCGTGCGGAAGGCATGCTCCAGGCGCACGGCGACGGCGGTGAACTTCCGCTGGACGCGCCGGTAGCAGTGAAGGAAGCGGTGCTGCCGTTCGGCCGGTTCCGTGATCTGGCCGGGCAGGGGGTCGACACCGTGCTCGGCCCGGAGATGCGCTCGACCGGCGAGGTGATGGGGATCGATGCGGTGTTCGGCACCGCGTACGCGAAGGCCCAGGCCGCGGTGTACGGGTCGTTGCCGGTGAAGGGGCGGGCGTTCGTGTCGGTGGCCAACCGGGACAAGCGGTCGATGATATTCCCGGTCAAGCGCCTGGCCGACCTGGGTTTCGAGATCTGGGCCACCGAGGGAACGGCGGAGGTGCTGCGCCGCAACGGGGTTCGTGCCAAGATCGTGCGAAAGCACGGCGACGGCCCAGGCCCTTCCGGTGAGCCGACCGTGGTGACGCGGATCCTCGCAGGCGAGGTGGACCTGATCGTGAACACGCCGTTCGGCAGCCCAGGGCAGTCCGGCCCGCGCCTCGACGGCTACGAGATCCGCACCGCCGCGGTCCGCCGCGGCATCCCCTGCGTCACCACGGCCGCGGGACTCGCCGCCGCCGTGCACGGGATCGAGGCCATCATCCGCGGCGAGGTGGGCGTGCGGTCGCTCCAGGAGCACGCCGCGCTAATTGGCTCCGCGCCTGGCGGGCGCTCCGCGCCTCGCGGGTGAGGCATCCCATGGCCCCAGTCCAGATCCGCGGAACCGTGCTGACCGTGCGCCGCGTCGACGCCTATCACGCGCTGACCCTGGTCGCGCCCGCCATCGCGACCAAGTTCCGGCCCGGCCAGTTCATCACGGTCGCGGTCGGTGGCCCGGAGACCTCCATGCTCGGGCGGCGGGCCTTCGCCGTGCACGACGTGCGCCCCGACCACGGCGGCACGGTGGAGTTCGTGTTCGAGGCCCGCGGGCCGGGGACGCGCTGGCTGGCCGCGCTGCGCGCCAGGGACACCCTCGACACGGTGGGGCCGCTCGGCAGGCCCTTTCCCATCCCCAGGGACCCGTCGAGCTGCCTGCTGCTTGGCGTCGGTTACGGCAGCGCGCCGCTGTTCGCGCTGGCGGCGCGGCTGCGGGAACGCGGTTGCAGCATCGACTACCTGCTCGGCGGCGAGAGCGCGGACCGCGTGTTCGGCGCGCTGACCGCCCGGCGGAACGGGCGGAGCGCGGCGGTCGTGACCACAGACGGCTCGTTCGGCGCTCGCGGCCCGGTGACCGGCCTGATGGAGCAGATCATCCGCGAGGCGCGCACCGACGTGATCTACGCGTGCGCGCCGGTGCCGGTGCTGCGGGAGGTCACGGCGATCGCGGGCAGGTACGACATCCCGGTGCAGGCGTCGGTGGACGTGCCCATGGCCTGCGGGACCGGGGTGTGCATGGGGTGCGTGCTGCCGGTCACCGGAACCGACGGGATCACCCGGATCGTCCGCTCCTGCGTGGACGGTCCGGTGTTCCGCGGCGACCTGGTCCGCTGGGACGACATGGGCACGATCCCGTTCGACGCCCTAGGCGCCCCCGGGTGGGCCGGGCCAGGGGGGTACGGGGGGGCGGGCAGCCCCTCCCAAGGGGGGTCCGGGGGGATGGGTCCCCCCGGGAGAGACAGCAGGGGGGGTCTGGGGGGGATCGTCCCCCCGGGACAGCAGAGCCATGCCGGCTGACATGAGGGCCAGGCTCGGCCAGGCCGAACTGCCCAACCTGGTGCTCGCCGCGGCGGGCTGCGCGGGCGCGGGCCGTGAGCTGGCCCAGTTCGTCGACGTGGCCAGGGTCGGCGCGCTGATCAGCAAGTCGATCATGGCCGAACCGCATACCGGCAATCCCGCGCCGCGGCTGGCCGAGACGCCGAGCGGCATGCTCAATTCGGTCGGCCTGCAGGGCCCGGGCGTGGACGCCTTCCTGCAGCGGGACCTGCCGTGGCTGCTGTCCCGCGGCGCGCGGGTCGTGGTCTCGATCGCCGGCCAGACCATCCGCGAGTACGCGGGGCTGGCGGCCAGGCTGTCCGACACGGCCGGGGTGACGGCCATCGAGGTCAACCTCTCCTGCCCCAACGCCGAGGACGCGGGGCAGTTGTTCGCGCTCGACCCGCAGCGGGCCGGCAGCGTGATCGCTGCGGTGCGGGGCAGCGCCAGGTACGACATCCCGGTGTTCGCCAAGCTGTCGCCGGACGTGACCGACATCGTGGCGGTGGCCAGAGCCTGCGTCGCGGCGGGCGCGGATGGCCTGTCGCTGATCAACACGCTGCTCGGCATGGCCATCGACCCCGCTACGATGCGCCCGGTGCTGGCCGGCAAGTACGGCGGCCTGTCCGGCCCGGCCATCCGGCCAGTCGCGGTGCGGTGCGTGTGGCAGGTCAGGGCCGCGTTCCCCGATGTGCCGATCATCGGCGCCGGCGGCGTGCGCACTGGCCGGGACGCTCTCGAGCTGATGCTAGCGGGCGCCTCCATGATCGCAGTGGGTACGGAGATCATCCACGACCCTTCGGCGTGCTCGCGCGTGCTGAAAGAACTGGAGGAAGAACTGGCGTCCATCGGCGCGGACCGGGCCGCCGACGTGGTCGGCCAGGCCCACGGCCGGATTCCTCGTGGCCTGGCCTGGCGCGCCTAGACGGCGGAATTTGGCCGATGACAGCAGAAATGTGAGCGGTAACAATATTCGTGAGAAGCTTGAACGATCCATCGAGAGGAGCAGCCGTGAGCAACCCGGCACCGGTGGCTGTCGCCCTTGACGCGCCCGATCTGGAGACCGCCGCGCGGTGGGCGGCTCTGGTGACGCCGCACGTGAGCACGGTCAAGGTCGGGCTCGAGCTTTACCTGCGCTACGGGCCGGAAGTGGTCGCCACGGTGCGGGGCGCCAGCCGCCTCTCCGTGTTTCTCGACCTGAAGCTGCACGACATCCCGGCCACGGTGGCCGGGGCCGCACGGGCGGTCGCCCGGCTGCGCCCGGACGTGCTCACCGTGCACGCGGTCGGGGGGGCCGACGTCATCCGCGCGGCCGTCGAGGCGGCACCGGGCACGATGGTGGCGGCGGTCACGGTACTCACCTCGCTCGGCGATGACGATCTCGGCAAGATCGGGATGATCGGGCCGGTGTCAGACCTCGCCAGGCGACTGGCCGTGCTCTCGGTGGCGGCAGGCGCGCAGGGCGTGGTCTGCTCGCCGCGCGAGGTCTCCGCGGTCCGGTCCGAGGTCGGCCCGGATGTGACGCTCATCACTCCGGGTGTGCGGCCCGCGGGAAGCGAGGCGAACGATCAGGCACGGGTGGCCACGCCGGAAGAGGCGCTGCTGGCCGGCGCGGACCTGCTGGTGATCGGCCGGCCCATCACCCGGGCGTCCGATCCCGGTGCCGCCGCGGCGGCCATCGCCGCGTCGCTGCGCCGGGTGACCGTCGCCAGGTAACTGGCCGCGCCCGGCCCAACCGGCCGCGCCCGGCCCGGCTGGGCCCGGGCTTACGTCGCGCTCGTCTCGGGTCCGGCTCGCACCCGCCGGAACCGTTGTGACCTGGGGTGACTCAGGGCTTACCCAGCGAGTATGATGCGGGCGGAAGCCTTCGTGAGCATGGGTAAATATCATCGTCACAGTTGAGACTCACGTCGCCGAATACCCTTCGGGTTACCCCGGTGCCGTAGTGAGATGAGTGGTACATGTATGCCGAATCTATGACGCGCCCCCAGGTGCCGAACCTACGGGGCAAGGATGGCCTACGCTGGTGTCCAGTGGCGCTGACGGCGGGATATCACCACGTGAGACCCCTAACCGGGGCGGGGGACGCGGTTGATAACTCTAAGTAATATATCGCTTACAGAAAGTAATATATTTCAATCTGTAATGAGGTAACCGGCAGTTTGCGTTGCCTAATGGGTACGTGATTGGCTAGTTTCCCCTCCCGACAAACCTTTTTCCAACGAAACCCGAGGTGACCCCGAAGTGGCTCTTCCTCCCCTCACTCCCGAAGAACGTGCGGCGGCACTGGAGAAGGCCGCCAGAGCACGCAAAGAACGCGCCGAGGTGAAGAACCGCCTCAAGCGCGGGGCCACGAGCTTGTCAGATGTCATCAAGGAAGGCGCAACTGATGACATAATTGGCAAGATGAAGGTCTCGGCTCTGCTCGAGTCCCTGCCGGGCGTAGGCAAGGTGCGAGCAAAGCAGATCATGGAAAGGCTCGGCATCGCCGAATCGCGTCGCGTGCGCGGGCTGGGTACCAACCAGCGCTCCGCGCTTGAGCAAGAGTTCGGTGCCGATATCTGAACCGCGTGGCAGACGGGAACCAAGTCCTGGCGGTGCCGCGGTCGCAACCCCGGTGCATTCGCGGCTGACCGTGCTCTCCGGGCCCTCCGGGGTCGGGAAGAGCACGGTCGTCGCCGAACTCAACAGGACTTGTCCCCAGATCTGGATTTCCGTGTCGGTCACGACGCGGCCCCCGCGTCCCGGAGAAGTGGACGGGCGCGAATATTACTTTGTCGATGACAAAGAGTTTGACCGACTGGTCGCCAGCGGGGCGTTGCTTGAGTGGGCGCGGTTCGCTGGCAACCGGTACGGCACGCCGCGCGAACCGCTTAACGAAAGGCTCGAAGCGGGCGTTTCCTGTCTGCTCGAGATTGACTTGGCCGGAGCGCGGCAAGTCAAGCGCGCGGTACCCGATGCCCGTCTGGTGTTCCTGGCCCCGCCGTCCTGGGACGAGCTGATACGCAGGCTCACCGGCCGCGGCACCGAGCCCGCCGAGGTGCTGGCCCGCAGGCTGGCTGCCGCCAGGGAAGAACTCGCGGCGGCCGATGAGTTCGAGGTCACGCTGGTGAACACATCTGTCAAGGACGTGTGCCGCCAGCTGGTAGCCTTGATTGAGCAGTGACCTACGGAAGGCAGAACGTGCCAGGGACTCAACCCCACCAAGTCGCCGACGGCATCATCAACCCGCCGATCGACGAGCTTCTCGAAGTCGTGGACAGCAAGTACCGGCTGGTGATCATGGCCGCGAAGCGCGCACGGCAGATCAACGCCTACTACTCGCAGCTTGGTGAGGGCCTGCTTGAGTACGTCGGGCCGCTGGTGGAGACGCGCAGCCAGGAGAAGCCGCTGTCCATCGCGCTCCGTGAGATCAAGGAGCACATGCTGAACGTCGAGGCCATCGAAGGCTGAGGCGAACCATGCCCGCCCGCGTCGTCCTCGGCGTCGGTGCGGGCATCGCCGCGTATAAGTCGTGTGAGCTGCTCAGGCTGCTGACCGAATCCGGGCATCATGTCCGGGTCGTGCCGACCCCTGACGCGCTCCGCTTCGTCGGCGAGGCCACCTGGGCCGCGCTGTCCGGCCAGCCGGTGACGACCGACGCCTGGACGGGCGTGGCCGAGGTACCGCACGTCCGTATCGGGCAGTCGGCCGGCCTCGTCCTGGTCGCGCCCGCGACGGCCGACCTGATGGCCAGGGCCGCGGCCGGGATGGCCGGGGACCTGCTGACCGCCACGCTGCTTACCGCCAGGTGCCCGGTCCTGTACGCGCCGGCCATGCACACCGAGATGTGGGAGCACCCCGCCACCCAGGCGAACGTGTCGCTGCTGCGCCGCCGCGGCGCCATCGTGCTCGAGCCTGCGGTCGGCCGCCTGACCGGCCAGGACAGCGGCGCCGGGCGGCTGCCCGAGCCGGCCGCCATCTTCGCGGTCGCCACCCGGCTGCTCGCCAGGGTCGGCCGCGAGGACCCGCTGCGCCCGGATCTGGCCGGCCGCCGCGTGGTGGTGTCCGCGGGCGGTACCCGGGAGGAGATCGACCCGGTGCGCTTCATCGGCAACTGGTCCACCGGGACGCAGGGGTACGCGCTGGCCCGCACGGCAGTGGCCCGCGGCGCCGAGGTGATCCTGGTCGCCGCTAACGTGGCGCTGCCCGATCCGGCCGGGGCCAAGGTCGCCCGCGTGGTTTCGGCGCGGGAGATGCGAGACGCCGTCATGGCGGCCGCAGCCGGCGCTGACGCGGTGGTGATGGCCGCCGCGGTGGCGGACTACCGCCCGGAGGCGCGCAGCGCGGCGAAGATCAAGAAGGACGGCCAGCCGCCGGAACCGCTGCGGCTGACCGAGAACCCGGACATCCTCGCCGGGCTGGCCGCCGCACGGCGCGGTCAGCACCCGGACCGCCAGGACACCGCAGATCATGATCCCGAACGGACCGGCTTCGTGCCCCCGGCTACCGTACGTCAGGTCCTGGTCGGGTTCGCCGCGGAGACTGACACCTCGCCGGAAAACGCGCGGGCCAAGCTGGCCAGAAAGGGCTGTGACCTGCTCGTCGTCAATCCGGTGGGCAATGGCCTCGGCTTCGGGACGCCGGACAACGAGGCGGTCGTCTACGGCGCCGACGGGACGGTGACGCCGATCCCGCGCGGACCCAAGGAAGCGCTGGCTGACGTCGTGTGGGATCTGGTGGCCGCGAGGATGAACGAATCGGTAAGTCATCGCTAAACTCACCGCAGTCCCGGATAGACTCACCGCAGTCACCTGGAGCGAGGGGAGAACTTAAGTGGCGCGTCGTCTTTTTACCTCTGAGTCAGTTACCGAGGGCCATCCGGACAAGATGGCCGACCAGATCAGCGATGCCATCCTGGACGCCATGATCAAGGATGATGCAGGCAGCCGCGTGGCTGTGGAGACCATGATCACGACGGGCCAGGTGCACGTCGCCGGCGAGGTCACCACCCAGACCTATGTCGACATACCCGGCATCATCAGGGACAAGATCCTCGAGATCGGCTACGACTCTTCGGCCAAGGGCTATGACGGGGCGTCCTGCGGCGTGTCGGTCTCCATCGGGTCCCAGTCGCCGGACATCGCCCAGGGCGTCAACGACGCGTTCGAGTACCGCGAGGGCGAGGGCACCGACGAGCTCGACCGGCAGGGCGCGGGCGACCAGGGGCTGATGTTCGGCTACGCATGCCGCGACACCCCCGAGCTGATGCCGCTGCCGATCATGCTGGCGCACAAGCTGGCCCGCCAGCTGTCCGAGGTACGCCGCGCGGGCACCGTGCCCTACCTGCGTCCGGACGGCAAGACGCAGGTCACTATCGAGTACCTCGGGGACACCCCGGTACGGCTGGACACCGTGGTGGTCTCGACCCAGCACGCACCCGACATCAACCTCAAGGAACTGCTCGCCCCCGACATCAAGGACTACGTGGTCGAGCCCGTCCTGGCCGATGCAGGCATCGACTGCGACGGCTTCCGGCTGCTGGTCAACCCGACCGGCCGGTTCGAGATCGGCGGGCCGATGGGGGACGCCGGGCTGACCGGGCGCAAGATCATCATCGACACCTACGGCGGCATGGCGCGGCACGGCGGCGGGGCCTTCTCGGGCAAGGACCCGTCCAAGGTCGATCGCAGCGCCGCCTACGCCATGCGCTGGGTGGCCAAGAACGTGGTCGCGGCGGGCCTGGCGGACCGGTGCGAGGTCCAGGTCGCCTACGCGATCGGCAAGGCGATGCCGGTCGGGCTGTTCGTCGAGTGCTTCGGCACCGAGAAGGTGCCGGTGGAGCGGATCCAGGACGCCGTGCTGCAGGTCTTCGACCTCCGGCCGCGGGCCATCATCTACGCCCTGGACCTGCAGCGTCCCATCTACGCGCAGACCGCCGCCTACGGGCACTTCGGCCGCACCGAGCCCGACTTCTCCTGGGAGCGCACCGACCGCGCGGACCAGCTCCGCGACGCAGCCGGCGGCTGACCGGCCGTCGGCGCATGCCCCGCGTCTGACGCGCCCCGCCGTCAGACGCACCCCGCGTCTGACCGGCGCGGGGCGGGCGCCGCTGGTGGCGTTGTCTTAATCTCCGCCGCGGTTCTGATAGGACGGAATCGTGGTCAAGGGGCCGAAGGATCAGGTGGTGAGCGAGCGGCTGCCCGTCGCCCGGGTCGCCGTGGACATCTCCCTGGCCCATCTTGACCGCCCCTTTGACTACCTCGTTCCGGCCAGCATGGACGAGGCGGCCGTGCCCGGCTGCCGGGTGCGGGTACGGTTCGCTGGCCAGCTTGTCGACGGCTACCTGCTCGAACGCGCTCAGACGAGCGAGCATGAGGGCAAGCTGGCCCGGCTGGAGCGGGTGACCTCACCGGAGCCCGTGCTCACGCCAGAGATCTTCGACCTGGCCCGGGCGGTGGCGGACCGGTACGCAGGCACGCTGGCCGACGTGCTCCGGCTGGCCATCCCGCCCCGGCACGCCACCGCGGAACGGGACGCCCCCCGGGCGGGTGGCCCGCGTGAGGAGGTGCCGAAGCGGCCGGAGCCGGGCTCCTGGGTCCGCTATCTGGCCGGCTCGGCGTTCCTGGCCGGCCTGGCCGAGGGCCGCCCGGTCCGGGCCGCCTGGTCGGCGCTGCCCGGCCCGGAATGGCCGGCTGAGATCGCCGTCGCCGCCGCCACCACGGCTGCCGCGGGCCGCGGCGTGGTCATCGTGGTGCCGGATGCCCGCGACCTGGACCGCGTCGACGCGGCCCTGACCGATGTGGCGCAGCGGCAACGGATCCACGTCTGCCTGAGCGCAGACCTCGGTCCGGCCGAGCGCTACCGCCGCTGGCTGGCCGTGCGCCGGGGTCTGGTTCAGGTGGTGGCGGGCACCCGGGCCGCGATGTTCGCCCCGGTCGCCGAGCTCGGCCTGGTGGTGCTCTGGGACGACGGCGACGACCTGCACGCCGAGCCCCGCGCGCCGTACCCGAACGCGCGTGAGGTGCTCGCCCTGCGCGCGCACCGGACCGGCGCGGCCGCGCTCATCGGGGGATTCGCCCGCACGGCCGAGCTCACCCAGCTGGTCGCGGGGGGCTGGGCCCGGTCGCTGGCCGGGCGCCCGGAGGCCCTGCGGCAGGCCGCGCCGAAAGTCAGGGCCGCGCCCGACGAGGCCGAGCTAGCCAGGGACGCCGCGGCGATGACCGCGCGCCTGCCCAGCCTGGCCCTGCGCACTGCTCGCTCAGCCCTGACGGGCGGGGCTCGCTCGGCCCTGGCGGGCGGCGCTCGCGGCGCCGTGCCGCAAGGACCTGTACTGGTTCAGGTGCCCAGGCGCGGCTACCTGGCCGCCATCGCCTGCGGCCGGTGCCACGCGCAGGCCAGGTGCGCCACCTGTGGCGGGCCGCTGGAGATCGGCGGCTCGCACGAGACGCCCGGCTGCCGGTGGTGCGGGGCCCTGGCGGCGGACTGGACCTGCGCCCGCTGCGGGGCGACCCGGCTGCGTGCGCTCGTCACCGGCGCGGCACGCACCGCGGAGGAACTCGGCCGCGCCTTCCCTGGCGTGCCGGTGCGCATCTCGGGCGGCCAGCACGTGCTCGCCGCCGTGCCCGCCGAACCCGCGTTGGTCATCGCCACCCCAGGGGCCGAGCCGGTGGCGGAGGAAGGCTACGCCGCCGCGCTGCTGCTGGACGGCTGGGCGCTGCTCGGCCGGCCCAGCCTGCGCGCCGCCGAAGAGGCGCTGCGCCGCTGGCTGAACGCGGCCGCCCTGGTCCGCCCGGCCGGGTCCGTGGTGGTGCTGGCCGAGGCGACGCTGCCTGCGGTGCAGGCGCTCATCCGCTGGGATCCGGTCACTTTTTCCGAACGGGAGCTGGCTGAACGCGCCGAGCTCGGTTTCCCTCCCGCCGTGCGAATGGCGTCCGTCACGGGAACGCCCGAGGCGGTCGCGGAGTTCGTCGGCGCGGCCGGGCTGCCCGCGCAGGCCGAGATACTCGGGCCGGTGCCTCAGCCCCAGGGGGGTACGGGGGGGCGGGAAGCCCCCCCGGGCGCGGGGGGGCCAGGGGGGGCGCCCCCCCGGATCGATAGGGTGCTGATCAGGATCGGCAGGCGAGACGGCCTCGCGCTGGCGCGCGCGCTGCACACGGCGCAGGCTACTCGCAGCGCACGCAAGGACGGCGGCGTCGTCCGGGTTCAGCTCGACCCGGCGGAGGTTGCCTGACGGATAGACTGAAGGCTGGCGGCGCCACGGGACGCGGGTGCTCGCCGTTATGTGTTCAGGAGGGTTTTCGTGAGCGTCAAGCCGATCCGTCTTTTCGGTGACCCGGTGCTGCGCACGCCGGCCGAGCCGGTCCGCGACTTCGACGCCGAGCTGCGCAGGCTGGTCAAGGATCTCACCGACACCATGCTGGACGCCCCCGGGGCGGGTCTCGCCGCCCCCCAGATCGGGGTGGGCCTGCGGGTATTCACCTACCACGTGGACGACAACGAGCCCGGGCACCTGATTAACCCGTCTCTCGACCTGTCCAAGGATCAGGACGAGGACGACGAGGGCTGCCTGTCCTTCCCCGGTCTCGTCTTCCCGGTGTCCCGGTCCTGGGGGGTGGTGGCCAAGGGGTTCAACATGTACGGCGACCCGGTGACGATCGAGGGGACCGAGTTGCTGGCGCGCTGCATCCAGCACGAGACCGACCACCTGGACGGCATCTTGTTCATCGACCGCATGGACTCCGCGCAGCGCAAGGCGGCGATGAGGGCGATCCGCGAGGCGGAGTGGTGGGGCGACCCGGTTCCGCAGGTGCGCCTGTCACCGCACGAGACCCTGGGCAAGGCCTTCTGACATGCGGCTTTCTCGCCTGTCGGCCTGTGACGGCTGATGCGCCTGGTTTTCGCGGGTACGCCGCAGACGGCGGTACCGGCGCTTGACGCGCTGCTGGCGTCCCGGCACGAGGTGGTGGCGGTGGTGACCCGTCCCGACGCTCCCGCGGGCCGCGGCCGGAAGGTCGAGGCGAGCCCGGTGGCCCGGCGTGCCGCCGAGGCGGGACTCAAGGTGCTCACCCCGGCCCGGGCCCGCGATCCGGAGTTCCTCGACCGGTTGCGCGAGATCGCCCCGGACTGCTGCCCGGTGACCGCCTACGGGGCGCTGCTGCCCCAGGCCGCGCTGGACATCCCGCCGCGCGGCTGGGTCAACCTGCACTTCTCCATCCTGCCGGCCTGGCGCGGAGCCGCGCCGGTCCAGCACGCCATCCTGCACGGCGACGACGTGACCGGTGCCAGCACATTCCAGATCGTCAAGGAACTCGACGCCGGCCCCGTCTACGGGGTGCTGACCGAGCCGGTGCGGCCCGACGACACGTCCGGCACCTTGCTCGACCGGCTGTCGTACTCAGGAGCCGAACTGCTCGTCGCGACGCTGGACGGGATCGAGGACGGTACGGTCCAGGCCGTCCCGCAGCCGGCCGAGGGCGTGAGCTTCGCCCCCAAGATCACCCCGGCCGACGCGCGGGTGGACTGGAAGCTGCCCGCGCACGTGATAGACCGGCTGATCCGCGCGTGCACCCCCGATCCGGGCGCCTGGACCGAACTCGACGACACCCGTCTCAAGCTCGGCCCCGTGTCCCTGGACGTCCCCGGTTCGCCCGCCGTCCCCGGTTCGCCCGCCGCCTCCGGTTCGCCCGCCGCCTCCGGTTCGCCCGGTGGCGCCCCTGCCGCCCCGCCGGATCTCGCGCCCGGTGAGCTGCACGTCGGCCGCCACGAGGTGCTCGTCGGCACCGGCTCCCGCCCGGCACGCCTCGGCGACGTCCAGGCCCCCGGCAAGCGCCGCATGACCGCCTCGGACTGGGCCCGCGGCCTGCACTCCGGCGGCCCCGTGCGGTTCAGCTGATGGCCGAGCACGCCCAGCGCTCAGGGCCGCCCAGATCCCGCTCCAGCCAGCCCCGCTCCAGCCAGCCCCGCTCCGGCCAGCCCCGCTCCGGCCAGCCCCGCTCCAGCGAGCCCCGCTCCGGCCAGCCCCGCTCCGGCCAGCCCCGGACGGCCCGGTCCCGCGCGGGCCGCCCGCGTACCGATCCGGCCCGGCGCGCCGCTTACGATGTCCTGCGCGCGGTCGAGGACCGCGACGCCTACGCCAACCTGCTCCTCCCCGCCCTGCTCACCGAGCGCGGGCTGACCGGCCGCGACGCGGCCTTCGCCACCGAACTGACCTACGGCACGCTGCGCGGCCGCGGCACCTACGACGCCATCGTGGCCGCGTGCAGCGACCGGGACCAGCTCGACCCGCCGGTGCGCGACGTGCTCAGGCTCGGCGCGCACCAGCTGCTGGCCACCAGGGTCGGCAGCCACGCCGCCGTGGCGACCTCGGTCGACCTGGCCAAGGACGTCTGCGGCCCCCGTCCGTCCGGCTTCGTCAACGCGGTCCTGCGCCGGGTGGCCACCCGCGACCTCGACGCCTGGATCCAGGTCATCGCGCCGGACCAGTCCCGGGATCCGTCCGGGTACCTGGCCGTGCGGCACAGCTATCCGCGCTGGATCGTCGACGCGTTCCGCGACGCGCTCGGCCCCGCCGCCGCCGAGACCGGGGACGCCCTCGCCGCCGGCAACGTCCGCCCCGAAGTAGTCCTCGCGCTCAGCCCCGCCGCGGCTGTCCCGGACGCGTCAGGTCTCCTGCCGGCCGGCGAACGGACCCGCTGGTCGCCCTACGGCTACCGGCTGGCCGGCGGTGACCCGGCACCCCTGGTCGCCAGCGGCCAGGCGGCTGTCCAGGACGAGGCCAGCCAGCTGGCCGCGCTCGCCCTGACCCGGATCGGCCTCTCCGGCGGGGACCGGCTCTGGCTCGACCTATGCGCGGGCCCCGGCGGCAAGGCCCGGCTGCTGAGCGGCCTCGCCGCCGCGCGCGGCGCCCGCCTGGTCGCCTCGGATATCCACCCGCACCGGGCGCGGCGCGTCCTGGAGACCCTGCGCCGCGCGGGCGGCGGGACCCCCGCTGTCCTCGCCGCGGACGGACGTCAGATGCCGTGGCCGCCGGGCACGTTCGACCGGGTCCTGGCCGATGTCCCGTGCTCCGGCCTCGGGTCGCTGCGCCGCCGCCCCGAAGCCCGGTGGCGCAAGACCCCCGCCGACGTCGCCGAACTCGCCAGCCTGCAGCGCGAGCTGCTCAACGCGGCCATCGACTCGGTCCGGCCCGGCGGCGTGGTGGCCTACGTGACCTGCTCCCCGCACCTAGCCGAAACCCGCGACGTCGTTACCGCGGTCGCGCAAAGCCGGGACGACATCACCATCCTGGACGCGCCCGCCGTCCTCCCGGAAGTCCCCGCCCTGCGCGGCCCCGAACCCAGGTTCGCCCAGTTCTGGCCGCACCGCCACGGCACGGACGCGATCTTCCTCGCTCTGCTCAGGCGCGGGTGAGGGCCCGGGCTGACTTCAGCCGGGCGTTGCCGATGTCGGCCTGCTGTCCCTGGGCGTAGCCGGCGCTGTAACCCCGTCCGCTGTAGGTAATCCGGGTCCGGCGGGTCACCGGGTACGCCTGTTCCAGCTGCCGGCGGATGACCACGGCCCGGTCGGCTAGGACCAGCGCGGTGCTCGGCCCGGCCTGCGTCTCTCCCTCCGCGCTCGCGGCGGCCCGGTCCTCGGCTGACTTGACCCGGGTGATGACGGCGGTGACGAAGCCGAGCAGCCAGCTCCGCCGCCAGGCCCGGACGCTGCGGATCCCGGCCGGGACGACCGCGGCGGTCAGGCCCCGCGCCATCTGCAGCAGCAGCGAGGTGTACAGGATGTCGGCCCGCTCCAGGTCCGAGGCGTAGCCGAAGACGTGGATACGCGCGCCGGGCTTGGTCGTGCTGAGCAGGACGCACTGGCAGCGCATGGCTCCGGCCAGCCCCGCCAGCAGGTGGGCACGGACCTGCGCCCACGGGTTGACGATGTCGATGATGCGGCTGCCCGGCCGGTCGGTGTCCGGGCGCGACGCGGCCAGCCGGGCCCGGTCGATCCCGTACCTGGCCATCAGTTCCGCCGCCTTCGCGGTGAGCGCCTCGGCTTCCGGCGGGGTAACCCCCTCCGCCTCGGCCTTCGCCAGCAGCTTGCGTACCCGGTCGAGCAGGGCGCTGGGCGGGTCCGAATGCATAAGCAACCTCCAGGTCGATCCTAATCGAACTCAGTATCGAACTGTACCCTCTCCATACGACATTCCCGCCCCCCACCGCCGGCCCGCATCCCGGCACTCTACACTCGTGCCTAACTATGGCCGTTCAGATCTCGCCGAGCATCTTGTCCGCGGACTTTGCCCGGCTCGCCGACGAGGCCGCCGCGGTCGCCGCGGTCGCGGACTGGCTGCACGTGGACGTCATGGACAACCACTTCGTACCGAACCTGACCCTCGGCCTGCCCGTCGTCCAGGCTTTGCTCAAGCACGCCACGCTGCCGCTCGACTGCCACCTGATGATCGAGGAGCCGGACCGGTGGGCTCCGGAGTACGCCGAGGCCGGCGCCAGGAACGTGACGATCCACGCCGAGGCGGTGCGCGCCCCGGTGCGGACGCTGCGTGCGATCCGGGCGGCCGGCGCCCTGGCCGGACTCGCGGTCAACCCGGGCACGGCCGTGGAACCGTACGCGGACCTGCTGCCCGAGGTCGACATGCTGCTGCTGATGACGGTGGAGCCGGGTTTCGGCGGCCAGCCCTTCCTCGACATGGTGCTGCCGAAGCTGCGCCGGGCCCGCTCGCTGGTCGGCGGGCGGGACGCGGCGGTGTGGCTCCAGGTCGACGGCGGGGTCAGCGAGGAGACCATCGAGCGTTGCGTGGAGGCGGGCGCCGACGTGTTCGTGGCCGGCTCGGCTGTCTACGGCTCCGAGGATCCCGCGCGTGCCGTGCAGGCCCTCCGCGCCCAGGCCGAGCGCGCCACCGCGCACGCGGCCTGGGTCCGGCAAAGCCGCTGATTTCAGGCCAAACGGGCCGGGCTTGAGCTGCCCGCGCCGGTTTCCCCGGCTGCGGGCAAGGCGCCCTCCAGCTCGGCCCGGCCGGCCGGGACGCTGTCCTGGCCGCGCACGCTGTGCTGGCTCGGAGAGAGGGCCTGGCTGCGGATGAGCAGCACCGCGCACAGCGCCCCGGCGAACGCCAGCGCCCCGGTCACCAGCAGCAGGTCGTTGAGCCCGGCTGCGAAGGCGGACCGCAGCGCCGTCGCGACTTGCCCGCGGGTCGCCGCGGGCAGGCTGGCCAGCAACTGTCCGACCTGGCCCTGCCGGACCATGGTGGCCACGCGTGGCGCCGACGCTGTGCTGGCGTGGAGAGAGGGCACGGCCAGCGCGTGCGCCAGGTTGCGCTCCAAGGCGGCGGCGAAGATCGAACCGAGCGCGGCGATGCCGGTGGCGATGCCGACCTGGCGGAACGTCGAGTTGACCCCGGAGGCCATGCCGGCCTGGTGCGGCGGGACCACGCCGATCGCGGTCGAGGCCAGCGGCGGGTTGACCATCCCGCCGCCCAGGCCGCTCACGATGAAGCCGGGAATCAGGTGCGTCCAGGAACTGTCGCCGGACAGGCCGGCCATGATGATCAGCCCGATGCCGACCAGCAGGAGACCGGGCCCGATGAGCCAGCGGGCGGGCACCCGCTGGCTGAACCGCCCGGCGGCGGTCGCGGTGACGAACTGCGCGCCGCTGATGATGGCCAGCCGCAGGCCTGCCTGCTCCGCCGAGTAGCCCAGGATGTCCTGCAGGTAGATGACCAGGAAGAGCAGCACGGCGTAGAGCGAGCCGTTCATAGCGAACGCCGCGATGGAGCCCCCCGCGAAGGTCGGCACGCGCAGCAGCGACAGGTCGAACATGGGATGCGCGACGCGCCGCTCGGCCGCGACGAACCCGGCCAGCGCCGCGCCGCCGATCACCAGGCAGGCGATGACGCCGGTGTCCGACCAGCTGTCCTCGCCCGCGCGGATGAGCCCGTAGATCAGGCTCACCAGGCCGGCGGTCAGCAACGCGAACCCGGCCCAGTCGGGCGGCGTGGGGTGCGGCGATTTGGACTCCTCCACCCGCCAGGCGGTCAGCGCCACGGCGAGGACGCCGATGGGCACGTTGACCAGGAAGATGCCGCGCCAGCTCCAGTCGGTGGTGATCACGCCGCCGAGCACCGGGCCGAGCGCCGTGGACACGCCGGTGATCGCTCCCCACACCCCGAATGCCACCCCGCGGTCCCGGCCGCGGAAACTGTTCCCGAGCAGCGCCAGCGAGGTGGCGAACATGATCGCCCCGCCGACACCCTGGCCGCTCCGGGACACGATCAGCATCAGCGGGTCCCGGGCCAGCCCGCACAGCAGCGAGCCGAGGGTGAAGATGACCAGGCCAGCCTGGAACAGCCGCTTCCGGCCGTACCGGTCGGCGAGCACGCCCGAGGTCAGCAGTAGCGAGGCGAGCGTCAGCGCGTAGGCGTCGAGCACCCACTGCACGTCGCTGAACCCCGCGTGCAGCCCGTCCTGAATGGCCGGCTGGGCGACGGTGACGATCGTCACGTCGAGCAACAGCATGAATGTCCCCGCGGAGACCGCGACCAGGGTCCACCACTTCTTATCCATCAGTTCCCTCCATGAGCCTGCGCCTTTCCCGGGTGCCGCACCTCATGCTGCGCGATACGGCCAGTGATAATCCACGTTGGAGGCTATTTGTGCCAGATCTCGACTCCATCTACGCTAATTGGCGTGGAAGTCCCTGTGCTGGACGCCGTTGACCGGCAGATTATTCACATCCTGACGATCGAGCCCAGGGCGTCGTTCCGTACCGTGGCCGACGTCGCGGGGATCTCCGACCAGACCGCCGCCCGGCGGTACCGCAGGCTGAGCGAGACGGCTGGGCTGCGCGTGCTCGGCATGGTGGACGGGTCCCGGCTGGGCTGGGCGGACTGGTTCGTCCGGCTGCAGACCACCCCGGGCAGTGCCGACTCGATCGCGGAGGCACTGGCCCGCCGTCCGGACACCCGGTGGGTCCGGCTCGCCTCGGGCGGGACCGAGATCGTGTGCACCCTCCAGGCCCGCACCCCGGAGCAGCGGGACGCCCTGTTCCTGCACGGCCTGCCCGGCAGCCGCCGGGTGGTGCAGATCTCCGCGCACTCGATCCTGCACAACTTCAACCCCGGGCCCTGGCAGGGCGTCAGCCAGGCCCTGTCCGCCGCGCAGCTGGCGAAGCTCGCCAGCCTGGCCAGCCCTGCCCAGGTTCCGCCCAGCCCGCAGGCGCCGCTGGCCCCGCAGGATGAACCCTTGCTGGCCGAACTGGCCCGCGACGGGCGAGCCACCCACGCCGCGCTCGCCGCCGCCATCCACTGGCATGAGTCAACGGTGCGGCGCCGGATCGACGAGCTGCGCCGGGCTGGCCTGCTGTACTTCGAGGTGGACATCGACGACCGGGCGTTCGGCATCAACGTGCACGCCATGCTCTGGCTCACCGTCGAGCCGGCCCGGCTGGCCGCGGCGGGCCAGGCCATCGCCGCCCACCCGGAGATCCCGTTCGCCGCCGCCACCACGGGACCGACCAACCTGGTGGCCAGCGCCCTGTTCCGCGACACGCGGCATCTCTATGAATACCTGACCGGCGAGCTGGCTGGCCTGCCCGGGGTGAGCTCGGTGCAGACCGCGCCGATCATCCGGACGCTCAAGCGCACCGCCTCAGTTCACTAGCCGGCCCCGGCGTTCGGCTAGCCCTGCATTCAGTCCGCGAAGGTAAGAGCCGGGAGCCTCCCGTCCGCCAACGTTTTTCCCCGGGATTTTTCTGGCCGGTCTCAGGCGCCAGGTTTTGCGTTCGCGGGCCTGGCGGACCAGCGGTCGACGTGGCCGAGCAGGTCGGCCAGCCGGGTGATGACCGCGTCCGGCTCGGCGGCCGCGAACGCGGGGACGTCGGAGTTCGCGATGAGCACGGCCCGCATGCCGGCGCTCTTGGCCCCGTGGATGTCGTCGTAGGGCCGGTCGCCGACGAACACGCACGACGCGGGGTCGGTCTCGCCGACGGCCTCCATGGCCGCGCGGAAGGCCTCAGGGTGCGGCTTGACCCAGTCGATTTCGCTGGTGTAGACCGCGCCGTCGATGAGCCCCAGGACCTCGTCCCTGACGAAGATCTGCTCGTGGGCGCTGCGCGGCCACATCGTGTTGGAGAGCACGCCCACCTTGATGCCGCGCTGCCGCAGTTCGCGCAGCAGCGGCAGCGCATCCGGGTCGGTGAGCGTGTGCGGGTCCCACGCCTCGAAGTAGCTGGCCAGCAAGTCAGCCGACGCGGTGACCCCGGCCCGCTCGAAGATGTGGTCCAGAGTCCAGCTCTGATGCGACCGCTCGCCCAGCTGCCACAGCTCCGTCTCGGCGGCACGGACCGCCGCGGCCATCGCCGCCGCCTGCTCCGCCGGATAATGCCGCTCGCACACCGCGAGCCAGAGTTCGCCCAGGTCGATGCTGTGCCACGGGGTAAGTGTCCCGCCCCAGTCAAAGATGACCGCCCTGACCGCCATGCCCGAATCCTACGCACCGCCGCCCCCGCAGCCCTCAATTCCGCTCCCGCGTCTCCCCGGCGGGAGCAGACCATGAACCAGGCCGAGCCCGAGGCGGGGGCAGCCTTATTTTTGACAAAAACAACCTTTTAAGTGGACTATAGGAGTCGTGTCTCCTGGAGATGTAGCGGCAGGAATCGACGTGCTCAACGGGTCACGACCGACTGGCCCGCCGGATCACGCCCCGGACCGTGCCCAGGAAAACGCCGGTGCTGGGGGACCGGCCCGGCCCTGGGACGAGCGCGTTCCGCCGGGCCTGGACGGGACCTTGCTCGCGGTGGTCCCGATCCCTGGCACCGAGACGTCGCTGGCCATCGTCGGCTACCCGATCACGACGTCTGCCGCCAGCCCGCCGCCGAGACCGGCCGCCACACGCACCAGGCGATCCCAAGGTCCCGGGCTGCGCCTGGACCGCGGGCGGCGCCGGGTCTGGACCGACGGGCGCGAGATCGAGCTGACCTTCCAGGAGTTCGAGCTGCTGGCTTTCCTCAGCGCGCACCCGGCCACGGTGTTCACCCGCGCCGACCTGATCGAGCGGGTCTGGCACCGGGCCGTCGCACAGGACAGCCAGGCCATCGCGGGAGACGCCCAGGCCATCGCGCGGGACAGCCGTACCGTGGACGTGCACGTCAGCCGGCTCCGGCACAAGCTCGGCCCGCGCTACGGCCAGTGCCTGGTCACCGAATACCGCGTCGGCTACCAGTTCCGCCCGCTGACGCCGTAGACCAGCGTCAGGAATGGAATACCTCGTGTGGCACACTGGCTTATAGGAGTAAAAGCGTGCTCCGGGGTCGGTGAAACTCCGAACCGGCGGTGAAAGTCCGCGACCCGTCCGCAGCCAGCGGGCGGCTGAGCCGGTGAAATTCCGGGACCGACGGTGAAAGTCCGGATGGGAGGCAGCACGCAGGCGGCCGGGTCATTCCCGACCGCGCAAAAGCGCGTACGCACCGTACCCGCGTCACCCCCGGAGCCGAACCGCAGGCTGGGCTTCGAGGAGGTAAGCGCGGATGTTTACGGGGATCGTGGCAGAACTCGGCGAGGTAGCCGGAGTCGAGCACCGCGGCGACGCGGCCAGGCTCACTATCCGGGGTTCCACCGAGGGCGTCGCCCTCGGTGAGTCGATCGCGGTCAACGGCGTGTGCCTGACCGTCACCGAGATCCTGGACGGGACCTTCACCGCAGACGTGATGGGGGAGACCCTGGACCGGTCCGGCCTGGGCGCGCTTAGCCCCGGGGCGCCGGTCAACCTGGAACGCTCGGTCCGCCTAGCCGACCGCCTGGGCGGCCATCTCGTGCAGGGCCACGTGGACGCCACCGCCACGATCATCTCCCGGGCGCCCGCCGAACACTGGGACCAGGTGCGGATCAGCCTCCCCGGCCAGGTATCCCGTTACGTCGTGGAAAAGGGATCGATCGCCGTCGACGGGATCAGCCTGACGGTCTCCGCCCTGAGCGCTTCTGACGCCACGCAGAGCTGGTTCGAGGTCTGCCTGATCCCGGAGACGCTCAAGCGCACCACCCTCGGCACCGCCTCGCCGGGGGACACCGTGAACCTGGAGGTCGACGTGATCGCCAAGTACGTAGAGAGACTTCTCAGCGGACACAGCGGGGAGGGGTCCAAGTGACTCAGGTGCTCGACGACGTCGACCGCGCGATCAAGGACATCGTGGCGGGCCGCCCGGTCGTGGTCGTAGACGATGAGAACCGGGAGAACGAGGGCGACATCATCTTCGCCGCGAGCCTGGCCACCCCCGAACTGCTCGCCTTCATGATCCGGTACACCAGCGGCGTCATCTGCGTGCCGATGCGTGAAGCCGAACTCGACCGGCTCCAGCTCCCCCAGATGACCTCCCACAACACCGAGCATCACCGCACCGCCTTCACGCTCAGCGTGGACGCGCGCGAGGGGATCAGCACCGGCATCTCCGCCGCCGACCGCGCCATGACCATCAGAACGCTCGCCGACCCGGGCACCGCGGCGGCGGACCTGGCCCGCCCCGGTCACGTGTTCCCGCTCCGCTACGCCGAGGGCGGCGTGCTGCGCCGCGCCGGGCACACCGAGGCCGCGGTTGACCTAGCCCGGCTGGCCGGGCTGCCGGAGGCCGGGGTGCTGGCCGAGGTGGTGAACGACGACGGCACCATGGCCCGGCTGCCCGAACTGCGCGAGTTCGCGAACACCCACGACCTGGCGCTGATCTCCATCGGGCAGCTCATCGAGTACCGCCGCCGCAGCGAGCGCCAGCTGAGCCGTCAGGCCCAGACCAGGATCCCCAACGCCTACGGCCAGTGGCAGGCGTTCGGCTACCGGCACGAGATCGACGGAACCGAGTACGTGGCGCTGGTGCTCGGCGATGTGGCCGGCCCGGACGTGCTGACCCGGCTGCATTCGGAGTGCCTGACCGGCGACGTGTTCGGCTCGCTGCGCTGCGACTGCGGCGCGCAGCTCGAGGCGGCCATGGCCGCGATCTCGGCCGAGGGCCGCGGGGTGGTGCTGTACCTGCGCGGGCACGAGGGCCGCGGCGTCGGGCTGCTGAGCAAGCTGCAGGCCTACGAGCTGCAGGACGCCGGCGCCGACACGGTGGACGCCAACACCGAGCTCGGCCTGCCGGTCGACGCCCGAGAGTACTCGGCAGGCGCGCAGATGCTCGCCGACCTGGGCGTGCGCTCGGTGCGGCTGCTCACCAACAACCCGGCCAAGGTCAGCGGCCTGGTCGGCTGCGGCGTGGACGTCACCGCCCGGGTCCCGCTCGCGTCCGCTGTCACCCCGTACAACTTGCGGTATCTCGTCACCAAACGGGACAAACTCGGGCATCAAATTCAAGATCTTGATGAGGCCGAACGGGCCGTGGTGCGTCCGTCGGCTCCGCTGAACGGCTACGCGGCGACACCGCATCCCGCCGGCGCCACCGCGGTCCTCGGGTCCTTCGGGTCCTCTGGGTCTTCTGGGGCCTCTGGGTCTTCTGGGGCCTTCGGGTCTTCTGGGGCGGAGTCGGCGTGAGCGGCGCGGGCAGCCCGGGCGCCGCCGCGGTGGACGCGTCCGGCCTGAGCCTGGCGATCGTGGCCACCCGCTGGCACCAGGAGATCACCGACTCGCTGGTGGCGCGCGGGACCGCGGCGGCCATCGCCTGCGGCGTACCCGACCCGGTCGTGCTCCGGGTGGCAGGCGCGATCGAACTGCCGGTGGTGGCCGCCGAACTGGCCAGGCAGCACGACGCGGTGGCCTGCCTGGGCGTGGTCATCCGCGGTGGCACCCCGCACTTCGAGTACGTCTGCGACTCGGTGACGGCCGGCCTGACCCGGGTCGCGCTCGACACCCGCACCCCGGTCGGCAACGGCGTGCTGACCTGTGACACGGTAGAGTCGGCCCGGGACCGGTGTGGACTGCCCGGTAGCCACGAGGACAAGGGATGGGAGGCCGTGGTGGCCGCGCTCGACACCGCGCTGGTGCTGCGCTCCATCCGCGGCACCCACCGAGATGCCCCTTCCTCCCCAGACGCCCCCCGCGTCACACCCGCCCTCCTCCCTCACCCCGCCGCGCACCGACATTAGCCGTCTGGTGACGTCGGTGGGCCCCCGGGTACCCAACAAGGTACGCAGGGGCACACTCACACCGGCTGGCCCCGTTCGCGGTGCCGCCACACTCGCACGCGCAACCACTCGGAGAACTCGGATCACTCATGCTTTCACTGGTATTGCCCAAGGGCTCGCTTGAGCGGGCCACCCTCGAGCTTTTCGACGCGGCCGACCTGACCGTGCGGCGGTCCTCGGACCGGGACTACCACGCGTCGATCGATGACCCGCGGATCGACAAGGTCCGGTTCCTGCGCCCGCAGGAGATCCCGTCCTACATCGAGCGCGGGCTGTTCGACCTCGGGATCACCGGACGCGACTGCATCACGGAGACCGACGCGGACGTAGTCTCACTCGGCGAACTGCAGTACTCCAAGGTGTCGTCGAATCCCGCCCGCATCGTGCTCGCGGTGCCGGAAGGGGCGCCCTGGCGGACCATGGCCGACCTGCCGGAAGGGATCAGGATCTCGACCGAGTACCCGGCGCTGACCAAGCGTTTCCTTGATGAGCACGGGGTCAAGGCGATGGTGATCAGGTCCTACGGCGCGACCGAGGCCAAGGTGCCCGACATCGTGGACGCGATCGTTGACCTCACCGAGACCGGTTCCTCACTGCGCAAGAACGGCCTGCGGATCTTGGAGACGCTGCTGTCCAGCTACACCGAGCTGATCGCGGCCGGACCGGCGTTCGCCGACGCCGAGAAGCGGGCGGCCATGGAGGACATCGCGCTGCTGCTGCGGGGCGCGATCCAGGCTCGCGGCAACGTCCTGCTGAAGCTCAACGTGCCCGCGGACCGGCTGGCCGCGGTGACCGACATGCTGCCTGCCCTGTCCTCGCCGACGATCACCACGCTGGCCCGGGGGAACATGAACGCGGTCGAGACCGTCGTCCCCAAGCGCGGCGTCAACACGCTGATACCGGCCCTGAAGGCGGCCGGCGCCCAGGACATACTCGAGATCCCCATTTCTAAGATCGTGGAGTAGCCGTGAGCAGTGCTGGCCCGGGGGGACGACCCCCCGGAACCCCCCGCGACCGGGGGGAATCCATCCCCCCAGACCCCTCTGGCCATCACCCCGAACCCCCCTTGCACCGGTCGACCGCCCGGGTGCTTCCGGTCGACCCGGAAGGGCGCGTGCTGCTACTGCACGGCTGGGATCCGCACCATCCCGATCACCCCTTCTGGTTCACCATCGGCGGCGCGGTAGAGGAGGGGGACGGGGAGGTGAGTGGGGAGTCCCTGCGCGACGCGGCCGCCCGCGAGCTGTACGAGGAGACCCGCATCTCGGTCGACCCCGCGCAGCTCGGTGAGCCCATCGCACAGAACACGATCGAGTTCTCCTGGGGCGGTCACCGCATTCTCCAGGACCAGACCTTCTACGCGGTTCTGGTCACCTCGGCCGAGGTGAGCCTCGACGGCCTGGACCAGTGGGAGCAGGCCACCACCGACACGTACGGCTGGCTCGCGCCCGGCGACCTGGGCGCCGACAATCCGCCCGCGCATCCCGACATCCCCGACCTGATCCGCGCCGCGGCGGCCAGTGTCCGCTACCGATAGCCACCGGAGCCGGTCCAGCCAGCGGGAATAGGCGCGGCGGTGTTGCAGGTTCCGTCGACAGGGTTGTCCGCGTAACGTGGGAAACGTGCGAGGACATTTACAGCCGAGGTGACGCGAGTGCGTGACATCCTGAGCAGGATCACGAAGTGGTGGGAGGCCGGGGAGACCTTCGGCCTGGCCACCGTGGTGCGTACGTATCGCAGCGCGCCCCGTGATCCGGGTGCGGCGCTGGCGGTATCGTCCTCAGCCGACCACGAGGTTGTCGGCAGCGTGTCGGGCGGATGCGTCGAGGGCGCCGTTTACGAGCTGTCGCTGGACGTCTGCCAGACGTCCGATCCGGTCCTCCAGACTTACGGGGTAAGCGACGACGACGCGTTCGCGGTCGGGCTGACCTGCGGCGGGATCATCGACATCTTCGTCGAGCGGGTCGATCAGGCCACTTTCCCCGAGCTGGGGCAGATCACCGCGGCGGTGGAACGCGGCGAGCCGGTCGCGGTCGCGACGGTGATCGCCGGCCCCGGTCAGATCGGCGCGCGACGGGTGATCTGGGCCCGGGACAGCACCCGGGCAACCGATGGCGACGGCTGGCATTGCGGTGCGTCTGGCACCCTTGGGTCGGCGCGGCTGGACGCGGCGGTCGATGACGATGTCCGCGGCATGCTGGCGCAGGGGCTGACCGGCATCCGCCGGTACGGCGCGCAGGGGGAGCGGCGCGGGGACGATCTGAGCGTGTTCGTGAACTCCTTCGCGCCAGCGCCCCGCATGCTTGTCTTCGGGGCGATCGACTTCGCCGCGGCCGTGGCGCGGGTCGGCAAGTTCCTCGGGTATCACGTCACCGTGTGCGACGCCCGCAAGGTGTTCGCTACCGCGTCGCGGTTCCCGGACGCCGACGAGGTGGTAGTCGACTGGCCGCACCGCTTCCTGGCCGCGACCGAGGTGGACGCCAGGACAGTCATCTGCGTGCTCACCCATGATCCGAAGTTCGACGTGCCACTGCTCGAGGTGGCGCTGCGCACCCCGGCCGGATACATCGGCGCGATGGGCAGCCGGCGCACCCACGACGACCGGCTCGCCCGGTTGCGTGAGGTCGGCCTGACCGAAGACGAGCTGGCCCGGCTGCGCTCGCCAATCGGGCTGGACCTCGGGGCCAGGACGCCGGAGGAGACCGCGGTATCGATCGCCGCCGAGCTGATCCAGCTCCGCTGGGGCGGCACCGGCCACCCGCTGACCGCTACCGAAGGCCGCATCCACCACCAGTTCGTCGGCTAGGGCTTGCGGCCGACGCCGCCGCGCATGGAATGCTGCCGCCCGGTGGGCGCGGTCCCCGGCTCGGGCCGCCATTCGGTGATCCAGGTGAGCCCCGGCTCGACGAGCTCGAAGCCCTCGAAGAAGCGCAGCACGTCAGGCAGCGGCCGGACGTGCAACTGGGCCGACGCCCGGCGGTAGACGCCCTCGGCCGCCTGGCCCTCTCCTGCCGGGTCGTCCTCCAGGGTTCCGTGCGTGATGGCCAGGTAGCTACCCGGCGCCAGCTGGTCGCGGTACGCCGCGATGATCTTATGCGGTTCGGCTTCGCCGGCGATGAAGTGCAGCGTGCTCGTGCATAGCACGGCTACCGGCCGGGCCAGGTCGAGCAGGCCGAGGACGTCCGGGTGCCGCAGGATGCTGGCCGGGTCGCGCAGATCGCCGAGCACCATGCCGACCTGGTCACCGGACGCGAGCAGCGCCCGGCCGTGCGAGGCGACGACGAAATCGTTGTCGACATAGATCACCCGCGCGTCGGGCGCCACCCCCTGGGCCAGCTCGTGCACGTTAGCCTGGGTCGGCAGGCCGCTGCCGAGGTCCAGAAACTGCCGGATACCGCCCTCGATGGCCAGGTAACGCACCACCCGGCCGAGAAATGACCGATTGTCGCGCGCTATCCCCGCGACGTCGGGAATCGCCTCGATGAGCCGGTTGGCAGCCTCGCGGTCCGCGGCGAAATTGTCTTTACCGCTGAGCAGGTAATCGTAGATCCGAGCGACGTTCGGCGTGGTCGTGTCAACGCCGCCCCGTGCCCGGTTCTGTTCGCCCATTAAATCACCACTCAGCGCTTACGGCCAACTCCTCCACGTAGCGACCTTGGCTGCCCCGCGGGCCGGACGCCCGGCTCGGGCCGCCACTCGTTTATCCAGACCACACCGGGGTCGATAAGGTCGAAGCCCTCGAAGAAACGCTGGATTTCCTCCAGCGAACGGACATGCAACTGCGCCGATGCCTGACGGTAGACGCTGGTCACACTGCCGACGACGTCATCGGGGTCGTTTTCAGCGGTGCCGGTGGTGCCATGGCTGATGGCCAGGTAGCTGCCCGGCGCCATATGGTCGCGGTACTCGGCGATGATCCGATGCGGGTCTTCCTCATCCGAGACGAAATGCAAGACGCTCGCGCACACCACCGCTACCGGCTGCATCAGATCAAGCAAGCCGAGAAGTTCCGGGCTCCGCAGGACCGCGGCCGGCTCGCGCAGATCGGCGTGCACCATTGCGACCTGCTCGCCGTGGGCGAGCAGCGCCTGACCATGGGACCAGACCACCGGGTCGTTGTCGACATAGACCACGCGCGCGTCCGGAGCGACCTGCTGGGCCATCTCGTGCACGTTGGTCTGGGTCGGAAGACCGCCGCCAAGGTCGATGAACTGCCGGATGCCTGCTTCGTCGGCGAGAAAACGGACCGCCCGGCCGATGAACGACCGGTTGTCCCGTACTATGCCCGCCATGTCCGGCGAGGCAGCGATAAGCTGCTTCGCCGCCTCGCGGTCGACGGCGAAATTATCCTTGCCGCCGAGCAGGTAATCGTAAATCCTGGCGACATTCGGCCTCGTTGTATCGATGCCACCCGGAGCCGGGTTCTGCGTAGTCATTTTGCGTCGTCACTCCTGATCCGGGATGGATGCTATCAGGGTGGACGCATACGCTTGGGGATCGTGCATATGAGAGTTGCGGGTGTGTTGCTAGCTGCGGGGGAGGGCTCGCGGTTCGGCCAGCCGAAGGCGCTGGTCCAACTGGACGGGCAGACGCTCGCCGAGCGTGGCGTCGATACCCTCCGGGCTGGCGGCGCCGACCCTATCTACGTCGTGACCGGCGCCGCCCCGCTAGACCTGGACAGAGCACATGCGGTATACAACCGGCAATGGCGCACCGGCATGGGATCCTCGCTCCGTGTCGGCCTGCGAGCCCTTCCCCCGGACGTGGATGCGGTGGTGGTCGCGCTGGCTGACCAGCCGCTGGTGGGCGCGGAGGCGGTCGCGCGCCTGATCGCCGCGTTCCGGTCCGGCGTCACGGTGGCGGTCGCCGCCTACGAAGGCAAGCCGCGTAACCCGGTGCTGCTCGCCCGCGAGCACTGGCCCGAGGTCATCGCGACCGCCACCGGCGACCAGGGCGCCCGGGCGTTCCTGCGCGCCCGCCCGGCCCTGGTCACGCTCATCGAATGCGGCGACACCGGGCGCCCCGACGATATCGACACGACCGCCGACCTCGACCGCATCGCCGCCCGTCATCGTGGGCTAAAACCGCCCTCATCATCAGGGCAGTAACAGGCCACGATAACGTCAGGAGGCCTGGATGCCCCAGGTGTGGGTGACCTCGTCGCCGGGTTCGAGGACGAGCAGGTCGTCGGCGGTCACGAAGGCGTTCGGCGGGCAGGTCATAGGCTCGATGGCCACCGCCTTGCGGCGGCGGTCCGGCCCGAGCGGGTCGCCGGTGAACACCTGCAGCCACCGGTAGCCTTCGCCCGCCCACAGGCCCACCCGGGGCCCGGCCGCACCGTCCGCGGCGAGGTACGCCCACGCGCGGCCGTCGGCGCCGCGGCTCAGCCCGGTGAGCGCGTGGTCGAGCCGGGTGGCGCCGATGGCCCGCGCCTGGCGGAAGTCGAACTCCGTGCCCTTGACCGGCTCCGGCGGTCCCGACGGGATGCCGCGATCGTCCATCGGCAGCCAGGACTCGGCCGGCAGCGTCAGCTCGCACCCGTCGACCGAGGGCGTCCGGACGGTCAGGTACGGATGCGAGCCGGTGCCGTAGGGCGCGGCGTGGCTGCCGCGGTTGCGCGCCGTCACCGTCGCGTGCAGCCCGGTGCCGGGATCCAGGCGGTACTCGGCGTCGATTTCCAGGCAGAACGGATACCCCTGCTGGCCGTGCGGGGTACTGCGGAGCAGCACGGTGCTGGCGTCCTGCCTGATGACGGTCCACGCCATCCAGCGGGTCAGGCCGTGGATGGCGTTCGCCCGGGCAGGCTCGGTGAGGGCCAGCTGGTATTCGGTGCCGCCGAAGGAGTACCGACCGCCATCGACCCGGTTCGGCCAGGGGGTCAGTAGCTGGCCCGCGCCGGCCGGCGGCAGCTCGTCCGGCTCGTGGCCCGCGATCACCGGCTGGCCGCGGAAGGCCAGCTCACGCAGCCCGGCACCGAGTTCGGTCACCGTGGCGCGGTAAGGGCCGGCTTCAATCTCGTGCTGCAGTCCGGTAAGCGGAACAATCACCGGGTACCTCCAGCGTGGATGCCCGGCACTTCGGGGCGGGGAAACGCGGAACAGGCATGCATGTTTCTCTCCTTTATGATGACGTTTTCGCTATACTGTTCGTATGTCTCGGTACCGGATCCAGCCAACCCAAACGCAGGAGTCAACACTGCTGCGGCACTGCGCGGACGCCCGGTATGTGTGGAACCTGTGCGTGGAGCAGGAGTCCTGGTGGCGTGCCGGACGCGACCCGATGCCCGGGTTCACCGAGCGGTGCCGACAGCTGACCGCCGCGCGGGAGGCTAACCCGTGGCTGGCCGAGGGCAGCGTGATCGTGCAGCAGCAGGCGATCCGCGACCACGCCCAGGCGATGGCGAACTTCTTCGCCGGCACACATCGCCGCCCCACGTGGCGGAAGGCCGGGCGCGATGAGGGGTTCCGGATCGTTGCCCTCAAGCCCGGTGACGTGCGCCGCCTCAGCCGGAATCGGGGCGCGGTGCGGGTGCCCAAGGCCGGGTGGGTGCGGTTCCGCTGGTCCCGTCCCGTCCCGGCAGATGCGAAGTCCTGCCGGATCACCCGGGACCGGGCCGGGCGCTGGCATGTCGCCTTCGCCGTGATCCCGGACCCGGTGCCTGGGCCCGTCACCGGCGAGGTCGTCGGGATCGACCGGGGCGTGGCCGTCTCGGCTGCCCTGTCCACCGGTGAGTTGCTGCACGTTCCGGGCCTGTCCGGCCGCGAGCGGAAACGACTGGGGAGATTGCAGCGCAGGCTCGCGCGGGCCAGGAAAGGATCGCAGCGCCGCGGCCGAGTCAAGCACGCTGCTTCGAGGCTGCGGGCGCGAGAGGCCGACCGCCGTTAGGACTGGGCGGGAAAGACCAGCACCCGGCTCGCCCGCCAGTTCGACGTGATCCGCGTCGAGAACCTGGACATCACCGGCATGACCCGCTCCGCTAGAGGCAGTTTGCAGCGGCCGGGCCGGAACATCCGGGCCAAGGCCGGGCTGAACCGGGGCATCCTGGGCAGTTGCTGGGGGCTGCTGGTCCGCCGCCTGCAGGACAAGGCACCCGGAAGGGTCGAGAAGGTCAATCACGCGTACACCAGCCAGCGGTGCTCGGCGTGCGGGCAGGTGGATGCGAAGTCGCGCAAGAGCCAAGCCGTCTTCGCCTGCACCGCCTGCGGATACGCCTGCCACGCTGATGTGAACGCGGCACGCAATATCGCGGCGGGGCACGCCGTGACTGCGCGGGGACGCACCGGGTCGCCGGAGCGGGTGAACCGCGAACCTCAGCTCGTCCTCCTTCCATAGATAGGAACGGGCTGGAATCCCCCGCCTTCAGGCGAGGGAGGATGCCAAAGGGTCAGGATACGGACAGCAGCAGCGCCGCGCGGCAGCCTGCCACCAGCCCCCAGGCGAGATCGACGCCCTGGGCCGCCGCGAGCAGCCGGGCCGCCGCCCGCTCGAGCGGCTCCTGGCCCGCCATCCCCAGCAGCACGGCGGACACCTCGGCCGCCGCCTGCCCCTTGGCCGCGCAGTGCAGCAGCGAGGCCGCCAGCGTGGTGGTCCGCTGCGCCGCGTCACATGTCACCGAGGCGCTGAGCCAGTTCGCGAGCCATACCGCCCTGGTTCCGCCGGAGATGGCCCCGCCCAGCAGTCGTAGCGCGAGCAGCACGCCGCTGACCACGCTGTCGCCACTCGGCACCAGGCCGGGGCCGAGGCCCACCAGGCGCTCGGCCGCCTCGACCGCGCCGGCCAGGTCGCCGCTCGCGCAGCACGCCGCCAACTGACCGGGTCCGTCGTGGCCCGCCAGGCCGGGCGCGTGTTCGGCCGCCGCGTAGAGCCTGGCGAGAACACCCGAGCCGTGATCGAGCCTGGCCCGGGACAGCGGCCCGAACACCGGCGAGGGATCCCACCACCGGACGATCCTGATATCGAGGCCGCAGGCCATCACCCGGCTCCCGCCTGCCCAGCATTCCGCGGCGCTTGACCGGTGATCGGGGAGACGCGCCTCCCACGGACCGGTGATGATAGCGTTCGGCAGCCTGATGGCATCCGGCGGCGAGACCGCGATCACTCGCGGTTCGGGCACGGCGTCGGCGAATTCCAGGTAGATGGCGTGCGGCAGGACCGCCAGGACCTTGCCGTGACGGCGGGTCCCGCGCAGCAGGTCCCTGACCGCCAGGCTGGCCACCCCGGCGGTCACCGCGAACTCGCCGCCCGCCTCAGCATGGGCCGCGTCAGCTAGGGGATCAGCCACGTACGCCACAGTACTGGGACCGCTGTCCGCCGATCGAGGCGCTGAGGTGGGGGATGCAGGCGCCGCGATTGTGACTATCGGGACTGAAGTGAAAATCAATCACATTTGCCTAGTAATGCAATGGGATTTGCCTGCGGTCCTTAAATCCCAATTTGCGGACTAGGGCTAAAGGAGGCCGGCGGGGCTGCTTGGGGAGCGGGGGACCGTCAGCCCCGCCGGCTAATTAACGATAACCGGCCGGGATGCCGATTTGGGTAACTTCTTGCGCCGTAAGTACTTCGAAACCTGTTCCGGCGGGGCCGAGGGCACGCCAGCCCCGCGCGATCCGTTGGCACGCCCGTTGGGCGTGCCGGGGCGCAGCCGTCCGCTGCGCACCGCTTCCGCCGCCAGCACCCCAAAGAGGTAGAAGTAGGCCGCTTCCTCGTCTTCGAAGAAGTGCACATCCAGCCGGGCGTCGTTGGTACGGCTGAACACCTCGAAGCCGCCGTCCGCCTTGACCAGGCACATGGCGCCCGGCACCTCCTCATCAACCATGTACGCCGCGTGCGGGATGGCGGCCAGGCTGAGGAGTTCGGCAAAGACCGACTGAGGCACCCGCCGCCCGGCGCGCCGCCCGGACGGCGGGGCAGACGGCGGCTCAGGCTCAGCCCACGGCTCGGGCTCAGCCCACGGCCCAGGCTCGGCCCAGGACTCAGGCCGGGGATCTGGCCGTGGCGCGGAACTGAGTTCAGGCTGAGGATCTGGCCGTGGCTCAGACCTGGCTTCAGTCCGTGGCTCAGACCTGGGATCGGCCCGGGGGTCTGCCCGTGGCTCAGACCTGGGATCGGCCCGGGGGTCTGCCCGCGCGTCAGACCTGGGATCGGCCCGAGGGTCTGCCCGCGGGTCAGACCTGGGATCGGACCGGAGGTCCGGCTGGGGTTCTGACCAGGGTTCGGTCTCGGGCGAGCCGTGCCAGGCCGCGACCCGGTCCGGCGTGCTCGACGCGCGATCCGCCTCGGCGTATCCGCCCGGCGGCTCCGCGGAAGGCCGCGAATCCGGCCGCGGCACCACCCGCAGCGGGCTGGTCCTCTCGGTGACGGAGGGAGGCGGCCCGCCAGGAGCCTGCGGAGCCGGCGCCCCGCGGCCCGGCGCTTCCGGCCGCGGCTGGGCGGTTTGAGGGACCGGGTCCCTGTTCGACGGCGGGAACGTGGCCGAGGCCAGCGGGTACTCCACCCGTTCCTCGGTGAGCCCGGTGACTTCCTGCCGGGCCACCACGACCTCGAAGACCTCCCGGTCGATTTCCCAGTAGCCGAGCTGCCTGGCCCGGACCGAATCGCGGCCCAGGTAGACGATGTGCAGCCGGTCGCCGAGGTCATCGAGGACCAGGCAGGGCTCGCCGCGGTACTCGCCGACCAGGCGTGACTGCCACAGCGCGTCGAGGTCGGTGACGCTGACCTGCATGCGCCAGTGCCCGTCCGCGGCCGTGAAGCCGAGCTCGTCCGGCGGCGGGCCCGGGGAGAACAGCGTCGCCTCGTTGCCGTCGGGGCCGAGGCCCGCGTGGTAGGGGACACCGAGATAGGTGGCCATGAGCCGGTATCGCATGGCTTACGGCTCCGTCTTCTGCCAGGCCAGCCCGTCATAGCGGGCCACGAGCTGATCCCCGTCCGGGCCGAGACGGCACATGCCCGCCCCGACGGGTATCGCGATCGGCTCGATGTAGAACTCGGGCACACCGTGGCCGCCGGCTGGCACGTAGCCGTCGATCGCCCTGGCCAGCCAGGCCACCAGGTAGATCTCGCTCATGTGCGGCGTGAATTCCGAGTCCTCCCAGCCGAGGCTCAGGGCGAGGTAGGCCTCGGCGGGGTTGTGGAAGCGGACGTCCTGGGCGCGGTACACATACCCGGCCAGCACAGTGCGCTGTCCGGTCAGGTACGGGCCGACCAGGCGCGGTGGCACGGCCTTCCACATCGGCGTGCCCGGTGCGATCGCGGCCAGTCGCTCGGGCTGGGTCACCCACGCTCCTTTCCGTGTGCGTGCGCATGAACATCCCCGGCTCATCCGATTGTGCCGAGTTAATGACGGCCATTAGCTGGAAAGTGACGCATTCAGAGAATTCATTACTCCTTGCATCTATCTAGTCACCACATGACGTAACCGCAGCCGGGTGATTGACCGGCCGGGGGTGGCGGGTGACGTAGGGTCGGTGAGGTGTCCGGGCATCTGAACCCTGGCGGACAGCAGTTCCGCGATGACAACGGCGCCGCCGACCCTCGCGTGGCCGCAGCCCTGGCCGCGTACCAGGCCGGGCGGGAGAGCGAGCAGGCGGCGCTGACCGCGCTGGCCGCGGCGCGGCTGCTCGTCCCGGTGGTCGCGGTCCTGGCCGCCGACCCCTCCTCCGCCGACCCCTCCGCCGCCGACCCCTCTGCCGCCAACAGGGACAAGAACAGCGAGATGGTGCTGCCCACCCTGATCGGGCGGGACGGAAGACCGGCCGTGCTGGCGTTCACCAGCGTCGACACGCTCGCCCGCTGGCGTGCGAACGCCCGTCCGGTGCCCGCGGAGGCCGGCCGGGTGTGCCGCGCGGCTGTCGCCGACGGCTGCGCGGTGGTCATCGACGTGGCCGGCCCGGTGCCGCTCGCGGTGGAGGGCGCCCGGCTCCAGGCGCTCGCCGCCGGGCAGCCGGTCCCGCCCGCGCATGAGGATCCGGACCTCCGGGCGGAAATTGAGGCGGCCGTGGCCGACGAGCCCGTGATCGAAGGATTCACCCTGGCCTCCAGTCGTCCGGCGGATCTCGCTGTCCGGCTCCGCCTGGCCTCAGGTGACCGGCAGCCCGATGACTGGCAGCCGGCGGTGAACCGGGTTGCCAACAGCATCGCGGCCCGGCTGGCGGGCCGGCTGCGCCGCGGCGTCGAGTTCACTGTCACACGCGACCCCGTAGGATCATGAGCATGTTCCGCTGGCTGACCGCAGGCGAATCGCACGGGCGCGCGCTCGTCGCGATCTGCGAGGGCGTGCCCGCCGGAGTGCGGGTCACCACCGAGGACGTCGCCGCCGCCCTGGCCCGCAGGCGGGCCGGCTACGGCCGTGGCGCGCGGATGGCGTTCGAGCAGGACGAGGTCGAGCTGACCGGGGGCGTCAGGCACGGCCGCACGCTCGGCGGCCCGGTTGCGATCAGGATCGCGAACACCGAATGGCCCAAGTGGGAGACGGTCATGTCACCCGACCCAGTGGACCTGGTGACGCTGGACGGCCAGGCCAGGAACGCGCCGCTGACCAGGCCGCGGCCCGGCCACGCCGACCTGGCCGGCATGCAGAAATTCGGCCATACCGACGCCCGTCCCATCCTCGAGCGGGCCAGCGCGCGGGAGACGGCCGCTCGGGTGGCGCTCGGCGAGGTGGCCAGGCGCCTGCTCAGCCAGGTCCTCGGTATCGAGGTTCTCAGCCACGTGGTCGCGCTCGGCTCGGTGAGGATCCCCGGCGAGGTGATGCCCGGCCCGGACGCCGCCGCCGCCATCGACGTAGATCCGGTGCGCTGCTTCGACCCGAAAACGAGCACGGCCATGGTGGCCGAGATCGACACGGCCAAGAAGGCGGGTGACACGCTCGGCGGGGTGGTCGAGGTGCTGGCCTTCGGGCTGCCGCCGGGGCTTGGCAGCTTCACCCACTGGGACCGGCGGCTCGACGCCCGGCTGGCCGGCGCGCTGATGTCCATCCAGGCCATCAAGGGCGTCGAGGTCGGCGACGGCTTCACCACGGCGGGCCGGCGCGGGTCGGTGGCCCACGATGAGATCGAGACCACGCCCCAGGGCGTAACCAGGCGCACCAACCGGGCGGGCGGCATCGAGGGCGGGATGAGCACCGGCGAGGTGATCCGGCTGCGGGTTGCGATGAAGCCCATCTCGACGGTGCCGCGCGCGCTCGACACCATCGACACCAGCACCGGCGAGCCGGCCAAGGCGATCAACCAGCGCAGCGACGCCACCGCGGTGCCCGCGGCGGGCGTGGTGGCCGAGGCGATGGTCGCATTGGTGCTGGCCGAGGCCGCGGTGGAGAAGTTCGGCGGCGACTCGGTGGAGGAGATGCGCCGCAACGCCGAGAGTTACCTCAAGGCCTTGGTGATCTCATGACCCAGGAGACCCAGGAGACCCAGGACAGCCAGCAGCCCCAGGAGACCCGAAGGCCCCTCGTGGTGCTGATAGGCCCGCCCGGCGCGGGCAAGTCCGCGGTGGGCCCGCTGCTCGCGGACCGGCTAGGGGTGGAATTCCGCGACACCGACGCCGAGGTCGGCGCGGCGGCGGGCAAGCCCGTCAGCGACATCTTCATCGAGAACGGGGAGGAGACCTTCCGCGAGCTCGAGCGCGCCGCGGCCGCCAACGCGCTCGGCGCGCTGCGCCAGCGCGGCGGGGTGCTGGCCCTCGGCAGCGGCGCGGTCCTCGACGCCGGGATCCAGCACCTGCTCGACGGCCTGCCCGTGGTCTACCTGTCCGCGGAGTTCGGCACCGTCGCCCGGCGGATCGGCCTGGACCGGCCCCGGGTCGTGGTCCCCGGCAACCCGCGTGGCCGCCTGCGGGCCATGCTGGACGAGCGCGACGCGATCTACCAGCGGCTCGCCGCGGTAACGGTACCCACCGACGACCGAGACCCGGACGAGCTCGCGGCCGAACTCGCAAGGATCACGAAGAATTGACCGCGACCAGGATCGACGTCACGCCTTCCGGCGGCGGTCGGCCGTACCAGGTAGTCGTCGGCATCGGCGTGCTCGGCGAGTTGCCCGGCCTGGTGCCCGAGCACGCCCGCACCGTCGTGGTCATCCACGCCGAAGGGCTCGGCGAGATCGCCCGCCCGGCCTGCGGCGCGCTCACCGCGGCCGGCTTCCGCGTGCACGCCGAACCGGTGCCCGACGGCGAGGCGGCCAAGACCGTCGACGTGGCGGCCGGGCTCTGGTCCCGGCTGGCCAAGCACGGCGTGACCAGGTCCGACTGCCTGGTCGGCATCGGCGGGGGAGCGGCCACCGACCTGGCCGGCTTCGTCGCCGCGACCTGGCTCCGTGGCGTCGCGACCGTCCTGGTCCCGACGACGCTACTCGGCATGGCCGATGCCGCGGTGGGCGGGAAGACCGCGATTGATATCCCCGAGGGCAAGAACCTGGTCGGCGCGTTCCACTCGCCGGCCGGCGTGCTCGCCGATCTGGTCACGCTCGAGACACTGCCGCGCGAGGACTACGTCAGCGGCCTGGCCGAAGTGATCAAGACCGGTTTCATCGCCGACCCGGTCATCCTCGACCTGGTAAAAGCAGACCCGGAGGGAGCCGCGGTCCCGCACGGCGTTCACGCCCGCGAGCTGATCGAGCGCGCCATCGCCGTCAAGGCCGAGGTGGTCTCCAAGGACCTGAACGAACAAGGCCTGCGGGAGATCCTGAACTACGGGCACACACTCGGCCATGCCATCGAGCGGGTGGAGGGCTACCGGTTCAGGCACGGGAACGCGGTCGCCATCGGCATGGTGTACGTCGCCGAGCTGGCCCGGCTGGCCGGCCGGCTCGACCCGCAGGTAACCTCTCTGCACCGAGAACTGCTGGCCAGCGTCGGCCTGCCCACGGCGTACCCGGCCGGGGTGTGGCCGTCGCTGCGCGAGGCCATGGGCGTGGACAAGAAGGCCCGCGGCGCGCGGCTGCGGCTGGTGGTCCTCGACGGCCTGGCCCGTCCCTCGATTCTCGACGACCCGTCGGAGGAACTCCTGTGGGAGGCGTACCAGGAGGTGTCCACGTGATCACGCAGGCGATCGCCGGGCTGGCCGCCGAAGAAGCCAAGGAGCCTGCGAAATCGTGATCGTACTCGTCGGCTTCATGGGGGCCGGAAAGACCACCGTGGGGCACCTGCTCTCCGAGCGCCTCGGGCTGCCGTTCGTCGACAGCGACCTGGTCATCGAGCAACGGACCGGGCGCGCGATCCGGCAGATCTTCGCCGAGGACGGAGAACCCGCGTTCCGTGAGATCGAGCACCAGGTGGTCGCCGAGTTGATCAACGGGCCAGAGGCCGTGCTCGCGCTCGGCGGCGGTGCGGCTAATCATCCGGTTACCGCGGTGCGGCTCAAGTCCGTACAGGTCGTCTACCTGCGCGTGGGCTATCAAGAGGCGATGCTGCGAGTGGCCGGCGACCAGTACCGGCCGATGCTCGGCCGGCCGGACCTCGAAGGTCTCTACCAGAGCAGGCTGCTGGTTTACGAGTCGGTGGCCACGCTGACTGTGGCCACCGACGGCCGCCGCCCGGAAGCCGTCAGCCAGGACGTCCTCGCTCAGCTGGTCCGGGTCCCCGCGCTGCCGCGGGGAACCTCGACCGTCCTGGTGTCCTGCACCGGCGGCACCTATAACGTCTACGTCGGCCCTGGGCTGCTGTCCGAGGTTGACCGGCTGCTTCCCGCCCTTCCTTACGCTAGGACCGCCGTGCTCCTGGCCGCGGCCGTCGATGACCCGGCGGCGGTCACGGTGACGAACGCGCTGCGCCGGACCGACCTCGACGTGCACCTGATCGAGGTGCCCGACCGCCAGGCGGCCAAGGACCTGGCCACCGTGGCGCGGGTGGCAGGCGAGCTAGCCGAGTACGCCGTGCACAAGGATGACCTGATCGTGGGCGTCGGCGGCGAGGTGGTCTGCGACATCGCCGGCTTCGTGGCGTCCACCTACAACCGTGGCATGCCGCTGGCCCTGGTGCCGACCACGCTGGCCGCGCAGGCGGACTCGGCCATCGGCGGCAAGGCTTCGCTCAACCTGCCGCAGGGCCGCAACCTGGTCGGCACCGTCCATCAGCCGGTGGCCGTGGTGGCCGACGTCACGGTCCCGTCCGGGCAGCGGGCCCGGGAATACCGCGCCGGTCTCGCCGAGGCGGTCAAGCACGCGCTGATCAGCGGGGGCGGCCTGGTCTCGCTGCTCAGTGACCACGCGGCCGAACTGGTGGACGGTGACGTGGACACGCTGGCCGATATGGTCGCCCGCAGCGTGCGGGTCAAAGCGGAGATCGTCGGGCGTGACGAACGGGAGCGGGGTGATCGCCTGCAGCTGAACTACGGGCACACGTTCGGTCATGCTATCGAGCAGGTGAGCGGGCCAGACACAGTCGACGACGGGGAAGCCACGGCGATGGGCATGATGGCCGCCGCCTACCTCGCCCGCCGGCAAGGGCGGATTTCCGCGGATCTGGTGAGCCTGCACAGGCAGCTGCTCACCGGCCTCGGGCTGCCTGTGGCCGGCCGGTTCGACCTGGACGCGCTGCGCAAGGCGTGGCTGCGCGACAAGAAATACCGGAGCGGCATCCGGTTTGTCCTGCTGAACGGCCTCGGCCATCCCGAGGCCGGCATCCCGGCGGACGACGACAGCCTCGCCGCCGTGCTGTCAGACCTGGCGTCCGAGAGCCTGATCCAGGTTTTGCCCGGGGCCTCGCGCGCGGTGTAGAACGCGTGTTCTGCCTCAGCGAGGGGGATAGCAGGCGCGGAGTACCCGGCCGGCCGGGCCGCCGCGACCACTACCGGCAGATGATCGGGGGTGTGGTCGTCAGCTACCTCACCGCCGCCGCCTGACCCGCCGGCCCCGCGGTGATTCGGCCGAACGGCCTTGGTGCTCGCCTCGCCCAGGTCGATCGCTCCGGACTCCGATGGCTTAGCCGCAGTGGTAGAGCCCTCCGGTGCCGGTCACGGCACCGCTGTTCGCTGAACTGCTGTAAGCGGACGCGGGCACCGCCGTGCAGTTCTGCTCGACCCACGAGAGAACCGAAGCGACGCCCCCGCCTCCGCCGCCTGCGGCGCCACGGCCCCCGCCGATGCCGCCCCCGCCGATGCCGCCTCTGGCTCCGGCCAGCACGTAGTGCAGCTTGCCCTGCTTTACGTACTGCTCAATCTGGGTGAGTGTCGGCGCTGGATCGGTGCCTCTGAACCCGCCCATGGCCATCACCGGTACGCCGCCGGTCTGGAGGATGATCGACGCGGCCGCCGACGAACCCTGCACCGCGACCAGCCAGGTCGCGCCGTCGCGGTGCGCCTCCAGGTAAGCGATCATCTGCTGGCTCGCCGCCCCGCCAAGTCCGCCACCGTACCTGCCCGCGCCGCCCCCGACACCGGCCAGGCCGCCCGCGAAGCCGGCCAGGCCGCCCGCGAAGCCGCCGGCCGCGCCGCCCGCTGTCGGTCCGGCGACCGGGTTGTTGCCCGCGATCGCCTGCGACAGCGGCGTCATCGCGTACGCCGCGGGTCCCGCCAGGACCGCGATCAGGCCAGCTACCCCGGCCGCCGCGAGGAGGCGCCCGCGGGCCGGTCTCCCAGCCCGCTCCGGCGGCCCGCCCGGTCTACCCGCGGCGCCCCGGGCTCGCCGCCAGGCCAGCGCTAGCGCGAGTACCGCCACCGCGGTCGCCGCGGCGACCGTCCAGGGCAGCCACGAGTTCCAGCCGGGGGTGCGGCGCAGCAGCACGAAGGCCCACGCGCCGGTCCCGGCGATCGCCAGGGGCAGCACCAGGCTCCACCAGTCGGAGCGGCGGTACGCCTGGTAGAAGGCCACCGCGCCGATGCCGGTCAGCGCGGCGATCGGCGGAGCCATCGCGCTGACGTAGTACGGATGCTGAGTGCCCTGCTGGAAGCTGAGCACCAGGAACTCCAGCACGAACCAGCCGCCCCACACCAGCACGCTGGCCCGCGCGAGGTCTGTCCTCGGGCGCCGGCCGATGAGGATGAGGGTCCCTATCAGCGCGATGGCGGCGAACGGGATGAGCCAGGAGATCTGGCCGCCGAGCGTCGAGCCGAACATCCGCCCGATACCCGCCTGGCCGCCAAAACCGCCAGCACCTCCGGCCCGGTGCGCCAGGTCGCCGAAGTTGCCCGTGCCACCCGCCGCCCCGAAAGCTCCGCCACCGTGCCCGGCCCCCGTGCCGGTGCCGGCCCCCGTGCCGGTGCCGGCCCCCGTGCCGGTGCCGGCCCCCGTGCCGGTGCCGGCCCCCGTACTGGCGCCGGCCCCCGTGCCGGCGCCAGCCCCTGTTACCCCGCCCCGGCCCGCGCCAGTCCCGAGACCGCCCGCGCGGGCTCCGCCGACTCCGCCGGCGCGTCCGAAGTTCCCGATCCCGGAACCGCCGCCAGTAATCCGGCCGAAGCCGTTGTAGCCGACGGCGAGATTCCAGACGGTGTCGTTCGAACTGCTGCCGACGTAGGGACGGCTCGTCTTGGGGATGAGGTCGACGATGGTCATCCAGGACAGCGTGATCACGGCCAGTACGCCACCCGCGACCGACAGCCGCCCGATCCGCGTGCGCAGCCGGGCGTCCGCCGCGATCAGGTACACGACCGGCAGCGCAGGCAGCGCGATGAACCCCTCGAGCATCTTCGTGTTGAACGCCAGCCCGAACGCGACCGCGCTCAGGATCAGCCAGAGCAGCGGCCGCTTACCGGTCCGTCCGGCTCGCAGCGACTCAAGCAGCGCCCACGCGCCCAACGCCAGCAGCAGCGTCAGCATCGTGTCGGGATTGTCGTCCCTGTCGATCGCCACCACCATCGGGGTCAGGGTGAGGGCGAGCGCCGCGATCAGCGCCGCCGCTTGGGCGCCGCGCTCCCCGGTCAGGCTGGCGATGCTGCGCCGCACCGCGGCGTACACGACGGCGACGGCGGCGACGCCTTCAGCCGCCTGGGGCAGCAGCAGGCTCCAGCTGTTGAATCCGAACACGCGCGCGGAGATCCCCATGATCCAGAACGCGAACGGCGGTTTGTCGACCGTGATGAACGACGCGGAATCCAGCGAACCGTAGAAGAACGCCTTCCAGTTCTCCGTCCCGCTCAGCACTGCGGCCGCGTAGAACGTGTTCGCGTCGCCGTTGCGGGACAGGTCCCATGAGTACAGGACCGCCGCCAGGGCCAGCACGGCCCACAGCGCGGGCCGCGCCCAGCGGGGATCGGACGGGCGGCCGAGCACCAGCCGCTTGAGCCGGCCGCGCGGCGGTCGCTCCGGCTCGGCCGCGGGGCTGGTCGTGGTCAGCTGAGTGGTCATCGAGGCTGCTCCGGGGCAGTTAGTTCTGCTTGCGCCGAACGGTAATGGGTGCTTGAGTCACGACTGTTGCTGTTGCTGTTGCTGTTGCTGTTGCTGTTGCTGTTGCTGTTGCTGTTGCTGTTGCTGTTGCTGTTGCTGTTGCTGTTGCTGTTGCTGTTGCTGTTGCTGTTGCTGTTGCTGAAGCGGAGCCTCGCCACACCCCGCAAGTCAGCTAGGGCCGTACGGACGATTTCCACGCTACTGTCGGGGTCCTCGGTCCACGTCACGGGAACTTGGTAGATACGCAACCCCTTGCGCTGGGCGAGCATCAGGAGTTCGGTGTCGAAAAACCAGGCATCGTCTTCGACGGCCGGAAGCAGGGCCCGGATGACGTCAGTGCGGCCGGCCTTGAACCCGCACTGCGCGTCGGAGAACCGGGCGGACAGGACAGTACGCAGCAACAGGTTATAGGCGCGCGAGATGATCTCGCGTTTGGCGCTCCGCACCACCCGGGCGCCGTGCGCCAGGCGGCTGCCCACAGATAGGTCGCTGTGACCGGACAGCAGCGGGGCGATCAGCGGGAGGAACGCGTCAAGGCCGGTGGACAGGTCGGCGTCCATGTAGGCGACGATGTCCGCCTCGCTGCTGCCCCAGACATGGCGGAGCGCGAGTCCGCGGCCCTTGCGGTCCAGATGCATCGCCCTGACCCGGGGAAGTTCCGTGCGCATACGCTGAGCTATGCCGAAAGTACCGTCAGTGCTGGCATTATCGGCGATGGTGATGACGAATTGAAAGGGAAGGTTGTCGGTCAAATACGAGTGCAGCACGCGGACGCTCTGCTCGAGGACTTTCTCCTCGTTGTACACGGGGACGGTGACCTCGACGAGGCGCTGCCGCGTTCCTGCGGGCGGCTGGACGTCGTTAGTCAGCAGCAGCGAACTCGCCGCGGCTTCTCCGCCTGGATCGTCGGTCATGCCCGGCTTCGCCGCGGCGGGGCTTTCCTCATGCCGCTAGGATGAGCTGCGCCGATCAGAGTATGTTGCAGTGAGTCTCAAAGAACGCTGAAAGTCAGCACGCTCCTGGTCATTAGCCTGGCATGCGAAATTAATGTTATTTCCAAAGCCTTTTTGGCGCAAATATCAGCCGCTTTAGGCGTCTGCGCGACAAATGAAATTACCAAGCGCTATCCAGCACGGAAATCATGCCGGGCCCGCGGCGCTGTCTGCCGGGCGCCGCATCCGCCGCACCCGGCGTCACCGCCCCTGCGCCGGTACCCGTCGGTAGCCCCAGCGCCGGTACCCGTCGGTAGCCCCAGCGCCGCAGCAGCTACTCTCCTTGCATGCGGATAGGGATGTTTCTCAGCTATGCGGGCGGCTTCGCCGAGACCGTGGTGGAACTGGCCGACTACGAGAAGGCCGGGCTTGACATCGTGTTCGTGCCCGAGGCGTACAGCTTCGACGCGGTGAGCCAGCTCGGTTTCCTGGCGGCGAAGACCGGGCGGATGCAGATCGCGTCCGGGATCTTCCAGCTGTACTCGCGCACGCCCGCGCTGACCGCGATGACCGCGGCCGGGCTGGACTACGTCTCCGGCGGCCGGTTCACGCTGGGTCTTGGCGCGTCGGGACCGCAGGTGATCGAGGGCTGGCACGGCGTGCCCTACGACGCGCCGATCGGCCGCGCCCGCGAGATCATCGAGATCTGCCGCATGGTCTGGCGCCGCGAGCGGCTGGCCTACCAGGGCCGGTACTACCAGCTGCCGCTGGAGGGCGGCACCGGGCTGGGCAAGCCGCTCAAGCTGATCAACCACCCGGTCCGCGAGCGCATCCCGATCGCCCTGGCCGCCATCGGCCCGAAGAACGTCGCGCTCGCCGCCGAGCTGGCCGAATCATGGATGCCGATCTTCTACCTGCCGGAGAAGGCCGCCGGGGTGTGGGGCGGGGCGGTGGCCGAGGGCGCCGCCAAGCGCGATCCCTTGCTCGGCCCGCTTGACGTGATCGCTCACGTGCGGCTGGCGATCGGTGACGACGTGACCGGCTTGCGCGACTACGGTCGTCCTGAGCTGGCCCTGTACATCGGCGGGATGGGCGCGCGGGGCCGTAACTTCTACAACGACCTGGCCCGCCGGTTCGGCTATGAGGCCGAGGCCAAGGCGATCCAGGACGCGTATCTGGACGGCCGCAAGGCCGAGGCAGAGGCCCTGGTGCCCGCGGACCTGGTGGAGCTTACCTCGCTGATCGGACCCGAATCGTACGTGCGGGAGCGACTGGCCGCCTACCGGGAAGCGGGCGTGACCACCCTCAACCTCACCCCGCTCGCGCCCAGCCACGAGGCCCGCGTCCGCCTCATCGAGCAGGTTCGCGCCATGGTGGACTAAACCCGTCCGGCGGATTAGGTACCTCTCGGGCCGCGCGTAGAGTTCAGCCATGGCAGAGATTCACGCGGCCCGCCGGAGGCGGGCGCAGGAGAAGATCGCCGACGCCGGCGCCGACGCTGCCCTGATCACCTCTGGCCCGAACGTCCGGTACCTCACCGGCCTGGCCAGCTCAAACGCCGCGTTGCTGCTCGTCGCTGACGGCACCGCGGTGCTGGCGACGGACTCGCGCTACACGCTGGCCGCCCAGCGGGACTGCCCCGACCTCGAGCTGATCACCGAGCGTTTCATCGAGCCGAGGCTGGCCGCGGAGATGACCAGCCGGGCCTGGCGCACGGTGGCGTTCGAGGCGCACGAGATGTCAGTCGAGCGTCACCAGGAGCTCGCGGCGAGGGCGGAAGGCGTCACCCTGGTTCCGTTCGGCCGGAAAATCGAGGAGCTACGGACGGTCAAGGATCCGTTCGAGCTCGAGCTGCTCGCGACCGCCTGCCGGATCACCTGCCAGGCCATCGCCGACGTGTTCTCGCTGATCAGGCCCGGCCTGACCGAACGTGCGCTGGCGGCCGCGCTCGATGCGCGGATGGCCGACCTGGGCGCGGAGCGGCCGGCCTTCGACACCATCGTGGCCAGCGGGCCGAATGGCGCGATCCCGCACCACGCGCCGACCGACCGGCCGATGCGCCGCGGTGACCTGATCACGATGGACTTCGGCGCCCTGTACGGCGGCTACCACGCGGACATGACCCGCACCGTGGCGCTCGGCGAGCCCGCGGGCTGGCAGCGGGAGATCTACGAGCTGGTCGCGGCCGCGCAGCGGTCCGGCCTGGACGCCGCCCGGCCGGACGCCGACGTCGGCGACGTGGACGCGGCCGCCCGCGACCTGATCCGGGACGCCGGACACGGCGACCACTTCCAGCATGGGCTCGGGCACGGCGTAGGGCTCGAGGTGCACGAGGCGCCGACGATCGGGTACTCCAGAACGGGTAAACTCGCGAGCCGGGTCCCAGTCACCGTCGAGCCTGGTGTCTACCTACCCGGCAGGGGCGGTGTCCGGATTGAGGACGTCCTTGTCGTGGGGGCCGACGGGACGGGCCTCCTCACGACTACGACGCGAGAACTTCTCGTTCTTTAACCTGGAGACAGAACGTGGCCACCACGAACGACCTGAAGAACGGCATGGCGCTGAACCTCGACGGCCAGCTCTGGACCGTTGTCGAGTTCCAGCATGTCAAGCCAGGCAAGGGCGGCGCCTTCGTGCGCACCAAGCTGAAGAACATCATGTCGGGCAAGGTCGTCGACCGGACCTTCAACGCCGGCGTCAAGGTCGACGTGGCCAACGTGGACCGGCGTGAGATGCAGTACCTGTACCGCGAGGGCGCCGACTTCGTGTTCATGGACACACAGGACTACGACCAGCCGCGGGTGCCCGCGTCCGTGGTCGGAGAGGCGGCCAACTACCTGCTTGAGGAGCAGACCGTCACGGTGGCCTTCAACGACGGCACTCCGCTGTACGTCGATCTGCCGGCCGCGGTCGAGCTCACCATCAGCCAGACCGACCCCGGCGTGCAGGGCGACCGCTCCACCGGCGGCACCAAGCCGGCCACCCTGGAGACCGGCGCGACCATCCAGGTGCCGCTGTTTATCTCGACAGGCGAGAAGATCAAGGTCGACACGAGGACCGGCCAGTACCTCGGCCGCGCCTGATGAGCGCGGTGTCTTTCCTCCTCGCCTCCTGGCTCGCTCATGCCGCCCGCCCGTAGCAAGGCGCGCAAGCGTGCCCTGGACGTCCTCTTCGAGGCCGAGCAGCGGGACCTGCCAGTCCTGGAGCTGCTCGCCGAGCGCATCACGCTGGGCAGCCCGCCGGTACCCGACTATGCCGCCGACCTGGTCCGCGGCGTCGCCGTGCATTCGGCGCGGATCGACGAGCTGATCTCGGAGTACGCCGAGGGCTGGACCCTGGACCGGATGCCCGCCGTGGACCGGAACGTGCTGCGGATCGGCGTCTACGAGCTGCTCTGGGCGCAGGACGTGCCCGACGGCGTCGCGATCAGCGAGGCCGTCCTGCTCGCCCAAGACCTGTCCACCGACGCCTCGCCCTCCTTCGTCAACGGCCTCCTGGCCCGCATCTCCGAACTCAAGCCGTCCCTGCAAGTCTGACGCGCTCGCCTTAGGGACCGACCCCAATGGACCAGGAGGCCGCCGGGGGGTCAGGGCTGCTGGGCGAAGCGGACGCGCAGGCCGGAACGGTGCAGGACCCGGAAGAACCAGAATGCCGACAGGAACGTGCCCGCGACCACGCCGCCTATGGTGACGGCCGTGGTGAGCAGCAGGAACACCTTGACCGTCTCGAAGACCATCAGCACGGCCAGGCCCACGGTGGACACGAAGAAGATCCCGGCCCACAGCCAGGTCGCGCCCTGGAAGAACCGGTGCAGTCCGGGGTGATGAGACGACGGCTGGCGAAGCGCGACGACCTCGGCGGCTAGCTGGGCGACCAGCGGCTTGCGGGTCGGCGCGGTCCGCGCGAACAGCACGCACAGGCCCAGGTTGGCCAGCGGGAACTGGAGCAGGAAGAACAACATGCTGCCGGTGACGATCACCACCGCCGTCTGCAGGGTGAGCACCAGGGCCGAGATCGTGAGCAGGCCAGGCACGCTGCGAGTGATGACCTTGCGGCCGATCACGGTCAGCCAGACCACGGCGGTCGCGGCCAGCATGCCGGCGTCGCGGCCGCCGAGTTTCGCGCCGACGAAGTACCCCGCGACGGGAAGACCGAGGGATTCGGCCAGGTTCCATCCTGCGGTCAGGATCAGCCGCCAGGGGCGGGGCAACTCTAGGTGCTCAGCCATGGCGAAGAGCATACGGTGGACGGCTCCGGCTGCGCTGGAATTGCCGGCAGGTGGCGTAAAGAAGAATCTGAGAGTTCCGCACGGCTGTATAACGTAAGGTTGGTCACGGAAGTTCACCGCTCGAAGACGGAAAGTAACCACCCCAAGGGGGGCCAGAGTGCCTGGGGGGATGGGTCCCCCCAGGAGCGGGGGGATCCCGGGGGGTCGCCCCCCCGGGGCCAGCACAGCACTACATTGGACTCCTGGAAGGAGGTTGGCGTGGCGGCAGATTTCAGGCGCGACGGTGTCCGCTTCTCGCTGGTCTGGGATGTCCTGCGCGACGTCGTCTCGACCCGGGTGGCGGAAAGCGGCAGGCAGGCGCTGGACATCGTCGACGTGGGCGGGGGGACCGGCGGTCTGGCGGTGCCGTTCGCCGCCCTGGGGCACCACGTCACCGTGGTCGACCCGAGCCCGGACGCGCTGGCGGCGGCACAGCGGCGGGCCGCCGAGGCGGGCGCGCGGCTGACCGCGGTGCAGGGCGATGCGGCCAGCCTGGACAGCGTGGTGGGGACGAAGGCGGCGGACCTGGTCATCTGCCACAACGTGCTCGAGTACGTCGACTCGCCGGCCGACGCGATGACCGCGATCGCCGCCGTGCTCCGGTCGACCGCCACGGTGAGCGTGCTCGCGTCCAACGCAGTGGCCGCGGTCCTGCACCGGGCGCTGGCCGGCCGGTTCACCGAGGCCCGCCAGCTGCTCGAGAGCGAACACGTGGAGGAGGGGTCCGGCCCGCCGCGGCGGTTCACCCTGCCGGCGCTGACCGCGCTGATCGAGGGAGCCGGGTTGCGCGCGGGGGAGGCGCACGGTCTGCGGATCTTCAGCGGGCTGGTGCCCGGCGCGCTGCTCGACGGGGACGCGGGCGGGGCCGGCGGGACCGAAGCGCTGCGTGCGCTCGAGGCGGCCGCCGCGGTCACCCCGCCACTGCGCGACATCGCCGCGCAGTTGCACGTGCTCGGCCACCGCTGACCGTCATGACCGCCGGCTCAGCCCCAGAACGTCCTCCAGACGCGGATCCCGACGACACCGGCTGCCCCATCCTGCACGTGGACATGGACGCGTTCTACGCGAGCGTGGAGATCAGGGACCGGCCCGAGCTCGCCGGCCTGCCGGTCATCGTGGGCGGGGCCAGCGGCCGGGGCGTGGTGCTGTCCGCGTCGTACCAGGCCCGGGCGTTCGGGGTGCGCTCGGCGATGCCGGTGGCGCGGGCGCAGCGGATGTGCCCGCGAGCCGTGTTCGTCGCGCCCAGGCACCGGATGTATGCCGCCACCTCCAAGGAGGTGATGGCGATCTTCGGCACGATCACGCCGGACGTGGAGCCGCTTGCCCTCGACGAGGCCTTTCTCGACGTCTCCGGCGCGCTGCGGCGGCTCGGGCCGCCCGCCGTGATCGCCAGGCACATCCGGGCTGAGGTCGCCAGGCAGCAGGGCATCACCTGCTCGGTCGGGGTCGCGCCGACCAAGTTCGTGGCCAAGATCGCCTCCGCCCGCTGTAAGCCGGACGGGCTTCTCGTGGTGCCGCGCGCGGGCGTGCTCGACTTCCTGCACGCGTTGCCGGTCTCGGCGCTGTGGGGCGTCGGCGAGCGGACCGAGGAGGCGCTGGCCCGGCTGGGCCTGCGCACGGTGGCGGACATCGCGCACGCCCCGCTGGCCACGCTCCAGCACGAACTCGGGGTCGCCCAGGGCTCGCACCTGGCCGCCCTGGCCTGGGGCCGGGACGAGCGCCGGGTGACGCCGCACGTGCCGGAGAAGAGCATCGGGGCCGAGGAGACCTTCGCGACCGACATCGACGACCCGGAACGCATCAGGCGGGAGTTGCTGAAGCTGTCCGGGCGGACAGCGCACGGCCTGCGGGCGGGCGGCTACGCGGCCCGGACGGTTTCGGTCAAGCTCCGGCTGGCCAGCTTCAAGACGATGACCCGGTCTCGCACTCTCACCTATCCGACTGACGTAGCTCGTGATATTTACGCCACAGCCTGCGCGCTGTATGAGTCGGCTGGTCTCGACGACGGCGCTCGGCTGCGGCTCGTCGGCGTCCGGGTATCGGGCCTGGTCACGGCGGTCGCGGCGAATGCCCAGCTGACGTTCGATGACCGGCCCGTCGGCTGGCGGGAGGCGGAGCGGGCGGTCGATGCGATCGCCAGCCGATTCGGGGCCAGCGCGGTCCGGCCGGCGGCCCTGGTGCAGGACGCGAACCGGCCAGCTGAGGATGCTTTCTGACCTGCTGAGGGGTCCACCCTTCCAAGCGGCGTGTCAACGCTCGTATTCTGGAAATTGAACCGGGTATGTGAGGTGAAAGATCACCGCACACCTGCCGGGCGCAAGGTTTTTTATGGGAGGCGTCGTGCCGCTCTCTGAACACGAGCAGCGCCAGCTAGAGCAGATCGAGCAAGCGCTCTATAGGGAGGATCCGAAGTTCGGGCGTCTCGTGCGCTCCAGTGACCCGCGGGTGCACTATAAGCGCAAGCTGGCGCAGGCCCTCATCGGTGTCGTCGTCGGTGCTGGCCTGCTCGCGGCCGGGGTGGTCACCCACCGCGTGTACCTCGAGGCAGCCGGGGCGGCGGTCATGCTGCTGTCCCTGCTGTGGGCGGTGGTCAGCTGGCGGCGGCACGTGGCCAGGGTCCGCCCCGCCAAGCCCGCGCGAGCCAAGGCGAAGACGAAGGGACAGGCCCAGTCCGGTCCCGGCCGTCAGTCCAGGCGGGCCCGGATGATGGAGCGGATGGAAGAGCGGTGGCGCCGGCGCCAGGAGGGCGACCGCAGGATGTAGCTTCCGCCGGCTCCCTCTCCTCACGTCACTTCTTGCGGGCGGCGGCTTGGGTGAGGGTGGTGATCATGGAGGCGGGGAAGATGGTGGCGCGCCAGCGGGTGGTGCGGCGGGCGGTGGCGGCTAGTCCGCGGCGGGCGGTGGTGCTGTCGTGGCGCAGGTGCTGTGATGGGGCGGGGCGGGCGGCGTAGCTGGCGCGTTCTTCGGCCAGGGCGAGCCGGGTGACGGCGGCTGCGGCGGGTTCGGGCAGGGTGGTGGTGACGCGGGCGGCCAGGGTGCGGGGTGGTTCGCTGGGGCGGCTGGTGACGCCGTAGTCGGTGAGGTCGTCGTGGAAGTCGCGCCAGGCGGCGTGGGCGCGGCTGGTGTCGTCGCGGGCTCGGAGCCAGCGCCAGCGGCGGGCGGTGAGGCGGAACGCGGCGGGGGTGATCGCGGCGGCGGCGGCGGTGGCGGCGAAGGCGATCCCGATGGTGGCCCAGCTGGCGTCCAGGTTGATCCCGGGGGTGCGGGCCATCAGCCGGTACAGGGCCAGGGCGACCAGGGCGGTGGCGGCGGTGGCGGCTACGGCGGTGGTGGCGGCCGGGGGCTTGCGGCGGGGGGTTTCTGGCTGGGCGGCCGGGGTCCGCCTGGCGGGCGGGGTGATGAGCGTGATCAGGCCGAAGGCCAGTGCGAGCGCCGCGGTGACGGCTAGTGCTATCGCGGTCCACGGCGTCCCGGACCGGCCGGCCGCCGCACCAGCCGCCGGCTCACCAGGACCAGACTGCGGGCGACGCAGCGCGGATTGCCCGGGGAGCGTGCTCGGGGTGGACGCCGCGCTCGGCTGCGATGAGGGAAGCACCGGGGGAGTCTGGATGGTCCCTTGCGGCTTGCTGGTCATGTAGCCCGGGTCGGACGCCGTGCCCTGGCCGGCCGGCGTGGGCTCGAAGCGGATCCAGCCGAAGGTCGGGAAGTACACCTCGGTCCACGCGTGGTCGTCGCCCGTGGTGACCGTGTAGTGATCCCGTGATCGCAGCGTGCCCGTCGTGAAGCCGACCGCCATCCGGGCCGGGATGCCGACCAGGCGGGCCAGCACGGTCATCGCGTACGCGAACTGCACGCAGACGCCGCTCTTCGTCTTGGTCAGGAAGGTTTCCAGGCCTGCGGCGTCGGAAAAGGACGGTGCGGCCGCGTCGTAGTTGCCCTTGGTCTGCAGCCACGTCGCCAGCGCTCGGGCCTTCCCGTACTCGGTGGCCAGGCCGGCCGTGATCTGCCGGGCCAGCTTCGTCAGCTCCGGCGTCCGGTAGGACACCGGGAGCTGCAGGTCGGCCGGCATGTCCTGGGCGGCCGGCGCCAGGCTGAGCTCCGTCGCGGTGGGGTCGACGGCGAGGCTGACCACCCAGTACACCTGATCGGCGATCGAGCCTCCGCCGGAGTACACCATGAGGTCCGGATCCACCATCCAGGTACCCGGGGCGGTGACCTGGACCGCCGGATAGGGCGTGGGCAGGAAGAGCGGCAGCGAGCCGGAGCTCGTGAAGTCGCTGGCGGCGTGGACCACGGTGGTCACCAGCTGGAACGACAATGGATCATTCAGCCCTCCGGGCTTCGGGATCGTGCCGATCTGCGTCGCGCTCGCCTGGTAGCCGGAAAGCACCCAGCCCGAGTCGGCGGTCAGGGTGCCGGCGACGTACTGCCTGAAGTACTGCGGATCATTTTCCTGCAGGTTCCGCGGGGCGTTGGTGGTATAGGTGAACACCTCGCTGGGGTGCTTGTCGCGCAGGTCCGAGATGGTCTTGGACAGCACGCCGGGCAGCCCCTGGGCGGTGCTGCCGGCACCGCCGGGACCGCCGATGCCGGGGCCCGAGGAGAACAGCTTGCCCGGGTGCAGGCCGGGCAGGAGCAGCGGCGCGCACAGCGCCAGCGCGATCGAGGCGAGCCCGACCCGCCGGCCCGCCGCGGCCAGCGTCCGGGTGTCCGGGCCCGGCTCCGGCCTGCGGGCCCGCCGCGCCAGGTCCGACCATGCCTCCCGGTACTCCGAGCATGCCTCCCGGTACAGGGAGTCGGTGTGCCGCGGTCCCGCGCGCCACAGGGAGACCAGGCGGCCCCAGACCCGGATCCGTTCCCGGCCGTCGGCGCTGAGCATGGCCAGGTATCCCGCCCCGCCCAGGCAGAACACCAGGCCGGTGCTGAGCTGGCTGGACCGCGCGCTGATCATGACCGGCACGGTGAACAGGACAAGCAGCGGCAGCCCGGCCAGCGCGGTGGACCGCACTCGCACCGCGATCAGGTCGGTCAGCACCGCGGTGATGCCGACCCCTCCGGCGGCCAGCAGCAGCAGGCCGGACAGGTTCGGCACCGGCGGCAGGTGGCTATTCGATTCATGCACCCCGGTGCCGACGAGCGTGAACAGCCGGGCGAGCGAGCCCGGGGTGGGGATCACCAGCAGCAGCGAGTGCCGGGCCTCGAAGACCAGGTTCAGGTACAGCAGCAGGCCCGCGACGCCAGCGGCCAGGCAGGCCGGCACCGGCAGGGGGCGTAGCCGGGTCAGCGCACCGGTCGCCGCGACGACGATCACCCCGCCGGCCGCGGCGGCGAACCATACCGAGTCGGTGAACACCGGATACAGGACCGTCGAGACCAGAACGCAGGCCACCGCGGCCGTCACCGTCATCCGGCTATTCAGCGTCACCTGTGGCCCACCTCACGTTTTGCGGTGGGTGCGGTGCCTGGGTTTGAGTGCGGTGGCGTGGTCGGGGATGCGGGCGGCGGCTTGGGTGAGGGTGGTGATCATGGAGGCGGGGAAGATGGTGGCGCGCCAGCGGGTGGTGCGGCGGGCGGTGGCGGCTAGTCCGCGGCGGGCGGTGGTGCTGTCGTGGCGCAGGTGCTGTGATGGGGCGGGGCGGGCGGCGTAGCTGGCGCGTTCTTCGGCCAGGGCGAGCCGGGTGACGGCGGCTGCGGCGGGTTCGGGCAGGGTGGTGGTGACGCGGGCGGCCAGGGTGCGGGGTGGTTCGCTGGGGCGGCTGGTGACGCCGTAGTCGGTGAGGTCGTCGTGGAAGTCGCGCCAGGCGGCGTGGGCGCGGCTGGTGTCGTCGCGGGCTCGGAGCCAGCGCCAGCGGCGGGCGGTGAGGCGGAACGCGGCGGGGGTGATCGCGGCGGCGGCGGCGGTGGCGGCGAAGGCGATCCCGATGGTGGCCCAGCTGGCGTCCAGGTTGATCCCGGGGGTGCGGGCCATCAGCCGGTACAGGGCCAGGGCGACCAGGGCGGTGGCGGCGGTGGCGGCTACGGCGGTGGTGGCGGCCGGGGGCTTGCGGCGGGGGGTTTCTGGCTGGGCGGCCGGGGTCCGCCTGGCGGGCGGGGTGATGAGCGTGATCAGGCCGAAGGCCAGTGCGAGCGCCGCGGTGACGGCTAGTGCTATCGCGGTCCACGGCGTCCCGGACCGGCCGGCCGCCGCACCAGCCGCCGGCTCACCAGGACCAGACTGCGGGCGAAGGTGGTTGAGCCCGCTGTTGTTGCCGGTCTTACTGCTGCCCGGACCCTGGGTCGCCTGGATGATCGGGGGGGTCGCGCCGAGCTGACCGCGCCCCGTCCCGCTGGTCATGTAGTTCGGGGGGTTCGCGGTGCCCTGGCCGGCCGGCGTGGGCTCGAAGCGGATCCAGCCGAAGGTCGGGAAGTACACCTCGGTCCACGCGTGCGCGTCGGTGGTCCTGACCTCGTAGCTGCCGTTCTTCAGTCGTGTGCCCGCCGTGTAGCCGACCACGAACCGGGCCGGGAAGCCGAGCAGGCGGGCCAGCACGGTCATCGCGTAGGCGAACTGCACGCAGAAGCCGCTCTTCGTCTTGGTCAGGAAGTTCAGCAGGCTCACCGGGCTGTTCAACGGCGCCACGGTGAGGTTGTAGCTGAACTGGCCGCTCGAGAGCCAGTTCGCCAGCGTGTCAATCTTGCCGAATTCGGTGGTCTGGCCGGCCGTATACGTGTCCGCCACGTTCGTCAGCGCCGCCGTCCGGTATGACGAGGGAAGCTGCAGATCCGGCGCTAGGGCCGCGGTCTTCGCCAGACCGGGTACCGCCTCCAGCTGCGCCTGGCTCGGATCCACCGCCACGCTGGCCACAGAGTAAGACCGGCCGGCGATGGAGTCGGTGGTCGAATACACCATGAGGTCGGGGTCGGCCAGCCACTTTCCTGGCGCGTCGACGTGGATAGCCGGATAGGGCAGCGGCAGGAACGTCGGCTGGGAGCCCGGGCTGGGGAAGTCGCGGCTGGCGGTGACCGTCGTCGTCACGGTCTGAGCCGACGTGGTGTCGGTCAGGCCCTGGGGATCGGGGATCGAGTCGATCAGCACCGTGTGAGCCGTATAGTCGTCGACCTGCCAGCCGGTGTCAGCCAGGGTGTCGAAGACGTACTGCGTGAAGTACTCCGCGTCGTCGTCCTGCAGGGCCGGCGAGGCGTTGGTGGTGTACGTGAACACCGTGCTCGGGCGGCTCTCACGCAGTTGCGTGACGGTCTGGGTCAGCGCGCTCGGCAGCGACAGGGACAGACCGCCGGCTCCATCGCCGTTGCCGCCGATGCCGGGGCCCGAGGAGAACAGCTTGCTCGGGTGCAGGCCGGGCAGGAGCAGCGGTGCGCACAGCGCCAGCGCGATCGAGGCGAGCCCGACCCGCCGGCCCGCCGCGGCCAGCGCCCGGGTGTCCGGCCCCGGCCCCCGCCCGCGGACCCGCCGCGGTGGTGCGCCGCCGCGTCCGTCGTCTTCGTCGAAGGTCCCGCCGGGCCGCGCCGCCGGGCGCCACAGGGAGACCAGGCGGCCCCAGACCCGGATCCGTTCCCGGCCGTCGGCGCTGAGCATGGCCAGGTATCCCGCCCCGCCCAGGCAGAACACCAGGCCAGTGGCGAACTCGTCGTGTGAGGCGCTCATCGTGACCGGCACGGTGAACAGGACGAGCAGCGGCAGCCCGGCCAGCGCGGTGGACCGCAGCCGCACCGCGATCAGGTCGGCCATCACCGCGGTGATGCCGACCCCCCCGGCGGCCAGCAGCAGCAGGCCGGACAGGTTCGGCGCCGGCGGAGCGTACCTGTTCGCCTCGTGCATCCCGGTGCGCGCCAGGTCCCACAGCCGGGTGAGCGAGCCCGGGGTGGGGATCACCAGCAGCAGCGAGTGCCGGGCCTCGAAGACCAGGTTCAGGTACAGCAGCAGGCCCGCGACGGCCCCGGCCAGGCAGGCCGCCACGGGCAGGGGGCGTAGCCGGGTCAGCGCCCCGGCCGCCGCGACGACGATCACCCCGCCGGCCGCGATGGCGAACCACAGCGAATCGGTGAACAGCGGCAGCAGCGCGGTGGAGGCCAGCACGCAGGCCACCGCCGTCGTCACCGTCATCCGGCCGTTCAGCGTCACCGCCGCTCCTCCCGGGGGGATCCGTCGAAGCCGCCGACGGACAGCGGCCGGTCCGCGGGCCGGTGCAGCTGCTGCCAGGCGGCCGCCAGCGGCGTGCTGGCGCTGGTCACCGCGACCCGCCAGCCTGCGGCCAACAAGATCTCCGCCGTCCGCGCCGTATCCTCGGAAATCCCGTCGGACGCCCACGCGGAGACGGCGAGCAGCAGCGCCATCGCGGGCGCGTTCCCGCGCCTGCTCGCGGCCAGCTGGCCGGCGTCGTCGGCGGACAGCCGCCCGACCACTGCGATCAGCTGGCCGCCCGCGCTGGCCAGCGCCGACGTGCCCGTCCGGAAGCCGGCCGCGTGCGATGGGGTGATGACCGCGAGCATGTCGAGCAGGGTGTCCTGGAAGGTGCCGCGCGGGGCGATCTCGCCGGCCTCGGTGATGAGCCGAGCCCGGAAGCCCTCTCCGGACAGGTGCGCGCCGATCGAGGCGGCCGCGCTGACCGCGAACTCAAACGTCGAGGCGGGCCCGCTGCCCGAATGCGCCGAGCGCCGGGTGTCCAGGAACACCGACGCGCTGTTGCGCCACTGGTGTTCCTCGCGGCGGACCATCAGCTCGCCGTATCTCGCCGTCGATTTCCAGTGCACCCGGTGCAGGCTGTCCCCGTCCTGGTACACCCGCGGGGCGGCGTCGTCCTCGCCGATGGCCGAGATCGTGCGCATCCCGCCGTCGCCCTCGCCGAGCCAGCTGCTCTGCGCGGCGGCCCGCGGCAGCGGGAAAATCCTCGGCGTGACCACGAGCGTGCTTGTGGTGCTGAACGACCGGCTGATCTCCACCAGCCCGAACGCGTCCGCGACCCGGACCCGGAGCGGGCCGATGGTGAACTTGCCCCGGGTTTCCGAACGGATCTGGTAGTTGAGCTCCCGGTGCCCGCCGGGCTCGATCTCGTCGAGCACGAATCGCGGCCTGCTGCCCAGCGTGTACGGGGTGACGTCCTCGGCCAGCAGGACGCCGGTGCGCAGCCGCGAGACGTTCTCCACCCGTGCGGTCACCGTGGTGGTCTGCCCGGCCGGGATCCGCGGCGGGTCGAGCCTGCGGGCGCAGGCCAGCCGGTACCGGGACCGGCGGGCGGTCAGCGCGGACACGACCGGCAAGATGACGAGCAGGGCGCCGACGCGGACCAGGTCGGGTTCTGGTATCGCCAGGCCGCAGATCACGGCCGCGCCACCCGCGGCCATGAACGACCGGCCCCGGGTCGTCAACGAGCTAAAAAGCCCCCGCATCGCTCATCGCCGGGGTATCGGCAGCTGGGCGACGATCCGGTCCACCACATGCTCGGGCAGGTGCCGCTCCACGATGGCCTCCGCCGTGGGCAGCAGCCGGTGCGCGAGCACCGGCCTGGCCAGCCGCTGCACGTCGTCGGGAATCACGTAGTCCCGCCCGTCGAGCGCGGCCCAGGCCCGGGTGGCCCGCAGCAGGTGCAAGGTGGCCCGCGGCGACGCGCCGAGGCGCAGCTCGGGCGACGTCCTGGTCGCGTTGGCCAGGGTGATGATGTAGTCCTTGACCTGGTCGGACACGAGCACCTTGCGTACCGCGAGCACCAGCTCCTGCACGTCGCTGGCCCGGGCGACCGGCTTGAGCTGGTCCAGGGGCGAGCTGGAGCCGTGCGTGTTGAGCATTTCCCGTTCGGCGGCCGGCGGCGGGTAGCCGAGGGAGATGCGCGCGGTGAACCGGTCCCGCTGCGCCTCGGGCAGCGGGTACGTGCCCTCCATCTCCACCGGGTTCTGGGTGGCGATCACCATGAACGGCTCTTGCAGCGAGTAGGTGGTGCCGTCCACCGTGACCTGGCGTTCTTCCATGCTCTCGAGCAGTGCCGACTGGGTCTTCGGCGAGGCCCGGTTGATCTCGTCGCCGAGCACGATGTTCGCGAACACCGGTCCGGGCTTGAACTCGAACTCGCGCCGCTCCTGGTTGTAGGCGCTTACGCCGGTGATGTCGCTCGGCAGCAGGTCCGGCGTGAACTGCACCCGCCGCACGGTGCCGTCGATCGCCCGGGCCAGGGCCTTGGCCAGCATCGTCTTGCCGACGCCGGGCACGTCCTCGATGAGCAGGTGCCCCTCGGCGAGCAGCACGGCCAGCGTGAGCTGGATGGCGTCCCGCTTGCCCTCGATCACGGCCTCGATCGCCGTGCCGATCCGGCGGGCCGCCGGGACTAGATCATCGATCGGGCTCCCCGTCTGCCGTCCGGTGTCTAGTACCACGTGGCCTCCTTGAAGGCGCTGGCGCACACCGCCATACCGCCGGGCATCCCGTCTTGGAGCGCTCCCGGCCTGCCTGCCGTACCGCTACAGTACGTCTTTCTTCGCCGGACGCGCGACGCTGGCGAAGCTTCTTCGCCCAGACGGGCACCGTGGGACACAACCAGGCCTGGACCCCAGACACCTCTCTCTGCCCCCGGTCCCTACGTCGCCCCCACTTCCCCCCACCTCTTCCTCCACTCCGCTCCACCTCTCCTACCTGCCGCTTCAGTGGGGGAAGGGGCTCAATAACGGGGTTTCAAGCGTTGACGGTGGGGAAATGTGGAGTACAGTGGAGCACGGTGGAGGATAGGCGGTGGGAGGTGAGCACCTATGTTCCTCGGTACTCACGCCCCCCGGCTTGACGAGAAGGGCCGGCTGATCCTGCCCGCGAAGTACCGAGAAGAGCTCGCTGGGGGAGTCGTGATCACCAAGGGGCAAGAGCGCTGCTTGTACGTCTTCCCTCAGGACGAGTTCACCCGCATCACCGAGGCCCTGCGCACCGCGCCGGTGACGGCCAAGTCGGTCAGGGACTCCAGCCGGGTCTTCTTCGCCAGCGCTTCGGACGAGCTGCCCGACAAGCAGGGCCGGATCACCGTCCCTCCCGCCCTGCGCGCCTACGCCGGGCTGCAGCGGGACTGCGTCGTGATCGGCGCGAACACCCGGCTGGAGATCTGGGACGCCCAAGCGTGGGACACCTACCTCGCCGCCCAGGAGGACTCGTTCGCTGAGGCCGCCGAGGAGGTGCTCCCAGGAATCCTGTAGCTCCCACGCGCCGGCCCCCATCCGCCGCTTCCTTGCTGGCATCACTTCCCCGGTGCCAGCCGGCAGCGCGAGCGGATGGGGCCGGCGGAGGGATCGCAATGACCGTCACCACAAGCCAGGGAGAGGCACGCGTGGACATGGCCCAGCACGTACCGGTGCTCGCCGGCCGTGTCAGTGCCCTGCTCACGCCCGCCCTGGCCGCCGAGGGTGCCGTGCTGGTGGACGCCACGCTGGGCCGGGCCGGTCACGCCCGCGCCCTGCTCGAGGCCTGCCCCGGCCTGCTGCTGATCGGCGTCGACGCTGATCTGGCCGCGATCGAGGCGGCCGGCGAGCTGCTCGCCCCCTACGCCGCCCGGGTCACGCTGGTGCACGCCAGGTACGACGAGATCCCGGCCATCGTGACCGCCGCCACCAGGGCCGGAACCATCGGCCCGGACAGCGTCATGGGCCTGCTGTTCGACCTGGGCGTGTCCTCGCCGCAGCTCGACGACCCCGAGCGCGGCTTCGCCTACGCCCAGGATGCCCCCCTCGACATGCGGATGGACCGCACTGGCGACCGCACTGCCGCCGACGTGGTCAACGGCTACCCGGCCGCCGAACTCGCCCGGGTCCTGCGCGACTACGGCGAGGAGCGGTTCGCCCGCCGGATCGCTGACGCGGTGGTCCGCGAGCGGGCCCGCGCCCCGATCACCTCGACGCAGCGGCTGAGCGCGATCGTCAAGGACGCGATCCCGGCGGCCACGCGGCGCACCGGGGGCAACCCGGCCAAGCGCACCTTCCAGGCCCTGCGGATCGAGGTGAACGACGAGCTCGGCACGCTGCGCCGGGCCCTGCCCGCCGCGCTGGACCTGCTGGCCGTCGGCGGCCGCGTCGTCGTGCTGGCCTATCACTCGCTCGAGGACCGCATCGTCAAGCGGGAGCTCGTGCGGCTGTCCACCGACCAGACGCCGCCCCGCCTGCCCGTACCCGCGAACGCCGCCACGCCGCAGTTCCGCCTGCTCACCAGGGGCGCCGAGCGCCCCGACAGCGAAGAAGTCACCGGCAATCCGCGCGCCGCCTCCGCCCGGCTGCGGGCCGCGGAACGCATCAGCCAAGCAGCATGACCCGAGGGGGCACAGAACATGGCCACTGACACGATGCGCCGGACCGCAGGCTCCCCCCGCCAGGCGCCCGGCCGCGCCGCCCCAAAGACCCCGCCCCAAAGAACCCAAAAACCCCGCCAGCCCGTCCCGCGGACACGCCCGGTCACCGCCCCGCGCCACATCCGGCCGGTCGCTGGCCCGGGAATAGGCCCGGGAATAGGCAGCGCCACGAGATCGCTGGCCCGCTCGCCGCGGATGCCGTTCATCCTGCTGCTCGTCGGGCTGCTCGGCGGCGCCCTGGTCTGTTTGCTCGTGATCAGCACCACGCTCGCCCAGGGATCGTTCCGGATCACCAACCTGCAGGAGCAGAACGCCAACCTGGCCCGCCAGGAGCAGACCCTCACCAACGAGATCGCGCAGGCGGGGAACCCGGCCGTGATCGCGGCCGAGGCCAAGCAGCTCGGCATGCGGCCGAACCCCTACCTGGGCTTCATCGACCTTAAAACCGGGAAGATCGTCACCGGCAAGCCGTCAAGCGCCGAGGCCGCGATCAACGTTCCCGGGTACACTCCGTGACGCCGCAGGACCCTACCCGCAGGCCGCAAACCAACCGCCGGGACGACCGGCGCCCTTCCGGGCTTCTCGGGGCGCCGCCACGCCGCAGCCCCTCCCGGCCGGACCCGCGGCGCGGGCCCGGGCCCCAGGTGAGCCGGACCGGAGCTCCCGGCCCGGCGCGTTCGGCCGTAATGACCGGGGAACGGCCCCCGGCCCGGCCCGCGGACATCAGCGGGCTCAGGCCGCCGCAAAGACCGCGAAAGCCCCCGCGAGCGCGCCGCCAGGCCGCCCGGGGCGACGCGTCCCGCCGGCTGGGCATCACCTTGCTCGCGATCGTCTTCGTGCTGTCGCTGTTCGCCGGCCGCCTCGTCCAGCTGCAGGGCATGGAGTCCGGCACTTACCGCAAGCTGGCGTTGCAGGAACGGGACCGGACTATCCCGCTGCCCGCGCTGCGCGGCAGCATCACCGGCGCCAACGGGCAGATCCTGGCGATGACCGTGGCCACCTACCTGGTGACCGCCGACCCGCCGCTGATCCCGGCGGCCAAGCTGCAGTACGTCGCCGATTCGCTGGCCGGCCCGCTCGGCATGACGCCGGACGCGATCCTCAACCTCCTGCAGGACCCGACCTCGCCGCAGTATGTGGTGCTGGCCAAGGGCGTGTCCGCGACGGCCAGCAGCCAGATCACCGCGATGAACCTGCCCGGCATCTACCAGAAGGGCAGCTACGCGAGGTCCTACCCTGAGGGCACCATCGCGGCCAACATCATCGGCTTCACCGGGAACAGCAACGGCGTCATCAAGGGCGGGGCGGGCCTGGAGGAGGAGTACGACTCGCTGCTGGCCGGCCAGTCCGGTAGCGAGCAGGTGCAGATCGGCACCGACGGCCAGCAGATCCCGCTCGCGGGCAGCAGCGACACGCCGGTGGTGAACGGCAGCAGCCTGCGGCTCACCATCGACCCGCCGCTGCAGTACGCGGCCGAGCAGGCGTGCGCCAGCCAGGTCAAGAAGACCAAGGCGAGCAACTGCACGGTGGTGATCATCCAGCCGCGCACCGGCGACGTGCTGGCCATGGCGCAGTGGCCGACCTTCGACCCGGCGACCATCACGGACGCGTCCCAGGCGACCGACATCCCCGTGCAGAACGTGTTCCAGCCCGGCTCCACCGCCAAGGTGATCACCGCGTCGGCCGCCTTCGAGCACGGTGGCCAGACGCCGATGAGCGCCTACAACATCCCGTATCAGATCACCGAGGGCGGCCAGGTCATCCACGACGCGGAATGGGCGCCCGGCGAGCGGTACACGATCGCCGGCATCATCGCGCATTCCTCCAACATCGGCATGTCGCAGGTCGCCAAGCACGTCAGCGAGCAGACTCAGTACGACTACCTGAGGGCGTTCGGCCTCGGCGAGCCCACCGGCATCGGGCTACCCGGCGAGAGCCAGGGCCTGCTGCCGCCGGTGTCCCAGTGGGCGGCGGACACCAGGTACACGCTGTCCTTCGGGCAGGGCGTGGCGGCGACCGCGCTGCAGATGGCCGAGGTGTACGCGACGATCGCCAACGGCGGCGTCCGGGTGCAGCCGAGCCTGATCGAGGGCACCACCAACGCGGCCGGGAAGTACACCCCGGCCGCGCCCTCGCCCTCGCACCAGGTCATCCAGGCCAAGACCGCGCACGAGCTGCTGCAGATCCTGCAGCAAGTGCCGGCCGTCGACGCGGCGGGCGACCAGCCGTGGGGGGTCATCCCCGGCTACGCGGTCGCCGCCAAGACCGGAACCTCCCAGGAATCCAACGGAAAATGCGCGCTGTGCGTCTACGGAGCGAGCTGGATCGGCATGGCCCCGGGCGACAACCCGCAGCTCGTCGTGGCGGTGAACGTGCAAAACCCGCGCAAGGGCGGCTATTTCGGTGCCGTCGTCGCCGGGCCGGTCTTCTACCAGGTCATGAAAGACGCGCTCGCCACACTGCAAATCCCGCCGGATGGAGCCACACCTGTGAAGGTACGCCTGACCGCGCCGTGATTGGAGGTACTCTCACCCCGTGGCGATCCGTCCCGCGTACCCTCAGCAGCGGCCGCTGTCCGCGCTCAGCACGCTGCTCGGCGTCCGGCTAACCGCCGTAGGACATTCTCATTCCCCGAACGACCTGGGTTTCCTGTCCGGGCTCACCCTCGACTCCCGGTCGGTGAGGCCTGGTGACCTGTACGTCGCGCTCCCCGGTGCGCGCGTGCACGGGGCGGCGTTCTGCGCGGATGCGGTGGCGGCCGGCGCCGTCGCGGTGCTGACCGACCCGGACGGCCGGGCCAGGGCCACCGCCAGCGGCGTGCCGGTGTTCGTGCTCGCGGACCCGCGCACCCGGCTGGGCGAGATCGCCTGCTGGGTGTACGGGGATCCGTCGGGCCGGCTGCGGCTGATCGGCGTCACCGGGACCAGCGGCAAGACCACGAGCACCTACCTGCTCGAGTCCGGGCTGCGCGTGGCCGGGCACCTGACCGGCCTGGTCGGCGGGGTGGAACTCCGGATCGGGCAGGAGCGGCTGGCCAGCTCGCTGACCACCCCGGAGGCACCCGACCTGCAGGCGCTGTTCGCGGTCATGGTCGAGCGCGGGGTCACGGCCGCCGCGATGGAGGTGTCGAGCCACTCGCTCAGCCTGGGCCGGGTGGCGGGTACCCGCTTCGACGTGGCCGTCTTCACCAACCTGTCGCAGGACCACCTCGACTTCCACGCCGACCTGGAGGATTACTTCCGGGCCAAGGCGTCGCTGTTCATGCCGCCGGTGATCGGCGTGGTCAACATCGATGACAAGTACGGGCGCAAGCTGGCCTCCTCGGCGATGGTGCCGGTGACCACGTTCTCGGCTTCGGGTGCGGACGAGGCGGACTGGCGGGCGGCCGACGTCAGGTCGGGCGCGGACGGGAGCACGTTCCGGCTGATCGGGCCGGGCGGGGTCGAGGCGGACGTGTCGGTCGGGCTGGCCGGGGTGTTCAACGTGGCCAACGCGGTCGGCGCCCTGGTCGCCCTGGTCGAGGCGGGCGTCCGGCTGGAGGACGCGGTGGCGGGCGTGGCCACCTGCCCGGGCGTGCCCGGCCGGCTCGAGCGGGTGCCCGCGCCGGGGCTCGGGGTCACCGCGTTCGTCGACTACTCGCACAAGCCGGGCGCGGTCGAGGCGGTGCTGCGCTCGCTGCGTCCGGTCACCCAGGGGAACCTGATCATCGTGCTCGGCTGCGGCGGTGACCGGGACCGGGCCAAGCGCCCGATGATGGGCGCGGCCGCCGCCTCGCTGGCCGACGTGGCCATCCTCACCAGCGACAACCCGCGTTCGGAGGACCCGCTGGCGATCCTCGCGGCGATGCTGGACGGCGTGCTGAGCGTGCCGCAGGCCGAGCGCGGCCGGGTGATCATCGAACCGGACCGCGCCGCGGCCATCGCGCAGGCCGTGGCGCTGGCATCGCCCGGTGACGTGCTGGTGGTGGCGGGCAAGGGCCACGAGACCGGCCAGTACGTGGGCGGCGTGGTGCTGCCGTTCGATGACCGCCAGGTCACCGCGACCGCCCTTGGCCAGCTAGCCCAGGTGGCCCGGTGATTCCCCTGTCGCTGGCGCAGATCGCGCACGTCACCGGTGGCCAGCTCCGTGGTGAGCCGGCTGCCGTGGTCAGCGGTGAGGTGGTGATCGACTCCCGGCGGGCCGGCGCCGGCGGGCTGTTCGCCGCGGTCGCGGGGGAGCGGTCCGACGGGCACGACTTCGCCGCCGCCGCCGTGGCCGCCGGCGCGACCGCGGTGCTCGCCACCCGGCCGGTCCCGGTGCCCTCGGTGCTGGTCGCGGACGTCCCGGCCGCGCTGGCCGCGCTGGCCAGGTTCGTGGTGGACGCGCTGCCGGCGGCCCGGATCGCGGGCATCACCGGGTCGTCGGGGAAGACCTCGACCAAGGACCTGGCCGCCCAGCTGACCGAGCGCCTCGGGCCGACGGTCGCCCCGGTCGGCTCGTACAACAACGAGTTCGGTCATCCGCTGACCGTGCTGCGCGCGGACGCCTCGACCAGGTACCTGGTGCTCGAGCTGTCCGCCCGGGGCATCGGGCACATCGCGCAGCTGTGCCGCATCGCGCCGCCCCGCTATGGCGTGGTGCTGAACGTCGGGCACGCGCACGCGGGGGAGTTCGGCGGCCTGGACCAGGTGGCGCGGGCCAAGGGCGAGCTGGCCGAGGCGCTCCCCGCGGACGGCACGGCCATCCTGAACGCAGGTGACCCCCGCGTCCTGGCCATGGCCGCCCGCACCCAGGCCCGGGTCGTGACCTTCGGCCCGGAGGATTCCGGCGCCTCGGTTCGCGCCGCGGACGTCCGGCTCGACGACCTCGGGCGGCCCAGCTTCACGTTGCTGACACCCGAAGGTCCCGCGCCGGTAACCCTGCGGTTGCATGGCGCGCATAACGTGCCGAACGCGCTCGCTGCGGCGGCCCTCGCGCGCGAACTGGGGCTGAGCCTGGAGACCATCGCGGATGGGCTTTCCGCCGCGGTCGCGCGCAGCCGGTGGCGGATGGAGGTCCACCAGCGGGCGGATGGAGTGACGGTCATTAACGATGCCTACAACGCGAACCCCGAGTCTGTCCGGGCCGCGATCGACGCCCTCGCGCACCTAGCGCAGTGTCATTTGGGGCAGGGCGGGCGCGGGTTCGCTGTCCTCGGCCACATGGCCGAGCTCGGCGACTCCTCGCAGGCCAGCCACGAGGACATCGGGGAGTACGCCGCGCGGGCCGGCGACTCCGGCTTGGCCGGTCTTATCGCGGTGGGCGAGGAGGCCGCGCCGCTGCTGGCCGGCGCGCGGCGGGTACCGTCCTGGCCCGGCGAGGCGGTCGCGGTGCCGGACGGCGCGGCCGCGCTTGACGTGCTTGCGAACCGGCTCAAGCCCGGAGACGTCGTACTGGTAAAGGCGTCGCGCGCCGCCCAGCTGGAAAGTGTCGCGACCGAACTGCTCAGTGCTGACAACCTGAGGGAGGCGGACCGGTGAAGACCGTCCTGTTGTCCGCCGCCGTCTCGATGTTCATCGCGCTGTTCGGCACGCCGCTGGCCATCAAGGGGTTCAGCAGGCGGGGCTACGGCCAGGAGATCAGGTCGGACGGCCCCGCCGGGCACCTGTCCAAGCGGGGCACGCCGACCATGGGCGGCACGGTGATCATCATCGCGTCGCTGGGCGGATACCTCGTCGGCCACGTGGTCACCGGCAACACCATGTCCGCGTCCGGCCTCCTGGTGCTGTTCCTGATGACCGGGCTCGGCCTGGTCGGGTTCGCGGACGACTTCATCAAGCTGTACATGCAGCGCAGCCTGGGCCTGCGCAGCGGGGCCAAGCTGGCCGGCCAGGCCATCGTGGGCGGGGTGTTCGCGCTGCTCGCGATCAGGTTCCCGGACGGGTACGACCTCACCCCGGCGTCCACCCACCTGTCCTTCCTGGCGGACTTCGGCGTCTCCATCGGGCCGGTGCTCTTCGTGGTCTGGGTCATCATCATGGTGTCCGGGACTTCCAACGGCGTGAACCTCACCGACGGCCTTGACGGCCTGGCCACCGGCACGGCCATCCTGGTGCTCGCCGCCTACATGATCATCGGGATCTGGCAGCTGCGGAACGACTGCACGGCAAACCTGTCTCCCGCCTGCTACGACGTGCGCGACCCGCAGGACATCGCGGTGGTGGCCGCCACCGTGATGGGCGCCTGCGCCGGGTTCCTGTGGTGGAACGCGCCGCCCGCCAAGATCTTCATGGGCGACACCGGGTCGCTGGCCCTCGGCGGCGTGCTCGCCGGGCTGGCCATCACCACCAGGACCGAGCTCCTGCTGCTCCTGCTGGGCGGTCTGTTCGTGATCATCACGCTGTCGGTGGTGATCCAGGTGGGCTCGTTCAAGCTGACCGGGAAACGGGTGTTCCGGATGGCCCCGCTGCAGCATCACTTCGAGCTGGCCGGCTGGGCCGAAACCACCATCGTCGTCCGCTTCTGGATCATCGCCGGCATCTGCGTGGCTCTGGGCCTGGGCATTTTCTACGTCGGCTGACCCCGTCGCGCCCCTCCGCCCTACTCCGCCGCCCCTCCGCCCGTCATGATCACTACCTCGCGGGCCACCGGGTCGAGCGCGGATCGGTCGAAGATCGCGGTGAGCTTGGCGAAACCGTCGAGCAGCTGGGGTGATGCCGCCATCCGGGCCATGGCGACCGGGAGGTAGCCGAGGTGATTCCGGGTCGCCGTCATGAACCTGCGGGACTCCGCAGGCGCGGACTCGGTGGTGTACTCAGTGAACTGCGACATGATGATGGTCCTCGGATAAGGTAGACAACTAGATTGTGTCCGCGATGATCTTCAACGAGATCCGGTCCCGGTGGGAGGGCACGCTGGGCGCCGCCCGCCTGTCGGACATGGAGACAAGCCTGCGGACCATGGTTCCGGGTGAGACGTTCCGGCTCGACGTCCCCGGCTGGTTCGGTGCCTAGGCCCGCGCCGGTCACCGTGACCTTCGCTGGTTCCGGCGACGCGTTCGGCAGCGGAGGCCGGTTCCAGGCCTGCATCCACCTCCAGCCGCCCGAACCGCTGACACCGCCCGCCCCGCCCGGGCCGCCCGGGCCGCCCGCCCCGCCCGGGCCGCCGGCGCCGCCCGCCTCTGTGCTCCTTGACTGTGGCGCGACCTCGCTCACCGCTCTGCGGCGATGCGGCCTCGATCCGGGCGAGGTCGGCGCCGTTTTCGTGTCTCACCTGCACGGGGACCATTTCGGCGGGCTCCCGTTCCTGATCCTCGACGGCCAGTTCTCGGGCCGCACGGCGCCGCTGCTGGTGGCGGGCCCGGCCGGAACGGGCCAGCGGCTCACCGAGGCGATGGAGTGCTTGTTCCCCGGCTCCTCCCGGGTACGACGCCGGTTCGAGGTCGAGTTGACCGAACTTCGGCCGGGAGGCTCCGCCCGCGTCGCGGGGATGCGGGCGGACGTATGGCAGGCCAGTCACCCTAGCGGCGCCCCGGCGCTGATCCTGCGGCTGAGGATGGGCGGCAAGGTCATCGCCTACACCGGCGACACCGCCTGGACGCCTGCGATCGCCGAGGCCGCGGCCGGCGCGGACCTGCTCATCGCGGAGGCGTACTACTGGGACAAGGCCGTGCCCCATCACCTGCGGCACGCGGATCTCGTCGATCACCAGGACAAGCTCACCCCCCGCCGCACCGTGCTGACCCACATGTCCGCGGACATGCTCGCCCGCCAGGAGCACACCAGCCACGAAATCGCGCATGACGGGCTGGTGATGCGGGTGTGACAGAGGTCCGCTACAGGCCGGGGTCCGCTACAGGCCGGAGTACGGTGAGCTCGTGACCAGACAGGCCTTCGACGCGGACACGGCCGCCGCCCGCGTGGTCGAGGCGATGCGGCCGCTGGCCTCCGCGACGAGGGCCGTGCAGGAAAAGAGGTACCTCAAGAGCGACCTGGACTTCCTCGGCGTCGGCGTGCCCGGCATCCGCAAGGTCGTCACCGAAGCCGCCCGGAGCTACGACGGCCTGGACAGGGACGGCGCGCTGGCGTGGGCGCGGGCGCTGTGGCGCGAACCCGTGCACGAGCGCCGGATGGCCGCCATTGAGGTGCTCCGCCGGTACGTCAGGACCCTGCAGCCCGCCGACCTGTCCCTGGTGGAGGCGTGGGTGCGCGAGGCGCACGGCTGGGCCTACGTCGACTCGCTGGCCGGGGACGTCGCGGGCACGATCGCCCTCACTCAGGCGGGCGCCTGGCCGCTGATCGACGCTTGGGCCGTGGACGAGGACTTCTGGGTCCGCCGGTCCGCCCTGCTCACGCTGCTGCCTGGGATCAGGCAGGGCCGGCCGGACCATGCGCGGTTCGAGCGGTACGCCACCCCGATGCTGGCCGAGAAGGAGTTCTTCATAAGAAAGGCCATCGGCTGGGTGCTGCGCGAGACGTCGAAGAAGGACCCGGCCTACGTCGCCGCGTGGACCCAGGGCCACCTGGATCAGATGTCCGGCGTGACGTTCCGCGAAGCCGTGCGCCGGCTGCCCGGGGCCGAGGCCGCCCGGCTGCAGAGGGCATACAAGGGCATGTACCGCAAACCGGCCGAACCGTAAAGAGCCGGGCGCCTGCGTTAAGACCGCAATTCGGCGAAGTTTCTGTCTAATTTCGGGGCAATTTGGGGTGTCATCTCCCGGTAAGCCTTACTTACCGGTAAGTTACCTTCCGTCCGAATGGTCGTTCAGGTGCCACCGGGAGCGTGGGGTTCATGGTGCGGTCGGGGAAACTAGCCGGACTGGCGCTCGCCGCGGCCCTGGCTATCGGCGGGCTGACCGCGAGCACGACGGCTGCTTCGGCATCAGCCTGCGGCGGCTCGGGCACGGTGACCACGGTCAACGGCACGCTGTCCGACGGGGCGACGTACCTGATCCAGTGCCCGGCGGGCGCCTGGAACGGGACGCTGTACCTCTACAGCCACGGATACGTGACGCCCGGCGCGGCCAACCCGGCCCAGGATGTCGGCGACCCGGTCACCGGCGCCTGGATGCTCGCGTGAACTACGTCAGCGACCTGGCCAAGTCGGCCGACCTGGCGGAAGTCAAGGCGCTCTACCAGGCCGCCGGGCTCAGCCTGGGCCACGACGTGCACACGCTGAACAGCTCACCGCGGGTCAGCGCCAACCCGAACGCGACCGCCTGGCTGGCCAGGAACATCTCCTTCAACGGCGACATCCGGGTCCCGGTGCTCACCATGCACACCACCGGTGACGGCCTGGTCGTGCCGGAGAACGAGCAGGCGTACCGCAGCGTCGTCGACCGGGCCGGCCACGGCAACCTGCTCCGCCAGGTCTTCGTCGACCGTGCCGGGCACTGCGCGTTCACCCCGGCCGAGACCATCACCGCGGTCCAGACGCTGGAGAACCGGATGTCCACCGGACAGTGGAACGTGCCGAGCCCGGCCGTGATGAACAGCCAGGCGGCGGGGCTCGGTGCCGGGTACAACATCTTCGCCGTCGGCACCAAGGTGGTCCCGACCGCGCCGGCCTTCATCAGCTACACCCCGGCCAGGTACCTGCGGCCGTTCGACCTGTTCCCTCAGTTCTAAAGATTAATTAGACCGAACGGTCCTGGTGCCTGCCCCGGTCCGCCTAGCTCGCCACGCGGCCTCGGCCGCCCCCGTCGGCGTGCACGCAGGACCCTGGACGAACGGCCAGATCTCCTCGGCGATGCAGCGCCAGTCCGCGGTCGCGGACAGCTCGCCGAGGAGCGCGAACAGGCCCAGGTTGATCCGCTGCAGGATCACGTAGGACCTGGGAATCTGCACGTAGGCGGCGAGCGGGCTGCGGAAGTCGAAGAAGCGTCTGGTCACCGCCGAGGCGTAAGCTCCGGTCATGGTCCGCGGGCCCCGCTCGCGGACCGTGTCGTAGAACACCGCCATGTGCTCGACGATCATGTCGGTGGGCAGCGGCGCATCGGGCATCAGGAAGCCGGCGTCCTCCATGGCCCGGCGGAACGCCTCGGGGTCGTTCTGGACGCACAGGTGCTTGACCATCTCGACCAGCGGCCGCAGTTCGTCGGCGGTGAAGTACTTGACCAGGCCGAAATCCAGGAAGGTGACCCGGCCGCCGCCGTGGAAGAGGTAGTTGCCCGGGTGCGGGTCGCCGTTGAAGGCATGCGCCTCGTACAGGCTGCGGAACACGAAGCGGTAGATCGTCTCCGCGGCCAGGTCGCGCTCGGCCTGTGACCAGCTGGCGAGCTCGGCGAACCGCGCGCCGTCGGCCAGGTCGCTGGTCACCACGCGGCGGGTCGACAGTTCGGCGACGATCTCCGGCACCGCAATGGTGGGGTGGCCCCGGTAGTAGTCGGCGAACATCTGCTGGTTGCGGGCTTCCCGGCGGTAGTCGAGCTCCTCGGTGACGCGTTCTCTCAGCTCGGCCAGCAAGGCGTCGACGTCCTGGCTCGGCGCGGTGATCTTGAGCATCCGGCGCAGCAGCCCGACGTTGCCCAGGTCGGCCTCGATCGTCTCGGCGATGCCCGGGTACTGCACCTTCACCGCGACGGCGCGGCCGTCGAGGGTGATCGCGCGGTGCACCTGCCCGATCGAGGCGGCGGCGATGGGTTCCGGGTCCCAGGTGGCGAAGGCCCGCTCCGGCGGCTGGCCCAGCTCTTCGGTGATGACCTGGGCGGCCAGTTCCGGGCTCATCGGCGGCACGCTGTCCTGCAGCCGGCTCAGCGTCCGGCGGGCGGCGGGCGACAGGCCGTCGTCGACGTAGCTGGCCATCTGGCCCAGCTTCATCAGCACGCCCTTCATCGTCCCCAGGGTGGCGGCGACGTCCTCCGCGGTCTGCAGCGCCAGGTCGTTCCGCAGTGCTTCCCGGTGCTCGCCCGCGCTCGCGAAGAGCCGGGGCGCGTTGCTCGCGTACCGCGCGCCCCCCCGCGCCGCCAGTCGCAGCGCCGTCAGGCCGCGCTCGACCCGCAAGCTGCCACCCCCGGGCCTGGCCGTCCGGCGCCGGGCCACCGCCAGGCCCGCGATCGAGGCACCGCTCAGCGCTACGACAATGGCCAGCTTGGTGTATTTCACGCCTTTCCCGCCGAACGCACCCGCACCGCCAGCCGCTGCCGGGCCTCGAGCACGCCGGGTTCGGCCAGGAAGACCGCGTCGAGCACGCCGAGGGCCTGGCGGATCTCGGTCCGCCGCGCGGCCGTCAGCGGCGGCGGCTCGGGGTAGCCGTACATCTGGCGAGCCCAGCCGGGCAGCGCGGTGACCGCGGCGTCCCTGATGTCCTGCCACAGTTCGGCGACGTCCTCGTCCAGGCCAGGCGGGTCCAGCAGGTAGCCCATCGACTCCGCGGCCGCGGGCGTGCGGCGCAACTCGGGACGGACGTCGGCGATGTACCGCTCGAGGGTGGCCACGCTGTCCGGGATCATCTCGGGCGGGACGCCGAGCAGTTCGGCGGCGACGGTCATCTCGGCCACGTACGCGTCGGCCTCCGCGTCCGTCAGCGGCGTGCCGAACAGGGCGCTGGCGGCCAGGCCCGAATCCACCAGCGCGGCGTGCACCCACAGCAGCAGCGCCGGGTCGCCGGCCGCGTACGGCCGGCCGGTCACCGTGTCCACACCGCGGACGCGGGTGTGGACGGCCCGCACCCGCCGCGCGACCCGCTTGGCGCTTTCCTTGTCCCCGAACGTGACCGTGACCTCGTAGGCGGAGGTGGCCGCGAGCCTGCCGACCGGATCCGTCCGCCAGTCGCTGTGCTGGTCGACGCCGGCCATCGCCAGCGGGTGCAGCGCCTGCAACAGCAGCGAACGCAGCCCCGCGACCGGCGCGGACAGGTCGGCGCTGACCCGCCAGGTCACGCTCGCTGGCCCGAAGAACCCGTCGTCTTCCGGCGCGACCGGCACCGCGGACGCGTAAGCGGCGGCCGACCGCTCGACCAGGCCGGCGGCGGCCGCGTAGGGCTCGGCGGTCATGCTGCACCTGGCCGCAGGCCAGCGAACAGGTCGTCCTCGGGTAGCGGAGCGCCGGTGGTGTCGCCGACCCGGATGAAGTGCTCGCGGCCAAAGGTGAGTTCCGCGATGTCCGGCGGGATCTTGCTGAACCACGACTCGGAGATCTGGCTGCCGTGCGCGAACAAGGCGTCGCGCTTGCGGCCGAGCACCGTGCGGATGTCGACGGTGGTGGTGATGCGCTGCTCGGACGCGAGCGCGGCCCGCTGCCGTTCGGAGTCCATGTCCTCGAAGTCGGGTACCTCGGCGCCGAGTTCGCGCAGCGCCTCCCATATCTTCCGCCAGTCGCTGCCGCGCATCGCGCTGAGGTAGAGCTTGGCCACGTTCCCGCTGTCCGCCACGGCGGCCTGCGCCGAACGGCTCGCGTGCACGTGATCGGGATGCTGGTACGGTCCCTGATCGTCGTAGGTGATAAGCACCTGCGGCCGGTACCGGTCGATGAGGCCGGAGATCCGCGCCGCCACGTCCGCCTGCGGCACGTTGCAGAACGCGTCCGGCCGGTCCTTATAGTCCCAGTCCGGCATGCCGGAATCGTGATAGCCGAGCAGTTCCAGGTCGGTCACGCCCAGGATCGCGCAGGATTCGCGCAGCTCGGCCAGGCGGTGGCAGGCAACCGCCTCCTCGTCGTGTCCGTTCTGCCCGGGTTTGACCCCGCCGGGCGCGTCCCCGAACTCGCCGTTGGTGCACGTCACAACCACGGTCCGGATGCCCTGCGCGGAGTAGGCCGCCAGCACTCCGCCCGTGCTCGACGCTTCGTCGTCGGGGTGCGCGTGTACGGCCATCATCGTCAGCGTTTCTGCCATGATCCCAGACTGCCCGACGAGCCGGCGAATCTCCCAATCGGGGTGGGCCGGGATGAACGCGGACCGGCCCGAACGGCTCTATTGGCATCAAAACGCACCTAATAGCGTGCTGATGGCGGCGAGCACGGCCAGCATGAACGTGATCAGCGCGCCGAAGCCGTGAACCACCGGGATAAGAGGGAGCAGCTTGAGCCGCGGCCGCCGCCGGGCCGGGGACGGGTCGGCGAGCAAGCTGGCGATCATCTCGTCGGTGACAATGTCTTCCCGGGGGGACACTCCGCCCCCTGGGGACACCCCAGACCCCGATGGCCCGGAGCCCCCCGGGAGCCTTCCCCCCAGCCCCCCCTTGCCCCCCTGGCTCTCCTGGGTGCCCACCTCGACGGGGACGACGACGGGGTACGGGGTCCACAGGGTGACGGTGCAGACGCCCAGGGCGATGGCCGCGGTGATCAGCGCCACGCCGAGCCAGGCCAGCGGCTCCCAGTTCGTCTTGACGAAACCGGCCCAGATCACCAGCCCGGTCAGGGCCGCGCTGGCGTGGCCGAACACCACCGCGGGCGGTACGCCGACCCCGGTGGCGCGCTGTCGGCGCAGGCCGCCGCGAGCCACCCAGGTGCGCAGCATGTAGACGCCGATGCTAGCGGTGAGCACCCAGGCGATCAGCGCCGCGACCGCCATCATTGATGGAGCGTACCTGGGCGGGATTCGGCGGCGATAGCCCCGTTTAGCGCTGGTTTTCCGGCGCGTCAGCGAGGGCTTCGGGATGCATCCGGTTGTAGTGCTGGGTCAGCACGGCGCTGGCCTGGCCGGGCCGGTAGGCCAGGGTGCGCCCGCATACCTCGCAGCGCGTTACGGGAAGCCGGGAAACGGTCACCGGGAAGCGGGAAGATTCTGACCTGCTCATTGGGTCACATCATGCCAGATAAACGAGGCGGCTTCACCAGCGGCGGACCGCGGCCGCGGAAATTACCAACGGCAAAATGACCCGGGGCGGCGGCCGGCACTGGACCCAGCTGCGGTCGGCTGAAATCTGCGCGACACGCACCGGATGTCCGGGTCTTGCCGCGGGTCGGCTAACAGACTTGGACCATGATTGACGATCTCGCGGAGCTGGACCTGCCCGGGCAGGAGGCGCCGCGCCTGCCTGGCCTGGGCGGCGTGCGGGACCGGATCGGCATGTGGCGCGCGCTGCTCGACCGGCCGCTCACGTCCTACTACCTCGTGCTGGGCATCACCGTGCTGCTGCTCGTGCTCGGCTTGGTCATGGTGCAGTCCACCGCATCGGTGGCCGACCTGGCCGCGGGGCTCTCGCCGTACTCGGACTCCAAGAAGCAGCTCCTGGGCACCGCCGTCGGGCTGCCGCTGATGTGGGTGGCGGCGCGCTCGTCGCCCCGGCTGTTCCGGGCCTTCGCCTACCCGCTGCTCGCGGTCTCGGTGGTCGGGCTCTGCCTCACGCTCATCCACGGCGTCGGTGTCTCGCAGAACGGCGCGTCGCGGTGGATCAGCCTCGGCGGGCAGCAGGTCCAGCCGTCGGAGATCGCCAAGCTCGCCCTGGCCGTGTGGGGTGCCGACCTGCTGGCCCGCAAGGAGAAGCTGGGCCAGCTGGCCGACTGGCGGCACATTCTCGTGCCGCTCATGCCCGGCGCGGGCGTACTCTGCCTGCTCGTGATGTCGGGTGACGACCTGGGCACCACGTTCATCCTGCTCGTCATCTTCCTCGCGCTGCTGTGGGTCATCGGCACCCCCGGGCGGATCTTCAGCGGTGTGCTGATCCTGATGACCCTGGCCATGCTCCTCATGATCGTCTCGGCGAAGTACCGCTTTGAGCGCCTGGTCGGCTACCTCGAGCCGCAGGGCAGCGCCACCGGCGCCAACATGCAGAGCATCCAGGGCAAGTACGCGGTCGGCTCGGGCGGCTGGTTCGGCGTGGGCCTCGGCGCCAGCGGGGGGAAGTGGGGCTGGGTGCCGGAATCGACCACGGACTTCATCTTCGCCATCATCGGCGAGGAACTCGGGCTAGTCGGCACGCTGTGCGTGACCTTCCTGTACGGCGGGCTGGCCTTCGCCGGGCTCCGGATCGCCCGGCGCGTGCCCGACGTGTTCTGCCGCCTGGGCGCGACCGCCATCACGGCGTGGATCGTCGTCCAGGCAGCGATCAATATCGGCGCGGTGATCGGAGTTTTGCCCATCACCGGCGTTCCGCTGCCGCTCGTCTCGGCCGGCCTGTCATCCTTGCTGGTGACGCTGATCGCGCTCGGAATGCTGATGGCATTCGCCCGGCTGGAGCCAGGCGCCCGTGAGGCTTTGGCCGCACGTGGCCCCGGCTGGCCGCTGCGCGTTCTAAGCTGGCTCGGTCTATCAAAGCGCCGCCAGTCGAAAACGGCACAGTAAACGGCGCCAGCCTAGGGGCACAGTTCAGGGACGTGGCATGAGGGTACTGCTTGCTGGCGGCGGGTCCGCCGGTCACATCGAACCAGCGCTGGCGCTGGCCGACGCCCTGCGTCGGATTGACTCCGGCGCAGAGGTGACCTGCCTGGGCACGGAACGCGGCCTGGAGACCCGGCTGATCCCGCTGCGCGGGTACCCGCTGGAGCTCATCCCGGCCGTGCCGATGCCCAGGTCCGTGACGCCCAAGCTGCTCACGGTGCCCGGCCGGCTGGCCGGCGCGATCAACGCGGCCGCCGCCGCGATCGACCGGACCGGGGCGCAGGTGCTCGTCGGGTTCGGCGGGTACGTGGCCACGCCGGCCTATCTCGCGGCCAGGCGGCGCAAGATCCCGATCGTCGTGCACGAGGCGAACCCTAAGCCGGGGCTGGCCAACCGGCTGGGCGCCAGGTTCACCACGCACGTCTTCACCGGTCATCCGGACACCCAGCTCAGGAACGGCAAGTACCTCGGCATCCCGATCAGGCGCGAGATCGCCGAGCTTGACCGGCTGGGCCTCGGCGACAAGGCGCGCACCCACTTCGGCCTCCGCCCAGACCTGCCGGTGCTGCTGGTGACCGGCGGCTCCCAGGGGGCGCGGTCGCTGAACGCCGCGGTGTTCGGGGCCGCCGAGTGGCTCCGCGACGCCGGCGTCCAGGTGCTGCACATCATCGGCCCGCGCAACGGCCACGACGCTCCGGCCACGTCAACCGGGGTGCCCTACGTGGCCACGAGCTATATCGACCGGATGGATCTCGCGTACGCGGCGGCGGACTTCGCGCTGTGCCGGGCCGGCGCGATGACCTGTGCCGAGCTGACCGCCGTCGGCCTGCCGGCCGCCTACGTGCCGCTCCCCATCGGCAACGGCGAGCAGCGGCTGAACGCGGTGCCGATCGTGCAGCGGGGCGGCGGCATGCTGGTGGCTGACGGCGAGCTGACCCCGGAGTGGATCCGCGACACCCTGCTGCCCGTGCTGGTCAACATCGACCAGGTGGCGGACATGTCAGAGGCGGCCGCCTCGCTCGGGCGCGGCGACGCGGACCGGTGGCTGGCCGAGGCGGTCGTCGAGATCGTGGACGGGAAGGGTGCCGGTGGCGGTCCAGATGCTCAGGAGCCCGATGCTCAGTAGGCTGATGGTGGCGGCTGAGCCGGTGCCCGCCGTCCGGCTCGGCCGGGTGCACTTCACCGGCATCGGCGGGGCGGGCATGTCCGGCATCGCGCGGATCATGCTGGCCCGGGGCATCCCGGTCTCCGGCAGTGACGCCAGGGGATCGGCGCTGCTGGACGAACTGCGGGCGCTAGGCGCCAGCGTGTCCATCGGGCACGCGTCAGGCAACCTCGATAGCCTCGGCCCCGGTGACACGCTGGTGGTGTCGAGTGCCATCCGCGCTGACAACCCGGAACTGACCGAGGCGACCCGGCGCGGGATGCGGGTACTGCACCGGGCGGCGGCGCTGGCCTCGGTCATGGCCGGGCGGCGGGTGATCGCGGTCGCGGGGACGCACGGCAAGACCACCACCACCTCCATGCTCACCACGGTGCTCCGTGAGTGCGGCGCCGCTCCGGGGTACGTCATCGGCGGCATCCTCACCGAGACCGGGCTCGGCGCGGAGGACGGAGCCGGCCTGGACTTCGTCGCCGAGGCGGACGAGAGCGACGGGTCGTTCCTGCTGCTGTCGCCCGACGTCGCGATCATCACCAACGTCGAGGCCGACCACCTGGACAACTACGCGAGCCTGGCGGACATCCAGGCGGCGTTCACCACATTCGGCCAGCGTGTCACCGGCATGGTGCTGACCTGCGCGGACGACCCAGGCGCGGAGGCCGTCGCGGCGCGCCTGGATCCCGCGCGCGTCCGCCGGTACGGCGAGTCACCGCACGCCGACTACCGGCTCGTCGACGTCGCGTCCCGCGGGATGGCGATCAGCTTCACGGTGGCGGCTGACCATGGTCCGTTCGGCGAAATCTTCGCCCAGATGACGGTGGACGTGCCGGGTCATCACAACGCGCTGAACGCCACCGCCGCCTTCGCCGCCGCCGTCGAGCTCGGCTTCGCGCCGCCCCGGGTGGCGGCGGCCATCGCGGGCTACCAGGGCGCGCGGCGCCGGATGGAGCTCAAGGGGGAGGCCCGCGGGGTGCGGGTGCTCGACAGCTACGCGCACCACCCGACCGAACTCGCCGCCGACCTGCGGGCGGCCAGGGACATCGCGGGCGGCGCCGGCCGGGGCCGGGTCATCGCGATCTTCCAGCCGCATCTGTTCAGCCGGACGAGGATCTTCGCGGCCGAGTTCGGCACCGCGCTCGGGCTGGCCGACGAGGCCATCGTGCTCGACGTGTACGCCGCCAGGGAGGACCCGGAACCCGGCGTCACCGGCCAGATCATCGTGGACGCCGTCCCCGGCGGCCACGCCCGGTTCGTGCCCGACCCGGCCCAGGTCGCCGCGGTGATCGACGCGATCGCCGAGCCGGGCGACCTGGTGCTGACCATGGGGGCCGGGGATATCACCGCGCTCGGGCCGCAGCTGGTCGAGACCCTCCGGGGGCCGCGGGAGTGACCGGCCCCAGCGGCATCATCCGGGACGGCGCAGGCGCGCGAACCTCCCATCATGAAGCCGCTGGTGACAGCCTGATTTCTGGTGTTAACGCGGGACCTGGCCGCCGCGTGTGGCGCGCTACCTTCCTCGCCCTCGCGGCGGCGGGCGTCGTCGGGGCCGCGGTCTGGGTCCTGTTCGGCTCGCGGCTGCTGGTGGTCCGTTCGGTCATCGTCACCGGGATCCACCTGGTGCCGAGATCCGAGGTCCTCGCGGTGGCCGGCGTCGAGCCCGGCACGCCGTTGATCCGCGTGAACACCGCCGAGGTCGCCGCGCGGATCGACACCATCAGGCAGGTGCGCAGCGCGCTAGTCAGCAGGTCCTGGCCGGACCGTGTGGTCATCGTGGTGCGCGAGCGGACGGCGGCGCTGGCCCTGACGGCGCCGGGTGGAGGGTACGACCTGGTGGACGCAGACGGCGTGGTCGTGCAGTGGGCCGCCAGCCGTCCCGCGGACCTGCCGCTCTATCCGGCCGCGGCCCCCGTCAGCTCGCTGCGCGGCGATCCGGATCTGGCCGCGACCGCGGCCGTCCTCGGTGAACTGCCGCCCTGGCTGCGGCGTTCGGTGGCCTCGGTCACCGCGCCCGCCCCGGATCAGGTGACGTTGCGTCTGGCCGGCGGGATTACGGTGCTCTGGGGCGGCACCGACCGGGCCGGGGCCAAGGCAACCGAGCTCACCGTTCTCATGCGAGCTCACATGCATTATTACGATGTGAGCGCCCAGGGATCTGTGCTGACCAAGTGATGGGCTCCGATGCCCTGGACCCGCCGATCCGCGACACGCTGACCGGTTCTCGCGTGGTTAGTTGACCCAGGTGCCGTCCGACCCTACTGTCCGTATCAATCGTGCGGACGGTAAAAACTCTAAATCTTAACCTGAAGGTGAAACCTGATGGTGACGGAACAGGCCCTGGCGGTGAATTCCGCGTCACCGAAACACGGCGGAGGTTTCCCGAGCCCAGGGCCATGATCGGCGGGAAATTACTCCCGCCGGGATGGCAGCCAGTGAAATGGCAGAGTAAACGAGCGGAAAGGTACCCTCCTCGTGGCAGCACCGCAGAACTATCTGGCGGTTATCAAGGTCGTCGGAATCGGCGGTGGCGGCGTCAACGCCGTCAATCGCATGATCGAAGAGGGGCTCAGGGGCGTCGAGTTCATCGCTATTAATACTGACGCGCAGGCGCTGCTCATGAGCGACGCCGACGTCAAGCTCGACGTCGGCCGCGAGCTCACCAGGGGACTGGGCGCCGGCGCCAATCCCGATGTCGGCAACAAGGCCGCCGAAGATCACCGCGAGGAGATCGAGGAGGTGCTCAAGGGCGCCGACATGGTCTTCGTCACGGCCGGCGAGGGCGGCGGCACCGGCACCGGCGGCGCGCCGGTGGTCGCGAACGTGGCGCGGTCGCTCGGCGCGCTCACCATCGGCGTGGTGACCAGGCCGTTCGGCTTCGAGGGCAAGCGCCGGGTGGTGCAGGCCGAGGTCGGCATCGAGAAGCTGCGCAGCGAGGTCGACACGCTGATCGTCATCCCCAACGACCGGCTGCTGTCCATCTCGGACCGGCACGTGAGCGTCCTGGACGCGTTCAAGGCCGCGGACCAGGTGCTGCTCTCCGGTGTGCAGGGGATCACCGACCTGATCACCACGCCGGGACTGATCAACCTGGACTTCGCCGATGTGAAGTCGGTCATGTCCGGGGCCGGCTCGGCGCTGATGGGCACCGGCTCCTCGCGCGGCGACGACCGCGCGGTCGCGGCGGCCGAGATGGCCATCTCGAGCCCGCTCCTCGAGGCGAGCATCGACGGCGCGCACGGCGTGCTCCTGTCCATCCAGGGCGGTTCGGACCTCGGCCTGTTCGAGATCAACGAGGCCGCTCAGCTGGTCGCCAACTCGGCGGCCGTCGACGCGAACATCATCTTCGGCGCGGTCATCGACGACGCCCTCGGCGACGAGGTCCGGGTGACGGTCATCGCGGCCGGCCTGGACGAGAACCGGAACGGACGGGGTGCCGGCAGCGCGGGCGCCGCCGATTCCGGCGGTTCCTCCTTCAGCAGCAACGGCTCGAGCGGCGCGGCGTTCGGCGCGCCTGCGTCGGGCACCAGCGCGGGCAGTTTCACCCGCACCGACCCGAAGACCGACCCTGCCTCGGCTCCGGAGTCCGCACCCCGTCCCGGGCCTGCCGCCCCGGAACCGGGCTGGGCCGAGGCTGGCCAGGCCGGCCGCGACGGGTTCAGCGTCGGCCAGGCCACGGCCGCCTACAGCCACAACGGAGCCTCCCCGGCCGCCGCGCCCGACACCGGGCTCGCGTCGGTCTCCGGGGCCGCCCCAGGCTCTATTCTCTCCGCGCCAGTCCCGGACGACGGGCTCGCGACGCCAGCCGACCTTCCCGCCGAGGCCAGCCACGCCGGATCGCCCGCCCCAGCGCCCGCGCCTGCCTCCGCCCCGGCCGCGGTCAGTGCGGCGGCCCACGAGATGCCCAGGCACGAACCGGGCCGGCCGGAGCGGGTCGCCATGGCCCAGGACGCCGCTGACTCCTCTTCCTACCGCCCGGCTCACGCCGAGGCGGCGAAGACCTTCGACGTCGCCACCACGCGCCGCCGCCCCGTCGTCTTCGAAGAAGACGACGACCTGGATGTTCCTGACTTCCTCAAGTGACCGACCCTGGCCGGCGGGAAGAACTCGCCCTGCGGCTGGCCGAAGTCCGGTGCCGCATGGCTAAGGCCTGCGAGGCGGCCGGGAGGGACGTCAGCGAGCTGACGCTGATCGCGGTGACCAAGACCAGGCCCGCGTCCGACGTGCGGCTGTTGAGCGAGCTCGGCATAGCCGACGTGGGGGAGAACCGCGACGCCGAGGCCGCGCCGAAGGCCGCCCAATGCGCCGACCTGGCCTCAAAAGGCCTCACCTGGCATTTCATCGGGCAACTGCAGACGAACAAATGCGCCAGCGTGGTGCGCTACGCCAGCGTCGTGCACTCGGTAGACCGGCTGCGGCTGATCCGCGCGCTGGGGCGGGCCGCACGGGGAGCCGGACGGGTGATCGAGTGCCTGGTGGAGGTCAGCCTGGACGGCGATCCGGCCCGCGGCGGGGCGGTGCCCGACCAGGTTCCGGCCCTGGCCGAGGCGCTGGCCGCCGAGGAGGGGCTGACCCTCGGCGGCGTGATGGCCATCGCCCCGCTCACCATGGAGCCCGCCGACGCGTTCGCGCGGCTGCTCGTCAGCGCGGCGGCCGTGCGCGCGGTCAGGCCGGCCGCCACGGTGATCTCGGCCGGCATGAGCGGCGATCTCGAGGCCGCCGTCGAAGCCGGCGCGACACACCTGCGAATCGGTACGGCGTTGCTCGGCGATCGCGGGCCCCGCGTCAGGTAATGTCCCACGCGTGAGGCCGGAACGGCTGGCGGAAACGGGTACAGGCTGGGAGGACTGAAGGATGGCCAGTGCCATGCGGAAAATGGCGGTCTACCTCGGCCTCGTGGAGGACGACCACCGTTACCAGGACAAGTACGACTCCTACGGTGAGTACGAGGACTACGACGACCAGGCGGACCCGGCTGAGCCGGCTGAGGAGGCCGACCCGCGCGGGGTGAAGCGGGACGCAGAGGTGGCTGGTGGCTATGTCGGCTACCAGGCCGCCGACTGGCGCACCGAGCACGTATCCCAGACGACCGATCTCGCACGTATTACGACACTGCATCCTCGCACTTACAATGAAGCGCGTACTATTGGGGAACACTTCCGCGAAGGCACTCCGGTGATCATGAACCTGACCGAGATGGTCGACAGCGACGCAAAACGTCTCGTCGACTTCGCGGCGGGCCTGATCTTCGGCCTACGCGGGAGCATTGAACGTGTGACGAACAAGGTCTTCCTGCTGTCCCCTGCGAACGTCGAGGTGACTGCGGAGGACAAGGCTCGCATAGCAGAGCGCGGCTTCTTCAACCAGAGCTAGCCAGCAAGCAGTGGTGACGTGACGCTGATCAGTAACCAGGCCGGGACAGCCGGCACCAAGGGCAGGGTGGATTTGTGCAGTACCTGAGGGAAGTCCTCACTTATGTGCTGACGATCTACCTGGTGGTCCTGATCGGCAGGATGATCTTCAGCTGGGTACAGGTTTTCGCCCGCGACTGGCGTCCGTCAGGCATACTGTTGGTGATCGCCGAGGGTATCTTCACGGTTACAGATCCGCCCCTGAAATTCCTGCGCCGCTTCATCCCGACCCTCCGGCTCGGCATGGTGGCCATGGACCTCAGCTTCATGGTTCTGTTCATCGTGATTCTGATCCTGCTTGAAGTGGTCGTGCCGCGCCTTTGATTCCGGTACCGTCGTGTGGAACACGGTCCAAGTGCGCCGAGGAGACGAGATGCCGCTGACGCCCGCGGATGTGCGGAACAAGCAGTTCAGTACGACCAGGCTCAGGCCCGGCTACGACGAGGAAGAGGTTGACGCCTTCCTTGACGAGGTCGAGGCCGAGCTCGACCGGCTGATCCAGGAGAACGAAGAGCTCCGGGCCAAGCTGGCGGAAGTCCTGCGCGGTGGTAAGTCAGCGGTACCCGCGTTGAGTTCTCCGCTGTCGGACCCGAAGCCGGACATGATGGCGCCCGAGCGCATGGAGCCGGAGCGCAGGCAGCCTGAGCCGGTCATGATGGGCGGGATGCCGCACATCGAGGACAACATGGACACGGCCGCGCGCGTGCTCTCGCTCGCGCAGCAGACGGCCGATCAGGCCATCGCCGACGCCCGCCGGGAGGCCGACGAGACCCTGGGCCGCGCCCGCCGCGAGGCGGACGAGGTGCTCACCAAGGCCAGGCGCCAGGCGGAGCAGATCACCGGCGACGCGCGGGCCCGGGCGGAAAGCCTGGAGCGCGACGCGCAGGAGCGGCACCGTCAGGCCATGGGTTCGCTGGTCCAGACCCGCGAAGAGCTCGAGCGCAGGGTCGACGACCTGCGCGCGTTCGAGCGCGAGTACCGCAGCAGGCTGAAGGCCTACCTGGAAGGCCAGCTGCGGGACCTGGAGGCAGGTGTCGCCGACAGCGGAACCTTCCCCACCATGGGGTCCGGGACGCAACCGTCGATGCCGCCCGCGCTCGCGCCGAGCGGCGCACGTAGCGGCGGTCCCGGCACGGGTCAGTACGGCGTCCCCGAGGTTGTGCAGCACTCCGGTGGCTTCCGCACGAGTGACGGAGCGCCCTCGCGCGAGCGCCGGTAGGCCGTAAGGAACCTGAGCGGGGACCGCTGGGAGAACGCATGTGATTCGCTTCAGTGCGTTTCTCGTTGTCGTCGCGGTCGGACTGCTAGTCGCCGGTGTGGTCACGAGCAAGCTGTTGCTCGTCTACATCGCGATTGGCGTGAGTGGCGTGGCCCTGCTGGCGCTGGGCGTAGGTGCCGCCGTCAACTGGCGTGAGCTAACCGGCAAACCCAAGACGGCCGCGGCTGAGACCAGCGCGCAGGGGCCCGCCCCGCAGGCAGAGGTGCCCGCCCCGGCTCCGCAGGCAGAGGTGCCCGCCCCGGCTCCGCAGGCTCCAGCCCCGCAGGTCGTCCCCTCCCTGGCGGCCTCGCAGCCGAAGCCTGCCGCTACGGTGGCCGCCGGGGCAGCTCCCGCCGGGTCCGGCTGGTCCGCCACCGCTCCGTCCGGTCCCTCCCGGGCCGGTTACCTGCCCACCGAGCAGCCGCTAAGAGCCCAGCCCCCTTGGGCCACCCCGTCCCCGTTCCAGCCCGCTGCTGCCCAGCCAGCCTCAGCTCAGCCTGCTGCGGCGCAGGCCCCAGCCGCAGCCTGGGGGAGCGGTACTGCCTCACCGGGCTCACCGGGCTCACCGGGCGGTTTGCCCGAGTCCCGCCTAGCCACCCAGCCGCCCGGCTCGCGTCCTGCCGATGCCCAGCGTTTCCCGGCCGCGTTCACGCGGCCCCAGGCACCCGCACCTCCCGCGCCTCCCCAGCCCGCCGAACCCCCGCTGGCCGCGGAGCGCAAGCAGCCGCCACCCACCCCGCCGTCCGCCGCCGAAGAGCCGTCCGCCGCCGAAAACCAGCCGTCGGAGAAGGATCAGCCACCCGCCAAGGGCCAGGACGCCGCGGACCAGCCGTCCTCTCAGGACCAGCCGCCCGCTAATCGCCAGGACGCCGCCGAACCCGCTGGCGCTGCCTCCGCCGTCGCAGAAGCCCCGGAGAGCCCGCAGGCCAGCCAGCCCGAGCCAGCCGGCCAGCCCGAGCCAGCCGGCCAGCCCGAGCCAGCCAGCCAGCCCGAGCCAGCCGGCCAGCCCGAGCCAGCCAGCCAGCCCGAGCCAGCCAGCCAGCCCGAGCCAGCCAGCCAGGCCGAACAGCCTGACCAGGCCAAGCCCGCCGCCGAGCCCGAGCCCGAGCCCGTCGGCCCCGACCCCAACCTAGAAGTCACCGTGGTCCCCGGTGTCCCCAGGTATCACAACGCCTCGTGCATCCTCATCCGCTTCATGGGCGAGAACGACTTGGAGAAGATGACCCTCGGTGCCGCCCGGGAAGCCGGCTGCACCCCTTGCCGCGCCTGTCTCCCGGACCAGCCGGATAAGGCTCCCGAGTAACCGTGCCCCTAGGCGCGCTTGAGCCAGAACCGCAGGCCGAGCTCAGGCTCCGCGTGCTCCGGCGCGTCACCGGTCGCCACGTCAGGCCCATACTCGCCGGCCAGCACCTCGCCGGCGATCAGCGGAGCGTGCTCGGTCAGCGCCGCCGCCAGGTCCTCCTCGCTCGCCGACCAGCGCAGCGCGATCCGGTCGGTGACATCGAGGCCGTCGGCCTTCCTGGCCTCCTGGACGAGCCTGATGACCTCGCGCGCGAGCCCTTCGCGCCGCAGTTCCGGGGTGACGGTGGTGTCGATCGCCACGGTTTCGCCCGCGTCGGTGGCCACCGTCCAGCCCGCCCGCGGCGTCTGGGTCACGATCACGTCGTCCGCGCCGACCGGCACGGCCTCCTGGGAAAGTCCACCGACCGTCACCGGTACCGTGCCGCCCGCTAGCACTGTGGTGGCGATGTCCGCGGCCGGGACGGCGGCGATGGCGGCGGCCACCGCGGGCGTCCTGGCCCCGAACCGCCGGCCGAGGGTGCGGAAGTTCGGCTTGACCGCGTAGTCGACAAGCTCCCCGGCCTCGAGCCCCAATTCGGAGAGCTCGGAAACGTTCAGCTCCGCGGCGACCAGCGACCGCAGTTCGGCCGGCAGGTGATCGAAGCCGGCCGCTCCGATCAGCGCCCGGCGCAGCGGCTGCCTAGTGCGGACCGAAGCTCCCGACCGCGCCGACCGCCCCAGCTCGACCAGTCGCCTGGCCAGTGCCATCTGCGCGGAAAGCTCTGCGTCGATCAGCGAGAGATCGGCCGCGGGCCACGACGCCAGGTGCACGGACTCCGGCGCCCCGGCGGGCCGCAGGACGCCCCAGAGGTAGTCCGTCACGAACGGCACGAAGGGCGCCATCAGCAGGGTCAGCGTGGTCACGCACTCCTGCAGCGTGGCGAACGCCGAAGCGCCCGCCGCAGCGCCAGGCCCGTCCCAGAACCGCCGCCGCGACCGGCGCACATACCAGTTGGACAGGTCATCGATGAGTGCCGCGAGCCGCCGGCCGGCGGCCGCCGTGTCAAAGGCCTCGAGCGACGCCGTGACATCCCGGACCACCGCGTGCAACTCGCTGAGCACCCACCGGTCGATCAGCGGCCGGTCCGCGACGGGCGGCGCGGAGGCGAGGTCCGCGGCCGTCCAGCCGCCCGCGTTCGCGTACAAGACCAGGAACGACGCCGTGTTCCAGTAGGTGAGCAGGACCTTCCTGACGATCTCGGCGAGCACGTCGTGTCCCACCCGCCGCGCGCCCCACGGCGAGCCGGAGGCCGCGAAGAACCAGCGCAGCGCGTCGGCGCCGTGCGCGTCCATCAGCGGCAGCGGCTCGAGCACATTGCCCAGGTGCTTGCTCATCTTGCGGCCGGTCTCGTCCACGAGCAGGCCCACGCACACGACGTTCTCGTACGCCGAACGGCCGAACACCATCGTCCCCACGGCCATCAGCGAGTAGAACCAGCCCCGGGTCTGGTCCAGCGCCTCGCAGATGAACTGCGCCGGATACGACGCCCGGAACTCCTCCGCGTTGCGCAGCGGCGCGCCGTGCTGCGCGAACGGCATCGCGCCCGAGTCGTACCAGACGTCGATCACCTCGGGTACCCGCTGTGCCAGGGCCCCGCACTGCGGGCAGTCGAATGTGATCCCGTCCACGAACGGCCGGTGCGGGTCGAGCCCGGTCAGGTCCCGCCCGGCCAGCTCGGACAGTTCGGCCAGCGAGCCGACGCAGGTCAGATGGGACTCCGAGCACACCCACAGCGGCAGCGGCGTGCCCCAGTACCTGGTCCGGGATAGCGCCCAGTCCACGTTTTTCCGCAGCCACTCACCGTAGCGGCCGTGCTTGACCGTCGCCGGGTACCAGTTCGTCCGCTCGTTCTCGGCCAGCAGCTTGTCCTTGATCGCGGTGGTCCTGATGAACCACGAGGGCACCGCGTAGTAGAGCAGCAAGGTGCCGCACCGCCAGCAGTGCGGGTAGCTATGCACGTGCCGCTCGGACCGGAACAGCAGGCCGCGGTCGCGGAGATCGCCGATCAGCCGCGGGTCGGCGTCCTTGAAGAACATCCCGCCGACCAGCGGCACGTCGTCCTCGAAGTGCCCGTCGGGCCGGATCGGGTTGACCACGGGCAGGCCGTACGCCCGCGACGCCTCCATGTCGTCGGCGCCGAACGCCGGCGCCAGGTGGACGAGCCCGGTGCCATCCTCCGTAGTCACGAATGACCCTGGAACCACGATATGAGCGTCAGGGATTTTGATGATGCCGAACGGAGGCTGGTAACTCGCCCCGACCAATGCTTGCCCGCGGAACCGGGCGGCGACATGCCAGCCATCGCCGAGCACCCGGGCGAACAGGTCGTCGGCGACCACCACCCGGTCGCCATCGGTGGACCGGCGCGCCACCACGTAGGTGGCGTCCGGGTGCACCGCCACCGCCGTGTTGGAGACCAGCGTCCACGGCGTGGTCGTCCAGACGAGCAGGTCGGCGCCCTCAAGTTCGCGCGGCGTGCCCTCGGGCAGCGTGCGCAGCCGGAACCTGACCGTGACGGCCGGGTCGGATACGGTCTGGTAGACACCCGGCTGGCCCATCTCGTGGTCGGACAGCGGGGTGCCGCAGCGCGGGCAGTACGGGCTGATCCGGTGGTCGCGGACCAGCAGCCCGCGGGCGTAGATGTTCTTGAGCGACCACCAGACCGACTCGATGTAGCTCGGGTCCATGGTCCGGTAGGCGTTGTCCGTGTCCGCCCAGTAACCCATTCGCCGCGACATCTCCAGCCACGCGTCGACGTGCCTGAGCACCGACTCGCGGCAGCGCGCGTTGAACTCCGCGACCCCGTAAGCCTCGATGTCCCGCTTGCCGGTCAGGCCGAGTTCCTTCTCCACCGCGACTTCGACCGGCAGCCCGTGGCAATCCCAGCCGCCCTTGCGCGGGACGTGAAACCCCTGCATGGTCTTGAACCTGGGGAACAGGTCCTTGAAGGTGCGCGCCTCCACGTGATGGGCGCCGGGCATCCCGTTAGCGGTGGGCGGTCCCTCGTAGAAGATCCAGGCGGGCCCGCCCGCGGTCTGCTTCAGTGACCGCTCGAAGATCCCGCCGTCCTGCCAGCGGGTGAGTACCTCATGCTCAAGCGCGGGCAGGTCGACCTGCGCGGGGAGCGGCTGGAATCCCTGCACCGGCCCAGCGTAGCTGAAGCCCGGATAGGCTTCTCATCGTGAACGCCAGGCGGAATGCGAATCGTGCAGCCAGCCGATAGGCAAGCAGCGCCAGGAACGCCGCTGAACGGCCAGGTCTCCGCGCCGCCCGCGCGGCCGCGCCGGGTCGCGCTGCTACTCGCGGTGGCCGTGTTCGTCATCGCGGCCGACGTCGTATCCAAGGCCATCGTGGTGGCCAGGATGCCGGATCATGCGCCGATCCGGCTGCTCGGCGGACTGCTGACGATCACGCTGACCCGCAACGGCGGGGCCGCGTTCAGCATCGGCACGTCGATGACGATCGTGTTCACGGCCATCGCCCTCGGCGTGATCGTCTACATCCTGCGCGCCGCCAGGAACCTGCGCAGCATCGGCTGGGCCATCGCGCTCGGCCTGCTGCTCGGCGGGGCCACCGGCAACCTGCTCGACCGGATCTTCCGCGCGCCGGGGTTGTTCCAGGGGCACGTGGTCGACTGGATCGAGCTGCCGCACTGGCCGGTCTTCAACCTGGCCGACTCCGCCATCGTCTGCGCCGGCGTGCTGGTCGTGCTGCTCGCGTTGCGCGGGATCCGGCTGGACGGGACCAGGGTCGGCCAGGAATCCATATGACGGCTCCGGGTGAGCGCCAGGTCGCGGTGCCCGACGGCCTGGACGGCGAGCGGCTCGATGCCGCGCTGGCCAGGATGTTCGGGCTGTCCAGGTCCCGCGCCGCGGAACTGATCGGTGACGGCATGGTGCTCATCGACGGACGGACCGCATCGAAATCGGATCGCGTGCTGGCCGGGGATCCGCTTCAGGTCACGCTGCCGCAGCCGCGTCCGGCCGAACCCCCGCGGCCGGTCGAAGGCCTGATCGTGCTCTACGAGGACGACGACATCGTGGTGGTGGACAAGCCCCGCGGCGTCGCCGCCCACCCGACCCCCGGCTGGTCGGGGCCGACCGTCACCGGCGGGCTGATCGCGGCCGGGCACACGGTGGCGACCAGCGGAGCCGCCGAACGCCAGGGCGTCGTGCACCGACTGGACGCGAACACCACCGGCGTCATGGTGGTGGCCAAGAGCGAGCGGGCCTACAGCGCGCTCAAGCGGGCCTTCCGCGAGCGCACCGTGGACAAGCGCTACCACGCGCTGGTGCAGGGGCACCCCGATCCGCTGCGCGGCACGGTGGACGCGCCGATCGGCAGGCACCCGTCCGGCGACGGCAGGTTCGCGGTGGTCAGCGACGGCCGCCCGAGCGTCACCCACTACGACACGCTGGAGGCCTTCCGGGCCGCCAGCCTGGTCTCGGTGCACCTGGAAACCGGCCGGACGCATCAGATCCGCGTGCACATGGCCGCCCTCAGGCATCCGTGCGTGGGCGACCTGCTCTACGGCGCCGACCCGGTACTGGCCGCCAGGCTCGGCCTGACGCGCCAGTGGCTGCACGCGGTCAGCCTGACGTTCGCGCATCCCGCCGACGGCCGCGAGGTCACCTTCACCAGTGACTACCCCCCTGACCTGGCCCGCGCCCTGGACATCCTGCGAGCCGAAAGCTGACCCATATGGAGATCGCCGAGCACGTTGACATGCTGCGCCGCCAGGGCGAACTGCTGGCCGATGCGGCCGAACGGGCCGGGCTCGACGCGGCCGTGCCGCCGTGCCCGCCCTGGCAGGTCAAGGACCTGCTGCGGCACACCGGGTACATCCACCGCTGGGCTACCAGGCACGTCACCGAATGCCCTGATCACGTCCTGGACGGGCCGCCAGAAGAGGAGATACTGCGCGGCGGCGCGCCCGACCCCGAACTGCTCGGCTGGTTCCGCGCGGGCCATGCCGCGCTGGTCGAGACCCTGACCGCGGCCGATCCCGCCCTGGAGTGCGCGACCTTCATGCCGGCCCCGTCCGCGCTGGCGTTCTGGGCACGGCGCCAGGCCCACGAGACCGCGATCCACCGGGCCGATGCGGAAAGCGCAGTCGGCACGATCCCCGACTACCCGGCAGAGTTCGCCGCCGACGGCATCGACGAGTTGATCACGGGCTTTGGTCGGCGGCGTAAGTACCAGCCAGCCGTCGACCCCGGCAGCGACGGCGGCCAGCTACGTGTGGTGGCTGCGGATACCGGCGACGCCTGGTCCGTCGAGGCGCGCGAGGGCCGCCTGCAGCCGCGCCGCGACCCCAAAGCTAACGCGGCGGACGGCGCCGGGTGCACGGTGAGCGGCTCCGCGTCCGGCGTCTACCTGTACCTGTGGAACCGCCTCGACGCCGGGCGGGCAGAGGTCACCGTCACCGGAGATGAAGGCGTGCTCAGAGGCTGGCAAGCCAGCGTCCGGGTCCGCTGGAGCTGACCGGGCGTCGCTTAGGATTGTCAGACCCTGGTGTTATCGTCAAATACATGTTCGATATATGGGAGCCGGGCTGTGTTCCCGGCAGTACGATCACTGTCCCTGACACCCCGGCCGCGGTGCCCGCCGATCCGGTCCCGGTCCCGGTCCCGGTCCCGGTGCCGCT